>SDBT01005186.1_pt1 | contig 21965 bp, 32 predicted proteins | sample 2277101 | NCBI WGS metagenome assembly SDBT01 (sample SAMN10404973, study PRJNA504765) | marine sediment metagenome | isolation source: marine sediment core GS10_PC15, 103 cmbsf | place: Arctic Ocean: Southern Knipovich Ridge | collected 2010 | reverse complement strand
TGTGTCGATCAGTACCGTATCGACCTCGTCGAACCCTCGGCGGCCACCGACCCTGACTCCGTCGAGTTCGACATTCAGCGCGGAGTCGGCCGTCCCGCTCGGCAGCCGGGTCGGCGGCAGTTCCGTATTGAGCCCGCGAAATATCGCTTTCAGGAATCGCATGTCACGTCCAGTCCCCGGCGCCGAACCACGCACTGGTCGTAGCTTGCAGGTCGCCGTAGGCGTCCTTGGACTCCTGGGACTGTTCCTGGATCGTCTCGTCGTTCTGGTTCTTCGCCGCTTCCAGGTCGGCCCGGTGATGCGCCCACGCCTCCTGCCACGCGTCGCCCGTCTTGAATGCGCGCAGCGCGCGGGCGTAGGCGCGATCATGCCAGAGGCGGTGGAACCGGCTTGGCCAGATCGGCATGTAGTGATGCTCGATCACGCCGTCGGCGTCGCTGGTGGCGACGCTCGCGACGGTGAGTGTCGTGGCCAGGGCCGCGTAGGTGGAATCGGTCGTGAGTGTGTAGCTGCCGTCGTTGCCGGTCGAGCCGGTGACGGTGAAGGTGACGGTATCGACGAATGTTTCCGTATGGTCGCCCGGGATCGTGAAGGTGTTGGTGCCGGCGTTGGCCCCCGTGATGGCGTGGCGCAGGTCCGGACTGGAACGGATGTACCAGAACGGATACGTCAATGCCTTCTCGGGGGTCGGTACGACGTAGGCCAGCATGGCGTAACTCAGCGACGTGAAGGTCGTGTTGGCCCGGATGATCGCGATGTGCGGCGTGCCCGTATCGGCCGTGCCGCTGGTGGTCTGGTTGTTGTGGCGGTGCCGCTCGAATTCCTGTTCGTCGTCGGTGAACCGCAGCGTGCCCTCGCGGTTGTTCTCGCCAACCCAGTAGGGGCACAGCTTCTCGAAGTCGTTCGGCATATCGTCCGTGGCGGTGCCCGAAACGAAGGTCAGCGTCCCGGAACGCCGGCGGAAGATCCAATCGTGGCATTCCCACAGGCTGTTGAACGACTCGACGATGATGTTCATGAGCCGGTCGGGAACGGTCCCGCCGGTCGCGTTGCGGGCCACGTTCAGCTCGCCGATCAGCTGCGTCGCGAGCGTCGAGGGTATCCAGGTCTGCGGCATTCAGGTGGCCCTCCCCTGCCGGACCGGCCGGCCGTTGCGGTGCGTCACGACGGTCTTGCCCTTTCGGATCACAAACCGCAGCGTGGCCGCGCCGACGTGAATGGGCCGGCTCGCCTTGCCCTTCCGCCACCGCCACTTCGCGATGACCTCGTTGCGCGCCCCTTCCATCCCGGCGCGGTAATGCTTGGCGCGATTGCTCGCCGTTGCCATGTACTGGCCGTCGCTCCGCTTCGTTTTCATTACATGCGCCACTACAATTCCTCTTAACTTCGCAGCGGAGGGCCGGGAGAAAGGACTTCAAAGCCCGGCCCTGCCGCCGCGATGTGGTGCTAGGACAGACTGGACTTCAGGCCCTCCATGCTGTACCAGAGTCGCGGCTGGTCGCAGAAGGGAGCCTCGATCACGAACCCGGATGCCTCGATGATCGAGGTCAGGTTGCCGGTCGAGACGTTGCGCCGGACGTGCCACCTGGGTTGGCCCGGTGCGGCAATCCATGTCGGCGCGCGGCCGCCCATCCGAATGAAATCGATCGTATGCGGCTCGAAGATTCGGATGGTTCCCGATTTCGCCAGGGGCTCGGACTGCACGACGATCGGGGGAAGGTTCGAGTGCAGCAGCACCGAACCCGTCCACCCGTGGATGCCGATCATCTCGCGGCGCTTCGCCGCGTCCATGCTGCCGGCGATTTCCCGCGTGAAACGCCGGGAAGTCTCGCTGGCCTGACGGTCGATCTCGTGGACCAGGTCGGGCGGTGCGATGGCGACGATCGCGGTGGTCAGCTTGAATCCGCTGTTGCGCCGCGCAGCCTTGGCCGGGCCGTAGAGGTAGGCCATCGTGTCGGCCATTTTGCCGAAGTGCTGGTCCAGGTTGATCGTGGTGGCGGAACCGCCGACGGTGTAGTCGCGCCCGTAGGGGATGAGGTAGAAGTTGCCCACGCTCGCGCGGTTCTTGGTGAAGTAGGTACCCGGCGAACTGCGGTTGCACAGCGTGTCGATCGCGGCGGTGAAGCCGCCCGCGGTTTCGTCGGAGCCGGTGATCTCGTCGTTGTCGGCCACCAAATCGAGGTCCAAGTCTCCAGGCGCCGTGCCGCTGCTGCCAGTGACGCCCGTGTTTTCCGCATGCGTGCTCACGACGATGCCTGGCCCGATGGTATAGCCGCGAAAGATCGTGTCGTGACACACGTCATCGACCTGGAGACGAACGCGGACAACCGCAGTGTCGTCGACCTTGCGAACATCGATGACCTCGCCGGGATGGAAACTGGAAATCGACCCGTTATCGATTTGAATGAACGCGTCGGTTTCGCTGGAGGTGTAGGTGCTGCCGTCCTCGTTGTAGACGGCGGCGACCAGCGCCTTGACCAGGTCTTTGTCGGAATGCAGCATGAAGTTGCGTTTTTCCTCCAACGCCTCTTTGCACTGGAGCGCCAGTTCCGCCGAGAGGTCCCAGACCGCGTGGTCGCTGCCATCGAGTTCCGTCTGGGCCGCCATCGTCCTGGCGATGGTGAAACCGATTTTCCGCAGATCGCTCTCGTCGATCGGGATGTCCGTCGTGTCGATCTTGCGGGCCGTCGGCGCGTCTTCCTCCAGCGTGCTGGTGGCGCGTGCGCCGGTGTAGTTCTTCGTGATGAACTTCTTGTGCAGCTTTCCGCCCTTCCAGAACGTCTCGCGGGTGAAATGCTGCGTCGTGTTGCCGAATCGCGCCTCCTGGATGATGGGGTCGATTTCCCACACCTCATCCAGCATGGAGGTCGCGTCGCTCAGAATATGTTCCGGATTTGCCATCGTGGTTATTCCTCTATCGCTGGTCCTCCCGCATAATCCGGCCCTCTTGCCGGGCCTTATCCATGGCCATCTGCCGGACCTGGTCGCGGCTCATGTCCTTGATGTCTACCTGGGCGCGGCCGCCGGGTCCGGTGGTGTTGGTTGCGGGAGGAAGGTTTGCTTGTTTTTCCGCCGTCTTGATCTGGGCCTGATAGCCCATGGCGGTCAGTAGTGGTGCGACCACCTTCCCGGCGCGGGCCACGATCTCCGGCGACAGCGGAGCGGAGAGCTTCTGCTCGTAGTCCGGGTCGCTGGGGTTGAGGCCGCGTCGGTACAGGTCCTCGGCGGTGCCCCGAAGCGCGGTGCGCAGGACGAAATCGTAGTTCAGGTCAATGTCGTCGATGTCGCTGCCTTCGACCGTGGCGGTCTGCGGGTTGCGCTTGTAGCCCATCGTGTCGAGGACCGAGTCGTAGGCCGCGTCTTCGGCATTGATGTCCCGGTTGCGATCATCCTGCTGCCGCTGGTTGCCCAGTTTGTCGTCCAACAGCTTCGTGAAATCCTTCTGCTGCTTTTCGAGGATTTGCTGCAGTTGCTGTGGATTGACGAACTGGCCCGATACGTCGGGGTACTGCTGCGGCACCGGCTCGGGGAACTGCTGGGGTGGATACGTCTGGGGTGGATACGTCTGTGACGGATACGTCTGCGCCGGGACCCCCGAGACTTGCGGCCCGGGGAACTGCGGCGTCTCCGATTGCTGCGCGGGGGCCGATTCGAGAACCGAACGGAGATCCCACGCGTTCATGCCGCTGCCGTTGGCGGCGTCGGCGAGTTCCGCGTACCCGTCGGTCTGCAGCTTCTGGTACTGATTCGCCATGTGCACGACCTTGTTGAAGTCGCCGTCGGGCGCGAGGTGCGCGAAGTTCTGGCGCAACACACTGACGCTGGCGGCTTCGTTCGGCTGGGTTGGAGCGGGCTGCGGCTGCTCATTCGCTGCCGCTGCCGGCTGTCCCTGTCCTGTAATCGCATCTGGCATTGTTCGACTCCGTTACAGCCCTGCGCTGGCGGGAGCGCTGGGCGTTGCAATGGGGGCCGGTCCCGCCCCCGGCATGGCCGCCGCTGCGGCGGGCATCGGCATTCCGCCCGGCGCTGCGCCGCCGGCTGGGAATGGAATGACCTGCTGCTGCGGCATGATCGCCTGTTCGCCGCCCTCGGGCTGCCCCGTTGGGGACTGCGCCTCGGGCTGCGCAGGCGTTATCGCTTGGTCTGCTTGCAGTGCGGCGAGTTCAACCATCGCCTCTTGGTGCAGCGCCCAGTGCTTTGTCAGGGCCTCGCGCTGCTTGTCGCTATAGGCGGAGAACCGAGGCGATTCCATCTCCAGGCCGACCACCCACGCGTGCATCTCGTGGGCCTGGCCGGCCCATACGTCCACGGTCTGACCGTCGAGAATGGACTGAATTTCGAGTGTCTGCTGCCGGTATGCCCGGGCCTCGGGCTCGTGGACGTTGACGGTGGCGCGGCTCTGGACGAGCAGGCTGCGCCTGGCCGTGATCGGGTCCACCATTTGCATATTGATGGCCTGGACGTAATCGTCCTTCATCTCGCGGGGCGTTCGCGGACGCAGTGAATCCGGCGCGATACTCACGCCGGCGAGGGACTTCTCCGCGTCCTGGGCCAGGAACGTCGCGATCTGGCCCGGCGTGAATTCGCCCGACAGTTCGGCGGCGAGCGCCTTGGGATTGTCCGTCTTGATGACGTCGATCAGCGTCCCCGTGAGGAGTTCGTTCGTTGTGATTTCGTCCTCGTCGGTGATCGTGTTCAGCGGCGTGTCGGCCTGCTGCTGGCGAAGCTCGTAGGCCGATGTGGGCTCGCCTCGCTTGACGGCCTGTCCCCGCTGGACCGGGGCCGTGTTCAGGAGGTTGTCCAGCCATTCGGGCGTGGACTTGAGGATTTCGGCCGCGGTATGGTCCAAGGGCGGGGAGTTGAGGTATACCGGCGGCTTGATATTCACGCCGGCTTTATAGATCAGCGGGACACGGACGTTATTCGTCGTCGCCCGCGTGACCTTGTCAACCAGGCTGTCCTTCTGCACGAGCAGGCGGCTGCTGCTGTGGGCGACCAGGCCGCGAATGGCGCTGACGAAGGCCATGTTCACGGCGTCCTGTGCCTGGATCGTCAGGGCGGGCACGCCCCGGCCCCACGCGGAAAGCAGCTCGTCGTTGTACCAATAGTGGTGCAGCGGTAATTCGTGGAACGGACTACGGCTGAAGTGCAGAACGCGGTGTTCCTTGTCTTCCGCCGTATCGCCCCGGGGGTCGCGGATGGTAATCAGGTACCACGGCCACCGGCGTTTCGCGTCTCGCTCGTCGTCGCGAAACCACCATTCGCCGAACATCAGCGCGGGCTGTTTCGATTCGCTCCAGCCGGAATCCATGCTGGTTCCCGTCGCGGCGTGCAGCATGCGCTGGAGCTCCAGGAGCTTGCCCATGGTGGATCGGCTCTCGACGCGGTCGCCGCTGACCGATCGTTGGGGGCCGAAGTGTTTCTCGATCCACCACAGGGGTCGCGCCTTCTCGTGGCCGATGGCGTCCTCGCCCTCGAACAGGACGGACTGCGCCGAGGGGTCGCGGACGAATTCGTACGGGGCGCAGACGGCCCAGTCGTGGTCGTACGTGTTGATGGTGAGGGGTTGGCCGTTGCGGCCGATCCGCTCTTCGCCGGCGGCGTCGCGGAGCACGATCGGCTCGCCGACGCGGGACAGTGTGCGGCGGACGATGACGCTGCCGAGCGTGACGCGCCACAGATCCTTGGCGCGCAGCGTGCGCAGCGCGTTGCTTCGCTGCAGTTGCTGCTTGAGCCTGGCGTCCCCGACGAGCGCGGCGGTCTGGTCATTCGCGGCCTTCGAGGCGGGCCGAACCGTGTAGTCGAGACTGCGCGGCTTGAGACGCGAGACCGCCTTCTCGACGGCGGGGTGAATCAGATTCATGCAGAAACGAACGTCGCTTCGGTCCGTGCCGACGACCTTCTGGAGCTGCTGGAGCGAATGCCCGTATCGCTGGCCGCTCGTGACGGTGGCCCACTGGTTGCCCTGGGCGTAGGCGAGCCACAGGCTGCACGCCGTTTCGTAGGCGGCGCGGGTGCTGTTGGAGGTCTGGCCGATCTCCTGGACGCGCTTCTTCGCTTGTTCCTGCGTCAGTGCCATTGCGTGTCACACGTGCCTGTTGAGAAGCTCCACGGGTTGATCTTCGAAGCCGACGGAGGCGGTGTTCGGGGATTGCTCGACGGGCTCCTGCACGGGCCGGAGCAGTTCCGCCGGGTCGGATCCGCACAGCCGCGCGACGTTTTCGACGCTGCCGTCGGCGCGGCGTTCGACCATGAAATAGGCCTTATCGCGGGCCAGGCGGATGAGTTGGTCCGTCAGTTCCCGATTTCGCTGTGCGAGCCGCCTCGCCACGAGAGCGGTCAGCACCGCGCCGGTAACGTTCACGGCCAGGCCCGTCACGGCGAGGCAGAACACTATCCAAAACGTTCCGTAATCCACTTGGCTTCCCTTTCCATCTCGTCGTCGGGTTCGGGATTGCGAAGGGCGGCGAGCGCCACCTTCATGCCCTCTTTCATGCTGTCGTAAATCTCCCCGTCCTCGACGGTGGCGACCCGGGTCTTCTCCCGGTGCAGCCTCGCCTCGTTCCAGATGAGAAACTGCGTGACTGTGTCCACGCCGTCGGTGGCGCCGGAGGGGAAATTGAGGATCTGTCCGACCAGCTTCTTGATCCGCTCGTTGCGGGAGCAGACGAAGTTGATCTGGTTGAAATGCTTGTCATGCTCCATGCGGCCGGGGAGCCGATAGAGCCCGTTTTCCAGGTAGCCGGCGCAGTTCGTCAGGCGGATCCGCTTGCCGACGTTCTGGCCCATGCCGCTTCGGCCCCGCGTGCCCATGTCCTCGATGTACCCGTTCCAGCGGAACCCCTTTTCCTTCAGTTCCCGGATAATGAATTCGCGCCAGAGGACGACCTGACCCTTCATGCCGGCCTGGGCCTCGATCAGAACGCGGTGAATCGTCTTGGTGCCGGGCAACGGATAGGTTTCGAGGGCCTCGTCCTCGTAGACGATGCGGCCCATGATGGCGCAGACGATCCACTTCTGCATGAGCACGGGGTTGCCGGGGAAGAACCAGCAATCGACGAGATAGCCCACGCCCTGGGCGGTGATCGCGGAGTGATTGACGGCGGTTTCCGTGCTGAACTTTCCGCTAGTCGCGGACGGATCGATGGAAAGCCACTGTTCGGCGTTGCGAATCGTTTCCAGTCGCTGCTCGTAGGCTTCCCGAAGCTCGCCCGAAAGGATGTCCCAGAGGGGATCGTCCCGGTCGCTCGGGTAGAAGTGCAGGCGGGAGACGACGCGGGCCTCGTCGGGCATGCATCGCATCTCGTAGAGGCGGGCATAGTCCTGCCGGCTGAGGCGGGCCCGCTGCGCTTTGTAGTAATCGGCCGTGTAACGGGCCGGCCAGAGCGATACGGGCTCGTTGGTGTCGTTTACGCGTACCGGAAACGACTCGACGCGCCATCCCGTACGGATACCGGCCTGGATCTGCTTCTTGATCTGGGAGTGCGTATCGTCCTCGTGCCAGGGCGTGTAGATCATGACCTTTTCGGACGTGGCGGGATTACGGAGGCGCTGCTCGACCTCGTTGTTCCACTTGAAGTTGACCTGCTGCCTGATCGTGGGCTGGTGTGCGACCTCGGGCCTGCAGATGTCGTCGGCGTAGATCTTGTCGTAGCCGTTGCCCTGGATGTTGCTGAGGATCGCGGCGGCTTCGAGCGTGGGCTCTCGGCTGAAGCGGTTGGGCCGCGTCACGGTGAATCGGCGGCGCGAGTCCTCGCTGCCGTCGTCGCTGCGGCCGAGAATGCGAACGTCGGGGTACAGGGCGCGGAAGGGTCCGCTGCGGATGATCTGGCGGATGACCTGGATTTCCTTTTTTGCCTTATCGTCGTTGTCGCACAGGCGGAGGCAGCGGAGCCATGGGCGGTGTCCGATGTCGTAGACGATCAGGCCGCGGAGGCAGGTCGTCTTGCCGTGGCCGGGCGGGGCCTCGATCAGGGAGTTGCGGCACGTCGGGTCTTCCCACGCGTCGAAGAACTTGGCGTGGATCGGCGCCGGCTTGAAGATGCCGCCGACTCCCTCGCTGTCCCGGCACGTGTAGAGCCACGTCCCGCACGCCGAGGCCCTGGCAACGCCCTGGATGGCCAGGCACAGGGCGATGGCCTTGAGCCAGCGGCTGCGAAAATCGGCCGCGAGCTTGGGGACCTCCTCGATGGCCTTCTGGAGTTGTTGAAGCTCGTCTTCGTTCTTCGAGAGCATCGTTTCGTTCTGGAGGAGTTCAACGGGGGACATCCGGCCCCGGGCCTCGTCGGACAACCGCTTGCCCGTGATGGCCTCGTAGGTCTCGAAGTAGTATTTCCGTTCCTTGTTGGCCTTGTCCGGGGTCGTCTCGCCGCTCTGGAGACGCCGCGTGAGGTCGGCGAGCTGGCGATAGTAGAAATCGGGGTTGCTGAGTTCTTCGATGTTGACGGGGGGGACTTCCGCTGCCGGCTCGGATACCGGTTTCGACTTGGCTGGCGTGCTCGCCGGGGCCTTCCGGGGCTTCGTGACCCGCGGTTTTGCCTTGGTAACGACGTGTGGCATACCATGATTCTTCGCACCCCTTTTCAGTTTTAACAAGAAATTTCTTGCCATTTGGCGCGTTTAGGCACGAAAAGACACGAATGATAACAAGATTTATGCTAAAATTTGCTTGGGAAGGAGCCCAGAAGTGGAAAAGGAACATCTCGCAGGCGATTGGCTGACGGTCAAGGAAGTGGCTCGCCGCCTCGGGCGCAGCAAGGAAACGGTGCGGCGGAGGATTCACGCCGGCGTGATCAAAGCCCGGAGGGAAGGCAACCGATTCATCGTGCTTCGGAGTGACCTCGAAAGCTACCCGAGGCGTCTGCCCCGAGTGTAGGGATCAAATGCCCTGCCGCCACTGTAAGGATCCGTGCGGCTCTTGGCGATGCGACGTGTGTAAACGGGGCGTCGTCGGGGAATGCCTGGACTGCCACAACGAGCTGGCGCACGGCACGTTGCCCGACGCGACGATTTTCGACAGCCGGGGTGGCGCATCCCCGACGGGCTGGTTGGCCGACAAGCAGTACCACGGCGAGCATTCCCGCGATAACCGATGATTCGAGAAAGGACGCGATGATGGGACAGCTTCCTAAGCACAATGCCGTGATGGTGCGTCGCGAGGGCCGGGAGATTCACTATTGCGTAAGCGCAGACGATGCCCTAGTAGTCATGCGAACGCTTGAGAATTTGGGGAAAGAGGGTCTCTGTATGCTCACCGCGCACCTGTGCGACGGGGCATTGTCGGAACTGGCTCTGATACAACTGAGGGATCAGGCCAGGAAAGCATGCGAGAATCAACCTGAAGGCGCCGATCGTCTGCGTGAGGTCATCTGCCGTGCATTGTGCGTATTGGGTGAGGCCGCCGAGGCGGTGTTGGCATACCGCGAATACGGATGGCGTGGTTTCTCGTTATCCGGTGGCGTGATTTTTAATCCTTCCGATGAAAGGACGCGATGATGGAAAAGCAAAAGTCTGACCCCCGGGGCGTGACGGTGTGTTTGACGAGCATGAACGGCCCAACGACCACGTATAGCGTAACGCTGAAGCAGGCAATTTTAGCACAGCAGGTACTTGAAGCCACGGGGAGCTTCCCTTTGGCGCAGCAAGGCGCCACGCCCCCCGCCCCCCCGCCCGACCCGCTCTCCGATGAGTCGCTGGCCCACCTCAGAGACGCGGCCCTAGTGGCGGAGAACGAAGACTACTGCATGATGCGTCACATCCAACGCCTCTCGGACGCTGCCGCCAGCCTGATGGGGTACCGGTTGCTGAGAGAACGAAACGCCATAGATGCCTTGCTTTCGCAAAAGGAGAAGAGTGATGGAAAGTGAAGAACCGGGAACCGGCTTCGATGTCGTAGATGAATCACTCTTGCCGAGGCCCCGCCCGCAAGCCGACAAGTCGTACTACCTCTGGCCCGACCTGCCGCAAAGAACGCAGGTGATCTTCGACGGGCGGGGATGGCTGTTCTTCCACAACGTCTGGCCGGCACGATGGCAGCGATGGCTCTCGTCGCTCATCCTCGGCTGGACGTGGGTGGAACTCTGCCGGGCGGACAGAGAGGCCAGCGACAAGGCCGTGCGATTAGGCAGCGATGAGTTCTTCAAAGGCATACGCAAGAGGCTCAAGGAGCTCCGCGGGGCCTCGAAAACCAAGGACGAAGACCCAAAGTAGCACCCCCAGGACCAGACAGAAGGCCGCCCGCTGGCAGATTTGGACAGGGAAACGCGCCAGAATCCAATAACGCAACGAAACCGGCCCAGGGCACGGCCAAACAGAGAAAAGCGATCCTGGGGGCGTAGGAAGGCCAGCATGGCAAGCTACAATAAAGTCATCCTCGTCGGAAACCTCACCCGAGACCCGCAAATAACCTACACCGCCCCCAAAAAAGCCGTCACAAACTTCGGGATCGCCGTCAATCGAATCCGGAAGGACCGGGACGGCTCACAACGAGACGAAACCTGCTTCGTCGACTGCGTCGCCTTCGGGAAAAACGCCGAACTCCTCAACCAATACCTGACCAAAGGAAAAGCAGTCCTCGTCGAAGGGAGACTCCAACAACACACCTGGGAAACCAAAGAAGGGGCCAAACGAAGCAAACATGAAATCGTCGTCGAACATTTCGAGTTCCTCGGCGCCTCAGCAAAAACCCCGGCAAACGCAATCAGAAAACAAGACGCCCCGCCCACACCACCAGAAACAGACGACCCGCCAGTACTCGGCATCCCGTTCTGACGTGGCAACCTTCGGCGGACACGAAAAAAAAGAGTTGTGTCAGCAGTGTCAACGCACAAAGACGAAATGAGAAAGAATCGTGAGAGTGGCTATAGAACCTCAAAAGACCCCCCGTCGGGGGGTTGCCCCCCCCTTCCCCGGGCGGGCCTGGCCATGCTCCAGGTGGCGGCTTGAGGCCGCTTTGGACTGCCTCTGAGGGGGGTATGCCGCCTCTGGGGGGCCTTACACTATCCGCAATAGTGTATCAACCGTGCTTTGACAAGGGTTTGCGCATGCCGTCTTGTCTGTTTCTGTCGGATCCGGCGCGCCTCTCGCCACCCAGGCTTGCCGCCGGCTGCGCCGTCGTCTCCCTTAACTCACCTACTCTGTACTTATTTGGCTTGTTCCCTCCCTGGGCGAGTAAAACTCTCCGTCTCCTCTCCGTCCCCCTCTCTCTAAGCGCATCAATGCTCTCTCTCTGTAGTTAGGTTCTCCCTTCTCTCCCTTCCCTTCCTCTCCTCCCTTCCTTACTGTCTTAAATCCTAACCATCCTCCCGCGCTGGGCCGTTACTTCTCCCCTCCTCCGGGGGCTTTGCCCTTTGTTCATGGGTTGTTCCGCGCGGAGAATCTTGTCTTTTCTGGTCTTGTTCCCAAAAATTCCCTTGATTGGACACCTGGTATATGGTATAATTATATCATGACAAGCGTTGCGGCCACCTCGACTTATCTCCCCCCTCCCCCGGAAAGGACACTCATCATGCGTATCGCAAGCATTGACCTGGCGAGCTACAACCGCGCGTCACTGCCCCGATACATGCCGATCATGCCGCGCGCCCTTGCGCGGATCACGGCAGCGACCACTGGCATCGACGTAGAGATCGTATATCGTGACGACGCTGGGGCTGTTGTCCGCAGCGAGAGACACACGATCCCGGCGAGCCCTGGCGACATCTGGCTGCTGGCGGATACGCTCCAGGATGTGCTGGAGCCACCAACCGGCAACCCGACGGACATCGGAGATCAGACAGCAGAGTACGCTCACATATTGGCCGACATCACTGGCTGCGACGTACCGGCAAGGACGGTGCATCATGCGTAACGACAACGACGTGCAGGCCACCAATTATCAGCAGCCCTGCCTGCTCAGCCCGTACCACGGGTTAGTCCTCGACAAGGACGTGCAAACAAGGATCGGGACCGACGATCGTATCAGAGTAGCACGTCTCATCAAGTCGATGCGCCGCCACGGCTGGCAAGGACGCCCGCTGCTGGCCGTCGACGATAGCCTCCTGACCGGCACCTGCCGATTGCAAGCGGCGATCCAGCTCGGCTTGGAGCACGTGCCCGTCTATCGCATCGAGGTGATGACGACTGAGCATTGGGACCAGATTGCCGGTGTCGACGAGTACGAGGACCTCGCGGACCTGCTGCGGGAGTTGGGCTACCCCGAGGCGGCGGCCCTGATGGACGACGAGTATGCGGCATAGCGCCGGCAAGCGCCCCGCCGGCAGCGGGCCGGCGAACAAGAGAAAGGACAAGATCATGCAAGCTGACAAGATCAAATGGTCCAGCGACGCCGAGAGAAAGTGGGTGCAAGAGCAAGTCGCAACGTATCTTGAGACCCACAGCAGGGCGATGGCCAGGTGTATCTTGCTCGACTGCCCTTACGTTGGGTGTACTTGTCTCGTTGATTTCGCGTGCATGTTGCAGGACGACTACAGAAACGATCGTATCAATGAACACGCATCAGCCACCGGAAAGGACGGTGTGACATGACGCAATCGCACGTGGAGGGGCTTGCGCGGAGACTCATCGCCCTCGCCCCATCGGAGGCGGTACAGGCTGTTGAGGCGCTCCCACGACCATCGCTTAGAGCCGTATGCCGCGAGCTTGGCAGGCGTGCGCTCTGGGCCACTTGGCTAACCCACTACGTCGATTACCGTGCCGGTTATGGGTGTGGCGACGAGGGCCACGATACTGCCGTGCACGCCGCTAACCGCGCCAGCCGGATACTCTGGTGCAAGGCGTTCGAGAACGACGGCTACGTGGACATCAATCCCCGCCTCGCCAAGGAAGCCACGGAGGTGCAACCGTGACCAAGCAGCGCGGGCAAGCGCCCCTGCCGGCCTGCAATGGCTGGCCGCGCTTTTGGGCCTGGATTGTCCGGGCCCGGAACCGAGTATGAGCGATTTGAAAGGACGGCGCATCATGATGAACAGGGAGTACGCAGCGCAGGCGAGAGCGCGTTGGAAAAAAATGGCCACCGGCGAAAGCTTGACCGCAAAAGAGCGCGTCGAGCAAAAGGCCTACGTCAAGCACCTGCAAACGCTGCCGGAATGGCACCGCCCTTCAAAGCCAGCGTAATCTATTGCGCCGTCGAAGAATCGTACTAAGCCGAAACAGCTACCTTAGAAAGGGTAGCTGTCGCTAGGTAGAGAAACCTAGCCTGACGAGGCTACAGACTTAGCCGTCTAGCTAACTAGGGAGCCATACGATGCAAGCCATGACGAGTATCATTGACGGGAAGCGGTACGACACGGAAACAGCGACGAAGGTTGCGGACTGGGACAGTGGCAACACGGGCGACCTGAGCTACACGGCCGAAGCCTTGTACCGGGCGAAGAACGGAGGCTGGTTCCTGGACGGCGAGGGCGGGCCACAGTCCCGCTATGCCAAATCCGATGGCGACAGCATGGGTTACGGCAGCAGCCTTGTCCCGCTGACGCCGGAGAAAGCATACGCCTGGGTGCAGCAGCACGGTGAGACGGAGGCCGTCCTGGCGTATTTCGCGGATCGTGTAAAAGACGCATAAGCCCGGGCAAGCGCCTAGCCGGCCATCGCAGGCCGGCTAGGCTTTTGGGCCCGGGTGGTGCAGGCCGACCAACGAGTATGAGCGACTTTCGAAAGGGCGCGATGATGACAGACACACAGACGATGGTAACGATCAGGATCGAGCGGACAGACGACGTGCCGCTGACGTTCCGTGGCCGGCGGATCGCGTGTGACGGGGCTAGCTGGTACAACGGGCACCAGCAGGACAGTTGGCACACCGTCGCTGTGTACGAGACCGAGGCCCACAACTATGTTCTGGAGCGCACGTTCTGGAGCGCGTGGGAGGATGTACGCAACACCAACGCCGCCAACCGCCACGAGTCATCCGCCGATTTGCTCGCCGCCCTCCGGGCGATGGCAAAGTCCGCTGGCCAATATGGTGGCCAGCTCGTTGACGCGATCTATGGCGTTGCGACTTGGCTCAAGTCCCTGATTGGTCCCAACGAGTACGACAGCCTCTTGGAGCTACTGCACGAGTTGGGCTGCCCCGAGGCCGCAGCCCGACAAAACGCCAAGTAGGCGGCGTGCGGGCACCTGGGGCCGTCGTAAGCTCCAGGTGCCTTGGCGACGGGCGTTGCTGGCCGGGCTGGATCCCGAGTATGAAGCACCGTGGTGGGAAAGGGTTACCGATGAACTTGACAGACAAGTACAGGCCCGCGCGGCTCTCGCAGGTCGTGGGGCAGAACCGAGTAGTACGGGCGATTCGTCGGCTGGTGGGCGACTCGCGATTCGAGGGCGGCGCGTTGTGGCTGGAAGGCCCGACGGGCACGGGAAAGACGAGCATTGCGCGGGCGCTGGCCAACGAGCTGGGGGCGTCCGGCTGGTCGTACACCGAGCTGGACGGGCCGAAGTGCTCCGTCGATGAGGTGCGGGGCTTGGACGATCACGCGCAGGGCACGGCGTTGTTCTCGGAGGAGTGGCGGGTTTGGGTGGTCAATGAGGCCCACAAGATGACACTGCCGTCCGTCCACGCCTGGCTGACGCTGCTGGAGCGGCTTCCGCGTCGTTGGGTGGTCGTGTTTACGTCGATGGTGGACCACGCTGACCTTTTCGGCGTTGCCGGTCAGCCCCTCATCGACCGCTGCGTCGGGTACTTCAAGCTCACCAATCAGGGCTTGGCCGATCGGTTCGCACGGTTGGCCTACCGGATCGCCGGGCGCGAGGGCTTGAACGGCCGGCCGGTGGCTGACTATCTGAAGCTGGTCCGGAAGCACCACAACAGCATGCGCGCCGTGCTCCAAGCGATTCAGCGGCGGGAAATGCTGGTGGAAGACTGAACTCGGTTGGTTTGAACTGAAAGGGCAAGCCTTTGCGACTGACAACGGTTTCGGTCCAGCGCTGGCGGAACGCCGATCGGTCGATCTCGTTCGGCCTGCGCTGGTTCCGCGGGGACGGCAAGAAACGCTACTACTGCCGAGTATCCCGGACTGAGCCGGACCCGACGCGCGGCAGCCTGCGCCGATGGGAGCAGGAAGTGGCGCAGATCCGCGTCGCCAAAGAAAAGGAATTGAACGCGGACGCGCCGGATTACGTGGAGGCCCTGCGACTTCCGCAGGCGGTCGACCGATATGTGGACTGGCTCGGGGACAATCGAGGACTCAGCACGTATGAGCGCAACGACCGGGGGCTACGGTTTTTTCTGCAATACCTACAAGACCTGGACGCCACGCCGCACAACGCGAGCGGGATTGCGATATGGCATATCGCGCGGTACCGGGACTACCTGGCCGAGCGCGGCCTGGCGGCGTCCACGGTCAACTGCTATCTCGCCGACATCTCCGGCTGGTTCCGATGGCTCATCGCGGAGGGCTACTGCAGCACCAACCCGAGCAAAAGGGTCCAGCGTATGAACGGGGCCCGGGCACGCGCGACGGTGCCGGTGCGCAGCCCGGAGGACTTCTGGCGGATCGCAAACCGTATGCAAACCGACACGCAACGGGCCACAATCGGGGTATTGGCCTGTTCCGGCCTGCGGATCGGCGAGGCGAGCCGGCTGGAGTGGCGCGACTGGGACATCGAGGCCGAAACCCTCCGCGTCCGGCCGGACACCGAGTATGAGCGAACGAAGCGTCACGCGCGGATTCTGCCCGTCGCCGGCTGCCTGCGCCGGTTCTTGATGGTCTTGCGGATCCAGAACGATTCCGGCCCGTTCATCGTCGGGAGACGGCGGGGGCTGACCGTCCTGTCCAAGCAGCCGAACGCCTGGCTGCGTCCCTATGGCGTGACGCCGCACGACCTGCGTCGGTTCTTTCGGACCGCGCTCGAGGAACTGAACGCGGAGGTATACGTGATCGACGACCTGATGGGCCACCGCACGGGCATGGTGCGTGCGGCGTACACGCCGCAGGAGAACCTTCGGACGGCCCGGCTGTGGATAGAGCGGTTCGACGGATGGCTCCTCGGTCGCTCCCAGTCGTAGCCGTCGCGCCTCCGCACGAGGCACTGCCGTCGCATCTCTTCTCCGTTCCGCTCGTTGGCAAGCCTTTGCAGCTCAATGCCGAACGTCGCTTCGCTACACCGTGCCTTGCCTTTGCTGTTCTGTGCGAGTCTTAGCCGTTGTACCTCGTTTCCGTTCGGTGCCACGCCATTGCGACTCCCAACCCCACCTCGCGACGCCGTTGCGTCTCGTGACTGTACCATGCCGTACATAGCCTCTGCGGCTCGTTCCCGCGCCAGACTCCGCCGTTGCGTTGCTGTTCTGTGCCAGTCGTAGCCATCGCGGCTCTCCTCGCTTCATTGCCGTTGCCGCTCTTTTCGTTGCTCAGCCTTCGCGCGTCACGTCCCCGCCGCGCCAGTCCTTCGCGCGTCCGATCAACGCCATGCCTTTCCCTCGCGCTTCAAGTCCTTGCCATGCGGCGCCGCACCATTCCCTCGCGCGTCGCTTCTTCACGCTGCCTTGCCTTTGCGCATCGATTCCGCACACAGCCTCTGCGGTTCTACGCCTAGCCGTTGCGGCTCGGCGCCCGGCCGTTCAGCGCCTTTCCGTTGCAGCTCCCGTCGAAGCCATGCCGTTCCTTTGCGGCTCGCAACTGTGCCCTGCCTTTGCAGGTCGGCGCGATGCTCGTCCGTCGCTATTCTGCTCGTTGCCTCGCCTTGCCTTCGCTGCTCGTTTCGCCACCAAACGTCGCCGTTGCTGTTCGCCGCAGTTCCACGCCGTCGCGCCTCGGGACACCTCGGTGCTTGGCTTTGCCGTTGCGCTTCCGGTCCCGGCCCCACAATGCCTTTGCCCGTCATTTCTTCACAAGGCGAGTCCTTCGCGCCTCAGCTCCCCGCGTTGCTCCTCCGTCGCGCGGCTATGCAGGGACAGCCCGAAGCCGCTCAGGCTGCGCAGCCACTTTGCCCTTGCGGCCCTTGATGCGCTCTCCCTCCCCGATGATCTCGTAGGAGAACCGGCCCTTGCCGCTGCCACGCCACTGGCCGACGCCGGACCACTTGCCGTAGTCCAACCACTCGATCAGCACCTTTTCCGACTTCTCGTTCAGCAGCACGATCTCCATCTCGGCGATTGTCCCGGCTGGCGCGGCCTCGCTGCGGGCCAGGGCGATCCGCTCGCCCTTCGGTGTCTGACCTCGCAAGGGCCGCTCACAGATCGTCAGTTCCGTGCCCTCGGGGAGTGCGAGCGGGATCAACTTCGGCATAACGAAGACATTGCCGTCGATCGCCTTCTTGAACGCCTGGAGCTTCTCGCTGCGCGTGCCCTCGCACCGACGAAGCGCGCCACATGCACCTTTGAAAAAGCCCTTGAGCTGGTAGTCAATCAGAACTGGCGTGTTTTCCTCGCTGCGGGCGAAGAACGTCGTCTTAAGGCGCAGCTCGTCGTCGATCTCGCCTTCCTCGACAGCGCGGCGCAGTGCGACCATTTCCTCCTCGGTCGGCTTGACTCCCGACCTGGTGGCGATGTGGCCTTCCATGAGTTCCGGATTGCCGGGGAGCGTTCCCAGAATCTCTTCGGTAAACGTCAGTCGTACCTTCAGCGTCTTCATTGCTCTGTCCTTTCTCGCCTCTCGGCTTAGTAATGAAACGGTATTTCAGGGGCTTCGACGTGGATTGTGAACCAGTGTCTTATACCAAGGATTTCGGCCGCTTCTTGTGCGAGCGTGGGAGTTGCATGGGTGGTTTGGAACCGCCAAAGGCCGGTGTCGGGGTCTAACACGAACAGTATCTCGGGGTATTTCAGCGCACAACTTACCCGGTGCGGCTGGGCAAATGTGTCGCTCAGCTTCCCGATTGTAACTTCCGGTACGTTACTCATGTTGGTTCCTTTCCTAGCTGGGCTGACTTCTTTTCTTTCCACCACTTCGCTCTTGCCGTTTTCTCGTTGCCCAGGGCGCCGTGTTCGGCCCGCTCTATGTCGAAGAGGCGACGGCGCTCCTTGTTGGGCAGCTTCGCCCACTCCGCACGCATCGCCTCGTTTTCGTCCACGATGGCCTTCTTCGCGGCGATCCGCTTGGCCAGCTCGTTGCGGCCTGCGTCGTCGCGCTCCTCCTGCTTGTCGCGTTCAGCACGGTCCAGCATGTCGCTGTTCAAAACGCTCGTCAGGTACCCGATCCCCCACCGGGCCTTCGGCTCTTTCTTTCGCCGCGTCATGTACGCGGCCCACGCCCGCTGCACGTGGTCGACCGTCATCCCGACAATGAGGCCGTACGGGACCTCGCGGCCCAGCCGCTCTAGGTGGGCGTCCGTCGGCAGAAATATCTCGGTGCCGGCCTCCCTGGCCTTCTCGATCAGCGGTTCCAGAATCGTCCATGCGGCACGCGCCGGCGGCGAGAGGTTCCGGCCGTTCGGGCCAGGCCCTAAACCGGGCGGCGGGGTGGCCGAAACAGGGGGTGTGCCCTCCTCGGCGTACTCGTCTGTGACGCCCGCCGAAGGCAAGGGGGATATAGGGGGTTTCTTTTTCTGTCTCTGCTTCTGCCTCTGCTTCTGCCTAGGCGCGTCATTATCCTGTCCGTATTCTGATCGTTTGCGCCGTAACCTCTTGTATTTCCAGTGATCGGGCAGACTCTTCTTGACCGTTCTCGTGTCTAACCTGCGCCTGTCTCGTGTCTCTCTTGCGCCTGTCTTGCGCCTGTCTTGTGTCTCTCCTGCGCCTGTCTCGTGTCTGTCTCGTGTGTCTGTTGTGACTCTTCCGAGTCTTTCGGCTATCTGAATCATGCGTCGAAAGACATCTCGTCGGATACCGATCTGCTCGCAGATTTCGGCATCTGTGTAGGGTTCGCCAGCGGAGTCAACAGCAGCGCCCGGGTCGGGACTCGACATACAGAGATCCCAGAATTCCCGATAAGCTAAGCGTAGGGATGGGGTGCGAAGCCGCTTCCGCAAGCTGGACGTGGCCCAGTCATCCATCCACCATTTACAGAAGCTCGGTGATCTGCGTTTTTCCTTCGCCATCCCTGGCGTGCTCCTTTCGCTACGCTTTCGCGACCACGATTTTGGTTTCGGCGACGGATGCTTTGAATGCTTCGGCGTCTGCGAGGGCGTCCTTGCGGCTGGTGAAGCATTTGCCCGACTCGTCAAATAAGCACAGCATAAAATCGTTGCGAGCACGAAGCCTCTCTCGTATAACCCGCCACGCCCAAGCCGTACCGTTGTTGTGCGACATGACCTTAATCATTGTCTTCATATCATGCTCCTTCGATTACAATTTCCGCCTTGGCGACGCCTTGTTGGTACGCCTCGGCGTCCGCGAGAGCATCCTTGCGGCTGGTGAAGCATTTGCCCGACTCGTCAAAAAATGAGGCCCGCATAAGAGTGTTGCGACCAGAAGAGCTCTCTCGTTTAAGCTCCCACTGCCAAGCCGTACCGTTGTTGTACGACTTGATCCTAATCGTCATCTTCATGTCGTCTCCTCTCGTCATCCAGCACGGCCCGGATGGCAACCTTATGCGTCATGTTGCTGTCTCTTGCACCAACCGTTGAACACAAAATTGAAGCAAGCCTTTATCTCATCGGGGCGCGCCATGCGGCCCCAGTCAGCCTGATATTCTTTGTCAATGGTCTTTATCGCTGCGGCCATGATGTCCGCCGGTAGGTCGCCATTGTAGTTGTCATCGGGAGCGTCCCGCCCAGGGACGGCGTTCCGAAACGCATCTGTACCGGGATGCCCCGTCGGCAGATCGCATGAGATTCCGCCGCTTTCGACACTCGCAATTTTCCACCATCCCATGATCGTTTCCTTTCAGTTGTTTGTTCACTGTTACAGAATGCCTGCGTCAGGCGTCATGTTGCGTCTCCGAATAGCAGCACCGCAGCAAGGTGGACAAACGCCCACGCTGTCTGAAGCGGTACGACCGCATTTCCGACAGCTCGCAGGGCATGGGCGCGATAAACCATTGCTTCGGAAAACCCATCAGCCAGGCAACAAACAGCGGGTTCAACCTCCGGGGCGGCTGCGAGGATTTCCCGCCACTGGCCGAGTTCTGTTGGGCCGGGTGGGAAAAGGTCAAGCTCGCCGCGCAGAGATAACGCTTCTTCAGCATGTGACGATGACTGAGACTCCCGATCGCTCCCGAGCCTTCGTGGTCCCCCTCTCTCGGCGTCGGCCATGTCCTCGCTTGCCCGTCCAGCAGCGGTTCGTCCTTCCTCACCCCGCTCCTTCCCGTTCCTCCACCCTTGGGTTGCTGAGGCGTCTGCCAAAGACGCGCTTGCTTGCCTAGGGATGCTGGGCGACATTTCACGTTCGCTCCCGCATTCGCCGCGTCTGGTGCTGTGTCCGGCGTGGCCCAAGACAAAGAGTCTTTCCCTGCGATGCGAAGCGCCGACTTCTTTCGCAGTGAACTCGCCCGCCGCCACGCGGTAACCCATTCGCTCCAGGTCTCGTCGGATTCTTCGCAACCCCATAGCCGGGCGCACGATGCCGGGTACGTTCTCGATAAACACAAGTGCCGGTTCGTACTCGCCAACGATTGCAGCAGTCGCGGGCCATAGGTCTCGGCCATCGTCGTGGCCAGCCTGCTTGCCGGCGACGGACCACGGCTGGCAGGGGATTCCCCCGCAGAGCATTCCGAGCCTTCGCCTGCGAAGCGCCTGGCCCATGAAAGCGCGGAATCCTGGAGAGCAGACTGTGTGCACGTCAGACCAGACAGGCGCGTCAGGAAGGGCGCCTTCCCCCATGCGAGCCTCAAGGAGGCCGGCCGCGTAGAGTTCCCGTTCCACGTAACAGACGGGCACAAAGCAGCCAGGACAGGCGATTTCGAGTCCAAGCTCAAGGCCGCCTCCTCCGGTGCAGATCGATAGCAGGGGATGTGCAGCCACACTACGCCTTCTCCATCCGCACCAGCTCGTCATCGAGGTACCATGCCTCGACTTCCCGGTCTCCGCGCAGGATCCCCGTCGCCTCCTTGGCGGTGAGCGCTGCCGTGTGCGCGGAGTTCGGAATCTCCGAGAACACCCGCTGCAGCATGTTCTGCTCGGGTGATTCGTTCGTGACGGGGTTCTCACGGAACAGCACGATCAGGAACACGCGCGATTTCGCCGGGTCGATGGTGTCGATGCTCATCTCGCAGTACTCGACGCGCTGCGAGCGGACGTAGGCCCCGACCATCCGATTGGCCCAGGCCAAGAATAGACTGTAGATGTCTTCGTTCATGCTTTCCCCTTCCCCGCCAGGGCGGCTTGCAGGTGCTCCTCCAGATCGTCAATGCCACGGGCCACGAACGCGATGCCGCCGGCGTCCCGGATCTCCCGGAGGAACACTTCTTGGTACTCTGTAGTCTTGCCGCGATCGGTCTTGCACTCGATGGCCAGGAACCGGCCATCCGGCGGCATGATCCCCAGGATGTCCGACATCCCTCTGTGCCCGAAGCGGATGAGCCGACTCTTGTTCTTGTATCGCTGGACGATTGCGCCGGTGTTGTTCCGCCAGGCGGGAATACGGCGCAGCACGAGCCAGCTGAGACAGGCCCGCACGATGTCAGTCTCTGTCCGTTTTTGTTTCATGTTCCCAACTTTCATACCGGTAAAGTCGCTCTAGTAGTGCCGCGTTCGTTAGTCGCAGGCGAGTAACTTCGCTCTGCAATCTAGCCAACTCCTCGCGCAGCTTCTTCAGGTCCGCGTCGGTCATCTCGTCCAGGTTGCTCATTTCGCCTCCGTGGTAGCTCAGCCTTCGCCTGCCGACCTCGTCCCAACACGCGGCCAGAATGGCGTCGTACAGTTCGTCGTCCTCGTCAACGTACGCCAGGCACCCAAGTATCATGTGCCCAAGGATCACCGATCCAAGGAGGCTAATTGGGCTTCGTGTGCCCGGGGCCAGATGGTTATAACTGATGTTCTTCGGTTTGCCGTCGCCCGGCGTGAAAAAGTAGCAGACAGCCACCTGCGGCTCTGCCTTGTCATACTCGACCGGGAGATCCCAGGTGAAAGTGTAGTAGCGGCCCGTGCTCATGGCT
>SDBT01005185.1_pt1 | contig 21966 bp, 13 predicted proteins | sample 2277101 | NCBI WGS metagenome assembly SDBT01 (sample SAMN10404973, study PRJNA504765) | marine sediment metagenome | isolation source: marine sediment core GS10_PC15, 103 cmbsf | place: Arctic Ocean: Southern Knipovich Ridge | collected 2010 | reverse complement strand
CGTTGGATCTGATGATCTTACCTTCAGTTTTTTACCATGGAAATTGATATTCTCCAAATACTGCCAGTTTCCTGAACTTACTACGATCTCGTCACCTTCGCTGGCGTCATCGATTGCAATCTGAATGCGATTGTATCTTTTTTGGCTGGTCAGATTCTGGACTATCGGTGTAGTTATAAACTTTTCGGCATTAATGCAGATAGGATCGGCATAGATGCTCGAGCCATACTGATCGTAAGCCTTTACCGTCCACCACGTCTGTTCAAAAGGAAATTCGCTGATAACCTCGGTTGGAGGTTCGGCCGTTTCTGAGAAAAGAAGATACATGCGATAAGGATCGGAACCCATCAAAAGCTGATACCTAACGGCATTCTCGCTAACCTCACAACTCAAAACCGCCCCATTAGAGTCAACGACAGCACCGTCTTCAGGACCAACCAGCGTCACAGGCTCGGGCAATTTGCCGGGATGTAAAGATTGGTTAAAAAACTTTAAATTACCTGGACCGTAATTAGGTCCTTCCCATTCAAAGTAATACTTGATATCGTTAATATAAGGGGCTAATTCCAGGTTTTTGCCTTTTCCTATAACTGACAGATAAGCCCCTGCTACAATACCCCCGTTATATACATCTCCTATCCAATCCAAATAGTCAGGATTGATGGAAGATAGATACCAACTTATTGGCGTACTATGCTCTCCCAGGGGAAAATAGACATTCAACGCACCATCTATTACTGGGCCAGGGGCAAAACTGAATGGCCCTGCTCGATAATTAGCAACCCAGCTTCGCTCGCCACCCACCGAAGAGTTAAGAAATTTTTCAATTTCCGTCAGACTAGGATTGTGGGGGTCCCAAAGAGTTGCCTGGTTAACGTTATATCGTCTGTCAGCATAGGTCATATTAAGATAGGCGCCCACTGCTGCGGGATGCTTACCACCATTACTGTAACCCGTAGTCTGGATTGGCTGATTATAATTCGGCGCTTTACTTGACAAGTATGTGATAATTGCGTTGCCATGTTCAGCAAATTTCCCATTATTGTGTGGAGTGCTAAAGCTTATAATGTTAGCTTTTTCCTCCCACAAAGAGCCAGCATACAAAGGAGAGCCTCCGTCTCCACCACCGAAATAGACAATTGTAGGTTTGTTTGGATCAAAGGCTGAATTTTCTAATACTAACGTAGTACCGCTAAAACTCGGCACAATTATTACTTCAACTGTATCTGGCAAGCTGCTAAGATCGCCATCGTTTACAATCAACTGAAACGCACATACTTGAATCAAATCGGTTTGGACAATACCGCTGATTGTGGCTGTCGCTGTGTTTCCATCCGTAATTGTCACCGTTGACCCGGAAACTTGCTGCCACTGATAAGTAAATTCACCGTATCCATCAGGATCATAGCTGCCGGTTCCATCAAGAACCAACGGATCCGATGCAGCATATCGTGATAATCCAGCCTCCGCTACAGGAGCATGATTATTTCCAATGATAATACCCATAATATCAGGATCGCTGTCGAGAAGACCATCGTTAACTAAAAGTTCAAATACGTAAATCCCAAACTCTGACGGCACAAATGTTGGACCAACGGTACACGGATCACTTAAAACAACTGCAGGGCCGCTGATTTGCTGCCATCGATAGGTTAAACTATCTCCGTTAAGGTCATAAGAACCACTACCGTCAAGAACAACCGAAGATGGAATTGAACTCATCGTCTGGTCAGGTCCGGCATCGGCTACAGGTAGCTGATTCTCAATTACCACATTGATTCTATCTGGCATACTGTCATAAGTACCATCATTGACAACAAGTTCGAAAACATATATCCCGAATTCCATCGGGGTAAAACTCGGATCCATGGCGTTAGGATCACTTAAATCTACAATTAGTCCGGAAATCTGTGTCCACAGAAACTGATTAACACCACACGGATCATCAAAGAAACTGCCACTACCGTCAAGAGTTACCAACCCAATCACATCCAGATATTGATCCTCACCCGCATCGGCTACCGGATTAATATAACCAACATATTCGTCCGCTCCAATATCAACCCGCGCTGCATAAACCCTGTCCTCACCGTCAATATCTGTCTCACCGGGCTCGGAAACAAAAGCTGGATCACCCGAATTAATACACACAGAGGTTGACTGCAAATGATAATCACCACTTCCCTCGCTCACAAATAAAGGATCCACAGAGATATTACCATTGATACCCGTCTGGTCAGGCCAGCCGACATAGTTACCACCGGCATTATTCCAAAGATTATTGTAGGCAAGAACTCCGGACAATGGTTCAGTGTCAAAATAGAATATACCGCTACCGGCCAATGCTCCGCTAACAATATTGTTAATTACCGTACACACCCCGACCTCACTGTTAGATTCCGCGTAAACATTGCCTCCGGATTCCGAAGCGCTGTTGCCAATCAGGGTGTTATTACTCAGCCTGCCTCCATACAACATACATGCTCCGCCACCGTAACTGGATGAATTATCATATATCAGGTTGCTGCTTGTGCTGTCCGATCCGGTCCAGGTCATTATCCCTGCGCCGGCAAAAGAACTGTTGTCCCTGATTATATTGCGCATAATAGTCGCACCGGATTCCAGACAACCTATCCCGCCACCATATCCGGCAACAATTCCTGTTCCCATCGGACCGTTATTGCCGGTAACAACATTATCGATAATAGTTGGCGAAGCCTGATAACAATAAATACCTGCTCCCCATAAGATTTCTTCTCCATAGTCGGCATTAACCGTCCCATACCCGCCTCTAATTGTAAAACCCCTCAAAACCGCATCCGGACCTTCTCCACTGGCAAAAGTCACCGAACTACCGGTCCCGCCGGCATCGATCATCGTCGCTGCAACAATACTCGGATCGTCCGGATTGCTGCTGACAACCGTTATATTCTTGCCGTTAAAATTGATACTGTTGTAAATCCCCGGCGAAACCACAAGGATATCACCCCCGCTGGCCGAATTTATCGCATCCTGAAGCGAACTACCGCCACCGGAAACCATGATAACATCACCAAAAACTGGGTAGCAAACAGCAAAAAATACCACCAAAACCCCAATAAGCGTCCTCTTTCCCATTGTTCTCACCTTTCTCCAGAATAGTCAACAAATACAAAAACTGCATTAATGCATTTTGACATACCTGCACCCACACAAGTACATCATATAGTCTAATCCATCAAAGCCATTTTCGTTACGTCTTTTTTTGTAAAATCCCAAAAAAAAACCAAAATAACACAAAATACCGCTTGGGTTTTTCAGCCCGACACCCGCCTCTCCCTCCGACCTAACTCCTTTAGCCAAAAGACCTTATACTCACATAAAATCCTAAGCCACCATCCCCCCTGTTTCTCTAAGCGTTAAATTTTCCAATCCTGAGCAAAAAAAACTGTAACGAAACGAGTATTCTGGGATTATATGTATAGAACGGGCTGTTCAAATGGAACAATACAATAACCATCTTGACCTGGTTAGACAGGCCCAGATTGGAAACGAACGCAGTATTGAATCGCTAACCAATCTGGTCAGGCTAAAAGTCTTTACTTACATTTATAGAATTACTCTCGATGAGGATCTGGCCGAGGATCTCTGCCAACAGGTACTTTTGGTAATGCTTAAATCCCTGAGCAGACTAAAATTCGATCACGAAAAGCAGTTTTGGGCATGGTTATTCCGAACAGCACAGGGAAAGATAAAACAACATTACAGGAACCAGCACAAAAAAAAGGCTATGCTAATGTCAGCTACAAAAGAACACCTGTCACAAAGAGCCCATGAGCAGAAAAACGACGGACTCAGCGAATTGATTCGAAAGGAACTCTCGCTCGTGGTCTCAAAAGCAATGGCTCAATTGAAAATAAGGCACAGAAGCATCCTGACATTGAGATGTTACGAACAAATGCCCTATTCACAAATCGCCGAAATCGTCGGATGCTCGGAACTAAACGCAAGGAGCATGTTCTTCCAGGCAAAGCGGGCGTTAAAAAAACAACTAAAAAGAAGCGGATTTAGCAAAACGATGTTGTTGACCGCGCTGGGACTCTTCGGACGCATAACATCTCCGGCAAAAACCACCGCGGCCGAATCGACCATTTCCGCTGCTTCTGTAAAGGTAGGACTCACCGGCACAATCGTCGGCATAACAGCTACAAAGCTGGGCGTCACCGTGACATCCGCTGTAACCGCTGCCGCATTTATGCTCGGGGGCATTGCTATATCAGACAGTGACAGACTCCCGCAAAGAAACATGGTTAAAAGTGCATATTACATCGAGCAATCTCCAAAAGCCGCACCCGGAGACCTGACTGCATCAAGCAGTCTGAGCAAAGGTGCATACGAGCAATGGTACTTCTTCCCCGATGGCGTTGACGGACCTGTGTTCAAGCGTATGCAAAGATGGAATCCATGGATGAGCGAAAAGCAATGCGCCTGGCTCCAGAATGCACAGGGAAAGTACTACTACTTTGCAGGAGAACCACCGGCTCTTCACATAAACAATTACAATATCTGGCGATCAAGCCTCAGAACTATTCGGTTACCGGTTGACACACCCGAATTAACACAATTCCTCGACGAAGTTGAAGGAAGTATCAAAAAAGTAACCTACACTCGCGATCCCCGATCAAAACTTATGCGCAACAGAATCGATAGACGTTTCGTTGACGTCCTAAACTATCAAACACTCTATAAGTACAACACACTCGATGAAAAGTTTTTCGATTACGACTGGCCCCTGGACGTAACCGTAAAAGACAACAGAGACCCTATGCACTTAAGAGGCTGGACATATTTCACCGTCAGAGGGAAAATCGGCAACGACATAATCGAAGGATACGGACAACTGCCCTTCATATACGATCAGATTGAAGAGCACCGGCCAATGCTAAAACTAAAGATAGCCGATAAACTCCAAATCATCGATATACCTTCAGGAGCATATCTCCAATCACTCGAAGGCAATCCCACCACCGCGTACCCGCAAGGGACATTCTTTGAGGGACTCGCAAGACCATGGATGGGAATACACACTGTTGACCTCGTCAGAAGAGATGCAGCAAAAAGAAAAATCCCATTCGAAACAAAAATAATAAACGATGAACAAGTCCAGGTAACATTGAACCAGAACTACGGCTACAGAAACACAAGCCTCACATACCATATCCACATGACTAACGATCTAATCGACCAAATCAAGTTCGCCACATATATCGGCTCCAGACTCCAAAACATAGGAACACTCACATTCAATTACGTCGCAAGGCTCGAACAGCCGGAACCTTTCGCTAATCCGCAAATAATTGCCGACGAGGAACCGCCCCATCGCGAAGCACCAGACGTTTCATGGCTGATGGAATTAGCAAAAGGAACTCTGCTCCAGCAACCACTAAGCACGCCACCTATAGCCGCCTTACAAACAAATCCATGATCCCCCGCCCAAACTGACGGTTCGATCAGTTCGGATCCGTTATTAATTTGACCACCTCCAAAAACACCGTATAATGAAAACTGTTCGCCAGGGGTGGCCGGCAATTGTGGGTCTGAGATAAAACCCTTTGAACCTGATCAGGACAGCCGAATCAAATGGCAAGCCTGCGTAGGAAGATATTGACATGCGAAAGAAAAATAAATGATATGAAAGAATCGCTACCCGATGGAGCGATTTTTTTGCTTTTCAGGAGCTATAAAATATGGCCACTCAATTACAAGATGCAAAGGCCGGAATAATTACCGATCAAATCAGATACGTCGCAAAATCCGAAGGGCTCGAACCAGAGCAAATTCGAGAACAAGTAGCCGCCGGCAGACTCGTCATACCAGCAAACAAAATACACTTACAGACCAATCTAATACCCGCTGGAATCGGAAGAATACTTACCACAAAGGTAAACGCCAACATAGGTACCAGCAGCATCCGGTCATCGCTCGAAGCCGAGTTCGATAAAATGCAATCAGCACTCGACGCCGGCGCAGACGCCGTCATGGACCTGAGCACCGGCGGAGATCTCGATCACGTCCGCGAACAACTACTCGCCCGATGCCCTGTACCCTTCGGAACCGTACCCATATACGAAGCAATAGAAGGAAGAAACGTCGAGGACATAAACGAAAAGATCATCCTACAAATCATCGAAAAACAGGCAAAACAAGGCGTGGACTTCTTCACAATACACTCAGGCATACTCAAAGAACATCTGCCACTACTAAAAAATCGCGTCGGAGGAATCGTAAGCCGCGGTGGTGCCCTGCTCGCAAAGTGGATGCTCCACAATAACAGGCAGAACCTGATGTACGAACTCTTCGACGAAATATGCGACATCATGCTCGAGTACGACGTCTGCTTTTCTCTCGGCGACGCACTTAGACCCGGCGCCATTGCCGACGCAACAGACAAAGCGCAGATAGCCGAATTAAACACCCTGGGCGAACTAACACAAAGAGCACAGGCCAAAGGCTGCCAGGTCATGGTCGAAGGCCCCGGCCACGTCCCCTTCGATCAGATTCAACACAACATGGAACTCCAGCAAAAAATCTGTCACGGCGCCCCATTCTACGTCCTCGGCCCAATCGTAACCGACATAGCACCCGGATACGACCACATAACCTCAGCCATCGGAGGAACCGCAGCGGCATTCTACGGAGCTTCTTTCTTATGCTACGTCACCCCAAAAGAGCACCTCGGCCTGCCAAACGCAGACGACGTACGCCAAGGCGTAATATCCGCAAAAATCGCCGGCCACGCAGCCGACATAGCAAGAGGCCTAAAAGGAGCAGCCGACCGCGACAGAAAACTAAGCACAGCCCGAGCAAACCTCGACTGGAAACAACACCTCGAAACATCACTCGACCCAAAAACCGCAGAAACAATGCACACAGAAGCATGCAAAGAAATGGGCGCCGAACAATTAGAAACCGCCGATTACTGCTCAATGTGCGGAAAAGACTGGTGCAGCGTAAGAATAAACCGAGAAATACAACAGTCATTCAAATAACAACACCAATCATCTCAAGCGAAGTCGCACGGATTTATTTCTGTAAGTCTATATTATACAAATAGTTATGACCGCGCCCTTTCAAATTGGGTTCGTTTTGCATTTTTTGGTGAATGGGTGAATGAGTGGATGGGTCCGCCTGCGGCGGAACTGCGCTTCGATTCGAAATTGGGTTCGTTTTGCGTAAATCGTGACTCGTGACCCGTGGACCGTGGTTGGAGTGATTGTAATTGGGTTCGTTTTGCATATTTAATCGTGACTCGTGACTCGTGGCCCGTGACCCGTGGGCGGAGTGGGTGAAATTGGGTTTGTTTTGCATTTTTTCGCTGCTCGATTCTTGTTGCTCGATACTCGAAGGTGGATTGGCTTCGTTTTGCATATTTATTCGTCGCTTGTCTCTCGTCTCTTGTCGCCCGCTGATTGAGATTGGGTTCGTTTTGCATTTTTTCGTCGCTTGTCTCTCGTGGCCCGTGACTTGTATTTTGGGGTAAAATATTTATGTAAGTCTTTGTTGTACGTGGAGTTAAGTGTGTTAATGTCAGATATTTACAAAAAACGCGTATTTTTTTGCATTTTTGATCAAAAGTTCGCATTTGGCGGCTAGATAATTGCAAAAGAGGATGGTAAATTGGGGTAAAATTTGTGTCTTTTGCGTGTTTCGTTGGTGCGTTAGGCGTAAAATTGGGTTCGTTTTGCATAAATAATCTCGTATTGCGTATATCGTATTGCGTATGTCGATGGTTGAAATTGGGTTTGTTTTGCATAAAAAAGTGAATGAATAAATGGGTGAATGGGTGGATGGGTAAATATATTTGCGATTTTCTATTTCCCCTTATCGATTTGAGGGTTTCGGATTTATGATTCATTTTATCTGCCTTTTCCCGCCTTGGTTTGTCATGTTAAATCTATATTTAGTTTGATATTCATCTTATAACGATTATTGTTAGATGTCAAGGTTTATTTTGGGATATTTGAAAATATTTTAGGTATCCCGCCAAGGCGCCAAGACGCTAAGTAAATCAGGAGTCAGAGGCGGAGAAGTTTAATTATCCTGCGATTCAAAGAGTTCCGGGGCCAGACGCTTTAGGCGGTCGATGACGTCATTTTGGCTATGGCCCATCTGCATGAGCAGATTGCTATAGTTGTCGATAGCAGCTTCCAGATGTGGGTGCGGATGTCCGGTCCGGCGGGTGAACTGTAGAAGAATTACCAGTACCCGTTCCATCAAAGGCTCTGCCTCTTTAAGGCGATTGGTGGCTATATACAACGATGCCAGGTTGTTCAGGCGGATGGCGACTTTGGGATGGTCTTTGCCGAGGGAGGCTTCATCTATCTTTAGGGCACGGAGCATCAGTGGCTCAGCCTCTTTAAGGCGATTTGTGGCCTTATACAACTGCGCCAGGTTGTTCAGGTCTCTGGCGACTTTGGGATGGTCTTTGCCGAGGGACGCTTCATCTATCTTTAGGGCACGGAGCATCAGTGGCTCAGCCTCTTTAAGGCGATTTGTGGCCTGATACAACTGCGCCAGGTTGTTCAGGTCTGTGGCGACTTTGGGATGGTCTTTGCCGAGGGACGCTTCGTCTATCTTTAGGGCACGGAGCATCAGTGGCTCAGCCTCTTTAAGGCGATTTGTGGCCTTATACAACAGCGCCAGGTTGTTCAGGTCTCTGGCGACTTTGGGATGGTCTTTGCCGAGGGAGGCTTCATCTATCTTTAGGGCACGGAGCATCAGTGGCTCAGCCTCTTTAAGTCGATTGGTGGCCTGATACAACTGCGCCAGGTTGTTCAGGTCTGTGGCGACTTTGGGATGGTCTTTGCCGAGGTACGCTTCGTCTATCTTTAGGGCACGGAGCATCAGTGGCTCAGCCTCTTTAAGGCGATTTGTGGCCTTGTACAACGCCGCAAGGTTGTTCAGGCGGATGGCGACTATGGGATGGTCTTTTCCCAAGGACGCTTCACCTATCTTTAGGGTACGGAGCATCAGTGGCTCAGCCTCTTTAAGGCGATTTGTGGCCTTATACAACTGCGCCAGGTTGTTCAGGTCTATAGCGACTTTGGGATGGTCTTTGCCGAGGGACGCTTCGTCTATCTTTAGGGCACGCATCATCAGTGGCTCAGCCTCTTTAAGGCGATTGGTGGCCTGATACAACGCCGCCAGGTTGTTCAGGTCTGTGGTGACATCGGGATGGTCTTTGCCGAGGGAGGCTTCATCTATCTTTAGGGCACGCATCATCAGTGGCTCAGCCTCTTTAAGGCGATTGGTGTCCTGATACAACAGCGCCAGGTTGTTCAGGTCTGTGGCGACATCGGGATGGTCTTTTCCGAGGATCGCTTCATCTATCTTTAGGGCATGCTGAATCAAGGGCTCAGCCTCATAGAACCGTGCCTGATTTCTATAAAACTCAGCTAAATTATTAATTTGTATAGCTAATGGACCGGCAATCTCTTTGGGGATTGCGGAGATATCAGGCCATAATCTTTTCGTAAAGGCGGTGATTGCGCTGATGTGGCTATCCATTGCCTTGTGCCATGAGTAATTGCTTTTAATAGTCGTTTGCTGGTCCGGGCAATCGTTATGAATCATTGCCAGAATAAGCTTAGAAAACAGTTCATTGTAGTTATCACTTAATCTGGCGCGGGCAACTTCCTGGACCAGGCGGTGAATACTGAATGTCTTGTCAGAACTGTTGCGACTGATCATGGAATAGCTATTCAACTGTGCCATTGCCCGACGGACAGCCCTGGAGTCGCCATGGCCATTTTGTCTGCTTTCAAATTCTTCCTGGCTTATCTGTTCAAGGACACCTGATATCGCTAAAACAGTATTTGATTGATTCATCATCAGCGTTTCCGGGATATTATCTGCTGAGAGAAATGCCGAGACAGTAAGAACGGCTTTGGCATTGTCGTCCAGTTTTTGTTCTGTCAAAGCCCACGTTCGTAAGAGCGGTTCGTCATAATCTGCCAGAGCAAGTTTTTTGGCCTCAAAGCCGAGGACCTCAAGTTTTACCTCATTAAAATCTGTTAGATACTGTTCAAATGTGATTGATAGATGGACGATATAAGCGGCAGCTTGTTCGAGGGCGACCGGCAGGCCGTCGAGTTTTTGGGCCAGTTCTTTTACTTTTTCGATATCATTATCACCGGCTGGCCGTTTACCCTCTGTTTTTTGCAGCAGATATTCGACTGATGCTTCCTGAGAGAGCTTTTTTAGTTCAAGGGGTTTGATATCTCCGGTCCAGTTTGTGAGTCTGGAGGTAATGATTACCTTGCCGTCCCTGAGCTTTGGCAGAGTGGCTTTTATGGCATTGCATATATCATGTGTATCAACATTATCAAAGACAAGCAGCCATTTATCTCGACTTTGGAGTTCTTTAATGACCTCATGGTAGGCTGCTTCGGGCAGCATCGAATCGGAACCCGGAATATCGAGCAGATCAGCAACCGCCAGCTTAGCCATTTGGACATAAAGTCGTTCTACTGCCGAGTAGTCTTGTTTTTGCTCCTGCTGAGGATCGCTTTTCTGATCTTTTTCGTAAAGCTCCTGGCCGCAATTGACAAAAAGAACCGCTTTATAATCCAATTGCTCAAGAGCATACCAGCCAAACTCCACTGCCAGACGTGTCTTGCCTATACCGCCCAAACCGTAGATCGCCTCTGGCTTGTCTTTTTGCTCCTGGGTAATTGCTGTAGGCTGCGAATTTTCGCCAAGCCGCTCAATAAGTTTATCAAGCTCATCCTTTCGCCCCTTGAACAGATTGCCAAGCGAAGAATATGGAAGATTATGAACCCGCTTATCTAAATTAGCACCGGCACTGGATAGGTTCTCATTTCTGGCAAAATATTCGTCTATTTTCTTTTCGATTCGTTCGGTACCGGCAGCCGCAGAAGCGGAATTGTACGTAGCTAATTCTGATTGGGTCAATAATTCATTGAACTGTTGCTGGGAAAGGGTTGCCAGGTTTTGTTGTTTATCTTTGGGCAGGGAGGCTAATTCTGAAATGAAGGTGGCGGGTATCTTTATCGCTGCGGAGGTCTCGGCTCCGGCAAGTAGCGCCTTTAGTGCGGCGTTTAAGACATCTTTTCGTTTTGGCTTTTTCATCAGCTAATCCAACTTCCGCAATGCTGGGCTTCATTCAATATGGATGGAGCACTTGTCCGCTTGAGGCGGACTCAACAAAGCCATATTATTTACAAGAAAATTAAAGCACAAATTCCTCCAACTTTCAAGAAAAAAAGCTAAAAGCAGTAAATGAGCCTGCATAACTAACAATTTTCCCATTAATATTCCCCGATGCTACTTAGGCCATACATCGCAGAGGAATTCACGATGTTCATTGTACATTTACAGCAACGTCAGCCTGGCGTAGTCTTGTTTTTGTTTGGGCACATGTGTTTTATATTGATTTGTTCGATCAAGTTTGATATACAGATATTTTCTGTAACCGCGCAAGATATGAATGGTTATGTTTAATTTTCGATGTCAACTATGGTATGAGATTATTGTGTACTTTTATTAGGGAATAGCAATTTATGCATAACAGGAGAGTCGTTATAACAGGGATAGGGATAGTTTCACCTCTTGGCTCAGACCTTGATAAGTTCTGGGGTCGGATCCAAACGGGCTTTTCCGGAGTCAGACGGATCCAGAAATTCGATCCTACCGGTTTTGCCTGCCAGATTGCTGGTGAAGTAATAGAGTTTGATCTTGATAAATTTGTTCCCAAAAGAGACCAAAAGAAACTCGACGAATACAGCCACTATGCAGTTGCGGCAGCAGACATGGCGATCGATGATTCGGGGATTCAACCGGATCAACAAGTCCCTGAAAGGTTCGGATCGATCGTTGGATCAGCTATTGGCGGAATTCATACACTGGAAATTGCTCAAACCAGGCTACTAAAAAAGGGGCCTTCATCTACGTCGCCTTTTATGATTCCGAGGATTATTTCCAATATGGGCACAGGTCTGATTGCTATACGTCACAACTTAAAAGGGCCTAACTATGCCGTAGTATCGGCCTGTGCAACTTCAGCTCATGCTATCTCAGATGCGTGCCGAATTATTCGCTGTAATGAAGCGGATGTCATGTTAGCCGGTGGTGCCGAAGCCGGCATTTGCCCGATTGGTATTGACGGTTTCTGTGGAATGCGCGCGTTAAGTACCAGAAACGATTCGCCCCAAACCGCAAGCAGACCTTTCGATAAAAATCGAGATGGTTTTATTATGGGTGATGGTGCGGCTATTATTGTGTTAGAGGAACTCCAGCAGGCAAAAAAACGCGGAGCCAGGATTTATGCTGAGGTCGCCGGATATGGCATTACCTGCGATGCGTATCATATGACAAAGCCTGTTGACGACGGAAACGGTGCCATGCGATCAATGCAATTAGCCATGGCAGATGCCCAACTTAATCCTGGCGATATTGGATACATCAATGCTCATGGCACCAGTACAACACTGAATGACCGGATCGAAACGGATGCAATTAAAGTAGCCTTCGGTGAACCATTGGCTCGTAAATTGATGATAAGCTCAAGTAAATCAATGACTGCCCATATGATTGGTGCCGCAGGCTGCATCGAAGCGGTCATCTGCTCGTTAGCTATGAGAGATGGTATTATTCCACCGACCATTAACTATGAAACACCTGATCCTGATTGCGACCTGGACTACGTTCCCAATATTGCGCGTGAGTCAACTATAGATGCTTGCCTAAGTAATTCATTTGGTTTTGGCGGTCAAAATGTATCCCTTGTCCTTAAGCGATTCGATTAATCCCGAAATTATTTTTCGCGGTCTTAGATTAGAGGCCTCTTAGGCAATCCAAATTGGTAAATACCTTTGTGGGGTTATTATCGGGCTGTATCTTCGTAGTGGAATTTATATCCTGTCTGGATGAAAAAAACGAAAATTGTAGGCTAATAATTTTGTTTTTGGCAAATCGGTCCCATCAAATATCCGATACAGAATTAGTCGGGCACAAAGTATGCAGGCTCGTCGGATAACATAGAATACAAGTTGGGGTTTGAGCTAAAAATGGGTCAGAGTTCTGGAAAGCATGGCGATAAGAACAATGAAATATCTATCCTCGAGAGAATCACACCTCTTGCTCGTCAGATAAATTGCCTTGATATCGATCGTATAGGGAATATTTGCATAAATACGATCCCTGAATTGGTCAGGGTGAGATTCGCGTCACTATATGTACTCGATGAGACGAACAATATCCTGCACCTCAAGAAGTGTAATCATCCTTTCCTTATCAACAAGATAGTGTCGCTGAATCAGAACCCAGCTCCTCCGATGGTTATGGCAGTCAGGAGCAAGCAGGTTATTCTTATCGAAGATATTGATAAGCACAGCAAACCGATCATCAAGAAATCTCAGCGTGCTTTTTCAAAGAATTACCAAACCAAGAACTGCATCATCGCACCTTTGATCTGTCAGAACCGTGTAGTTGGAGTACTTAACCTCTCTGATAAGATCGATAAAGACAACTTCACAAGCGCCGATACTGCCCTTGTAGAGCTAATCAGCCAATTGGTCGGTGCTTCGGTTGGAAATATCAAGCTGTTCGAGAAGATTCAGCATCAGGCGACGACAGACGGTCTGACCGGCCTTGTCAACCACAAGACCCTGTACGCAACCATCGAGAAAGAACTCTGGAGATGCCGTCGATACGGAGGGCATATCTCGCTGATAATGATAGATATTGATAATCTCAAGATAATTAACGATACTTACGGTCATCATGCTGGCGACAGGGTCATAAGGACCGTAAGCCGCAAGATCAAGGAATGCATCCGTCAGATCGATACTGCAGCGAGGTATGGTGGAGATGAATTCGCGGTGGTGCTGCCGAATACGTCCCTTGAAGAGGCTCTTGTTGTTGCCGAGCGTATGCTCAACTTGGTTGCTGTAGCGAAAGTCACCTGGCAGGAAGAAGAAATCCCTCTTTCTATCAGCGTCGGTCTGGGGCAATACGATGCCGATAGTAAGCCTGAAGATATAACACGTCGATCCGACGAGGCGCTTTATAGTGCCAAACAAGCCGGTAAGAATACCGTCAAGGTCTTTGAGCCGGTTATAAAGGGTCATTAGTTGAAACTGAAGTACCTGCAGCACGCCGGGAATCCGCAAAGCTTTGTATGTTCGTAAGTCTTTATTACATCTACACTTACGTTAATTTAGTCCTGGAATTTGGGTTTGTTTTACATGAATTAGTGGATGAGTAAATGAGAGGATGAGAAAATGAGAACATTTGGGCGGAGAGTCGAAAATTGGGTTTGTTTTGGTGCTTTCAAGCACGTATGAAGAGATCAAAGTCAAGTGATAAAATTTCCTTCAGGTACATAAGTTTTTGTAAATTGGGTTTGTTTTGCATAAAAAAGTGAATGGGCAGATGGGTAAATGGGAGGATGAGTAGAAAAGATTGGGTTCGTTTTGAATAAAAGGGGTGAAAAGACACAGGACACAAGACGCATGATACAAGGGTATTTTGGGTTGAAAAAGTTATGTAAGTCTTTGTTGTACATGGAGTTAAGTGTGTTAATATCCAAAAGTTGTAAAAAACGACAAAAAGCCGCCTTATGCGGGTAAAATAAGTGGAAAAGTGCGTGTTTTTTTGGGCATTTCTGAGGAAAAGCCGCCTTAGGCGGGTAGATAATTGTAGAGAGGTAATGGAAAATTGGGATAAAATTTGCATCGTTTGCGTGTTTGGTCGGTGCGTTGGGGGTGAAATTGGGTTTGTTTTGCATAAAACAGTTGATAAAAGAGGCAAACGGGATCGAAAAATCTGCGAGAAAGTGAAGAAAAGCCGCCTTAGGCGGGTAAAATAAGTGGAAAAGTGCGCGTTTTTTTGTATTTTTTTGGAATATTTTGGATATTTTTGAAGTAAATGTAGACAAAAGTTGAGGATGAAATTGCGGTTTTTGCGTGCTTGGTCTAAGCGTTGGGAGTGAAATTGGGTTCGTTTTGGTACCTTCAGGTACATAAGATTTTGTAGATTGGGTTCGTTTTGCATAATTTCGTATCTCGTATTGTGTATGTCGTATTGCGTATATCGGTGGTTGATTCATAGTAATCCGATAGGATATGGTTGATGGTTTGTTTCATTCGCATATTTCCGCCTTGGTTCATTCATATAACTTTATATTCAGTTTGATAAGAATATAACACAATTTTTTGTATGTTGTCAAGGGTTTTATTTAGAATACCGAATACAGAATACGGAATTCAAGAACAAGGACTAAAGACGCAGGATGCATAAAACAGAATACAGAATACGGAATACAGAATTCAAGAACAAGGACTCAAGACGCAGGATGCAGAATGCACGGGAAAAGCAAGAATGGAACTGCAAATACAAGAAAAAAGAGCTTTTCTACAGAGGTGGTCTGAGACTTTTAATTAATTCTGTTTTGCCACAGAGGACACAGAGATCGCAGAGAAAAATGGAACCACGGATTGTCACGGTATTAAATTTGCGGGGGAGAACCCAGGCCGAAGACCTGGGCTATATACACCCGTCGCTGGGGCGATGGGTTTGAGGTTCTACAAATACAAGAAAAAAGAGGTGGTCTGAGTTCTTTAATTAATTTATAAACAAGAAGGTCACAAAGAGAATGAAGGAAAGACTTATTTATATAATATTTACCACCCCGGCGCGCCGGGACCATGCTCCGAACACGAAGAGCACGAAGCTGCCTTCAAGCAGATAAAATTAGAAGCAATAAAGTTAGACACAGATTTACACAGATTTACACTGATTATTTTTGAAAGAGAGTGTGGGGAAAGTGAAATAATTGGTGATCAAAAAGAGCTGGTCTGTTCTCTTTAATTAATTCTTGAATCCCTCGTGCATATTTCCAATTACTTCAAAGTTACTGGAATCAAATTGGGTTGTTATCGGAAAATAGTTTTCCTCGTTTACCAGCCAAGGCCATATCGGATTAGTTCTGTTATTCTCTGCATGTGCCTGATAGAAAAATCTGATAATTGGTACTGGAGATTCACAAATGGAGAAAATGGTTTTTTTAAAGTATGTTTTATAAAAATTAGTAGTATTAATGCTTTTCTGATGAACAATATCGTTTCGGTATTTTTCTAGATTCGAAAATAGCCCCCACCATTTTTGTGATTCTGGTTTCTTTGTTTTATATATTTGTCTTAGAATCGTTTGAAACTTAACCCTAAGGTTCACCCATCTCTCAATAGCCTCCTTGTCGAAGATTTCCGTTGTCCCTTTATTGTTGTTTCGAATTTCGTATGTGTATTTATCAGGTATGCTAAGATTTGCAAAAGTCTCCAGTGCTGTATACCCAAATACGACTGCCGTTTGTATGCATTCTATATAATCACATACCCTGCTCGATATTTTGTTGATGTCTACTTTATTTGGCTCTAACTCAATCGACGAATTTTCAAAATAGTCAGAATACAATATCTTAGCTTGTTTAATAGCTTTAGCGTTAATGGATAAAAGCATAGCGACGTTGTTAGGACAATAATAAGTAATTTCTTGTCTCTTATTTACTGTAGCTGTGTCAAGATCCTGAAGCAACATAGAACCTGTTATTTCCCCATCTTTAACCTGTTGATAGCAGATAGGTTTATTTAGTCGTGGATCAACGACCTTATACTGATTGGGTAAAACCGCTATAACATGACTGTGTTTTTTATTCTTCTTTGCCATCGGTGGCTTATTCTTTCTTTGTGCCTTAGTGCCTTTGTGGCTTTTTGTATTTTTATACTTTGCCATCTCTGTGTCCCCTGTGGCTAAACAAGGTTTGATATTTTCCTTGCATATTATTCTGTTTAATCTATGAGCGATTATTCAAAATATTCGTTCCAGCTATAATTACAATCGCAACGGCTCCAATTACGAATTCACTTAGTGCTGCTTTGACTGTTGAACTTGAATACCACTTGTTTGCCATAATTTTATTCCTTATTTATCGACGGGCTGTGGAAACCAATGCCACAGTCCATCTTTACTTTGAGTCGATACAAAACGATGCTTTGTTTTACACCGCCATGGCAACCACTTGATTGGCTTAAATGACAATATAATCGCTATATCTGACTCCTCAATCTTATTATGCTCCATGTCAATGAAAGGTAGAAGCTCTGAATACTGCTCTCCAGGAGCAATAATGCTTGCCATATGTTTCGGATTGGAAAAACTATTGTCATAGGGTATTTGAGCTTCCGCACGTATGCCACCGGGAAATGTGAGATATTTGATTGAGCAAGAAAACTTAACATCATGAATTGAGATATATCCCTGATTTTGTACAACAAAGGGAGTGTTTGCGGGGTTGTTTGGGTCAAGAGCAACTGCAGGTTGCACAAATACACGAGGATTGAATGTTATCCAGGTAGTAAGGAATGCTCCCCATATCGCTAGTAATATCAGAAATATTTTACCGATCACCTGTAGTAACCTTTTGGCAGACGGTTTTCTTGATCCCGAAGCATTGTCTTTGTTACCTTTAGAAGTTCTTGGCTTAGAATAACGTTTTTTCTTAGGTTTCTTTTTCTTTGGCATTTCAGCACTTTCTGGGGGCAATTTAACCAAACGACTCAATTCTATCCTTACAAATCTTTTCTGTCACTTCGAGTAATTTTTTGCGCATTTGGTTAAGTATTCGAGTTAGGATTTTGATTGTTGCATTCATTTTCTGTTTAATGAGCCCTTACTCAAAGAATTCTCGCCAAAGTCGCCTGTTATTTATTCCGCTTTGTTAGAAAAAAAGGTGCGATTTATCGCAGCCTACGGTGCGGAAATATATTATTTTGTTTATTATGAGAGTATATTGGGATTATGGCAAGGGCTTTTCATTGATTATTGATAATTGATTAGTGATTATTGGTTTGAGATTGCCGCGTCGCTTCGCTCCTCGCAATGACGTGGGGAGTATTTTTTGAAAAATAATAAAAATTGTCTTGCATTTTTTTGGTTTTGGGTTATAAAGGTTATTAGAAAGTTGAATTTGACGGGCAGCCAGGATAAACAACAGCCGTAGAAGTAAAAGGTGCATTATGCACGTAAGGTACATTATGTACGTAGGGTTAGGTTTTTGTTTGTTAAGGAGTAGAGTATAAGTATAATTAATATCGGCTGAGTTAAAACAGCCAATGAAACAGAAGATACACTAGGTATCTAGGCGATCCAAGTTAAATACAGGACTTTTACGGTCGATTGGCCGTAAATGCAAGATGGATGGTCGCGTAGAGGGCCTGGTGCTCTGTGTATATACGCAGAGCACTACGGCTTTTTTGCCGCATTGGGCTATGCTGAGCTCACCCGTCGGCATCAAGTTGTAGGCATGTTGTATATATGAAAAAGGGCATCGGCCGGAGTTCCTACGACCATCCTGAGCCTTCCTGGGCTCTACTTGGACGTTAGGAGGCCGATGCTCTTTTTTGTTTGGGGGGGAAAGAGTAACGGCCAAATAATTGATAATTGATTAGTGATAATTGATTATTGATTTGAACCGCCTTTGGCGGGTATTTACATTGATTCCCGGTGCGCTGGCTTTAGGCAGTTAAGTAATTGCTGTTCGCAATGTCTCCGGCGCGCCGGGGTCACCGCTTTGCTTCGATGCTTTTGTTTAGATTGCTTCGCCCCCTGAGGGGCAGGCTTTGGCTTAGCTTGACAAATAACTTAGTAATTAAGGGTTGCTCCGGTTCGATACGTCACTGTGTTTCCGCGCACAAACGGGCCGGAGTCCAACCCTTTAAATTTATTATTTATTATTTATTATTTTTGTTGAGCCGCCTGTGGCGGGGAAATTCAATTGAGGTCAGTATAGATGGCAAAAAGTAACTGTCTTAGACAGATAAAATTAAAGACGAGTCGATCTTTGAAAAAAGATGGAAAAAGCGTTTTAAAAGTTGGGTGTTCTGGCGCAAAAGCGGCTGAGTATGTTGATAACCTTGTGGAACTGCACAAGCTCCAGGGAGTGCTGCTGTTACATCTGCAGAAAGAGTTTGCGAAGTAATACTAATTAAAGTTAATTCAGACGGGTATTTTTTATGGCAAATTCAACCTGCCGAATAAATCGGCATGCTAACTGAGAATCTGAAACGGTTCCAATTAACTGAAATTAGTATAAGAGTGCGTATGGGTTGGAAGCGAAGAGGTAATTGGGATTGGCTCTTAGATTTTCTTTTAGAGATTCCGAATAGGTGAGCAATTAAGGGTTGCTCCGGTTCGATACACCAATGGGTATCCGCGCCCAAATGGACCGGAGTAAACCCTTTTCATTGATTTACTTCTTGCCGGGCCAGTTCCATGTTTTTAGGTCGTCGGACCATGCGATACCGAGGCTGCAATGTGTGCTGAAGATTATTGGTTCGGGGTCGGGGCCGCTTCCGTGGAAGAACAATACGTACTTGCCGATTCGTGGATCGTTTCTTAGATCGAGGACGAAACCTGCGCTTAGTCTTCCCTGTGCCCAGGGCCAATCCTTCTGGCCTAATGTGATCGGGCCTGTGTCGCGTTTTGTGATTTTCCTGCCGACGTCTGTCCAGTTAATCATGTCTTTCGAGCGTTTCATGGCTATACCGTTTTTCGGTGAGTGGAACATGAGGTATTCGTCGTTGTCGATTAGGACGCAGACGTTTTCGCCGGCTTCGATTCGTTTGACGTATTTCCAGGTCTTTAGGTCATAAGAATATGAAATGTTGGCGGCGTCGTCGTCGAAGAGGCACCACCATTTTCCTGGTTCGTCTTTATCTTCGACAAGATAGGCGTCGATTAGTCTGCCCATGTCCTTTACGGGTACATCGGGGCCTTTTACCATTAGCATTTCGGGCTCGGACCAGTTGGTTAGATCTTTGCTGCGGGTGATCCAGACTCGGCAGTTCTTGTTGCCGTATTTTTCATTGTTCGGCGTTGGGTACGTCTGCATGCAGAGGATCCATTCGTCTTTGAATCGGATGATATTTCCGGGGCTGGCGAAATTGAGGTTCTGATCGATCTGTGTGATACTTTTCGGCTTGGTCCAGTTGATCAGGTCAGGACTTTTGCTGTAAGCTATGGTCCAGTAGTGTCCGCCTTTGCCGGTTTTTGTTATGTATGTATAGAAGAGGCGGAAGATTCCGTTGTGGTAAATGCATGTGGGGTCGCGATACGCTATTTGTTCATTGCCTTTTAGTATTATTGGTGATTCGATGGCACTTAGGTCTATTCTTTTGCCATTGGTCTGGGAGAAGTTGGAACAGCCCTGCATGAGCAGTATCGCTACGATGGTTATCAAACAAAAACGGATAATGGAAAAGTATTGTTTCATTTTCTGCTCCTGTATAAGAATAATATTTGTCAGGAAGTCCCATTAAGTAGTGTTAGTAAATCTTGTGGTTTTTCTATCAAAGTCTTTGCGCCACACTGGAGGAGTTCGTCGGCTTCTCTGAAACCCCAGAGTGCCCCTACGGCGTACATTCCGGCGGCATTTGCGGTCCACATGTCTGTATTAGTGTCGCCGAGGAAAATAATTTGCTGTGGTTCTAATGCCAAATCCTGGGCTATCAGCAGAGCCGAAGCGGGATCCGGCTTGCTGGGTACATCGGCAACTGCGCCTCGGATCAGAGTAAAGGGGACGCCGGGAAAAAATTCTTTTACCATGATCTGAGTGAAATTGTCAGGCTTGTTCGATAGTATGGCCATTGGCACCTTCTGTTGTTGCAGGGTATTTAGAAGTTCCGGGATCCCGTCGTAAAGCTTTGTTCCTTCTGGCCAGCAACGGGTGTATTCTTCGGCAATTACGCTTGAGCATTCTGCGAGAGTCTTGTCATCGCGTCGGTCAGCGGGTAGTGCGCGTTCGATCATATTTTCCCGGCCATCGCCAACGAGATATCGAAAATCGTCAACGGGATGAGTTGGAAAGCCCATTCGGAGGAGAATGGCGTTCATGGAGTCGGCGATGCCTTTTAGGGTGTCGAGCAGTGTTCCGTCGAGATCGAATATTATGGCACGAAAGCTGGACTTATTATCATTTTGCATACAATTGTCCTAATATCTAAATCAAAGATGAGGATTATATCCGTTCGGTGGGCGTTTATCAAGTTTATGGCAAATCGATGGTATCGTATCAAGTATCTGATTTATGGTTGCGAGTCGGCATAAAGCGGCTATAATGGCGGTCAATCCGATTTATGGAGCAAATCGGAGCAGGTACGAGATGATTTGTGAAAGGATTTGTCATGGAATTCAATAGGCTTGATGTTGCGGTATTTATCGGCTTCATCGTAGCCGTAATCGCGATAGGAATATTGAAGAGCCGCCATGAGAAGACGAGCGAGGATTATTTTCTGGCTGGTCGGGGACTGAGCTGGTGGTTGATAGGGTTTTCTTTGATAGCGGCGAATATCTCTACCGAGCAGTTTATCGGCATGAGCGGAAGTGCGGCTAAATGGCTGGGGCTTGCGATTGCCAGCTATGAGTGGATGGCGGCAATAACGCTTGTTGTGGTTGCTTTTTTCTTTCTGCCGAAGTTTCTTCGGGCGGGTATTTATACAATTCCTGAGTTTCTCGAATATCGATACAACGAGACGGCCCGGTCATTGATGGCGATGTTTACAGTGATCATTTATGTTTTCGTAACGTTTGCGGCAGTTGTATATTCCGGTGCGATCGTAGCCAAGACGCTGTTTGGCGGACAAGTCGTTATGGGTATCGAGGTCAATATAAAGACGGCAAGCTGGGTGATCGGGATCGTAGCGGCAATCTATGTCACTTGCGGCGGATTAAAGGCCTGTGCGTGGGCAGATTTATTGCAGGGATCGGCATTGATAATTGGCGGAACGATAATTGTAGTTCTCGCGATGAAAGCGCTGGGTAATGCTACTGTTGAAACTGTACCGGAACTTGCGAGCGTAGCGAGTGACGCGAGTACGTGGGAGAAATTCAGGACGATAAACGCAGATAAGC
>SDBT01005184.1_pt1 | contig 21968 bp, 13 predicted proteins | sample 2277101 | NCBI WGS metagenome assembly SDBT01 (sample SAMN10404973, study PRJNA504765) | marine sediment metagenome | isolation source: marine sediment core GS10_PC15, 103 cmbsf | place: Arctic Ocean: Southern Knipovich Ridge | collected 2010 | reverse complement strand
TAATGGTTTTGACCTCAAGTCCGGAATCCATCGTTCCCAATTCGGCGAAGGTCACCGGAAACGATCTTCGGACTTTGCCGCGCTTTGTATTGTCGTTTAACTTGTTCTTACCCAACACTCCAACACTCCAATACTCCATAGGATGCCTATGATATTTTTTACAAGCTTTTTACAAATTTCCATATACCCTCGTGGGGTTTGATGATATGATATGGTAAATCACAGAACCTTGCTGGTTGCTGAAAAAACTCAGTTGAAAGGAGACAGGATCATGCGCAAACTCGGAGCAATCGTAATTCTGGCCGGAATGCTTGTGGGCACGGCAAGCGCGAAAGAAAGAGCCCTGAAGAGCCGCATTAGCTCGGTCGGGCTTTTCAAGAACGGCTTGGCCGTCATCAGGCGTCGAGTGATAATTCCAGCGCCTGGAACCTATCGGGTTGAGAATGTACCAGAACCAGTCCACGGGACCTTTTGGGTTGAAAGTGATGCGAAGATCATTACGCGGCTGAGCAAGCGAGTGATTGAGGTGCCGGAGCAAATATCTGGAAGCGCGAATTTTCAGGAACAACTTGCAGGCAAGGAGGTCGTAATCCATTTTGCGGATGGCCGGATACCCCCGGCACGGGGCAAAGTTGTCGCAATTGAGCCAGCCAAAGGAGAGGGGGTGTGGAACCGGAGCTATCGGCAACCAAGTTACTACTATTATGGCAATCAGAACCGGCAACCTTCCCCGGGCGCCTTCCTCATTCTGCAGACCGCCGAGGGCCGTTCTTATATAAGTTCCTCTAGCATTGCCTATCTGCAGGCCAAGGGCGCCACAGGAAAGGTCAAGCGGCGCGTGCCCGTCCTGCTCTTTTCGGTGAGCGCCATGAAGAGAAAAACGGCCATTATCGAGATCACCTATCTCGCCAGGGGGATGGCCTGGGCGCCAAGTTATCGGGTGGATATTTCCGACCCCAAGTCCCTGTTCTTACAGCAGAAAGCCGTCATCAAGAATGAACTGGAAGAGCTCAAGGATGGGGAGATTCAGCTTATCTCCGGGTTTCCCAGCGTTAAGTTCGCCCATGTAACCTCGCCCATGTCACTGCGAACCAACTGGACAACTTTCTTCACGCAACTCAACCAGCGGTTCCGGCCCGGTCATGCCAGCATGATGAATGTCGTTGGCCAGCAGGCAATTGCCTACAACGCCCCAGCGCCGGCGGGGGGCCTCGACCTTTCCGCCACGCCTTCCGGCGAGGGGGTTGACCTGCATTATGAATCAATCGGCAAGCAGACGCTTGGCGAAGGCGAGTCGCTGACCCTGACGGTTGCCTCTGCGAAAGCGGCTTATGACCGTATCGTGGAATGGATCGTGCCGGACACCCGCGAGGCCAACGGCCATTATGTCGATAGACATGCACAAAATCAAGATCCGGAGAAATACCGCGACGCCGCATGGGACGCTGTCCGCTTCAAGAACCCATTCGCCTTTCCCATGACCACCGGCCCGGCAGTCATCGTGGCCAAGAAACGGTTCAACGGCCAGTGCCTGAGCTATTGGGTGAATTCAGGCGAGCAGACCACGCTGCATATCACCAAAGCCCTCAGCCTACGGATCCGCAGTGTCGAGCAAGAGGTGGCAGGGACGCGGCAGGAGGTCATCATTGGCGGCAGCCGCTACCGCAAAACCACGGTACAAGGCGAACTTCGGGCCAACAACCACAGGAAAGAAGCTATTTCCCTGGTAATCCGGCGGCGTTTTTCCGGTGAACTCCTGCAAGCTGACAAATCGCCAAAGCGCATACTGCTCGAAGAGGGCGTCTATTCGGTGAACAAGCGGAACCAACTTACTTGGGAACTTAGCTTGAAGCCGGGCCGGGAGATAAAACTGAGTTATTCCTACACCGTCCTGGTCAGGCGCTAAGGTTACTACAGGAGTTCGGAGTTGACGAAGGTGACGGCGTTCTGGAAGATTTGCCGGCCGAGGCCGTGCTTGGGAAGGACGCCATTAAGCTTCTGCCGGGTCCAATGCGGGTGGTTGTAAGGCGATAAATACGCCTCGGGATGCGGCATCAGGCCGAAAACCCGGCCAGTCGGATCGCAGATGCCGGCAATCGCGTTAACCGAGCCGTTCGGATTATGGGGGAATTCATCGGCGACTTTGCCGCTGATGGGGTCGGCATAGCGTAGTGCCACTTGGTTGGCCTTCTCAAGTCTGGCAAGCGTCTCGTCATCGAGCATCACGAACTTGCCTTCGCCATGGCGAATGGGCAGGGGTATGAGGTCAACACCCCGGGTAAAGATACAGGGTGACTCGGGATTGGCTTTCAACGTAACCCAGGCATCGCGGAAGACGTTCTGGTCGTTCGGGGCTAAAGCCGCCTGCACCTGCATATAGGCGCCGCCGAGGGCCGGGACCAGGCCCAGCCGCGCCATAGTCTGGAGCCCGTTGCAGATGCCGATGATGAGCTTGCCGTCGCGGATAAACTGCCGCAGTTCCTCGCCCAGATGGTGCTTGACGCGGCTGGCGAACACCGTGCCGGCGCCGAGGTGGTCGCCGAAAGAGAAGCCGCCAATGAAAGCCAGGATATGATAATCGTGAAGCCTGGACTTGGCCGCCAGCAGATCGTTCAGGTGCACTTTGTCCGCCGCCGCGCCGCAGACTTCCAAGGCCACGGCCGTCTCGTTTTCACAGTTCAGCCCAAACCCCGTGATGACCAACGCCCTGACTTTCTTGCTCATTTCCAAAGTCTCTTATTCATACGGCAGGCCGGAGCGGAAGGCTTCCAGCATTTCGTCAATTGTGAGTTCGCAGACGGTTTCATTTGCCTGCTTCAAAGTGAGCACCGGTTCGTACTTCACGTGGCCGACCAGAGCAAAGACTTGGTCGCGCATAGCCTCCTCGAAGCGTGCTTGCTGGGTTTCGGGAAGGGTGACCAGGAAGCGGGAATTGCTCTCGCTGAACAGCAGTTCCGCCAAATCGAGGCCGTTCCCGGCAGGTACTTTGTCCAGGTCAATCTCGAGCCCGAGCCGGCCGCCGAGGGATTTCTTGGCCAGGGCGACGGCCAGGCCGCCTAACGCCGGGGTGTGGATCGAGTGGCACAACTCGAGCTCGGTGGTTTGGGCCAGGGCCTGGTAAAGCGCCAGCGCCTTGGCGGCATCAACGGTCGGGACGCGCTTGCCGGTGTAGCCCAACATGGCATAGTACTCACTAGCGCCCAACTCGGCCTTGGTTTCACCCAGTACGTAGACAAGATCGCCGGCGCGTTTGACCTCGAGGGTCACAGCCTTGGCAATATCATCCATCCGCGCCAGGGTCGAAAAGAGGAGAGTCGGCGGAATTGAGATTTTCCGGCCGCCGCGGGTACTGTCGTTTTTCATGCTGTCCTTGCCGGAGATGCAGGGCACCTTGTAGGCGGTGGTGTAGTCGTACAACGCCTGGTTCGCCCGGACAAGCTGAGCCAGCTTGTATTGGCCGTCGGGGGTCTTTTCGCTCTCGACAGGGTCGGGCCAGCAAAAGTTGTCAAGCCCGGCGATGTGTCCGAGTTTGCCGCCGACCGCGATGATGCGGCGCACGGCCAGGTCAATGACCGAGGCGGCCATGTGATAGGTATCAATATCGGAATAGCGCGGGAGGATGCCCGCGGCCACGGCCACGCCTTCCCGGCTGAGCGGCTGGATCATAAACACGCAGGCATCCGACGGCACGTCATTATTAACCCCGACGTACGGCTTGATCACGCTCAGACCCTTGACCTCGTGGTCATACTGCCGGGCTTTGCCTTCGCCGGAACAGATGTTCAGCCGCTTGAGCATGGCCAGAATAGTCTGGCCCGGATTGGTCAATTCATGCTCGGGTTCGTCATGCTCAGGCGGCGTCCAGCGGGCCTTCAGCCGCTTCCGCGGGCAGCCGCCGTGGAAGAACTCGAGGTCGAGATAAGCCACAGTACGCTCGCCCCAGACAACGTGGAACCTGCCGCTGTCGTTAAACTCACCCAGAACCATGACTTCCACTTCGCGTTTGGCGGCCAACTCGAGAAATTCATCGAGCCGCGCCGGCGGCACGGCATAAGACATACGCTCCTGCGCCTCGGAAAGCAGCACCTCCCAAGGTTGCAGCCCGGCGTACTTCAGCGGCGCCTTGGCCAAGTCCATGTAGACCCCGCCGCATTCCTCGGCCATCTCACCGACACTCGAGGAGAGGCCGCCGGCGCCGTTGTCGGTAATAAAGCGGTACAAGCCGCGGTCGCGGGCCTCCATCGTAAAGTCGTAGAGCTTCTTCTGGGTGATGGGGTCGCCGATCTGCACGGCCTGGACAGGCGAATCGGCATGCAGTTCCTCGCTCGAGAAGGTGGCGCCGTGGATACCGTCTTTCCCAATCCGGCCGCCGGCCATCACCACCAAGTCGCCGGGCTCGATGCTCTTTTCGTAACCCTTGCGGCCATTGACTTCCCTGGGCAGCGTACCGATGGTGCCGCAAAAGACCAGCGGCTTGCCGACATAGCGCAGGTCAAAAAATTCCCAACCGGCCACGTAAGGTATGCCGCTCTGGTTACCACCCTCGATAACGCCCAGGTGCACGCCGTCGCGGAGGATATGGGGGTGCAGCAGACCTTCGGGCACGTCCGGCGGGTTGGTATAAGGCGAGGCCAGGCAATAGCCCCAGACATTCGCCACCAAGTTTGCGCCCTGGCCCGTGCCCAGCGGGTCGCGATTGACCCCGACGATCCCGGTCATCGCCCCGCCGTAGGGGTCCAGTGCCGACGGGCTGTTATGCGTCTCGACCTTGTAGACCAGGTCCACCTGGTCGTTAAAGGCGATCACCCCGGCATTATCCTTGAAAACCGACAGCAGCCAGTCCACCTGCTCGGCAATCTCGGCCGTACTTCTCTTAATGAAGGAGTTATATAAACTGCTGATGGTCTGGGTTCGGCCGGTTTCAGCGTCAGTATATTCGATGACGGCGTTGAAGATTTTGTGCTTGCAGTGTTCGGACCAGGTTTGGGCGATGGCCTCGAGTTCGGCATCGGTCGGCTGCGGTCCGAGGCCGTGGGCTTGGCGATCGGCGGCATTGCCATGTTCACGAAAATACGCCTGGATGCCTTTCATTTCCTCGAGGTTCAGCGCGAGGGTTCCTTCCTCGCTGATCTTCAGCAGTTCTTCTTCGCTGACCTCGAGATTGAAGATGTTGACCCGGACATCTTCCCGGCCGGCAACTCGCGGCATATTGAGCGGGATGCGGCCGGAAACGCACTGTTCCCGGTCATAGACTTCAATGCTGTGGATGAGCGGATTGGCGAGCAGCTCCACGGCGATTTCCCGGGCGTCTTCGCGGCTTAGTTCGGGGGCATCCAGCAGGTATTCGATGCTGCTGAACACCTCCTCCCCCTCGCATAACTCCCGGCCGATAAGGTCTTGGATGGCGGCGCGGGCGCTGCGGGCCACATTGTCGGTCACGCCCGGACGAAAGCCGATGACCAGCAGCCAGTGGCAATCGGCGTCACTTTGATTGAGGCGGAACTGCTGAATAACGGGGTTATTGATCTCGCGGGCGATACCCTTGGCGGCGCCCTTGTCAAGCTCGGCGCAGAGAGAATAGACGTCGCGGGTGCGGACCCCGTTGACGGGCAGGTGGAGAAAGCGCCTGATGCGGCCGGCGGTGGCCCGGCCCCGGGCGTCAGGGCAATGCGGCAACGGCGCAATTTCGAGGCGGTATTGCATGACCTTTCTGGGGCCGCCGCGAACCGCCAAGGCGGCCGGACAGCTTCTGTCGGCATGAGATCGTTCCAAGGCAGGGAAAAAATATAATATCACGCCCTCCAGAAATTGGCAACGGTTTAATGTGAAATCCAATTGAAAAAATTGCCGTTCTGGCCTATCTTTATTCGCAAGAACTTGTGGCATGAGCTAAACTGAGGAACAATAAACGGGCCGGTCAACCCGCATGGCCGGCAGCATCAACTTCAAACCGCTTTGCCGGCCCCGGCCTGTCGGGGTTCACCGCGACAGATGCCGGGAGGCGCTGGCAACTTTGCTATGTCGAACTCGAACTCTGAAAATTCAGGGGCAAAGGACCGGGGCCAGAAGAAGCTTGACCTGGACCATGCCGGGCAAAGCCGGGAAGCGTCGGCGAAAGAGACACCCCCAGTAGAATCGGCTGGCGAAGCCGCCGCTGAACCGGCGGCGGCGGAAACGCCGCCGGCCCCGGCCGCTAAACCGGCAAAGGCTCAAGCGAAATTGGCCATCCCGACCGAGCAAAGAAGCACGGAGGTGGATGCCAAGCAAAACGCGGCTGAAGAGATGCCCGAGATTATCGCCGGCCGCTACCAAGTGCTCCGGGTCATCGGCCGCGGCGGCATGGGGGTCGTACTCCTGGCCCAGGATACTAAACTGGGACGCTATGTGGCAATCAAGCGTTTGGTTTTCCGCTCCCATAACATGCGGGTAGTCCAGCGGCGCTTTCTGCGTGAGGCGCAGACCATCGCGGCCTTGGGACACGTGAGTATCGTCAACGTCTTCGATATCGGGCAGGACGAGGATGTGGGCTACATTACCATGGAGTATATCACCGGGCCGGTGATTGACGAGAGCGAAGAACCGTCTGACCCGCCCATGCCCGTCGGCCTGGACCGTTATATCCACAAAACCGGGGCGATGGCGCCGGAGAAGGCCGAAGCGTTCATTCTCAAGCTGTGCAGCGCCATGGAATACGCCCATAAAAAAGGGACGATTCACCGGGACATCAAACCCTCGAACGTCTTGCTGACTGAGGCGTTCGAGCCCAAACTGGTGGATTTTGGCCTGGCCCGGCCCATTGACATCAGCAGGACCGATGAGATTACCCTGGAAGGCACCATGCTGGGCACGCCCGAGTATTCCGCCCCGGAACAGTGGGGAGACATCAAGGCGGTAAGCGTGACGGCCGACGTCTATGCCTTGGGCGGCGTTTTCTGGTTTATGCTCTCCGGGCGCATCCCCCGCTTTTTTCGTGAGTCGGACATGCCGCCCCAGCTCAGCGCGGTGATTGCCAAGGCCATGTGCCAGAAGCCGGCGGACCGTTATCAGAGCGTCAATGAATTCGCCACCGCCATCCGCGACTCCCGCGGCAAAAGTAAAACCGTTGCCGGCAAGCCCGAAGCCGCCGGGAAGCGTCAGACCAAGGAAGGCTGGCAATGTCCGAACTGCACGAAATTCAACCCTGACAGCGCCAATTACTGCGTTCATTGCGGGGCCAGCGGCATGCGCACGTGTCTCCTTTGCGGCGCCGAGATCAAGATCAACATCCGATTCTGCCCCAATTGCGGTGAAGATATTCAGCTTGCCGAGGAATCCGCCGGCATTCTGCTTGCCGCGAAAAACCACGCGAGCTTCCTCGAATTTGAAACCGCCCTGGACATGATCAAGGAACTGGGCAAAAGAAACAACACCGAAGTCCGGCAATTAGCCAGAGAATGGCGCGAGATCGTTCTGCAACGCCGCAGCCTGCTGATGGAACTCGAAAGCGCCATGCGCGGGTTCGACCAGGAAAAAGCCGTGGCTGCGGCCGCCGAATTGAAAGGTCTTGTACCCGAGGAATGCTTGTCTGAAACCGCCGACTTCGACGTGGTCGTGGCGCACTCGGAACTCACGGCCGGTCTGCGCAACCTCCTGGTGGAAGCCGCCACCCGCGCCCATGACAGACATAACCTGGGAAAGTTCTCGCAGAATATCCATTTCCTGAACCAGGTTTTCGGTGAAGAAGTCTGCGGTGCGGTCAATGCCCAGTTGGCCCATACCCGCCAGGAACTGGACCAGACCCTGACCCAGGCCGGCTTGGCATTGGGGTTGAACTGCATCTCCCAAGCGCTGGAAATCATCGGCGCTTTGCCGCCCTGGCAAGGCGATGAGTTAGGCGAGCGCCGGATGCGGCTTTCTGACGACTGCCGGAAACTGCTCGAGAAACGCGAGCGCGCCATCGAGGAGATCGAAGCGGCCATCCGGAAAGAAGAATATGGCGAGGCTCTCGGCTTGATCCGCGAGACTTCCCGCTTCCGCCTGCCTCCCGATCACGGCGAAATAACCCCGGCCCGGGAAGACCTCGAGGCGCACGAGCAGATCATGCGCAATGATAAGTTCCTGACCCAAACGATTGATCAACAGCTTCCGGACTGGATCAGCCAAGACAACTGGAAAGCCGTCTACAACTCTTTACAGGCTCTCAGGGAAGGTGAAAGCCGTACTTGGAGGGAACTGCTGGACCGGCTCAAAAAAGCGGTCCACAAAGAAATCGCCCGGCGCTACAACCACGCGCTCGAACTCGAGCGGAAAGGCCACATCACCCTGGCCGAGCGCGCTTGGCGAGAATTCCAGGCTATTCCGCCGGAACTGGCCCCGCCACATCTACTCGAAGAGGCCGCGGAGTTTTCCCGGCGCAAACAGGCTTATGTGACGCATCGAACCCATGCCCTGCTTAAGAAAGGCATCGTCTTCTTGTGCCTGCTCTGGCCATACTATCTGTGGCGGGTCTGCTATCCGGCCATCTCCGTTGAAGCCGAAGTCCCTTTCAGGCACATCGTCTTGGCGATTGTCCCAATCGTGCTCTTTGTCTTCTTCGGCGTGGCGCTTGGCACCAAGACACTGGCCAGAATACAAAAGCAAAGCCAGCGTTACGTGGCGTCGCCGAGGCTCATTGTCCTGGCGTTGCTGGCGACCTTGTCGCCGTTGAGCTTGGTCTGTCATGAACCATTTCACGAATACCTGTACCAGACCGGCTTTATGCCGGCAATTTTGCACCCGGCCCTGGTCGTGGGCGCCGTGTGGCTGCTTCTCGACGCTTTCCGCAGCCTGCGCCTGCGCCGCCCGGCCAGTTTCGGGTTGACCCTTTCATGGCTCGTGGCGAGCATCCTGGTGTTTTTGCTCCACGAGCACAGCCTGGAAACCGGGGTCCGTGTGTGGTTGTGGCCCACCGTTGCCTTGACCCAGGCGGCCGTTTTCGCGCTCATTCAGTTTCTGGACCATCTGGTCTATAGCAGGCAATACGCCGAAGAATCAACCCCAACAGAACCGGGGCTGCCGGCGCCGGCCGGCGCCGAAACGCCCGAGGACGCACCCGCGATTACCGAAAACTGATCCGGGTCACCCGGATTAATGACGCTGAAGGACTGCCTTATGAACAAGAACAATGCCCGTCGAAAACATCCGCGAAACTCCTTGTTGCTCTGCCTGTTGCTGCTGACGCCGCTTCCCGGCTTCGCCGTCCCCGGCGGACCGGCGCCGAAGCCGCCGAAAACGCCGAAAGCAACACCCGCCAAAGAACCCGCCAAACCCGGAGAGGCCCAGGCCGGCGCGACGGCGCCGGCAGCGGACACCCCATTCCGCGACTCGGTTATGCCAGAGCTTGGCGGCGAGGGAGACAAGGTCTTGATCTTCAATCTCCACTGCGAGTTTAACAAGCCGCTGCTCTATTCGGCGCGGCGGGCCCTCCGGATAGTCAAGAATGATCCGGCCATCCGGGCGGTGATTATCGACATGGACACGCCCGGCGGCGAAGTCGGGGTGCTGATGGAGATCACGGGTATGATCCGGGAATGTCGTGTACCGGTCTATTTATTTATCAACCCGGCAGCCACAAGCGCCGGGGCGCTGCTGAGTTTCGCCACCCAAGGCATCTATCTGCGTCCCGAGGGCTCGATTGGGGCGGCGGCGCCCGTCTTTCGGGGGCCGGGCGGTTTCCTCAAGGTGCCCTCCTCTTTTGCCGAAAAATACCGGTCCTACATGAAAGGCATTGTCCGGGCCCTGGCCCAAAACAACGGCTATCGCCAAAGAGTAGGCGAGGCAATGATCGACCAGGATGTGGAATACAAAATCGGCGATCACCTGGTCAGCGCCAAGGGCTCGCTTTTGACTCTGACTGCCAAAGAGGCCGTTGAAATCATGCCCGACGGTAAGCCGCTGCATGGCCACGCTATTGTCAACTCGTTGGACGAGTTGCTTAAACTGAAAATGTTGGACAAGGCCCAACGTATCCGCATCAAGCTTAGCAGCAGTGAGAAAATTGCCCGCTTCCTGACGATGATCGCCCCCTTGCTGATGCTCCTCGGCATGCTCGGCTTCTATGTCGAGATCCGGACCCCGGGAATTGGCTTGCCCGGCCTCGTGGCCGTCATCTGTTTTGCCCTGGCCATGTTTGGTCATCATGTCGCGGGCCTGGCCGGGAAAGAAGACCTGTTGCTGCTTGCCGTCGGCGTGACGCTGTTGCTGATCGAAATCTTCGTAATTCCGGGCTTCGGCGTCTGCGGCGTACTTGGTTTGCTCTTTATGGGCGCCGGTTTTGTCATGATGATGATCCCGCATCTACCCAGTTCCGCGCCGGAATTTCCCACGCTCTCGGCCGACCTGCTCGAACATTACCTGAAATCCGCCCTGTTCAATCTGATTATCACGGTAGGCTTGACCGCTTTCGCGATCTTCCTGCTCAAGAAGTTCCTGCCAAAAACTGCTTTCTACAGCAAACTCGTGCTCCGCCATGCGGCGACCAAAGAAGCCGGCTACACCGCCACGCAGGAAGATGAAAACAAGCCCCTGGTCGGCATGACCGGCGAGGCACTGAGCATCCTGCGGCCCTCGGGTATCGGCCTCTTCGGCAACCGGCGCGTGGACGTGGTCACCCGCGGCGACTATCTCGAGAAAGGCGAAAAAATCATCGTCAAGGCCGTGAAAGGCTCACGCATCATCGTCGTCCCCGCCGCCACCGAAACTCCCCCGGACCCAGACGCCGGCGGCGACAAAGACGCCTCGGATTAAGCGAACTTTCTCCGGTTTAGCATGCTTAATCGCAACCATCGTACTTAGCACTTAGTGCGTTATCTCCCCTAACTCGTGGGCTAAGCCTCGGAGAGGCGCGGGTTGGGATAATGCGGCTGGCGTGATGGAATATGACATTTTTGTCTGGCAAAAAGACTTGCAAAACCGGCGGGGCCGTTTATATTGTTCAGCGAGATTTGGGTAACACTGACGGCCGGGCTAAGACCATGATCGAGAAGATTGTCAGCAAATTCGACTTCGGCAACCCTCAGTTCAGCCGGGGAATCGCCATCTGCCTGCTGCTGGTATGGGTTATGGTCCTGGGCTGTGTTGTCTGGAGCATCCTGGGCCAGAAATGCAAGCCATACGTGAAGCTTCTGCTGATCCTGATGGTGGTGGGCATTCCCGGCCTGGGGGTTCTCTTTTATTTGCCCTTTTCGCTGAAAGAAGAGCTGTACCCGTTCATCGGGTTCTGGCGTAAGCCGAAATGAAGGAGGAGTCGGGATTCAGGAGGCAGAATTCAGGAGGCGCGCTTCGGGAGGCGGCCGCCCCGCGACGATGCTGGCGGCAAGCAGTTTAGGCATGAGCAATCAGCACCGGTCCCGCCACTTGCGTCACGTGGCCGGGATGGTGACGGTGTGGCTGTCGTTGCTGAGCTTGGTTTTGACCGCTCAGACACCTTCTCCGGAGAGGACATCTGTAGGTGACGTCGTCCAGTCGCTGGCGGTGCCGCCGGACCGGCTGGCGCCGATCAACGTGGGGGTTGATCCGGTGCCGATATTTCTCCGCCGCCCCGACCGGCCTGGCGCACACTTGCGGATTGGGCCGACGCTGCGTCTGCCGCTGCTGAAACGCGGCCCCGTACCCAAAGCAGTGGACCTGAAACTGGGGCAGCTCTATCTGGACGTTACCGAACTGGCCGTGACCGTCCTGGTGAGCGATAACGCTGGTCATACGGAAAAGGACCCCGACAGGGAGTTGCTCGCCAGTACCAGCCTGGGGCTGGCCCTCTACCTGGCGCTCACCGAAAACCTCCGCCTCGAGGTCGTAGGGTCGTTCGTCTGGCTTCCGCGCAAGGGCGAAACGGGGCTGGACGGCTTCGGGGTGCGCGACATCTATTCGCTTGGGGTTACGGCGCTGTTTGATGCGGATCTGTACTTCGACTGCCGCGTGGCCGGCTGGGACGTTATTATCCAGGACACCCTGCGGGTGAGCGACATCCGTTTGCAGAACGATCTCTCCGGCATCCTCGAACTGTACCCCGACGCCGACTTCTCGGAGGTCGATATTGGCGGCGACTATGACTTCGGGAACGAACGGCCGAACCAGTTGCGGCTGATTAACGAGAGCGCCCTGTCCCAAGACGATGGCACCGAGGTGGTCAATACCGCCAGTTTCACGATGGCCCGGCGGGTGCCTATGCAAAGCCGGCTGTATCTATCGGTTTTTCACCGGGCAATCCATCTGCCGGGCGACAGCATGTACGCCGGCGTGGTGCCGGAAAGTCAGCGCGGACTGAATCTCGCGGTGGTTTCGGAACGAGACGCGTGGCGGTTGAACCCTTACCTGGCTTTCAACCGCACTCGAGCAGACTTTGACCAGGGCTGGACCGACATCGGGCGCGTCGGCGTCCAAGGCGAACTGAACGACCGGCTTCATCTGCTGGCTGACGTCGGCGTGGGCCGGGCGGTGGAAGACGGCATTGACTCGACCATGCTCTGGCGGGTCGGCTTGCGTCATCTGCTGGGCCCCCTTTCCCGGCATGAATTGGTCAGTGCCCGCCAGATAAGCGGCCGGGACAAGACCCTGCAAACCGTTACCCGTTACACCTTCGATCAGATTCTGGGCCCATACATGCGCAGCCGCTTCTTCTGGGACTGGCGCGAACTGGAACAATCCCCCGGAGCGGCCGACGGCATTCGCGAACGCTGCGGCGGCATCTTGTTTTTCCAGGCCGGGCCGCGGCTGGGCTTGTCCCAAAAGGTGGTTTATAGCCACGAAGAACGCGATAACGGGGACTACCAACACCTGTGGACTTATGCCACGGAAGCCGCCCTGGTGCTTAACCCGAGCTCATTCCTGGTGCTGGGCTATGAACATCGCCGGCAACTGGCCGCTCTGGAAGACCAGAATAACTTCCGCGAAAACCTGGTCGCCCTCCGCTGGCTGACACTGCTTTAGAACCTTAGTCGGGCCCACAACTTCATCACCAGGCTGATAGGAATGGAGGAATGGAGGAATGAAGGAATGGAGGAAAGACAGAGCAGCAGACGCGCCGCAGGCGACAGACGCGCCGCAGGCGAGAGCGAAGCGGCAGAATTGGCCATCTGCCACGAAAAATCAACCGGTCGGTTCGCAACTTTCCGCATCCGAATACTCCAATACTCCAACACTCCAATACTCCAACATTCCACATTCCAATTGCTTGCGGCTTTACCGCCCGGGAACATAATTTAGCTAAAAGGACTTGATAAATTGTCATACACAAGTTATAGTATCTTGCCATAGGCGGGATAGCGGATTTTTTACGGCTTGTCGTGGAACTCCGCTAACTGGGCGTGGTCAAAATCGGACAAGGAGGCAAATAGCAATGAGAACGATAAGCGAGAACTTGGTGAGCGTACTGAAACTGGTATTCGTGCTGTGCCTGAGCGGGGTGCTTTTACCTGCCGCCGGGGAAGCTCGGCCTGCCGGGACTCTCCAGGTAGAACTGGCCGCCGCCACCCGGCGCCGGGATGCGCTGGAACTGCGGCGCCAGGCAGTCAACAAGCAATTGGCAAAGGCCCGCGGGGAATTGGCCCGGCAGGAAAAGGAGAAGGCGGCGCCCGCGACAATCGCGGCCGGGAAGCAGCAGGTGAACAAGCTGGGAATCGAAAAACTGGATATTCTGACCCAGTTGCTCGAGGTCCAGGAGAAACGCGCCGAACTGCTTGGTGCAATCCAGAAACGGGAAGAAACTGCCGCCGCCAGGGTCAAGGCTGAACCCGAGAGGACCGCCGCCGAAGAAACGGCCATGGCCGTGAAACGGGCAATCGCCCAAAAGAAAAAGGCCGACGGTGATTTTGCCCGGGTTCAGCGGCGCAAGAGCAAGTGGGCTTTGACCTCACGGCAGTTTCAGCAGGAAATGGAAAAACTGGCGGCCGAGCAGAAGGGCCTCGACGCCCAGCAGCGCTATAACCTGATGAAGAAAGCCAGCGCGCAAAAACAGTTGAATAATGCCACATTGTATGGCACCAAGGGGGATATCGAATACCATAAACGCCAGCACGAGGCCTGGGTGGCGCACGAGGCCGAGACCGGCAAGAAGCTCAAAACCGTCCACACTAAATTGCTGGTGCTCAAGCAGGAGTTTGAAAAATTTGTCGCCGAGGAAGCCGCCCACGACATTGTCATGCCGGGCGAAACCCTCGAGTTGTTCGTGGCCGAAGACAAGAGCTTTAACGCGTTGTATACGGTCCGCCGCGGCGGCTACATCATTCTACCCCGGCTTGGCCGGGTGAGCGTGGCTGGCAAGACCGTGGTCGAGGCGGAAAAGGTCATCAAGAAAGTACTCGAGGCCTCCCAGATTCGCAAAGCCACCGTCATGCTCGAACGACCGCAGGCGGAAAGCGCCGCCAATGGACAAGTGCCGGGGATGCTCGGCGAGAACGTCATCTATCTGCACGGTGAGTTCAAAGAGCCTGGGACCTGGCCGATTCCAAAGGGCTTCAAGCCGACGTTGGTGACCACCATTATCCGCGCCGGCGGGGCAAGCGAAAATGCCGACCTCGAGAAGGTCCGGGTTCTGCGCATGCTCGGCGGCGGCAAGGCGATGAGCGAAGTCGTCAACGTCAAGGCGGTAATGACCGGCGAAGATGTGGCCTCGGACATTGATCTGGCCGCGAACGACATCATCACCATTCCCGCCAAGCAGAAGACGAAAGCCGGGGTCGTCTATGTTACGGGTAACGTTACAAAGCCGGGATCGCAAAAGATTATCCCAGGTCAAAAACTGACCGCCTATACCGCGATCTTACAGGCCGGCGGCTTTGCCCGCTTCGCCAACCAGAAAAAAGTCTCGATCCTGCGCGAAACTGCCAAGGGCGGCAGGAAGAAGCGCATCCCGCTGAACATCAAGAAGGTAAAAGCCGGGACTGCCGAAGACCCGGAGTTGCAGCCGAACGACATTATTGTCGTGCCGGAGAAATTCTGGGGCATCTGATACTGATCGAGCTTCGGGACAGGTAATCTCATGGCGGGTCGAATGCCAGTCGAGCAGGGCGAGGTCCTGAGCAAAACGCGCCGCTGCACCAAAAAGCCGCGCCTGTACAAGATCTTGCTGCATAACGACGATTATACCCCGATGGACTTTGTGGTCATGATCCTGCAAACCGTCTTCCACAAGAGCCGCCCGGACGCGGTGCAGATCATGCTTTCGGTCCATACCCGCGGCCACGGCCTGGCCGGCGTCTATTCCCGGGAAGTGGCCGAGACCAAGCTCAGCAAAGTCCTGGCCCTGGCCCAGACCAAACGGCACCCGCTCCAATGCAGCATGGAACCGGAGTAAACGCCCCGGCCCCGCGGAATAACCCTTATTGGCCTGGTCAGTGCTTGATATTCCCCAATCTGTAATATATAGTTTAGTTATCTTGTCTTTTTGGGCTCTTACGCCCGCGAGTTGAACACCGAACTTTAGTTTCAGGCAGCACCGGAAAATGAGTGACCGGCCCATACTCAGCCCGGAATTGCGAGTGTCCTTCGGGCTGGCCGTGGATACCGCGCACCAGTACCGCCACGAATATGTGATGCTTGAACATCTGCTCTTCGCCTTGCTGCATGACCCCGACTTATCCGAAGCCGTCAGCACTTGCGGCGGCGATGTGGACGAAATGAAAGGACTGCTGACCGCATTTTTTGAAAACAGCCTCGAAAAAATCCCCGGCAAAGAGGAGGTTCAGCCCGAGGAAACACTGGCTTTTCAGCGCGTTATACATCGGGCCATTAGACACGTAATTTCCTGCGAAAAGTTCGTGCTCGAGGGCACCGACATGCTTATCGCCCTCTTTGATGAAACGGACTCTAACGCCGTCTTTTTCCTTGAAAGCCAGGGTCTCACCCGCTTCGAGTTGATCCAATACGTTTCCCGTGCGCGCGACGGTTTAGACATTGATCTGGATCCCATGACGTCATTAGATGATGAGGATGAAGATGATGAGGCCTGGGATCTCCCCCCGGGAATCCCCGAGGACGAAGACCTGGACCTGGCGGAGGACGAAGACGAGGACGAGGCCGGGGAAGGCGCCGCCGAACGGCGCACCCGCCGCCGGGCACGCCGCGCCGCCCAGGCCCTCGAACGCTACACGGTCAATCTGACCCAACTCGCCGCGGATGGCAAGCTTGACCGGATTGTCGGGCGCAAACTCGAGATGCGCCGGATCATGCGCACCCTCTGCCGCCGGCGCAAGAACAACCCACTGCTGGTCGGCGAGCCCGGCGTCGGCAAGACCGCCATCGTCGAGGGTCTGGCACGGATGATCGTCGCCGGCAAAGTGCCCGACAAGCTGAAAAATGCCGCCATTTTCTGCCTGGACATGGGCGCTCTCCTGGCCGGCACCAAGTACCGCGGCGATTTCGAGGAACGTCTCAAGGCCGTCCTCGAGGCCTTGCGGAATACCCCCAACAGCATCCTGTTTATTGACGAGTTTCATACCGTCGTCGGCGCCGGCGCCACTACCGGCGGCACCATGGACGCCTCGAATATCCTCAAGCCCGTCCTGGCCGCCGGCGGCATCCCCTGTATTGGCTCGACCACCTATCACGAGTACAAGAACCATATCCTCCGCGACCGGGCGCTGTGCCGCCGCTTCCAGAAACTCGATATTACCGAGCCCAGCACCGAGGACACCATCGCCATCCTCAAGGGCATCAAAAACTACTACGAGGACCATTACGGCGTGGTCTTTATGCCGTCCTCGCTCGAGACCGCCGCGCGCCTGTCCTCGCGCTTTATGAGCGAACGCTTTCAGCCGGATAAGGCTATTGACGTGGTTGACGAGGCCGGCGCCGCCCGCGCTCTGCTGACCCCCAGCCAGCAGAAAAAGTCCGTTACCCCGCGGGACATCGAGCAGATCGTCGCCGAAATGGCCCAGATACCCTCGAACAAGATCAACACCGACGACAAGGAAAAGCTGCGCCGCCTCGAAGAAGAACTGCAAGCGGTTATCTACGGCCAGGACCAGGCCATCAACAAAATCGCCAAGGCCATCAAACTCGCGCGCGCCGGCATCCGCGACCCGGAGAAGCCTATCGGCTCATTCCTGTTCACCGGCCCCACCGGCGTCGGCAAGACCGAGCTCAGCCGGCAACTGGCCCGCATCATGGGCATCAACTTCATCCGCTTCGACATGAGCGAGTACACCGAACGCCACACCATCTCGCGCCTGATCGGCGCGCCGCCCGGCTACGTCGGCTTCGAGCAGGGCGGCCAACTTACCGAGGCCGTTATCCGCCAGCCATACGGCGTACTCCTGCTCGACGAGATCGAAAAAGCGCACCACGACATCTTCAACGTGCTGCTGCAGATTATGGACTACGGCACGCTCACCGATAACAACGGCCGGAAAGCGGATTTCCGCAATATCATTCTGATTATGACCTCGAACGCCGGCGCCCGCGAGCTTGCCGCCGACCGCATCGGCTTCACCCAGCAGGAAACGCCCACGGAGAATCCCAAGGCCGTCGAGCGCACCTTCGCGCCCGAGTTCCGCAACCGGCTCGATGCCATTGTCCATTTCAAGGCGCTCACGCCCAAGCTTATCGAGCGCGTGGTCGGCAAATTCCTCCACGAACTTGACGAGCGCCTGGCCAAGCGCAAGGTCAAGATCAAGGTTGACGCCCCAGCCCGCAAATGGCTGGCCGAACATGGCCACGATCCCAAGTTCGGCGCCCGCCCCATTGCCAAGCTCATCCACAAGGAAATCTACGAAAAACTCGTGGACGAAATCCTCTTCGGCAAGCTCGAGCACGGCGGCGACGTCACCGTCACCGCCCAAAACGACCAGCTCGACCTCAAAATCACCTCCTCATAACCCCCCGCGGCATGGGCTTTAGCTTAGCCACTCGAGGACATGCATCTCGAAACGCCGGGCGACGGCGCTCTGGCTAAACTCCGCGACGACCCGTTTCCGGGCGTTGGTGACCATGGTGGCCCGCAGCTCAGCATCATCCAGCAGCCATTCGATGGCCTCACGCAAGACATCTGGCTGGCGGGCCGGGGTCAGCAGGCCGCTTTCCCCGTCGTCGACCACCTCGGGGGTGCCGCCGACGTTCGTGGCAATGACCGCTGTACCCAGCGCCATCGCTTCGAGCACGACCAGCGGCGTACCTTCCGTATACGATGGCAGCGTCAGCAGCGTTGCCTGCCGGATCAAGGGCAGAGGATTTTCGAGGTAACCGGTGAAACTGACGTTCTCACTTAGCCCCAGGCGTCCCACCGCGGCGCGCAACTCAGCTTCTTGGGGTCCGGCGCCGATGAGTGCGAGGTGCGCCTGATCCTTGAGCGAGGCGAACGCCTTCAGGAGGTCAAGCAGGCCCTTTTCCGGTTCGAGCCGGCCGACGTAAAGCAGCAAGGGCTTAGCCGTTGGCAGAAGAACGGGGGCGTCTATTGCGGCCAGGCGTTCGAGCTCGTCGGGGTCAACGCCGTTGCCGATGCAGGCGGCTCTGCCGTTCTTGACCTTGATTTCGCCGGCAAGCTGGGGGGAGACGGTCAGGACGCCGTCGAAATCGTACAACAGCTTTTCGGCAACCGCGGTGTAAAGCCTCAGCTTGAGACCCCGGCGCACCCAGCCGTGGAGGACGGCGAGCTTCATCACGTTCAAACCGCGGCAGGCCAAGTGGCAGAGGATGTGGCATTTGTAGCCGATGCTGCAGACGATTCGGATGTTCTGCGCCGCCACAACTTCGCGCAGCTTCCGCTTCAGCTCGCGGCGGCCGTGGGCCGCGACGTTGGCCACCCCGGCCTCTTTCAAGGCCCGGGCAAATTCCGACGGTTCCGGGCCGTACTCGAGAACCAGCACGTGCGGCTGGAACAGCTTGGGGTCCAGTTCGCGGAGCAGCCGCACCGTCGCCCGTTCGGCGCCGTAAAGTTCGCGGCCCTCCTTGACAAAGAGGATCGGTGCCGGCTCATTCGGCTTTTGCGGGTGCGTAATGTCCATACGGTGCTCAGTCCTGCAGCGTTAGCCGGGCGACAATGGCCCGGTGCTGGGATTTGCGTTTCGCTTCGGTGCGAAAATACTCGACCTGCCATTCCCGGCTGCAGAAGATGTAGTCGAGCCGCAGCCAGGGTTGGCCAAAGGTATAGAACTTACTGGTCGAACCGGGAAAAGTATAGCCGCAGCCGCGACCTTTTTCCTTGAAGGCATCGGTCATGCCGGCGCGGACGAGGCGATAGACCCGGCCATGAGCGGGTGTATTCAGGTCGCCAACGAGCAGGCAGGGCAAGGGTTCATTCCTCACCATAGCCGCCAGCTTGGCCGCCAGTTCGCGCCGGCATCGAAGAAAGTCGCGATAGCGGGCGCGTTCCTTCGCCGAGTAGATGCCGCCGCCGTGGAACAGGCCCCTGAGGAAGCCGTTGCCGCGCAGACGCTCGACTTCCTTGCGGACCGTGGGCAGATGCGCATTGTACACGGCGATGCGGCGGCCATCGTAGTCCAGCTCGAAACGGACGGCCGCCTGACGCTTGTTGAACGGGTCCTCGAGCACGCCCTCGGCGGCAAGGACCGGGTAACGGCTGATCAGGAGAAACTCGCCAACGCCCAACACCGTACGGTCCGGGTATATCTGGCTGTACTTCCCCTGGCGGTCGGGCGCTTCCTGGAGGGCGATAATGTCCGGCTGTTCCTGTTCGGCGAAGCCGCTCATGCTGGTCCGGTCTCGCTGGCCGTAATTATAGCTGAACACCTTCAGGCCCGGTCCTGGCCGGTGGCTGCTTATCCGGCAGTCCATGTAGACGCCCAGCACCAGCACCAGCGCCGCCAGGTGCAGCAGGCATAAACGCGCCCGAAACGCCAGACACAACGGCGTGAGCCCCAGCAACGGCAGCAGCCAGCCCCAGGGCGGCAGATATAACAGCAGGCTGAGCACAATCCCCGTCTCGCCAGCATATTCCAGCAGAAAAAGCACCAGACACAGCGCCGCCAGGTAAGCGATGGTCAACCCGGCCAGCAGGCGGCAAAACCGGCGCAGCCAACGTTGGAACTCGCCGGCCGGGTTCTGACGGTCCTTAAGCGCGGCGGCCACCCGGTCAAGCAACGGTTCCAGTAATTTGCCAATTTGAGACATCCAGCCAGCCTTTCCAGGCGTGATTCAGTTCGGACTAAGATAACACTTTGCCTCGCCAATACAAGCACCGCTGCAACCATAAAAGACCACCGGCAGAGCCGATTATTCCAACGTCTACACCTGGTGCGCAATAAAATCCGGCAGATTCTCCACCTGCCAAATTCGTTGTTTAGTATTCTCGGTGCAGCTTCGGCGCCCCGGATGTTTATTGATCTGTTTTGCGACCGATTTAAAGTGACAGTTTAAATCGGTCGCAAAACAGAATGGTGGAACATGCGGCTCGCACACAGGAGGAGGTGGTCATCAAGAGAAGTTATTCTTCGGGGAGAGGCAGGCCGGCCTGAGTGGCGAGCTGGCGGAAATCCTCCGGGATGGGCGCGGAGAACGCCAATTCCTTGCCGGTGCGCGGGTGGTGGAAGGCAAGTTTCCAGGCGTGGAGGAGTTGGCGTTCGGCCGTTAACTCGGCCCGGCGCCGGCCGTAAACCGCATCGCCGATGACCGGGCAGTCCAGATGCTGCAACTGTACGCGCACCTGGTGCGTCCTGCCCGTGACAATCCGGGCCTCGATCAGGCTGGCCGCGGCGCTCGAGGCCAGTTCCCGGAACGTGCTGATAGCCTGTTTGCCGCGCTGCTCGACCACGGCCATCTTCTTACGGTGAACCGGGTGGCGGCCAATCAACGTCTCGACCCGCAGTTCGGCTTGCGGCAGCCGCCCGTGGACTAAAGCCAGATAGACCTTGCTTACCTGGCGTTCGGCAAAAGCGCGGCCGAGCGCGGCCTTGGCCGTTGGGGTGCGCGCCACTACCAGCACGCCGGTAGTATCCTTGTCCAGGCGGTGCACGATGCCGGGCCGCTCTTCCTCGTCAAGCATTCGGCGGAAGCGCTCGGGGTCATAACCCAGCAAGGCGTTGACCAGGGTGCCGCTCCGGATCCCCGCGCCGGGATGAACGCTCAGGCCCGCGGGTTTGTTGATTACCAGCAGATCGCCGTCTTCGTAGAGCACGGGCAACTCGATTTGCTCAGCATCCAAGGTAAGTGGCCGTTCCTCGGGCCAAGTGAGTTCGAGGCGGTCGCCGGCATGGAGCGTGGCGCTTTTGCGGGCAGGCTGACCGTTAAGGGTGATATGACCGTTCTGCACCAGACGCTGAAGACGGCTGCGGGAATGCTCGGGAAACCGCGCGGCCAGGAACCGGTCGAGACGCTCCCCGGCCTCAGCCGCGCCAATGGTGATGGTTTGGATGCGGCTCATGGCTTGGCGCCCGACCCTTGGCGTTTGCCCAGCCACCAATACAACCAAACGCCGGCAGGGATCAGGCACAGGCAGATCAACTGAGCAATGGTCAGTCCCTGCCAGCCGCCGAAGCCGAAGAAATACTTGTCCGGAGAATAGTCGCCACGGAAAAATTCAGTAATGAAGCGGCCAGCGCCGTAGAATATCGGGTAGCAGGCGAAAAGCCGCCCGGGCTTCTTCAGCCTCGGAGCCAGGTAAAGCAGGATGAGGAAGATGGTCAGGAGCATCCCGCTATTCATCAGTTGTACCGGCCATACCGGCAGGCAATGCCTCGGCAGGTTATTGACAAACTCGGACTGATGGGCGTTTTCCTGGACAATAAGCCCGTAGTCCTGGTATTGCCGGCTGAAAATGCCCACATAATTCGCCGGGTATCTGAAACCGATGGGCAGTTGGGTATACTTGCCGAAGCAGCAGCCGTTGAGGAAGCAGCCGATGCGGCCCAAAGCATGGCCAATTGGCACAGGCAAGATCGCCAGATCGGCAGCCCGGCCAAGCCCGAGCTGCTGCCGCCGGGCGGTCCAGGCCACGGCCAGCCCCGCCCCGATAAAGCCCCCGTAAAACACCAGGCCGCCTCGATGAATCAGAAAAATCT
>SDBT01005183.1_pt1 | contig 21969 bp, 14 predicted proteins | sample 2277101 | NCBI WGS metagenome assembly SDBT01 (sample SAMN10404973, study PRJNA504765) | marine sediment metagenome | isolation source: marine sediment core GS10_PC15, 103 cmbsf | place: Arctic Ocean: Southern Knipovich Ridge | collected 2010 | reverse complement strand
CCTGGGGAGGTGATTTTGTTAGTTGCAAAGCAGGTAGCTGATATTCTCACATTAATGCGCGCATCATTAGTCGTACCTTTTGTCTGGTTAGGATTGGCACAAGGTGTCCGAGGGCTACCGGCTGCCATCTGGTTGCTACTGTTCTCCTGGATCAGCGATGCCCTGGATGGTCCAGTCGCTCGCCGAAGCCGGGTTCAATGCCAGACCTGGGTGGGCGATCACGACCTGGAAGCGGACATGCTTGTCAGCGCGGGTCTGTTGATATATATGCTGGCGTCGGGTTTCGTGAACCTGTGGATTGGCGGCGTGTACGCCCTAATTTGGTCGCTGGTTTTCATACGCATTGGGGTTCTACGGACGTTAGGTATGCTGTTCCAAGCTCCAATATATGGGTGGTTTTTATGGATTGCCTGGCGATATGCTCCTGCACAAGGACTGTGGTTGGTCGCTTGGATCGCGGTATTGGTGCTGATTACCTGGCCCCTTTTTCCAAGGGAAGTTGTTCCTGATTTCCTGAACGGGATGAAAGTGATTTTAGCGAAGTGGGTGCGCTAACTTTTTTTCGTTTGTCAGCACTGTAATGGAATCCGTAACGCTGGTTGTCGTTCCGCCCGACATGTTGGGTATCAGGACGATGAAGGTACCGAAAAAACCGATGGTGAGGCCGATGGCTCTGTCGGTGGTCAGGCGTTCGTCCACCAAGAAGTGAGCTAGAATTACGGTCATGATGGGCATGGTGCTGTTGAGCACTGCGGCAAGCCCGCTGGATATTCGTGTTTCAGCGAAAGAGAGCAGGGCAACAGGAATCAGGGCGTTAAATATGCCTAGCAGGAGGAATGGGATTCACGCCTTTCCGATGCGAGGCATCCCGTCCCCCTGAATTTTCAGGAACAGGTAAAGGCAAACGGCGCCGATGGTCATTCGACCTGTAGCAAGGGCGAGGGACAGCAGCGACTCCCCGGCGATTTTGATGAGCATAAAGGAAGCTCCCCATATGATGCTCAGGAGGACTAGGTACAGCATTCCTGTGGATCTGGTAGTCATTATATAATCACCGCGTTTCACCGATTATTGCGTTTTTCTCATTCCCTAGTCGTTAATTCCAATTCTTCGGCTACGGATTCCCAAGACACTGCGTAAAGTAATCAGCGTGCTCTATCGCTTGGATGAAATTAACCGTGTTCTGAAGATGGACGTTCGTATCTGCCAGGCCGTGAAACAACAACGGCAGAACCTGAATTTGGTCGACCTTGGTTATGAGGTTCGTTTCCGTGAAACCCTCTGGGTTTTGATCCGGCGTGCCCATGTACCGCTCGGTATCGATCGTGTCGTAGTATCGCCAGTCAGTAGGCCCCGAGCCGGACTTCTCGCAGCGCAAGACATCCGGTGCGTGTGTGAGGGCATACGAGGTCAGGAAACCGCCGAAGGATTTTCCGTCGGAGCCGATCCGGTCCGTGTCCACGTAGGGCAGTGACCCCAGGTACTCGATGCCAGCCAGTTAATCGTCGAGAGCAGCCGGTCCGAGCTGTTTGGCAATGGGCGTTTCGAAGGCGTGCCCGCGACCGAAGCTGCCCCTGGTCGAAGTTCTCCGGCTTGACTACTAATTATTGCAGACCGCACCCCACGAACTTGATTCGCGGGGTGCGGATTCAACCTGCTAGTCGTCCTTCATCACAAGGGGAAAGTAGAGTTTGAAGATGCCTGGAGGATCGGGGACGACCGTATCACCGGCGCTCAGTGGGTCGGAAACGGTGAGGGGGTGCTCTGGTATGCTCGCCGTAACGTCGGACAAGATGGCCTCCCTCAGGGAGATGTCACCGGCGAGTAGCAATTGGTACCTGCTGTCGCCCTCCGCTTTCACTTCGACCAGGTAACGACCCATTTTATTAACCCAGAAGCCTATGGCGTCCACAAATCCGGTTCCTGTGGCAGCATAGTGAGGTCGGAAGCCGCTCAGCGGGCGCCATGAGTAAAGATCCGGGTTGCCCTCATGAGCTATCACGTTGAATACCGCCAGCGCACCCTTGTACAACGGGAAGCGGTATTGAATGCGTCCACCATCGGATAGGTACTGGTTGCCCCCCAGCAGGTTGGTGTAAGCGAGGCTGCTGCGATCCAGCGCCGAGACGTTTCCTGCAGCATCTGCCAGCCAAACCCCCAAATACTTTACACCGTCCCCCTGCGACAGGGTCCAGGGATAGGACGCGGTGTAGGGCAGCCAGCCGCTTTCTTGAACTGTGACCCAGGTCCCACTGCTTTCGCTCCACGTCCATTCACGCAGGTACATCCATTGGGCGTCCGCATCCGCGGCAATACGCAGTTGTACTTCCGGCACATTTGTAGCTGTCCCAGCTTCCGTTCTTAGCAGGTGAGGGACCGGCGGCAAGAAGTCAGCGTCGTCAGGTAGCGTGGGATCCACTGTCAACGTCGTTGTGCGCTCCACTATTGTCTGGAAGTCGAAGAAACCTGTAAGCTCCTCCAGTGGACAGGTATCGGCTATGGGCCACGTCCCGATAGCTTCCAGCGAGACGACCAGGTCCGAAGGCATTAAGCCGCTGTCCACCTGCGCGCTGAAGGTCAGGCGGCGCTCCCGTCCAGGCCAGATGTATCCTGGTGCCCAGGTGATCACACGAGTGCTTGGATTGTAAACCCCGTCGGAGCTGATCGTGTCCTCCTGGACATGCAAGCCTGGGGGAACCTGAATCCTGATGGGAACCCAGGTCTCCTGCCAACTGCTGTTGGGTATTAATGCGCTAAATGTAACGGTATCCCCTGGTCGCGCCAGGTCGGGGATGACCATGAAACTGCTGCCGGACAGGTCGGGCTGCTCCCTGGGATGCCAGACGACCTCATCGTTGAAATCGTGAAGGGTCTCGAGGTTTCCGGCTCTATCTTCAGCCTGGATGTTGAATGTATGACAGCCGGCACCCAATTCGGTGCTGGTTGTGAAGGACCACTGACCCTCGCCGATCTCATCTGCCGTGGTCCAGTTTCCATCGTTGACACGGATCGAAAGACCCACCGGGTCAGAAAGCGCGTCGTCGAGTACTCCTCGCAATTGAATATACTGGTTGCCCACGCTGTCGGTGAACACCTCTCCTGCGCAGATACCGCCGGGCGACCAGCATCCCGGTGTTTCGACGGAGGTGGGCGCGGTCATATCCAATCCGAAAGTGGTCGATATGGGCTCCGAGATGTGACTCAAGGCGTCGGATGCGCGCGCCCAGATTGTAGTAGGCGGGGTCTCCGTGTTGAATACCAAAGGTGTTGTGTAGGGCAGCCAGCTGAGACCGTCGTTACTGACCTCGATGTTCTGTACACCTGAACCTGTGGTATCCGAGGCGATGACCGTTGTGGTAACGGGTGTGTTGTACCAGCCGTCATTGGCGACAGGCAAGGGTGGCTCAAGTTCGATCTCGACCTCTGGCGGGTTTGTGTCCAGGCGGATGGCGCGGTGGGCTGTCTCGCTCCAGTCGCCGCCGTCGCTCCTGGCTCGCAGGTGCAGATACCATAATCCGTCGGATAGACCTTCGTAGGTTGTGGCGTTGATCAACCCCATACTGACACCGGCAGGGATTGTGTCAGAATCGTGGTCAAGGTACCAGCGGTAGCCGTCCACAACCGCCGGATCGCCGGGTGGCTGTGTCCACGTAAATGCAGCCGTGTCAACAGGGTACCAGGTGCCTGGGTCGGGATGGGTGGGACTGTCGATAATAGGCGCTCCTGGGGTTTCCAGCGGCGAAGAGGGATCACTGACATTGACGGTGGAGGTTCCCGCTGTGTCTGAACCTCTACAGGGTACAAAGTAGTCCAACACCATGTATGCCTGCTTGACCCCCGTCTTGGACATTGCCTCTTGCATATAAGTAAAGGGATTGTACTTATATTCTTTATCCAGATATTGGGAATCGCCTGGCAGACCATTATTGAGACCGTCCATGAAGAAACCCTTCTCCCAACTGATCGAATAGGAACTCCCCTCCTCAAAGCCCCACGTTTTCGAACCATCGGCGCCAATTCCGAGGAATTTTGCTTCTCCACCCACCGCATAGTTATAAGATTCGCTGGTCGCTACAGTTTGTTGAGTGAATGAATCCTTTTCCACTTTCCAATAAGGATCCCCACCGCCAACACTGATGTAAATAGGCGGCGGTGGTCCTGCCATTTTGTCCCAGCGCCACAGGAGGTCTCCATTGGTCTCCCACCATAAATCGTAGAGTTTGATTTTGAACATTCCATCTTTGGCAACCGGGTCATCGATGTCGGTAGGACGTTGGTCCACCTCACCACCCAACTGCCAGTATTTACCTACCCGCAGGTAAGCCTTATTGGCTCCCTGTGGGTTATCGATCCAGGAAACTACCAGCTCGTCTCCACTATCTTCATCCACCAGGTTGGCGGAGGCGAGCGCAGCGCCGTACGTGCTAGCGATCCCCAAGCCCGGGATGGGGTGACCGGGCACCCAGTCATCCACGTGTGCATCCCCGTCCAGGTTCTCCCCAACAGAGTAAGCCCAATCGTTGTCTCCTTCCGGATTACGCACCCAGGCCGCGATCAGATCAAGACCACCACCCCCATCCATGTCTGCCAGGGTCAAGCCTAACCCTGCATCCGCAGCACCGAAGGCGCCGGTGATCGTTTTTGGTTCTGCCCACCAGTTGTCAATATCGCCATTGGCATCCATATCCCAGCCAACCCGGTAGTGTCCGTGGTTAACACCGCCAGGATTGTCGATCCAACCGAAGAACATCTCGGGATGTCCATCCCCGCTCAGATCCACGATATCCAAACCAACGCCCTCGGTGGATCCGCCAACCCAGCCTGGAATCTGTTTCTTCGCGCTCCAACTTCCGGGGTCAGCAGGTATGTCCCAGCCCACGCTGTAGTAGGCATTATTGTTTCCGCTTGGGTTTTCCACCCAGGCGACTACCAGCTCCGGTTTCCCGTTGCCATTCAACTCGGTAAGCGCCGCGCCGAGACCACTTACTGCTGTGCCAGCCTCGACAGAAGGATACTTCGACCCATCCCAATACGCGCTGCCATCCTTGTCCATGTCCCAACCAATTTGATACCAAATATATCCAGCATTGGGGTCGTCGATCCAGGTAATGAGGTAATCCTGTTTGCCATTGTTATTGATGTCATAGAAATCCGACCCGATCCACTGGCTTGTATCTCCGTATGAAACTTCGACATTTTGTTTATCCATCCACGCTGTACGATATGCCGGAACCCACGATTCGGGGAAGAGCTCCCTGGCGCCATCACCCTGGTTCCAGTAGGTCATCTTTTTTGAGTCGGTCTGTGTCTCGACCGGCACGCTGACGCGCACCAGCCCGCTTCCATCACGTTTTTTATACTGGTAGGTGTAGTAAGTAACAGTATTGAGGGTCACGAGCCCATCATTAGGTGATGTCCAACCGGCGCGCGTTTCCAAACTGCTGCCGTGTGCCCAGGATTGGGTGATAGAGTGGTTCCATTCCTTGGTAAATGTTGAACCGAGCTCGAATACCCCGAAATCAAAGGATGAATCGAATGTCGCCGAGCCACCATAAGAATTGGTGATATGGTCTTCAGTCACATCGCCACCTTTAATGGTGCTTGCATACGCAACATCCGTATCAGGATTCAGAGCCTCCCAGTAAGGTGGACGATCCACTATGGAGATAAGGCGTGTCTCATAAGTCTTCTCGCATTCACCGGTGTAGTCGGCATAAAGGTTATTGCCGTCTATATCATCCAAAGCAACCAATGTTAAACCAGCGCCACCAGTTTGAACGAAGTCGCGCCTTTTCAACCCATCACCGTCATCTTTGCATGGGCAATTAGAGTTATCGTCAAATGGGAGCACCTGCAGCATCCAATCGTAGTCACTTAAGGTCACCACAACCTCAGCCTTACCATCTTCATCGATGTCTCCGGCGTCTACTGACACGTACTTCACATTCGTGTTCCCTTCACCCCACATAAAAGAACCGCGAAACTTGGGTGTGCCACTATCGCCATCCAGGGACACGATTTGATAGTTGTCATTGCGGTCCTGAAATGCGGTTACGATTTCATCCCACCCGTCACCGTCGATATCATCTGAGGCGACAGAAACGTAGTCGACATTGTCACGGTAATTGGAGTCATCTTTCCACCAACCAAGGCTGTTGACGCTATTATTGCTCTGGTCGTATTCAAAGACATCAATGTGTAACCAACCGTTTTCGTCCTTAATAACTGTCGCTATCTCGTCTTTACCTCCCCCGCTGATAACGCCCGTGGTCACATCAACCTGAGAGGCGCCAATAAAGCGTTGATAAGCGAGTTCTTTTAAACCTCCACTCCCGTTATACTCCAGGACGATGACCTGCAGGACTTCATACCCGTCCGAGAGAGCCACGGCTATCTCGTCGTCGTAGCCATCGCCGTCAAGGTCCCCCACAGCCACAGAGATATCATTCACGTTATAACGGGCATGGTCGGAGCTTATCCAATAGCCCATTTCTATGATCCCACCGTCGGATTCGCCGTCCAGCAAGACTAACTGGAGATTCTGATTGGCATCCGAGAAGGCCAGAACCACTTCTCCAGCCTCATCCCCACCAAGGGCGCCATCCAGGTTGCCGGCGCCAGCAGCCATGATATAACCCATGTTTTCTCCCTCGCGGTCATGGTGGCTGCTCGACCAAAGATCGTATTCGATTCCGCTGGAGACTTCCGGGTTCTTGAGCGAGACCGCTTCCAACATCTGGACATCATCGCTGCAAAAACCGCTGATCACTTCAGCCTTGCTGTCACCATCCAGATCTGTAGTGGTGAGGGCCATTGAGCGCGGTTTGATAAAATCGATCTTGTCCTTGCTCCACGTCCATTTGTGCTTTAGGTTCTTGTCCGTTTTGCTTGTATTGTCCCATTTGTCTATCGTTACTGTCATCCAGCTAATATAAGCGACGATAATCTCATCGTCCACTCCCAGAGTGGTCCTTTCCCCCGGGAGCGGTTTGCTGCAATCAATGGGAGGCGGTTCATCGGTCGGTGACATGACAAAATCGCCGCTTTCGGGTGCCTGGGCTGCGCCCTTCGTTGGCGGCGCCTCATGGTCGCCAGCCGGCTCTTGACTCAGGACCGGCGCTGGAAGGGCGAGCGTCACCGAAAATAATAGGACAAAATTAAGTAATACTGTGGATGTTCTTTTGATGATCTTCATTGTAAGTCTCCTTAGTTACTGGCAAAAGTTGGAATATCCAATTACTTGATTTGGGGAGTTTTACTTTTCTCCTGCTGTAAACAGTGTCCAGGGCTGGGTGGGCCGGTCCTTGAGGTAGCCGTCTAAATAATTCCACTGGATGTGTTCAGCCAGGTACTTCTCCGCATCGAAGGGCATCCCGCTGGAGTTACCCCAGCGAGCCCAGAAGGAGAGCTGACTGGCCAGGTCGCTGTCCATCACCTTGCCGTCCACCGCTCCCTGTGGAGCGAAGGGCAGCCGCTCAGGCCAGTACTCGAAGGGGTCCAACTCGTAGTGACCCTCTACTGTACGCGAGCAGGGATTTTCCTTTTCCAAATAAACGTCATAGTGATCCGCCAGTATCTTCTCCGCCACCTCGACGTCGATCTTCCCGTGGTACTCCTGCATAAGCTGGGTCAGGCGCACACGCCGGGCACCCACAGCAGTCCGGATGTCGTTGTAGCCGGTTTTGTCGCACTCCAGATTGCGGATGCGGGGATCCTCAGGGGCGTTGAAGCCTATAAAGTAGCCGTCCTTCGTGCGATCGACGCTCTGGTACTTGAGCCCCAGCTCGAAGCGCATGATCTCACCGCTATTCACGTCAGCCAGCAGCCAACTGTTGGCATAACCGCCGTTGTTCTTTTTCTCCATGAGCTGCACGAATTCGTCCAGACTGTCGGCGTACTGCATGGCTTTGCGGGCGCGGTAGAATTCGGGGTCCTCGTCTGGGTCATATCGCTTATAGCCGCCGATGGTGGTCTCGGTGCCCATCAGACCGGCGTCGGTCACGAAAAAGTCGGTCATGCTGTCAATGTAGCCCGCACCGCTCTGCATGAATATGCGGTGACCCTGGGACGGCTCGATGTCCAGGATCAGGTTGAAGAATTGACCGAAGGCGAACTCGTCCCAGGAATTGTGAGCCATGACGATGCGACCATCCTTGGTAGCCGAGCCTGTAGCGATGAAGGCGCTGCAGTGGTCGTGATCGTCTTTGGCGTATTTGCCGGCTAACTCGAGCGGCCACCAGTATCCCAGCAACTCCTCGTAGCCGTTCCATGTCAGCACCTCCTGCCAGGTGATGTCCGTCCCGGCGGCTTGAGCACCGTCTGCGATGCCCTTGATCTCGTCCAGGTACTCCTTGTCGATGCGATTGGTGAATTGATCTACGGCGGTCTGGACAAAGAAATCCCATTCCTTACCGGTCTCCCAGTAAGTGAGGTACTTGACGGTGCGCATGATCTCGGCCAGCTCTGGAGCTGCCAGGTAGCCGTGCTGGAAGCCGCGTTCGTAAGGCTCGCCCTCGATGTGCAGGTAGATCCAACCATTCTGATCGAAGCGGTAGCCGTCCCCATATTGCGTGACAGGACCGCTGGCGGGCTGGTCGGTAGCGCGGTTGAATACGTCCGAACAACCAGATAATGTAAGCACTGTACCTATGAGCAGGGCCAGTACCAGGGATCCATAACGCAGTTTCTTGATGTTCATGAGTGGGTCTCCTTACTGATTTTTCACCTATACCTGATTCCTAACCTACCATCTCTAATTCGCAACTTATGTGCCAAATTCCTAACCTGCCATTTCTAATTCGCAACTTATGTGCCAAATTCCTAACCTGCCATTTCTAATTCGCAACTTATATGTCTGATTCCTAATCTGCCATTTCTAATTCGCTACTTTCCAACTCAGTCTCATCATGCTAGGACAGCATCCTGATAACACCTAGACCCACACCGATGGTACCAATCGCCCCGAACAGGAGACCCGCACCCCATAAGTACTTCTGATTTACAATGATGGACATGCCGCACAAGGCAGTGCCCAGCGAAAGCAGGGCTACCGCAATCACAAAGATATGATGGGCCTTGGTGGTCGTTTTTACCAGCGATTCATCGCCAATGGTCTTAATTTCGAGCTCCAGCATTTCTTCTTCAATCGCAGCGATTGTGGTGATTTCGGCTTGGTCGGGTGTTTCTCCCAGGGTGGTCAGAATTTTGTGCTTGGACTTGAGCGTCTCCACATAAATACGATCGCCCTCCAAAGAGTTCACTTCGATGATCTCTTGGGTTCTTTCGATCATGGCTTGATTGGCGCTCATACCCGTCAGCATGGCTCCGAGCGCCGTCAGCAGTGCCATGACCAAGGTGGTCAGGGCGACATGTTTATGCCAGCGGGGATGTCCATCTCCAACTTCCTGCGAATCCATCACGTCTGTGATAAAGTCCTGTGCCGTTTCCACTGTTTCTGGTAATTCAGACATTGCCTCTTTTTTACCCTCCGCATAATTATGTTGTTAATTCCAGGAATCTCCACAGCAGACCGGTCACCCTTATTATCATCACCGATTTTTCGCCTGTGCCTAAATCCTAATCTGCTATTTCTAACTTGTAACTTATATGCCCGAATCCTAACCTGCAATTCCTAATTCGCTACTTTAAAAAAATTTCATTGCGAGGAGCGCTAAGCATCCGCTCTCCAGATGCCGCATGCATTCTATGCTTGCCGACCGTGGCAATCTCAGTATAATTAACACCCAGTATCACCGATTTTTCGCCTGTGCCTAAATCCCAACCTGCCATTTCTAATTCGCTACTATAAAAAATGTCATTGCGAGGAGCGCAGCGACGTGGCAATCTCAGTATCATTAACACCCATTATCATCATTGATTTTTCACCTGTGCCTAATTCCTAACCTGCTATTTCTAATTCGCTACTTTCCTCCGGCCCGGCGAGGATGTCAGCGCACGACCACCTGGACGGAGAAGGTCTCCGCAGGTTCCACGTCTTCTTCCCAGGGTCGGCGGTAGACCAGCTTGAGGGTCGTCTGGCCTGTGTTCACGGTCTCAAAGCGCAGGGTTTGTACACCTCCAGCACCGATGGCGTCGGACTCAGGCTTGAATCCCGCTTCCCCTACCTGCTGCAAGACCTGCTCATCCAGTTCCGCTGCCTCCCACGTGTAGCCGGTGGTCGGGTTGCCCTCCAGGCTGACGACCAGCGTCTGCCCAGCATTGAGCTCGACCTGGCTGCCGTCGTCGCCCGCGTCCAGCTTGACCTCGTTAGATGCACCGCAGGCGCTCAGCGTTGTCAGCAGCAGACCAAAAATTACAATGGTTCTAAATACCTTTACCATGGTTTAATCTCCTTGGATTATGTTGTCTTAGATGGGCGACCTTCTGTCAGTCATCCAATCGATCAGTTATCTTACGAAGGACACACCTGACCACATTGTCTTCACAGGGGTTGTCTGGGTGATCCAGGTCTGACCGCCGTCTGCCGTGTGCAGGACATTACCTTCAAATGGTGACGAGAACTGCACGGTCACTGCCCAGGCGGTCTGCCGGTCGATCGCGCTGATGCGCATAATCTCATCATAGACTCCCGCATCTTGCTTAACAAAGTTTTCGCCGCCGTCGGTGGAAAGGTAGATGCCCCCAGCATCGCGAGCCAGCCAGATATAGCACCGTTCAAGAGCAAATACGCCGTTGAAGTGTTCAGCCGCCATGTCATGCTTCCACTGGTCAATCCAGGTCTCACCGCCGTCGGTCGTTAAAGAGACCTGACAGGGTCCTACTACCCAGACCGTGTCGGCATCAACGCCGTGGATATCAATCAAACCTGGTTGACAGGGTGTCCTTGTCAATGTGTAAGGAACTTGATACCAGGTGGTTCCCCCGTCGGTTGTGCGCAGGACCGTCCCAATAGTATTGCCGTTGTAAATGTTCCCAATTGCCCAGGCATTATCGGCGTCGCTGGCATACACACCATCCAGTTGAACTTCAGGGAAATCCCCCTGTCCCTGCCGGGTCCAGGTCAAACCGCCGTCCGTAGTGTGCAGGATCACGCTGCCTGCACCTACAGCCCAGGCCGTATCCCCGTCCAGAGCGTAGATAGCCAGCAGTTCTACATCTGATCCGGCTGGTATCTCCTGCTGCTGCCAGGTTTGTCCCCCATCCCTGGTACGCAGGATGACTCCATTTTCTCTTCCACCAACCACCCAGGCGTTTTGAGCATCAATCGCTGTCACACCTTCCAAACTCACTTCAGGAATCTCACCGGTCTTACCTTGCCTTTTCCAGGTTTGGCCGTCGGTTGTTTGAATGATTGTGCCGTAACCGTCCCCCACAGGTTCTCCGACCGCCCAACCGATATGAGCGCGCCAGTCATTGAACATGAGCGGGAAGAAGAGACGAGAGCCGCGCCACTCGTATGCGCCCAGGTCCACCCCCAGGTTCTGGGGTCGGGTGACGCCGTCAAGGTCCTGCGGTGGGGCAGGGGGTACGCCGGCAGGATCGCCGCTATCGATCGCCGCCGAAGCCCCAGTTAGATGGTAATCGTCCGCGGTCGGGTCCATAAAAGCCGGCGCGCCGGTTACCGGATGGGTGTGGCTGATAGTGCCGCCGCCAGTTATGTCAGTGCCGTTGGCGTGCCACAGGGTGTAGCGCACCGTGGCGCTGACCCCTTCGGTCACGCTGATGCCGATGGTGTGGCTGACCACGATATTGTTAGTGAGGGTAAGATTGGGAGTTGAACCAGGTCCGACCAGAACGCCGGTATCGCCATTACTGTAAAAGGTGTTATTGGTCACCACACCCATTTCTGTTTGCCCCAATAGATCCAGACTCAGTCCGTCACCCTCGTCAGCCGTATTGCCAGCCACCACGTTGTTGGTGAAAGCAAAGCCGTGTGTCGCGACCAGGCATGCACCACCGGAGGAATAAGCAGCCGGGTTGGCGCTGGCCTGGTTGTCCAGGAAGAGGTTGGCATCCACGCTGGTGTCAAAGCTGTGAGGTCCCCAGCTTTCAACGTACAGAGCTCCACCATAGCCAAAACCCTCGGCACTCCCCCGGTTGTTCTGAAAACGATTATGCCTGATCTGGGTGCTCACGGTGTTGCGCAAGTCCAATCCTCCACCTGACCCCTCGCCTGAGAGGCTGGCCGTGTTGTCGTTGAAAGTATTGTCCGTCAGCACCGCTCCCTCGGTGGCTACCAGGTACATACCCCCACCAAAGCCAGTCATTTCTACAGAGGCCAGATTGGCGCTGATGGTGTTGGACATTATCTGGCTGTCAGACAGCGCGTAGCCAAAGATCCCGCCGCCGTAGGAGACTTGTATCCCGCTTGGCTGCGAGGACATGCTGGTTGTGTTGCCGCGCACCACATTGCCGATCACGATGGGGTTGCCGATAGTGTCGATCCCCATTCCCCCGCCAAAGTCGTCCGTATACACCTGGAACAGGACCCCCCAGTTGTCGATCACCTGGTTGTCAACCACCCGAGGGTTCTCAGCACGGTACATGTAAAGACCGCCGCCGTGGCTCCCGCAGTGTAAGGCAGCCAGGTTATTGCGGAACACGTTGTTGGTCACTATGGCATCGTCGCTCATGCGAAATTGGGCGCCACCACCGGTGCCCCCACCGCCCATTATTGGACAATCCCAACTGGCGTGAGCCGTGTTGCGTTCTACCTGGTTGTTGTGTACCAGCACAGCCCGGCTGTCATCTATATAAAAACCACCCCCCACACCCATAAGCCCCGCATTGGAGGCGACATTCTCAAGGAACTGGTTACCCTCGATAACAGTCCCCGGAGCCTGGAATATGTACAAACCGCCACCGCCGCCGTTAGCGCTGCTGCTGGCGGTGTTGTACTGCACGACGTTATTGGTGATGAGCGTGCCGGACAGCGCGGCCTGGCCCACGTAAATGCCTCCGCCATAGCCACTATTATCCATGCTTGCCACGTTGGACTCGACCGTGGAATCCAGCAGGTGCAGGCTGGCGTTCCAGGAGTAGATCCCGCCGCCGGAGTCGAGGTCACCTGCGGGCATATCAGCAGCATGGCTCGAATCGGCGTTTACCCGGGCTTCTTCCGCCTTGGTGGTGAGCCATTCCAGCCGGGTCAGCATTGCCTGGTAAGCCGATGAACCACCAGGGTACAAACCCAATTCTGCCAAACCGGTCAGACGGTCACGCAGCTCAGCCGCCCGCTCGGATGGGGAGCGGTGATCATCAACCTGTGTCGCGGAGGGAGTCTCAGATATCCCAGGAAGGGCTGATGCGACCGCGGATTCCGGGATCGCAGGTGCACCCAGCCCGGAAGCGTCACCGTTCATGATAGTGAATCCGTCCACCGTAACCACGGTGTCGCTGGTAGTGCAGGTGACGCTGATGACCCGGCCGAGCCCTTGACCGTCGATGATGCTGTCGCCCGGGCTTTGGGTAGTAAACGCAGCGTTCCAGCCGCCCGTCAGGGTGATACCCAGGGTGACGGTGATGTTCTCCTTGTACGTACCAGCAGCTACCATGATGGTGTCGCCGTCTGATGCTGCGTTGATGGCGGCTTGGATGGTGGCGTGGTCGTCCGGGACTTTGATGGTGCTGCTAGCAGAGTGAGCTGGTGTTTGTGTGCCGACCACCAGGAGCAGCAGGACGACCATCACGAAGGCGCTACCCAAGACTAAAAGTATATGTGCAAAGCGATTCATGGTTAAACCTCCCAATTAATACTGGCGAAAGACCACAGGCATCAAACCCATATTAGTGTGATCTTGTCGCTATTTGATTGTCAAGTTGATCTAACAATGCAGGAGTTGCATACATAATTTTATGATAATAAATCTTTGTTGGCAAGGATTGACCTGAAGTAATAAGTGAAAAAATGTACGTGAGCTAAACTTTCTTGCTTTCCTGGCTGAATTGGGTCTGGTACGGCGGGTATACGCCACCTTGAGCTAACAGCTCCTGATGTGTGCTGTGCTCGACGATTTCACCGAGGTCCATCACCAGAAGGATTAATAAATCACCAAAAAGGAGAAAATGATGTCTCAATACGATGATACCCTAAGACAATCATCACGGCAACAATTAGAAGAATTCTTGTAAACAAATGAAGTAGAGGATCTACTCCGTAGTCGAGTAGGACGTATCACTTTACGAGGCCCTCGAGATCGAACAGCCATATCCCTACCAGCGCCCATTCCCCTCCTAACCTGCCAATTGCATCTTGCGATTCACCCATACCTGGAAAACACCCCCAGATTCCTCCCAGAGTTCGGGGAATTTAGGTGGGGTGAGATCCTCACCAAATTAGCTTAGATCAAACCGTTCCGAAGAGCCTCAGACTGGACTTTCTCTACCAATTTCACTTGACAAACGTTCCATTCCGCAGATCAGCCAGCGCTTGCTTGATTTCAGCTTCCGTATTCATAACAAACGGTCCATACGGGACGATTGGTTCCTCAAAAGGTGCGCCAGTTATGAGCATAAAACGCACACCGGCATCTGGCGGCGCCTGCACCTTGAGTTGATCCCCATCGTTAAAAACTACCATGTTTACAGCTTCAACGTCCTCACCCAGATTGTCTGCATCAAGACCAAAAGTGCCTCTACCTTTAAAGACATATGCAACCGTGGTATGTCCTTCAGGAATTGGTTGCACAAATTGTGTTCCAGGACTCAGCTGCACATCAAAGTAAACCGGGTTGGCAGCAATCTCAGCCACCGGACCCTGAACCCCATCGAATTCACCGGCAACAACCCGAACCTTTACGCCATCTCTTTCCACAATTGGGATGCTGTCTTCACTGACCTCCTGATAGCGCGGCTGGCTCATTTTCAGGGCGGCAGGTAGGTTCACCCACAGCTGGAAACCGAAGACGTTTCCTTCCGGACTCCGGCGCGGCATTTCTTCGTGCATGATGCCGCCTCCAGAGGTCATCCACTGCACGTCACCCGGACCGATTAATCCGGCATTTCCCAGGCTGTCCCGGTGGTGAACGGAGCCTTCCAGCATATAAGTAACTGTTTCAATCCCCCGGTGGGGGTGCATTGGAAAGCCGCTAATAGGACCTTCGATAGGATCGTTAAAGGCGAAATGGTCGAATAGCAGGAATGGATCGAGAGGGTTCGCGCGGCTGGGCGCAATCGATCGACGCAGTCGAACACCTGCTCCCTCGATTACAAGATTTGGTTCAATTATTTGTGAGACTGTGCGGTATTGATTCATAATAACTCCATTTTTCCATCTCTCTTGAATTCACCACAGGTTTTTATTGGGGAGATAATTCCTTAACGAACGTGTCGAAAAAACTGATAGAGCGATAAATTGCATCACCGAAATTAATGGAAATGTTGTGGTTATCGCCTTCGTAAGTATAGTATTCCGCACTGCCACCAACATCCCTGATCTGTTCTGCCAGGGTGGTCGAGAATTCGATAGGTACGCTTGTGTCAGCTGTGCCATGGTGTAACTGTACGGGTCCGGAGAGATTCTCCAGATAAGAATTCGCAGAGATCGAATCCCAGAAATCCGGGTTATTTTCAGGTGAGCCGAATGTATCATTGAGGATGGTGCGCCACCATCGGGCTCGATCAGGTATTACAGGTGTGGGGATTGAATTGGGTCGTCTCCATTTGGATATTAAATCCGGGTAGGAGGCGACTACACCGGCCCAGATAACCCCTGCTTTAATGTCTTCGGAAACCACCATCGCTCGCAGTGTAATATAACCACCCAAAGAATGACCCCACATCCCAATTCTATCGGGATCAGAATCGGGGTGCATTTTTATTGCCGCCACGGCATTGAGAACATCAATGGTGTAATCCGGATTCCCATATGCACCCCTGGCAACTCCTTCGGAATTGTCGTGGCCGCGATAATCAGATCGAAATACAATGTAGCCGTTTCGGGCAAAAGCGTCGACATAGTCTATGTAACGTTCCGTTGTGCGGTATTCATCCGGAGGGATGTAACCATGGTTGAAAACTACCACCGGCCAGCCGCTTTCGGGCTTCTCCCCAAATGGCACAGTTAACAGGGAATTGATCTTCAATCCTTCCGATCGGTAAGATGCTATATAGCGGTCGTAATTCACACCCGGTTCAAGCCTCTCTTCGATCACGACCTCGCTTCCTGGGTACTCCTGCTGCCTTAGATATTCAATTGTAAGAGGATACGGGGGTGATAGGGTGGGGGTCAGGGTCGCTGCGGGGATCGGAGTGGTTTGAGGGGCATACGTGTTTGTAGGGATTAAGGGAGTTGCTGACGAAGTGACCTCTGTGACGGGGGTCATTTGTGGTTCATCACGCGTGTCGGCAATTACCTCAATGAATGGTTGTGAGGGTGGTAGTATTGCACTGCAGGCAGTTAATACTAGCGCCACAGATATTAATAAGAGTAATAAGAGCTTATTGTTCATATATGGCATTTATTATATCCAATAATCTTCAATCACACAATCGTCGACCAGTGGACGCATTTGCCATTCTCTCGAAAGGGAGGCCAAAACCTCCCGCAGGTTTCAAACTTGCGGGAGGTTTTGGCCTCTATCTAACAACATATTCTTGGTTATAGTTCTCCTAATCCCAGGAGATTACCTTCCGGATCCTTCAACCATGCCATCCTAACACTTCCCATCTGAGCGATACCGCGCTCATCAGTCTTGAAGTCATCAAAATCATACTGCTCGAACTGCACACCTTTTGCTGCCAAATCATCGACAACACGTTCGAGGTCTTTAACCTCGAAGGTCATAGCAGTATGTTCGGCTTTTGTCGCCTCCCTTTCATAGATCATGATCTGAGAACCTGCGCCAGCTTCCAAGATGAGCACTCCTTCTTGGGGTCTTAATGCTACTGATAAACCCAGAACTCGGGTATAGAACTCCTCGGCGCGTTTAATGTCTACCGCCGGTATTGTTGCCGCTACTTTACTTGATCCCAACATAGTATTACTCCTTTTAATCACCTGAATGAATTTATATTAGAACTAATTCTATCATAAATATCCTAATATATTCGAGTTTCCATTATTTCACATAATGTTCTCATATATCTCGTTTTTTTCATGAAGTCCATTTCTGGGCAGCAAATCAATTGATTCCCCCACGAGTTCAAAACTGATATTATTTACCTATTCCGAGACAGAAGCATGCCCATGAAATCAGCCCCAAAAAAAACCTGGCATCAACAGACATCTCTTCTGTCCGCTCCATCAAGCTGTTATCCATCGCGCCTAAGAGATAAGCTCAGCCGCCGAGCGAAACCCGCTCCTGACAACCCACACCGCCGCACCGGGTGAGCAAGTTCCGCGGCGCCGTTAATCAGCCTTCTTGCCCCCGCGCCGACCAACGCCCTGCAGTTTAAATTATTGATTCTTCATAACCAATGGCAGGAAGTCCTCGTAGAATTGTTGGTAGGAGACCATCAAATTTCCACCGGAAGACGTGATAAATCCGTAGTATGCGATGGTAGCCAACCCAGAGGAACTGAGGGCGACCGAAACAAAATCACCGTGGCGGGCTGGCACAAAAAGGGGAAAGCGATTAATCGTCTTACAATACCACGTGTTGAAAATAGGCGCGGGACCACAATTCCCATTAAACAGATCCAGGGCAGCGGCCGGTCGCGCCACGTTGAGGGAACCATATTCCGATTGATAGGCGATGATCGGGTAGCCGGCCGCATCCTCTGCCATTGAGACACCCAGCGGGTGATAGCCAGTTGGCATGTCGTCAATCGTGTCACACTGCGCCGAGCCAAGAATTCCGCAGTTTCCTCCTGAGCCCTTATCAAAAGCATATTTCAACTTGTCGGTGGTCGCGTCGTAGTAGGCAATGTGGAAATCGTTGTTATTGTCCACGTACAGTGAGGCATACTGACCTACATCATTTGCTACGCTTACTGGGTAGCAGAGCCAGTTCCCGCCAGAGCCACAGAAGCCCCCAGAGCTAGACGTGGCATACCAGAGGTCGCCGTTGCCCCCGTCGTAGTAGGCAATGTGCCTGTTTCCGGCTCCATCCAGCGCCAGGGAGGCATACAGCCCAACCCTATCACCGGTTTGTATGGTCTCGCACTCCCACACACCAGCTGCGAGCCCATGCCCACAATTGCCATAGCTGTCCACGTAAGTAGCCACCTTCAACGCATCAACACCACCGGTGTTCTCAAAATAGTAGGCAATGTATGGTGTGCCGTCCGAATGATACTTCAGGGAGGTGTATTGGCCGGTGTTGGAAACAGGGAAACTTCCCTTGTCAACGGTCTGTATTGGCCAGTTTTTACAAATGGGGGCATCGACGCAGTATGCGTACTTGAGCTTTCCATTGGTGGCATCATAGTAGGCAATCCCAACTATCCCACTATCCGGATTAACCGCGATTGAGCTGTACTTCCCGAAATCGGCACCGCTGTCTACCGTCTGACATTCCCATTCGTTATTTGGGCCGCAATTGCCGTCTGAACCAACGTTCACTGCAACCCGCAGCGCCTTTTTTGTGGCGTCGTAGTAGCTGGTGTAGGTATAACCCTTGACTGGATCAATCGCCACGGAGGTATACTGGCCGACATTGCCGGTTGTGTCTACATCGATATTGAACCACGGAGCATTGGCGGCTGGGTTTGCGTTCACACCGACCGCCTCTGAAGGTCCCGCGAGCTGTGGTTCGTGTGCCAGACTCGATCCTGCTGCCAGAAGCAGTAACACTACAGAGAGCATCAATCCAAAGACATTTCGAACTTTCATTACTTCCTCCTTTGGCAGAAAAAATGCCTTCCACTCTCCGCGGTGACGAAAGAGAAAGCACCTGAATCAGCCCGGCTAGCGCCCGGCTAGCTCGGTCGGCTGCAACGGGTGAACGGACGTTGGGCGGCTCAGCCGTCCGGCACAACTTTTAATTAGGCCGCGCTCTACCTTGAACTTGCCACTGCCCACGCTGCGGGCTCTTCGGACTTCGAGAGGTGCGCCTCCTCGCCCAGGCCGAGTCCCGATCCCGAGACGATAAATGCGACCGACCTGCTATGACCGGAATACAACCGCTGCGAAATGTCAGGTTCAACGCAGAATGATGGGAAGATAGATCTTAACGAACACGATGACGTTGAAGGCCGCATCCACGGGCATGTCGGTGGTGTGGTCCTGGTTGAAGACGGCCCATTTCTGCGCCGCGCTAGAATACCACACCCCAATGGGCTGGTCGTTGTACTTACCCCCCACTCCGCCCGGGTTAAAGTTCTGGGTGACGAACACGATGGCGTTGGGGTTGTCGTTGGTGAGGGCATGGTCGATGACAGTTAAATTTTCGGTACTGTTGGTGGCCGTGGCCGTGTGGACAAAGACTGCCGGGTCCGTGGCAGGAATCAGCACGTTGAAGGCCGCATCCACGGGCATGGCGGTGAGGTTGTCCTGGTTGAAGACGGCCCATTTCTGCGCCGTGCTAGAATACCACACCCCGATGGGCTGGTCGTTGTACTCACCCCCCACCCCGCTGGGGTTATAATTCTGGGTGACGAGCACGATGGCGTCGGGGTCGTTGTTGGTAAGGGGGTGGTCGATGTAGGTGTAGTGCCCGTTGATGTTCCCGGCTCTGGCGATGTGGACAAAGACCGACGTGTCTACGGCCGGGATCAGCACGTTGAAAGCAGCACCGTCGGGCATGCCGGCGAAGTCCTGGTTGAAGACGGCCCATTTCTGCGCCCCGCTAGCATAGTACACCCCGATCGCATGGTTGTTATACACACCAATCTTCCCTCCGCCGGGGTTCCAGTTCTGGGTGACGAGCACGATGGCGTTGGGGTTCTTGTTGGTGAGAGGATGGTCGATGTAGGTTATGTGCCCGGAGGTGTTGGCGACCATGGCCATGTGGACGACGGCTGCCGAGTCTGTGGTGAGAATCGACACGTTGAAATCCGCGCCGTCGGGCATGTTGGCAAAGTCCTGGTTAAAGATAGCCCATTTCTTTGCCCCGCCAGAATAGTACACCCCGATGGCGTGGTCGTTGTAGGTGCCGCCCACCCCGCCGGGGTTCCAGTTCTGGGTGACGAGCACCATGGCGTTGGGGTTCTCGTTGATGCGGGGGTGGTTGATGTAGGTTACGTGCCCGGAGGTGTTGTCGGCTGTGGCCGCGTGGACAAAGACGTCCGTGCCGGTGGGGGGAATCAGCACGTTGAAGGCCGCATCCACGGGCATGTCGGCGGTGGTATCCTGGTTGAAGACTGCCCATTTCTGCGCCATGCTAGAATATTTCACCCCGATGGGCTGATCGTTGTACTTACCCCCCAACCCGCCGGGATTATAGTTCTGGGTGATGAACACGATGGCGTTGGGGTTGTCGTTGGTGAGAGGATGGTCGATGACGGTATAATTAAAGGCGCTGTTGGCGGCCGTGGCCGTGTGGACAAAGACGTCCGCGCCGGTGGCAGGAATCAGCACGTTGAAGGCCGCGCCGTCGGGCATGTTGGCAAAGTCCTGGTTAAAGATAGCCCATTTCTTTGCCCCGCTAGAATAGTACACCCCGATGGCGTGGTCGTTGTACGTGCCGCCCACCCCGCCCGGGTTCCAGTTCTGGGTGACGAACACGATGGCGTTGGGATTATCGTTGGTGAGAGGATGGTCGATGTAGGTTATGTGCCCGGAGGTGTTGGCGGCCGTGGCCGTGTGGACGAAACGTGCCCCCGGCACGCTGGCTGCTGCACTGAAGGCATCCTGAGTGGTCTCAACGACGCTGGCTGATTCAGAGCTCCGCGCACCGACGACTGGTTGAGCAACGAAAAGAATGGCCAAAGCGATCACTATCCTCGAGACGAACACCAGACTGAATGAGGTTTTGTGTTTCATGGGCATTTTCCTCCTTGTCTTTCGGGTTTTTCCTACTTCCTCTTTATCGGTACAATGGGTGTTCTCGCTCCAGTTGAAAGTCCATCCTGCCATGATGATCAACATCAAGGCGGATGCCTATTACACGATAATGGACACTGAGTTTTGGGTGCCTCTCAAAAAGGTGATAAACAACACGAGCAAGCCGATGTAGCACAGCGTTAGACCTTCTGCAGCCCACTCCATTGTTATGATTAGCTTGTTTCCCTCCGATATTGACCCAAAACCCTCAACAACAGATTCCGCGGGGACAATATGAGATATCCCCAACAGGTTAATTATGATAGGACCAGTATATAGCAGTATGTTGCTTATCGTAGGTATCCCTCCTGATCCTGCAGTCGTTTGCGTATGGCAATTTAAGTGTTGAACAGTTCAATGTCGTGCGGCCTAACGGATAAGCCCAGCCGCCGAGCGAAACCTGCCCCTGACAACCCACAACCGCCACACCGAACAAGCAAGTTCAGCCGCCGCGCCGTTATTCAGCCTTCTTGCCCCCGCGTCGCCCAACGCCCTGCGGTTCAAACTATTGATTCCTCGTAACCAACGGCAGGAAGACCTGGTGGAATCGTTGGTAGGCGACCCTCAGCTCACTGGGGTCGAATACAAATTTTGAATAGTTGTATGCTATGGTAGCCAGTCCGGAGGAGGGGTTCACAGCAATCGCTGAATAAGCGCCCGTCCAGGGCCCATCAATACCCTCACACTGCCAGGCAGTGTTGAGATCACAATTTCCGCTCTGCAGACCCAGTGCAGCGGCAGGCCGCGCCCAATCGAAAGACTTTATTCCAAAACCGGTCCAATAATTATCTTGATAAGCGATGATTGGGAAACCGGCTTTGTCCACTGCCAATGACATGGGCCTCGTGTTTGGGAGGCCTCCAATTTTGGCGATCTCGTCACACTGCCATGAGCTCAGAAAACCGCAGTTACCATCTGCCCCCACGTACACGGCATACCGCAACTTACCGTTGGTCGCGTCATAGTAGGCTATGTGGGGGATATTGTTGCTGTCCACGTCCAGTGAAGCATATCGGCCTACATCCGAGGCGGAATCAACTTGGTAGCAGCCCCAGGAGTTTCCAGGGCCACAGTTGCCGGAAGTT
>SDBT01005182.1_pt1 | contig 21970 bp, 16 predicted proteins | sample 2277101 | NCBI WGS metagenome assembly SDBT01 (sample SAMN10404973, study PRJNA504765) | marine sediment metagenome | isolation source: marine sediment core GS10_PC15, 103 cmbsf | place: Arctic Ocean: Southern Knipovich Ridge | collected 2010 | reverse complement strand
CGGATGTTTCACCTTCTTTGGTTCAGGTATTCACAGAAACGGAAGGTCTGGCACCGGAAGAAATAGAAAAATATGTAACCTTTCCAGTAGAGGTAGCCATGAATGGTCTGCCCGATCTCGAACAGGTACGATCCGTTTCAAATTTTGGACTTTCGGTGGTCAATATTTATTTCAAAGATGGGACGGATATTTATTTTGCCCGCCAGTTGGTTAATGAGCGTTTACAGCAGGCACGTGAACAAATACCGGAGGGATTTGGAGATCCACAAATGGGACCAATCTCAACCGGGATGGGATTAATTCTGTTTTATAATCTTGAAGACACCACCGGTCAGTATTCTCTAACCGAATTGAGGACAATACAGGACTGGTTGGTAAAATATCAACTGCAAACAGTACCGGGTGTTACGGAAGTACTGGGTATTGGCGGTTGGGAAAAACAGTATCATGTTGTGCTCGATCCAAATAAATTATTACGTTTCGATGTGACAATTAATGAGATCGTAAGAAAAATAAAATCAAACAACCTAAATGTCGGTGCCCAGTTTATTGAAAAGAACGCAGAAGAATTTATCGTAAGATCCGTGGGTCTGGCCAGCAATATTGATGATTTACAGAATATTGTCATAAAAGCGGAAGATGGAACTCCGGTATATTTAAGTCAGATTGCTGATATTAAAATTGGTGGCGCGATTAGGCGCGGGGTACAGACAACAAATGGAACAAAAGAGGTGGTTGCCGGGCAGGTAGTAAAACTGTTTGGTACAAATTCTTCAACTGTGATTGAACGGGTAGAAAAAAAAATGGAGGAGATAAATAAGATTCTTCCTGAAGGTTTACGTATCGTACCCTATTATGAGCAAAAAACCCTGGTCGAGGCAGCGGTCAAAACAGTTACCAATGCCCTTCTCCAGGGAATTGTTCTGGTTGCTCTGATACTGATTTTGTTTATGGGATCTCTGCGTCCAAGCGTCGTTGTTGCCATTTCGATTCCCTTTTCTATTCTGTTTGCTTTCATTGGCATGCGAATATTTAATATTTCGGTAAACCTTATGTCTTTTGGTGGTCTGGCTATCGCGATTGGTATGATAGTAGACGGAACGATCGTAATAGTTGAAAATTTCGACAGGATGTTGCGGGAATCTTCCCCGGAGGAACCACGTAGTCATGTTATTGCCCGGGCATTTCGTGAGGTAGCACGCCCTATATTATTTGCTATTTCAATTATAATCATTGTCTTTCTACCGTTATTTACACTTCAGGGAGTGGAAGGAAAAACATTCCGACCGCTGGCTTATACTGTCGTCCTGGCCATGCTCGGATCGCTAATATTTGCCATATTTCTGTCTCCGGTTCTTTCCTCTTTGATCATGCGACACACCAGACAAGCAAGTAATAAAAAGAAATCTGCGGATAATTTCCTGTTGCGTACTCTGCTCAAATTATATCAACCGATGATTAAGTTTTTTGTACAACGGCGCTTTGCGGCAATTATCCTGGCATTAGTTCTTTTTTTAATTGGGATGATAATTTTTCCACAGCTGGGCTCGGAGTTTACACCAACTTTACAGGAAGGTACCATAGTATTGCGCCTGACCATGGCACCATCAATTTCTCTTAATGAGAGTATACGGATTACCCAGATTGTGGAGCGTCGTGTAATGAGGGTACAGGAAGTAAAGGATGTGATAACCCGTATTGGCCGGGGTGAAGTTGGGGCCCATACCGATCCGATTAATAGTGCAGAAATGTATGTCATACTAAAATCTAAAGGAGAATGGCGAACGGCCCGCACACAGGCTGATTTGGAAGAGGTTATTCGGGAGGAGGTAGGGAATATTCCGGGCGTATTGTCCAATTTTACACAACCAATTCAGATGACTGTTGACGAACTTTTAGAAGGAGTCAGGGCCGAGTTAGCGATAAAATTATTTGGCGATGATCTGGAAGTTTTGAAGCAGAAAGCGAACGAAATAGCGGTTGCAATTCGCCGGGTTGCAGGAGCGGCAGATGTCCAACCGGACCAGGTGAGTGGTACGCCGCAGTTACTCATAAAAGTGGATCGACTTGCAATTGCCCGTTACGGAATTAATGTTGAAAACGTCCAGGAGGTAATCCGGGCTGCCATTGGAGGAGCAAAGGCCGGGCAAATGTTTGAAGGTGTCCGCCGTTTTGATATTTTAGTTCGTTATGCTCCTGAGTACAGGGAGACCGCTGATGCTATTAAACAGGTTTTGATAAAAGCCCCGAATGGCGCGAATGTACCGCTTTCCCAACTGGCAACCGTAGAAGAAATCGTCGGGCCCAGACAAATCACCCGTGAACATAGTCAGCGTTTTATAATGATACAGGCCAATGTGATTGGTCGTGATATCGGGTCTTTTGTTGCAGATGGGCAGAAAGCGATTGAAGAAAATGTCGACCTGCCTCCCGGATATATGGTGACCTGGGGCGGCCAGTTCCGGTTACAACAGGAAGCCAACAAACGATTAGCGGTAGTTGTACCGATTACACTGTTAATTACATCATTGTTATTGTTTTCCAGTTTCAATTCCCTGAAAAATACACTACTGATAATGCTGAATATTCCTCTGGCCCTGGTTGGCGGTGTTGTTGGATTATGGCTATTGGGAGAAAATTTATCAGTACCTGCCTCGGTTGGATTTATTGCTCTTTTCGGTATCGCTCTGGAAAATGGCATGGTGTTGGTAACTTACTTAAACCAGTTGGTAAAGGATGGGGTTTCGGTTGATGAAGCATCGGTCAGAGGGGCACTACTTCGTTTACGGCCGGTTCTGATGACGGCGCTAACAACTGCATTAGGATTAATACCGTTATTATTGGCAACCGGTGTAGGCAGTGAGGTCCAACGACCATTGGCGACAGTCGTGATAGGTGGCTTGTTAACTTCAACGGTTTTAACGCTGTTGGTGATACCCGCCATTTATAAATGGTTTGCCATCGATAGTATCAAATGACCAGTAGAGAAAAATATCTTTATAGTTAATTCAGTTATTCTGTCAATGAGGGAGTTTAAATGCGAATATTAATATTATGTACCGGGAATTCCTGTCGAAGTCAGATGGCCGAGGGGTTCCTAAAATCATTTGATTCAAGTCTTGAGGTATATTCCGCCGGAACAAATCCTTCCGGTCGGGTTCATCCTAAAGCAGTCCGGGTGATGAAAGAATCCGATATCGATATCAGCCAAAATTATCCAAAGAATGTCGATCAGTTTCTTGATAAAATCTTTGATTACGTCATTACCGTTTGCGGACATGCCAAAGAAACCTGCCCTGTTTTTAGGGGTGAAGTGGTTCATCACTTGCATATCGGTTTTGAAGATCCGGCCGAAGCGACAGGAACTGAGAAGGAAATTCTGGCTGTCTTCTGCCGTGTGAGAGATGAGATCAAGAGAGATTTTTACCAATTTTATATAGAAAATTTGACAGGATTTACAGGATTTTATTCTTGATATTTTTTATAAATAATTCAAGTTATCATATTGTCAAGTGAATAGGGAGAAAAATATGCTAAATATCAAAGTTGTCAGCAGTGGTAAATTGCCAACCAAATGGACAGTTGAACACTGGATTGAAAAAGCTGCGAGCAATAAATGAGTCAAATCACAAAAAAATTAAGTTTTCTTGATCGTTATCTGACGTTGTGGATTTTTTTGGTCATGTTTATTGGTGTTTTTATGGGTTATCGCTTTCCGCAGATCGTTGATTTATGGAGTCTTTTTCAAGTCGGGACTACGAATATCCCCATTGCCATTGGATTGATCTTAATGATGTATCCACCTTTGGCAAAAGTGAAATACGAGGAGTTAGGTGAGGTTTTCCGCAATTGGCGGATTCTCACCTTATCGTTGGTGCAAAACTGGATTATCGGGCCGATACTCATGTTTGCTTTGGCCATCATCTTTCTAAGCGGCTATCCCGAGTATATGTACGGGCTGATTTTGATCGGTCTGGCCCGCTGCATAGCCATGGTAATTGTCTGGAACGAGTTGGCTAAGGGTGATTCAGAGTATGCCGCTGGTCTGGTGGCATTCAATTCAATTTTCCAGGTGCTGTTTTTCTCTGTATATGCCTATGTTTTTATTACTATTCTGCCGACCTGGTTTGGCTTAAAAGGTACGGCTGTAGAAATCACCATCGGTCAGATTGCTGAAAGTGTTTTTATTTATCTGGGTATACCTTTCATTGCAGGTATTATCACCCGATTCTCATTAATCAGGTTAAAAGACAAAGAGTGGTACCACACTAAGTTTATTCCCAAAATAAATCCGATCACATTAATTGCCCTGTTATTTACAATTCTGGTAATGTTTTCACTTAAGGGAGAATACATCGTCCAGTTACCACTGGATGTAGTGCGGATTGCCATACCGCTGCTAATATATTTTGTTGTTATGTTTCTGGTCTCATTTTATATGAGCAAAAAAGTGGGAGCCGATTATTCAAAATCAGCAACGCTCTCTTTCACTGCAGCCAGTAATAATTTCGAATTGGCTATTGCCGTGGCTGTTGCTGTATTTGGTATAAACTCCGGAGTAGCTTTTGCCGCAGTAATCGGACCGTTGGTAGAAGTGCCGGTGTTGATCAGTCTGGTCAATGTAGCCTTATGGTTTCGAAAAAAATATTTTTAATTATATGGTTTTAAAACTAATAATATATTTGCAGGTTTTCTAGTATAAAAAAACCCCGTCTGATCTGGACGGGGTTTTTAAGAGTTCAGAAATTAACTGATGGTATTAACATTATTTAGATCTTCAAAGGCCTGGCGGGCACGGGCAATCAATGATTCCTCTCCCTTTCGCAGCCAAACACGCGGATCGTATTTTTTCTTGTTTGGTTTATCATCACCTTCAGGATTTCCGATCTGGCCCTGCAGATACGCTTTATTTTCTTCATAGTAGCGACGGATACCATCCCAGAATGCCCACTGAGTATCGGTATCGATGTTCATTTTGATCACCCCATAACTGATGGCCTCACGGATCTCCTCAAGAGTGGAACCGGAGCCACCATGGAAAACGAAATTAACCGGTTTGTCGGCTGTATTGAATTTTTCTTTGATATATTTCTGTGAATTATCAAGAATTTTTGGTGTCAGTTTAACGTTACCCGGTTTATAGACACCATGCACATTCCCGAAGGCAGCGGCAATGGTAAAACGCGGACTGATTTTGCTCAACTCCTCATAAGCAAAGGCCACCTCTTCCGGTTGCGTGTAAAGTTTTGAGCTGTCGATCTCAGTATTATCGACACCGTCCTCTTCACCACCGGTAACACCGAGTTCAATCTCCAGGGTCATTCCCATTTTACTCATACGTTCAAAATATTTTTTACAGGTAGCAATATTCTCTTCCAACGATTCTTCGGATAAATCAAGCATATGTGAACTGTAAAGCGGCTTACCATGTTCCTGATAAAATTTTTCACCGGCATCGAGCAGGCCATCGATCCATGGCAATAATTTTTTTGCCGCATGGTCCGTGTGCAGTATCACCCGCGCGCCATATTTCTCGGCCAGCATGTGAATATGATGGGCACCAGCTACACCACCGGCGATGGCAGCCTGGTGGTTGTCATTGCTCAGGCCTTTCCCGGCATTGAAAATCGCCCCGCCACTTGAAAATTGTATGATAACCGGCGAATTTAAGGTAACAGCAGCTTCCATAACCGCATTGATTGAATCGGACCCAACGACGTTAATTGCCGGCAAAGCATAATTGTTTTCTTTGGCATGTTTAAAAACTTCCTGAACCTGGTCACCGGTCAGTACACCTGGTTTGATATTTAGTCCCATTTTTTTCCTCTAAATTTATAGGGTTGACGATTTCGGGAATCTAGTTCCTTTGCATTGTGAAAAATATGCCCACAACACCTTTAGTATATAAATCCCAGATTAAATTTTAATGTGAATTAATAATTTAATAATTATTTATTCCATTTTCACTAATAAAATTTATTACTCTCTGCATGACTTCCTTTTGTATATTTCAGCAATCATTTGACAAAACATATTCATAGAGCAGCACGAGGCTGCCCCAAAGGGATCCTTCGGAAAAACAAATGGAAATTTCTCTTCTGTCATTCCGTGGGAATCCGTGGTAGATTTTTAATTTTCACACAGCCTCTTAATTGCGTCGCTGCAACATAATAGTCTACCCAGCCTGTAAGGAGTAACTATGAATCGAGGAATTCAAAAAACATTTATTTTACTTATTCTATTTTCCATTTCAGTTTTTGCGCAGCTGCCCGATCGAATGAATATTGTATTAATACTGGTCGATGACCTGGGCTGGTCAGATCTGACCTGCTACGGCAGTGACTTGCATGAAACACCTAATGTGGATCGGCTGGCAGAACAGGGGATACATTTCACTAATGCCTATGCAGCCTCATCTGTGTGTACACCCTCCCGGGCAGCACTGATGAGTGGTGAACATCCCGCCAGGCTTCACATGACTGTGTGGAGTGAGGCTGCTAAAAATCCCCCTCTGGATAAAATAGTGATCCCCCCTATCACGAAAGAGAATCTGCCCCTCGAGAAACAGACCATTGCTGAACGTCTCAGGGAGGCCGGTTATGTGACGGCGCATATTGGCAAATGGCATCTTGGTGATGCCGGCCATTATCCCCAGACACAGGGATTTGATATTGGAATCGGGGGGACGCATTGGGGCTGTCCAAAGACCTTTTTTTATCCTTATCGTGGGATGATGCATGGTGATTTTCGCTATGTGCCCGGGCTTGGTCTGGGAAAAGAGGGTGATTATCTTACAGATCGACTGACAGATGAAGCTGTTCGTCTGATTGAAGAAGCATCTGAGCAACCACTCTTTCTCTATATGGCTTATTATACGGTCCATACACCTATCGAAGCCCGACCGGCAGCTGTAGCCCACTTTGAAAAAAGGATAAAACCCGGCCTGAAACATACTAATGCCACCTATGCTGCGATGGTTAAGAATATGGATGAGAATGTGGGCAGGATCCTTGAAAGTCTGGATAGACGTGGAATCGCAGACCGGACAATAGTGATCTTTGCCAGCGATAATGGAGGATTTAACATCGAATGGCGACAGTTTCCTGTGATTACCAACAATGCGCCCCTGCGTAGCGGTAAGGGATCCCTTTATGAAGGAGGTGTACGTGTACCCCTGATTGTCCGCTGGCCCGGTGTTACCGGGGCGGGGGAAGTCTCACACGAACCAGTGGTCTTAACAGATCTGTATACAACATTAATAGCGGCGGCGGGGCTATCTGCTACAGAAGGCGCCAGCCGCCTGGATGGTATTAATCTGTTACCTGTTTTAAAAAATGCGGACACTACCTTGCCTCGTGAGGCACTTTACTGGCATTATCCCCATTATTACCCGACTACCACCCCGGTCAGTTCAGTAAGAGCCAGGGACTGGAAACTGCTGGAATATTTGGAAGACAACCGGCTGGAACTCTACAATCTGCGTGAAGATCCGGGTGAAAAGAATAACCTGGCAGAGCAGGCGCCCATGCAAGCGGAAAAAATGCGGAAAAAATTATACAGCTGGCGAGAAAGTGTAAATGCCCAAATGCCAACGATAAAATAAAATCTAATATCCCAATTAATACTAATATGTTCTGATTTGACCTCGTATTGACATTTTTGATTATTTAGGTATAGCGATTAGTTAATAATATACCATATGTTGCATTGTAGTAAATCTATTTAAATGTTTGTAGAGACGTCCCGGCGGGACGTCTCTACGTAAAAAAGACTTTGTTAATTAACAATTAGTTTAACAGTAATACAATGAATAATTTGTTTTATCTGGTTTTGTTACAATTGTCCTTCCATGTTTTGTAGCTCGTATTAAATTGACTATTGATTCTTCCATTGACTTGTTCAAAAAATCACATTAAATTTGGAACAAATCTTTTCAATTGTTCCAAACGCAAGGAATGAAACACATGGATGTTTCCTACGAATTTACACAAGATATTCTGGATTCTCTGGCTGAGGGAATTTATACGGTAAATAAAGACTTCAGGATCATTAGTTTCAACCGGGCTGCTGAACGTATTACCGGCTATCGTCGTGAAGAAGTTCTGGGCAAGTTTTGCAAAAATATACTAAATTCACAACGCTGTCTGAAAGATTGTCCCATCGCCCGTGTGCTGGAAAACGGGGAAAACTTACAGGGGGTGGAGAACACCCTGATCACAAAAAATAGCAAAGAAATTCCGATTATTATGAATAGTGCCGTTTTTAGAAACGGCCAGTTCGTTCCCGTTGGCGGTGTAGTCTCATTCCGCGACATGTCTTACCTGGAGAATATACAGAGTTCACTTATCAAGCAAAGCCAGTTTCACGGCATTATCGGACAATGCAAGTCCATGAGGGAAATTTATACATTGATAAGGGAGATCGCCGATACGAATTCCAGTGTGCTTATAATGGGTGAATCGGGTACGGGAAAAGAATTAGTAGCCAATGCTATTCAGGCCGAAAACAACCGGGCTGAAAAGCCTTATATAAAGGTCAATTGCTCTGTTTTCCCACCTCAATTGCTCTCCAGTGAACTTTTTGGACATGTACGCGGCGCCTTCACGGATGCAAGATCCAACCGTGTGGGACGTTTTGAAATGGCCGATGGTGGTACTATTTTTCTTGATGAAATCGCCGAAATGCCCCTGCAGATGCAATTACAACTACTTCGCGTTTTACAGGAAGGTACCTTTGAACGGGTCGGTGAGTCCATTACACGTAAGGTTGATGTACGGATTATTGCTGCCACAAATGTTGATATAGAGACTGCGATTGCTGAAGGAAAATTTCGTGATGACCTATATTACCGTCTTAATGTCATTCCCATATATGTACCACCATTGCGGGAGAGAAAAGACGATATCGCTTATCTGATTCGCCATTTTATAAATAAATTTTCCCTGACCTCACAAAAAAAAATAACCGATATCGATGATGAAGCCCTGGAATGTCTGATTACATATTCCTGGCCGGGTAATATCCGCGAACTTGAAAACGCCATTGAATATGCCTTTGCCCGCTCAAATACGAATATTATCCATCTATCGAAACTTCCACCAAATATAAAAAAACAGCGAGGTATAATGGGGAGGGTCCATTCACCGATTAATGGTGATACACAAAAGAGCGAACTTCTCCGGCTGCTTGAGGAATACCATTGGAATAAATCTGTTGTGGCAAAAAAATTAAGTATCGGCAGAACCACCCTGTGGCGCAAAATGAAGGCGATGGGACTGTACAGCCAAAACGATACTTGATCCCCTCATCATGATTCTGTGATTATTTTTATTTCATTTGAGTCTGTAATTATTTAACTTTCACGATATTTTTAGATTATTTGCCACTGACTTACTCGGATTTTAATTGGAAAAAATAGACTGCATAGCTTTTGGACCACATCCCGACGACGTGGAATTGTTTTGTGCCGGAACCCTGGTTAAATTAAAATCTCAGGGTTATAGAACTGCCATTGTGGATCTGACACAAGGTGAATTAAGTACTAACGGTGATGTGAAAACCCGCCGAAAAGAGTCTAAACAGGCAGCAAAGATTCTGAATCTGGACAAGAGACTTAATTTATCCATACCGGACGGTAGAATTACATTTGATGAGAAAAACCGGAAAAAGATCGTTAATGTCATCAGGACTTACCGGCCTGATATTTGTCTGGTTCCTTACTGGGAAGACCGCCATCCCGATCACAGCGATGCTTCTCTCCTGATCCAGCGTGCCGTGTTTGATGCCGGATTGAAAAAAATCGAAAGCACGTATAAGGCCCATCGTCCGGGGACGATCCTTTACTATATGTTGCATCAGACTTTCGATCCGACATTTGTTGTCGATATCTCGGGAGAAATAGATATTAAAACAGAAGCAATTCTGGCCTATGCGTCACAGTTTTCTCAATCAGCAATAGGGATTCAACAAACCCCTATCAATCAGACTGATTTCCTTGAATCTCTCACAAGCCGGGCGATCTGCCTTGGGCATCAGATCGGAGTAAAATATGGTGAAGGTTTTTATTATAAGGGTATGATTAAAATCGATAACATTATGGATTTCTTTTCGTAGCTGAGATAGCAAAATTGATGAGAGGTTTTAATGAAATTTAAAATTACAGAAGATAAGATAGCTGAGATCGAAAAAGTATTAGAAACAAAATTTGTAAAAAGAGGGGATCAGTACAGGACTGTTCTTGAGAATATGGAGCAAAACCGCAAATTGACCCTGGAAATATATCCTGAAATTCCCATAGGGAAAAAAACCGGTAATCTCGTCTGTGTATTCACCAGCAGTGCCCACGCTCAATTACATTTTTGTACGGGCTTTGTTGCCAGTGAAGTTCTGGGAGAAGTTGTATTTATCGGCGAACATAATGGGCATCTTTCCGGTATCATCGTCGAAAAGGCAGCTGCCTGTTCAATCTATAGCAATGTCAATGCGGCTCTTCTTTCCAGTGATTTTACAAAATTAGGGCCCGAGGTCATGTTGTCCGGTGTTGCCCTTTCACTGGCAGAGCACTTGCTGGAAGAGATTCCTGAACCCGATTCTAAATGATCGAACTTCTCACACAGTATCTGAGTTATTTAAGATTTGAGAAAAATTTGGCGGAAAATTCCATAGTGGCCTATAAAAAGGATTTGGAGCGGTATTTAAATTATTTGGAAACCCAGCGCATTACCCGTCCAGAAAATATTCAGCCAAAACATATCCGCAGATTATTACAGGGTTTATCTGAATTGGGGCTTTCTGCTTCATCTCTGGCCAGAAATTTGTCGTCCATACGCTCATTTCATTTGTTTCTGATTGCTGAGGATTTGATTAAAACAGATCCCAGTGAGCATGTTGACGGTCCTAAACTCAGACGATATTTACCATCTGTATTGACGTTTGATGAAATTGAAAAGATTTGTAATGATATCCCTCTTAATACGGCCCTGGGGATCAGAGACAGGGCCATGGTTGAAGTGATCTATGCCTGCGGCCTGCGTATCTCAGAATTATTATCACTATTATTAAGAGAAATCTATTTTGGCGATGAGTTTATCCGAATAATCGGGAAGGGTTCTAAGCAGAGATTAGTCCCAATATCAAAAAGGGCCTTGTCCTGGATAAGGAAATATCTGGATGAGAGCAGGCCTCTCCTGGACAAACACCAGCGCGCTGAGGGCATTGCTTTTTTGAGTATCCGGGGTACGGTATTGAGCCGGATGGGGTTCTGGAAAATTCTGAATAAGTATATCAGAAACAGTGGGATCAGAAAGGAAATACACCCCCATACGTTTCGCCATTCATTTGCCACGCATCTGCTGGAAGGGGGGGCAGATTTAAGGGCTGTGCAGGAAATGCTGGGACATTCTGATATCTCTACGACCCAGATCTATACCCATCTGGACAGGACGTATTTACAACAGGAGTATAAAGATTTTCATCCCAGGTCCGGTCATTCAAAAAAATAAATATTTTTTGTTTGTCCAAAGGACTCCTTTGGATGGCGCAGCCTTGAGTTGCGCTATGAATTGATCAGGATTGGTACAGAAACACGAATCGTAAAGAATATTAATTCTTGTCATAAGGAATATTTTTTCAAAGGATCGTATGAAAGTAAATTTTAGTCATCGGAAATGTGCTAATTTTAATCTGGCGTCAAATAAGGAATGGCTGGAAACGAATGTGCTCAATGGCTACTCCACATCGACTATTTATGGTTTGAACAACCGGCGCTATCAAGGACTGTTGGTTGTACCCGTTGGTGACGATCAGGAAAAAATGATCATTTTATCAAAGTTTGAAGAATCTATTTTCATCGGCAATCAGGTCTATGAATTATCAACCAATCAGTTTAAAGGTGGTATTTATCCCGATGGATATAAATACATAAAAAACTTTTCAATCGATCCCTTTCCAAAATTTTTATATGAAATTGAAAATAAACGTATTGAGAAAACACTCTTTTTATTACACGATCAGCATACTCTGGTTATCCGGTATGCATATAAGGATCAGGGTCCCCCCTTAAATATCGTTCTGAAACCGATGATTGCAGGTAGAAGAATCAATGAACTTACCCATGAGATGGCCAGTATTAATACAGATAGTTATCTTGAAACGGGTGTTGTGAAGATAGCCCCAATTGATAATGTACCTCAGCTAAACATATATTTCCAGAAAGGCGAATATTTACCCGCACCCCTATGGTATCATAATTATATTTACGAGAGGGATTCAAGACGCAAACAGGGATATTCAACAGGTAAAACAGAAGATCTTTATAATCCGGGATTCTTTACGTGCACTCTGGCGCCCTATGAAACATTTGATCTGTACGTCACCGTTGAATCATTGACGGATTTTGATTATGAGGCCATTTACAGACGGGAAAAAGAATACCGTAATTCGTTCGATCCGGGAGCCAGATATTTATCACTCACTGCCAGAGACATCTCAAAAAGACTGGAAACTCTGAGCAGAAGAGAAAACAAAGCATTGCCGATCCACATTGCTGATTATCCCCAGGATCAACAAACCAGCGGTAAATTTCTGTTTTCTCTTTTCGGACTCTCAGTTCTGGATATGAACAAACAGGCTGTTCAGGACGCACTCCTGTCTGTTGCGGAATCCATGCATAAAAATATCCGGCCGGATATTATCGGCCTGGAGAAAGAGTTGACAGATGGCAGCTATCACTATGCTGATCTCCCCCTGATCTTTATCTATCTGCTGTATTATCTATATGATTTCAGGATTGATCAGTCTTTTATAGAGGCCAACCTGCTGGACGTCTGTAAGACAATTATTGAGGAATATTCAAAGGATTCAATAGAGACGATACGTCTGGATAAAGACGGCCTGCTCAATACAGGCAATGCCACATCCGTTTCGAGCTGGTTTCTGCCCAAATCCGGGGAAAAGGATAGGGTGCGACATGGTTATTTGATAGAAATTAATGCTTTATGGTATAATGCCCTGAAAATTATGGAATTTTTTTCCAGGAAATTTGGCAAGAAAAGACAGATTAAAAAATATGCTCCTATGGCTGAACTGACCAGGAAATCTTTTGTTGAGAAATTCTGGAGTACAAAACATTTGCAGTATTTCGATCATATTGATAATCAGGAGAGTGATACAACTTTTTCAATCTCTCAAATTCTTCTGATCGCTCTACCTTTCAGTCCATTGGACGCAGAGAGAGGACTATTTATTTTAAAACAGATTGAGGAACACCTGCTTACACCTTATGGTTTGCGTAGCTTATCACCAAATGCTCCTCAGTATAAAGGACGTTTGTATTCGCCAAAGCAAAGATATGATCGTGCTTATTATAATGGGTCTGTGTGGCCTTGGACAATCGGTCTTTATATTGATGCGGTGATTAATTTTCGGGGAGAAAAACGTCAAACGATCGAAAACCTTAAGCAAACCCTGGATACGCTGGGACAGTTTTTCTACGAGCAGGGTTTGGGGAATATATCCACAATTTTTGAAGGCAACCCACCACACCGGCGTAATGGTCAGATTTGCTCCGCACTGAACCTCTCTGAGTTATTACGTGCGCACTTTACTGTTTACCGGACCGAAAAAGAAAGAGAAGGATTTTCGGAGTACGTCTGATATAAAAAACAACTTCTTGATGTTAAATTTCCTTAATAGAATTTACCTGACACTGCTTTCGGCTCTCTGCTTACCTGCTTTCTTTGATGGTGATTAACTTTTTGGTTATGCTATTATAGCCAAAAACTTTGTTATTTCCGCCTAGCGGATCGCCTTGGGAGATTAGCAAAAATTTTGTGTCATCCTGGAAGGATCTTCCAACGTGCAGATTCGATTTCGACAAGCAGGAAGATTCCTACGGAATGTAATAGAATTTAAGATTTATGAAATTCGTGGAATAAATTTTTTCCTGCTTTCTGCTTTCCGCTCTCTGCTTTCTTTAATCTTTTTGTTTGCAGCCTCGTGCTGCGTTATGAATAATTCAGGCTAATTAATTTTTGTTTAATTCTAATTCTTAGGGATGTTTCCTCTGAGACTGAACCACGCTGAATAGCCCAGGGAAATCCCTAATGCATTCGTGGGGATCTCATATAAGAATGGTGTCTGGTTGTAGTTGAATATCTGTATAATAAGGGGGAATACAATCAAAAAGATAGCCAGAAATAAAATCAGAGTACCCTTTTTGGGACTGGTCATATAATATTCCAGTTCCTGGAGCAATACTCCCATGGGAATGAAAAGAAGAATATTTTGCAGAGAATATATGAGAAGCTTTTGAATACCGGTGAAGGGAATAATTGAATAATAGGAAAATAGAAAAAAAGCTGATTTTTCAATGATATCCGGACGCTTGAAGCTGAGTTTGAACGGATAGGAAAATTTGTAGAATACTAATACCGTAAAAGATAAAACCAGTATGATTAATATATAGAAGAAGCGTTGTCTTATTGTGTTTGGGATCTGTGACTTATCCTTTCCCAGTATCTCGGAAATGGCAATACCAATCAGGATCCCGGTTATACCAAAAATGATTGTTTGAGCAGGAATAATATCGGCATAAATAATAAATTTTAATATTTCAATGACGGCAAAAATTAATAATGCAATAAAAAATCTAAGGATCTGAAGTATTGGCTGTGATAATGAGATTTGTGATTTTTTGCTCAGCCGGGTAGCCAGCATACCCAACGGTATAAAATAAAACAATACCTGCCAGATCCAGATTGGCTGTATGATGTACTGCCAGTTGAATATAGTGTCTCCAATTTTCTCAGAACGCAGAAAATAAGTGGAGAGGTCCTCCGTAAGCAATAGTCCCGCGATCAGAATTGGAAGGATGAAAATAAATTCAGGGAGATTTCGTAATTTAGTTCCGATTGTTTGCATGTTGGAGGCGGAAAACACTCTGGGCAGAATAAAAGCAATAATCGCCCCGCAAAGACATCCTAATGTATTCATCATGACATCAATGTAAGAGGTTGTTCTTACTTTTATGAGCAACTGAAGAAACTCAATACTGCTGCTAAGAATTAAGCCAAAGAGTGTTGCCAGGCCTATGTCAATCAATGGGAGGTGCTGCTTACCTGAAGCATAGCGTAGATTATATATGATGATGCCAAGAGGTATAAAGAAAATAAAGTTAGCGATGGCGTCGACATTTTTAGTGGTATAAAAAATTTTTCCATAGCGTTCCACCCATTCAATATTGCCGAGACCGTTTTCAATCATCTCCATTGAAAACGAAAAATCAAAAGGCAACAAGGTGCCATAGGCAATATAACTGATATACATAATACCGGTAATTAACCATGTACGCGGACTGAATCTCAACAATGAACTCCTGGGCAATAAATTTCCTGTTAATTACTCTATGTTAAATAATTTGAAAACTTTTTACTTGATAAAGCGCACAAATTAATATAAAAAAGTAACTTTTTACCACTAAAGTGTATCTAAATAGTAAAATATTCCTTACATAACATTATAGCATTCTTTAATCTATTGTGAATTTGTGTAAGAATTACTAAAAGGAGTTGTTTTGAATTTATCCGAAACCTATAAAAGGGCAATGTCATATGAAGATTATGTTAATAGTCTTGGGGATTATTTAAGTTTACACCGACTGCATTACAAAAAATTTACAATCAATCCAGAATTTATATCTAAAATCCAGGAGTATCGACCAACAAGGATTCTAGTTATCACAGAGCCCTGGTGTGGGGATTCGTTGGCCATGCTACCCGTTATTAGAAAAATCGTAGAAACAAATCATCACTGGAAAATAAAAATACTTCGGCGTGATGCGAATCCGGATATTATAGATCACTTTTTAACCAATGGCGCAAAAGCGATCCCTGTTTTTATTTTTCTCGATGATCGGGGAGAAATGCTTTTCAAATGGGGACCACGTCCAAAGGCAACAGCAGAAATATTCGAAAACCACCGTGAATTGATTAGACAGGGACAGATAGAAAAGCAAGAAGTGATAAAAAAAATACGAACCTATTATGCGAAGGATAAAGGACAATCGTCTTTACTGGAATTGATAGAGGTATTTAATCAGCATCTAAATTAAGTATTCAGAAATAAATTCGTGCAATATATAGTTACAAGTTGAAATAACAAAAAATGGAGTTATACATAGATGATTACTTTAACAGATAATGCCGCAACAAAGGTGAAGAAGATACTGGGGGACGAGAATAAAAAGGACTGCGCTCTGCGACTGGGTGTTAAGGGCGGTGGCTGCTCCGGATTCTCCTATACCCTGAACATAGATGAAATTTTCTCTGAGAGCGATCAGGTCTTTGAAGACAAGGGTGTCAAAATTGTAATTGACGCCAAGAGTTTTATCTATTTGAGCGGTACCGAGGTCGATTATGTGGAAAATCTTAGTGGATCCGGTTTTGCTTTTGCCAATCCCAATGCGAAAAGATCATGTGGGTGTGGCAGTTCGTTCCAGGCATAATTATTACTATATTTGAAGGTCGGGGAAACCTCCATACAAAAAAAGCCTCAAATGCAATTGGGGCTTTTTTTTATAATCCAGTCTGTAAGCTTCCTGTTATTATTGTTTGTCAATTTCCATGAAAATTGTTATACTCCGCATGATAGCCACTATTAAATTTTTCCTGTTTTAAGTGGATGGTGGAGGATAAAGTTTCCACGGGATAAAGTATGAGTATGTTGAAAATTCGGATAATTGGAGATGAAGTCTTGCGTCAGGTGTCATCTGACGTGGATGAGTTTGACGAAAATCTTGTCCGTCTGGGAGAAGAAATGCTACAGGTAATGCATGATTCAGACGGTATCGGTCTGGCTGCACCTCAGGTGGGCATCTCCAAAAGATTATTAGTTATGGACATCTCTCCGATTGAAAAGGAAGCGGAACCAATGGTGTTTGTCAATCCGGTAATAATGGAAGCAAGTGGCGACTGTACACTTGAGGAAGGCTGTCTTTCAATCCCCGAGGTAAGGGAGGATATTTCCAGGCCGGAAGAAATTCTTTTAAGATATCAGACCACCTCCGGAGATATCATGAGTGAAAAATTTAATGGCTGGATGTCCCGCGTTCTGCAGCATGAAATTGATCACTTAAATGGTATTTTATTTGTTGACTACCTCAGTCCGGTCAAGCGTAAATTAGTCTCACGCCAATTCTCCAGTTAAATGGAGCGATTTCATCAAAACTAATGAAGATAACCTGCTACTCATAAAATTATGGGGTCTCCATGCTTAGCAGCTATGAAAAAATCATTTTTGTTCTGGGATTCTTGCTTTCTGCATATCTAAGTTGGCGTTCATTCTTAACGATGTTCAGGGTCATTAACAAGGGGCAGGGCAAATTATATTTTGATAATATCAGTACCCGGATTTTAAAAAGTCTTTCAGCTTTTCTGCTTCAGAGCACCGTTCTGAGCAGTAGACTACTTATCAGTATCATACATAGCATCGTTGCCTGGGCATTTATACTTTACATGCTGGTTAACATTGGTGACATTTTGACTGGATTTGTTCCCAATTTCCATTTTCTTGGTGATGGAACGATTGGCCATATTTACCGATTTTTTGTAGATGTTTTCAGTGTATTGGCCCTTATTGGGGTGATAATTCTGCTTTTCAGACGGTTTGTTTTTTCCAGCCCGGACCTGCAGATTAAAGATAATGTTCTATTACTGGCATCAGCACGTTCTGGTATGAAACGTGATTCATTGCTCGTCGGTCTTTTTATCTTTGGTCATGTTGGATTCAGGTTCCTCGGTGAAAGTTTTAACCTTGCAGCGACGGGACCCGATACCTGGCAACCCCTGGCTTCATCCCTGGCCTATGTCTGGCAGGGTTTCGATTCTGATCTGTTGATGCTGCTCGTTCATATCTGCTGGTGGCTGGCTCTGGGTCTTATTCTTGCCTTTATTCCTTATTTTCCGAGAAGTAAACATGCCCATCTCTTCATGGGGCCGTTAAACTACCTGACACAGCCGCATCGCCCGGCACCTGGCACATTAAACCGCATCGATTTTGAGGATGAGAATACAGAGCAGTTTGGTGTGTCAAAAATTCAGCATCTTGAAAAAACTCAGATCTTTGATGCCTATGCCTGTATCATGTGTAACCGTTGTCAGGATGTCTGTCCGGCTACCCTCACCGGAAAGGCTTTAAGCCCGTCCGCCCTGGAAATAAACAAGCGCTATTTTTTAAATGCGCAGGCAGAAAATATTGTAAAGGGTGAGACCGTGGATCAAACCTTTCTGGAATTTGGCCTGACAGAATCTGCTTTATGGGGCTGTACGAGCTGTGCCGCCTGTGTGGAAATATGTCCTGTGGGCAATGAACCTATGTATGATATTTTGAATATCCGCCGTGATCGTGTTCTGATGGAGGCAAAGTTTCCAGCGCAATTGCAGAATGCTTTTAACGGTATGGAGCGGAATGGTAATCCATGGAATATGAATAAAGACCGTCTGGAGTGGGTAGAGGAAGACCCCTCCCTGGTCGTTAAAACCGTGGATGAAAATCCTGATTTTGATATTCTCTATTGGGTGGGTTGTGCAGGTACCTTTGATCAGCGCGGTCAGAAGATTGCCCGGGCTTTTGCGAAAATTCTTAACTCTGCCGGTGTAAATTTCTCTGTATTGGGAGCAAAAGAAAGTTGTACAGGGGACAGTGCCCGCCGGGCCGGTAATGAATATTTATTTGCCATGATGGCTGAGGCCAATGTCGAAAATCTTAATGCCGAAAAGGTTAAGAAAATCGTCACAACCTGTCCCCATTGTCTGCATACCCTGCAGAATGAATATCCACAATTTGGAGGAGATTATGAGGTTATCCACCATAGCCAGATGATTCAAAATCTTGTTTCTGAAGGAAATCTGCATCTAAATAAAAGTAATACTCAAAATGTCACTTTTCATGATCCCTGCTATCTGGGCCGGCATAATAATATTTATGATGAACCGCGTAATGATCTTGTTTCTGTCAATCTTAAAATTGTAGAGATGGACCGTGTCCGCGAACGCAGTTTCTGTTGTGGTGCAGGTGGCGGCAATATGTGGAAAGAGGAAGAAGAAGGCAGGGAGGCTGTCCGGCGTGAGCGGTTTAAAGAAGCCTTAGAAACAGGCTCAGATGTGTTGTGCACAGCCTGTCCATTTTGTATGACCATGCTAAGTGATGCCGGAAATGAACTATCCTCCGACTTGCCTGTCCGGGATATTGCTGAAATTGTTGTCGAGAGACTTGATTTATAATATCAACAAAAAATTTACTGAAGTTGATATCAAGCAAATATAATAGGATTTGGAACTGGGAACTGGGAATTAGTCCACGAATTACACGGAATACATTATAATAATATACAATGAATATGTACAATTGTAGTGGCCGTTCGCGAACGGCCACTACTAAATCAATCACCTATTAATTAATTCTGAAAATTAATATATAATACGCAGTTACTCCCATTCCATCAAAAAGGCCGCCTCTTCCAGCCGTGCACCCTTATCATCACAAACGGCATACTTAGAAGGACCTTTTATGGTTGCAGAACCATGTTTGCCCTTTTTATTGATTGCATAGAATTTTACGTTAAATGTAGGTCGCCCGTTTATATCTTTCAATCCACGGATTTTTGCATGATCAACGATACGTTGACATACAGCCAGGCAGGCTTCTTCAGGGGACTTACCCATTCGCATATACTCTACCACCATGAATGAACTAAGATTCTTTAAATTCTCTTCACCTCTTCCGGTTGAACCGCAGGCACCAACTTCATTATCCACATACAATCCGGCGCCGATTATCGGACTATCACCTACACGTCCCGGAATTTTAAAAGCAAGCCCGCTGGTTGTTGTTACGCTGGATAAATTCCCGGCCAGATCTAGCCCATTGCAGTTAATCGTTCCGGTCAATCTCTCCTCCATTAACATGGAGTGATTCTTTCCTTCTTCCAGCGGCGGAAACCAGTCATCATCGTCGGAAAGATTCTCACGCCAGCGCAGCCAGATTTTCCTAGCCTCGTCCGTCAACAGATTTTCCTCTTTGAAACCGTGCCGAACGGCAAACTTGCGGGCGCCTTCACCAACGATCAAAACGTGGTCGGTCCGTTCCATAACCAGACGGGCAACTTTGGAAGGATTACGGATATTCTGAATGGAAGCCACACCACCGGCATTATGTGTAGGACCGTGCATACAACAGGAATCGAGCTGGACGATACCATTCTCATCCGGTAAGCCTCCCAGACCGACAGAATGATCATTGGGATCATCCTCAATGATATTTACACCGGCAATAACCCCATCCAAGGCATCATTTCCTTTTTGAATGATTTCATAAGCTTTTTTAACTGTCTCTAAACCGTTAGCGCTGGCAACAACCACCGGGTTAAAATCGCTGTTGCCATCGTTTTCTTTTGCTAAAATCCGGGTTTCCGGTGCAGTTAGTAAGGTACTAACACCGGCTGCGGCTCCAGCTTTTAAGAAGTCTCTTCTCTTCATATTGCTCCTTTAAGTATTTACCAGGTATATCTCCTTTTGCCTCTTTGAAATGAATCTGCAGCCATTTTCCGTCACGACAACAATTTCTTCAATGGTCGCGACACCGTGAGCCGGAATCGTCAGCCGGGGTTCAATGGTATAAAGCTGGCTCTCTTCCACCGGGATATCCGGTAGTGTGCCGTATCTTTCCCATTTTGGAGCCAGCAGACCACCGCCATCGTGTGCGACCCGACCAATCTGATGACCAAGTGCATGAGGGTATTCTTTAAAACCATGTGAAACAATATAATCGCGGGCAACACTGTCGATCTCATTTCCACTGACTCCCGGTTTAAGTGCCTCGGCGGCTTTTGAGATACTATTAAAAATTACCTGAAAACCCGTTTTAACTTCTGCAGGGGCTTCTGTTTCTCCAGGACGAAGAATATACCAGGAGCGCTGCAGATCAGAGCAGTATCCGTCTATCTTAATGCCAAAGTCAATATTTAAAACATGACCGGGCTGGATCTGACGGTTTGTTGGACCTGCATGAGCCCCGGCCGTATCCGGGCCGGTAAAAACGGCCGGACAGTGCTCGGGATCCCATGCTAATTCAACACCGGCTTTCCTGACCTGAGCCAGCAGAAACTCCGCCACATCTTTTTCGGTTTTATCAGCGGTTATATATTCTCCGACCTTATCAAACATAGCCAGAGTAAGATCTATTGCTTTGCTCACCCGCTCGATCTCTGTTTTCGATTTCCGTCCACGCAGTTTATTAAGAATCGATTCAGAGGAGAGAATCCTGCCGGAAAAGGGTGTTTTTTTCAGATATTGCATTAATTGCTGATACATGCCATGGGTCAAACCATCTGCTGTCGGTGTATTCATTGAATAATTGAGGGCAATTTTATTTGGGTTTATTCTGTTAAGGATATTTATGAGATCCTCCTCGATAGACTGCAGATAACCGATTATTTCAGGGTAATACCCATGGGTTTCCTGATTGGCTTTATCAAGACTGCCGACAATGGCAATCGCCTCGCCGGTGGCGGTAAGAATAAAGGCTGATTGCCAGGTTACTCCGCTTCCGATGATTAAGTCCATAGCAGGATCATTTGTCGTACCACTCTCGCGTACGAATGTTAGCCAGCAATCAATATTTTCTTCTTTTAAAATTTCAATCGCTTGATTGATTTTTTCCTTAATCATTTAGCTCTACTCCATATAGTTTTTCATGTTAGACCTTCGCATAAAAGTACTTGGTCATCCTGTCCAAAGGACTCCTTCGGAGGGAGAATTTATTTCAGGATTTAATATTGAATATTTATATAAGGTTACTCCATCGAATATAAACGGACAGATGATAAAAATCAATGAACACATTCATGCGATTTTTTCGAAACCCTGTATCGGGAGAGCATACTTGATTTTTGGTCCGATTATATTTATTTTGATTA
>SDBT01005181.1_pt1 | contig 21973 bp, 23 predicted proteins | sample 2277101 | NCBI WGS metagenome assembly SDBT01 (sample SAMN10404973, study PRJNA504765) | marine sediment metagenome | isolation source: marine sediment core GS10_PC15, 103 cmbsf | place: Arctic Ocean: Southern Knipovich Ridge | collected 2010 | reverse complement strand
TGAAGAAGTCAATCTTCGTTATCTTAAGAGAGAGATAGATAAGCTAATAGAAGAGGTTAAAGATAATAGGGAAAGGGAAATTCTTAAGCTTCGTTTTGGCACAGAGAATGGATGGGATTGTACTTTGCAAGAGATAGGGGAAAAATACGGAGTAACCAGGGAGAGGATAAGACAAATCGAAGCAAAGGTATTGGATGAGTTACGAGAGGTAGCCAAAGAAAGAATGTTAAAGGAATACCTGGATTAAGATTGAGCAGAGTTAAGCTGCAATATTAAATCAACTCCTTCAGCCAGGTCTGAGACAGTGTAATCTGCTCGATTCTTACTCATAGAGTTGCCTCTATTCTCACCATTTTTGATCATTATGGTAGTACATCCCAGGCGATGTCCTGCTTCTATATCGGAAATCTTATCGCCTACCAGATAAGATTTTTTAGGGTTGAAAGCAAAATCTCTGGCTGCTTTTAGCAGAAGACCAGCTTTTGGTTTCCTACAGTCACATTTATCCTCGGACCTATGGGGGCAATAGTAAACTGCCTCGATCTTTCCTCCTGTTTGGGATACCTCCCTTAACATCCTCTTATGGATATCCTCCACTGCTTGTTGGGAGGTAATGCCTCTAGCCACCCCAGCCTGGTTGGTTACTACAATCGTCATATAATGATTATCATTTAGGCGTTTCAGCGCTTCTTTTGCTCCCGGAATCCAGACAAATTCATCCCAGGATTTGACATAATCATCCCTGTCTCTGCAGATTACTCCATCTCTATCAAGAAAGACCACTCTGGATAGAAAGATAGCTCTTAGCCAGGAACAGAGAATATGTTCCAGAATCAGGTGCACATCCTCAATTTGCTCCAGGGAGTGACTTGGCACAATCAAACATTCTTGCACCATGCCCTTTAGTTTTCCTCCCCTAAAGCCTGTTAATCCGATGGTCAAAGCTTTCTGGGCGTTAGCATATTCTATCGCTTTAAGGATATTCTTTGAATTACCACTGCCGCTGATAGCAATTACCACATCTCCCGCATCCAATAGATTTTTTAGTTGCTCAAGGAAGATATTCTGGTAGGCTGTATCATTTGCCCAGGCGGTAAGAAGAGGCACATTGTCAGTTAAGGCAATAACCTTAAACCTTTTCCTGGAATCATCCTTCCCGGCGGTTCCTTTTGCCAGGTCACAGGCAAAATGGGAGGCCGTGGCTGCACTTCCTCCGTTTCCCATAATAAAGACCTTCTTATCTTTCCTATAAGCCCCGAGCAAAATATCCTTAATTCTCTCAAGCTGAGAGTAAGGTAATTTGTCCAGAGTTTCTTTTAATTCTCTTAGATAATTCTCAACAAAATTCATTCTATCTCTTCCTTTCATCCTTCCCTCACATTAAAGATTGCTTTAGTCCCTTCCTCTTCAAAACGAAAAGGTAATTCTCTCAGGTTTTTCAGGGTTTTTCTTATGCGATTCTGTTGCTGGCAAGGACAATAGAGAAGTAAGAATCCGCCTCCTCCCGCCCCACAAATTTTTCCTCCCAGAGCGCCAGCCTTGCGGGCAACATGGTAAATCTCTTCAATCAGGGGATTATTTATTCCCTGGGCAAGTATTTTCTTTCGTTCCCACCCCTGATGAAGGAGTTTTCCGAAGTCATCTAGTTTTCCTTTAATAAGGTACTCTTTTCCCTCTTCTACCATATCTCTTATATCGTTAAGGACACTTATTTTATCTTTGATGTTCTTTCTTTGTTTAGAAAGAATATCACTCGACCTTCTGGTAATTCCTGTATAAATAAGCATCAAATTGGCTTCTAGCTCCCGTTTTCCTTCCTCATCTAGTGATAGTTGTTGTAGGGTTACTGTGTCGTCGGGATTGAATTCTATTAGATTAAGATTACCGAAAGCAGCACTGTATTGATCTTGCTTTCCGATAGGTCTTTTCAGTATGTCAATCTCTATCTGGCAGGCTTCCCTGGCCAATATTTCAGCTGGCTGAGACTGAACCTGATAAAGGTAGAAAGTATTGAGGAGTCCAACGGTAACTGAGCTAGAGGAGCCTAAACCGGTACCTTCCGAAGGAACGTCAGCCAAGGTAGTTATCTCAACTCCTTTCTTTATCCCAGTTTTTCGCATAGTTTCTCTCACTAAATCATGTCTAATTTCATCCACACTGTCTATAATTTCCTTACGAGAGTAATTTATGTATATTTTATCATCAAATCTTTTCTTAATGATTACATAAATACACTTATCAATGGCAGTGCTCAATACAGCCCCTCCCTTATCTAACCTGTAATAGTCCTTAAAATCGGTCCCCCCACCAAAGAAGCTAATCCTTAATGGTGTCTGGGTAATTATCATCTTTGTCTCAAGATATTTGTAAGTTTTTGCTCTTTAATCAGAGCCTTCTTAAATAGATGTTTTTAAGAAGTAATCTTTAATAAAGAAAGTCCTCTTTCTTTAGAACCTGAGCAAGTTTTATGCCATCTCTTTCATCAATGTTCTTCACACCAAGTAACCATAGCTAATATCTACGCTGTAGTCAAAGGAATGATTATTTTGGTGTCTAGAAGCTCTCTTTTTAAGATATCTCAACAAAAAATAATTCTCTCTTTAACCCTTGAGTTATCAGCCGTAAGCTATTTGTTCTCTATTCTTTGAACTACCTCTAACTCTTTCATCTTTTTTTGGGCATATTCTGTGAGGTCCTTGGTGATTTTCTCTTTTCTTAGCCAGCCCACATAGTCATCCACACTTTTTTCGACAGAATTTGTAGGCTTCCAGCCCAATGTCTTCAATTTAGTGATGTCTGATATAATGTGCCGTGTATCTCCATAGCGAAACTTACTAGAGATCTTAAGATCACTATCTCTTTCAAAAGCTTTGGCTACTGCCTCTGCTAACTCCAAAACGGTGTAGCCTTTCCCTCCCCCTACATTATAGACCTGATAATCCATTCTCGAATCTTCCAGAACTAAAAGATTTGCCCTCGCCACATCCTCAATATTTACATAATCCCTGAGCTGTTGTCCATCTTCATAAATAACAGGTTCTTTTCCAGAGTGGATGCTTACCGCAAATGCTCTCAGGGCTCCAGAGTAAAGATTGTAAGGAGACTGTCTTGCGCCTTGCACAATTGAATATCTCAGGCATATAGTTGGTATGCTATATCTTTTCCCTAGAGTCAAGCCGATTAACTCCTGAGAATACTTAGATATTCCATAAGGATTTGCCGGATTAACTCTTGCTTCATTAGTAAGTTGCATCTTTATTTTTCTGTCACATTTTGGACATCTTAGTTCCCAGTCGCCTCTTTTTAACTGAGCCAGGCTTCTGGGCCCAGGATATACTATGCCGTCTTCCGAACACTTGTATTTACCTTCACCATAAACAGCCTGAGAAGAGGCAATTATTACCTTCTCAAGCGGCAGATTTTTTTCTACAGCTACTTCGTATAAAAGCGCCGTGCCCTGACTATTCACCTCAAAGAACTTGGAAAAGTCGGTCAGGTAATCCTGGTAAGCGGCGAAGTGAAAGATTACCTCTATTCCTTTTAGAGCCTTTTCCCAATCAGTTTTGACTCGAACATCTCCTCGAATAAACTCTGCTTTTTCAGGAATATAGTCTGGTCTGCCCTTCAAATGAACCGGAGGTTCCAGATTGTCCATAATTCTTACTCGATGACCCCTGGCAAGTAGTACGTCTGATGTATGGGAGCCTATAAAACCCGCTCCCCCGGTTACCAATATTTTCAATTAACATCTCCTGAGATTCTTGATTTATTAGGAAACTTTAACTTATTATGGGTCTGTGCTTTAATAGAGATATCTATATATCTACCGACCGAAGGTGCTGAAAACAGGACATTCCTTGAAATTCGTTGCTCGTTGCTCGAAAAGAAAGAAGAAAAAAAGTCTCCTCTCCCTGAGGGGAGAGGAATAGGGTGAGGGGAAATTGTCCTGAGGTGTTCTTAATCTTCAGGTTTACGTCCCACTACCGCTTAAAACTACATAGACAGTCTTAAAGAAAATCTTTACATCCAGCCAGAGGGACCAATTATCAATGTATTCCAGGTCCAATTCTGCCCAATCATCAAAATCACGAATTTTGTTCCGTCCACTTACCTGCCAAAGACAGGTGAGTCCGGGTTTTAGACTCAGCTTTCTGCGTTGCCAACTCTCAAAGCGATTCACCTCACCTATTAAAGGAGGGCGAGGACCAACCAGACTCATATCACCCCTTAAAACACTGTATAATTGAGGCAACTCATCAAGGGAAAATCTTCTTAATATCTGTCCCATCCGGGTTATTCTTGGGTCATCTCTCATCTTAAAGCTCGGTCCCATCATTTCATTTCTGTCCAAAAGCTCGGCCTTGAGCTCATCAGCATTTTCTACCATAGTACGAAACTTCCAGCTCTTAAAGGGTCTTTTGTTAAAGCCAACCACTCTCCACTGGTAAAATACTGGCCCTGCAGAAGTAAACTTAACTAGTGCGGCGATAATTAAGAGAAAGGGAGAGAGAATAATCAATGCTAATGTTGAGATAACAATATCCATTATTCCTTTTAGGAAAAGTTGCCAGGGACTATAAGGCACTCTACTTAAGGTTAAAAGAGGTATGTTATGAGCCATCCTCAACTGGACATTAGTCTTGGCACTCACTGGAAAATCAGTGATAATACTGGTTGTTACTCCCTCTTCTTCACAGAGTCTGAGCATTGCTCCGATCTCAAAATTTTTTTCCGATAAGGCAAAAATAACCTCATCTATGGGATGGCGATGAAGAACTTCCTTAAAGTTACGAAAATCTCCCAGGATATCGGCTCCATAGACTCTATTCCCGACATTTGTCTCTTTTTCGCCTATGAATCCTACAATTTCTAGTTCCTCACCAGGGTCGTCTTTAATAGATTCTATAAACTTCCTTGCCTTTTCTCCTGTTCCTACAATAATTACTGGTTTTTTGTGATAGCCCCGTTTCTTTAAATCACTTATTATATAATAAATTACTGTCTTTTCTAGTACGAGCAAAGAGAAATTCACTCCGGCGAAGATTACGATCAGAGTTCTGGCTGGAAAGTATATCTTTAAAAGGAATGCTCCACTCAATAAAATGAGAGTTCCAAAGAAGACTGTTTTGAAGACGGTTTTGATTTCTTGGGAAAGGGAAGTAAATCTATCAAAAGCATAAGCTCCTTGCAGACTAAATATCCACCACCATAAGAAGGTAATGACCACCATAAGTTCCCAGTAGTTGCCCAACTCAATCGGTTCCCCAAAGGGGATAAAGTTCAAGATAAATGATCTGATAAAGTAAGCAACAACGAAGGAGCCAATAACAACAAGGATATCAAGAGTAATAGATATCTGGTGGCGAAAATTAAAAAATCCTTTAAACATATATACTATCCTTTAAATCTGAGTTTCTGCTTTTCCTTTCCCGTTTTTGCCGATGTTCCTTCAACTTTTCTTCGAGGAAATTCTTAATTCTTCTTTTAAATACTTCAACGTCGAACTTCTCCGCATGTTTACGTATCTTTTTAGAATCGAATTCAAATCTATCAAAATTCTTAACTGCTGTTATCAGAGCTTCGGGGGTTTGCTCATGGAAAAAAGTGCCTGTTATGCCCTCAACTACGGTCTCTAGTGCCCCTCCAGCCGCGTAGGCAATAACTGGCCGTCCGGAAGCCTGGGCCTCAAGGGAGGTTAGACCAAAGTCCTCCTTACTTGCAAGGATAAAAGCCCGGCAGTTACTATAATATGTCTTTAAGTCTGTTCCGAAAGCTCGTCCAATAAAGCGAATATTTGGACCCGCTATTTTTTCAAGCCTTTCTCTATCCCGACCTTCGCCTACCAGCAGAAGAGGTAGACCAAGCTGGTTGAAAGCCTCAACGGCTACATCAATACGTTTGTAAGGAGCAAACCTGGAAACAACTAGAAACCAATTTTTCACCGAAGAATCGTTTACACTAAAGTCAGAGCATTTCACCGGAGGATAAATTATAGTTGTCTTTCTTCCGTAAATCTTCTCAATCTTATTCGCAGTGGGCTTAGAAATAGCGATGAAGTAATCAACTCTCCTGGATGATAGTAGGTCCCATCTTTTTAAGGGAGCAACCACCAAAGGTAAAATTCGTTTCAAAAATTTTGGGAAATTCTCGCGTTCGATATACTCGTTAAATGACCAGGCAAACCGCATTGGCGAATAACAGTAACTGATATGGCATACCTCCGGAGGCGTTATTACCCCTTTTGCCCAGGCTGATGAGCTGCTAAGGATTACATCGTAGTCTGAGAAGTCAAATTTTTCAAAGGCAAGAGGATATAATGGCAAGAGCCACTTATAATGACGCTCACTCGTGGTGAGATACTGTAAAAATGAGGTACGTACGTCCATCTCCTTGAAGCAGGTGAAGGTAGTTTCTGAATTATAGATGGAGGTATAAACAGGAGCCTCCGGATAAAGCTCATGAAAGACCTCTAATACCCGTTCTGCGCCACCGGCATCAACAAGGTAATCATGGACTAAGGCAACTTTCATCTAGTCTTCTCCAAATTGCTTTTACCCAAAACTCTCTCATAAACTCTGAAACAATATTTGTCTGCCGAAGAAATCTAAAAAAATCCTTAAACATTGGAAGTGTTAACTCTTTTGCACTTGTCTAGTATTTTAATGACCAACTCTTCAGCGAGGAAGAAGGACATCTTCACTTATGGAAGTAGAGCAAATTTCATACCATTTCTCTCATTAATGCTCTCCACATGAATGCGTAATCGACTAAGACCAATCTTGAATCCAAAACAATGACAAGATTTTCGTCTTGATGTTATTGTTCAGTCTCTGTCACTTTGGGCCAATTCCCTTAAAATCTCACTGGCCAATGACTCCCGATAATTCAATGTTCTACCAATAATGATGAGACTTGAACATGCGAAGGCTTCCTTCAAAAGAGAGCTTCTCTGGCGTCTGCAACATTCCTTCTCAAAGTACTTCACCAAAAAATTGTCCCGTCCCCATTTCTTCGTGTCATGGCCGATAGATCCCCTCGGATGATCTTAGGGTTGTGCTGATAATCAAACTTAGAAATCCTTCAATCAGATTATTTTTTTTCAAGAATCTAAAAACATTCCAACTAACAACATCTTTACTGTTACCCCGTGCTATCCAACTTTCCCTTTTTACTGTTCTTTTCTTCTTAAGCAGCTCTAAATCTGGCCTTTTTTCCAAAGTGCGTTATCTATTCACTCGGGCATTCAACGGTCCATGGAGAGATAACGACATTGTGCTTTGGACGCTTGAAACTGTCCTCCTTCTTGAAAACTACTCATTGTCTTTCTACTTTTTCACCGCAGCCTTTAACTGGGCATTCAACTATTGTTTCGGTGATTTCAATCCTTTGTTTTAATTTTTCTACGGCGAGCATTTTCAGTTCTTCTAATTATCAACGGTGATTTGACATAGTCGTCCTGCGTGTTTACGACGTTTTGCTGAAACGAAGTGAAGGCAACATGTGGCGAAACCTTCGTATGAGCATCCTGCTAGGTAAAGCGGCATTCACTTAATTGGCTTCTGCAACCAAACCTGCTGAGAAAAGCTATATTTCAAGATAGAAGGAAACACTTTTACGAAGAAATTATCCAGTACGGTCATAAAATTACCGAATGTTCTATTTTGCCACCCGAAAACGTAAAGCAACCTGAAAAATACGAACCTATTGTGAAGTATTTTGATATTCCCGTCAAATATCTCAGATAATATGTCTACTTCCTCTTCCGTAAGTGGATATTCATCTGTAGTCCCATGCCTCTTAAAGAATAGGAACTTTTGTTTTTGATAACTACCTGGGATTCCAAATGCTTTTCTCCTAAACCACCTAAGAATTGGATTTCTCTCGCTATTTTCGTGAAAGAAAGCTATGCCTCGTGGCTTGAGACAACGGTATATCTCTCGTCCAGCCAGGTTGCAATCAATGTGATGTAGAATTGCTACACCATACATAAGGTTAAAAAAGTCATTAGGATATCTTAGATGATGGAAATCCATTATTTCTGCGGTAATAGTTACTCCGTTAAACTCAGCAACCTCTTTGGCTTTTTCTACTGCAGTTGGAGATATATCAAATGCAAAGACTTTTGCCCCCGCATTTGCTGCGCAGACAGGGTCTACGCCACTACCACAAGAACAAATCAAAATCCTCTTTCCCTTCAAGCTATCAACTCCAGGTATTTTGATTGTCCCTTGGATTTTTCTTATCTCTGTTCTAGTCCACGTTTCGTTGAAAAAAGCTTTCTCTCTTTCAGAAATCTCGTTCATCTCGATGGTCTCCTTTGGGTGAAGGCCATTTCGCCAACTATGAAAGAACAATTCAAATAGTTTTTAACACTTAGCCTTCTATCCGTGCTACCCTAACCCATCAGGATTAAGCACACACTATGTGTTTTGATAGAGTATTTCTTGTGAAAACCTATTATGTCATGTTCTATTGTGCATCGACACTACTCATCAATAATGATGTTAAAGGAAGGAGCCACCTAGGAGCCATCAGTGCGTTTGAACAGTTTTTTAATTTTCCCCTCTCTAACTTTCAAGTCTCTTAAATATTTCTGCCTCCATTAGCTCGTCTCAATATCCAATTGATTGCCTCGGACAGATCTGAGCGACACAGTCTGTACCACCTTTAGTTTATTCATCCTTCTTTGAGTAAACTCTATGATGTCCTCAATAGCTTCTCTGATTCGGAGCCAATCCACACAATCCCTTACACTCTTTTCTATAGAATTGATAGACTGCCATCCTAGAGCTTTCAGCTTGGAAATGTCGGAGATGATATGCTTGGTATCGCCGAGGCGAAATCTTCCCGAAGTTCTATTCTTAGCTTCTTTTTCCAAAGCCCTTGCCACCATGTTTGCCAGATCAAGCACCGTGTATCCTTTTCCTCCCCCTACATTATAGACCTCGTAATCCGTCCTCTCATCTTCTAAAGCTAAAAGATTTGCCCTCACCGCGTCCTCAATATTCACATAATCTCTCGGTTGGCATCCATCTTCATAAATGAGGAGCTCTTTCCCAAAATGAGAAGATTTTTCTCTCCATGCTACTGTTCATTTTCTGCCACTTGCGGCCAGTTCCCTTAAAATATCACTAGCCAATGTCTGCCGATAATTTAATGTTCTAGCCCTAATGACAAGATTTGAACATGCGAAGGCTTCCTTCAAAAGAGAGCTTCTCTGGCGTCTGCAACCTCTCTTCTTAAACTACTTCACCAAAAAATAGTTCCCTCCATTTCTCAATTACTATCAAGTTGGTTTGGCAACACCTCTTATCCAAGGAATTTCTGGCGGCGATGAGTATTTTGCCCAACGACTCTTGGGGCTTAACTTTTTCTACTTGGCAACGATTTAAACCTTCGCAAGAAATTTACTATCAACGAGGCAGAGAACATAAAACAGAATCCAACATAAACACAGAAGTTAATAATGAAATTATAATTTTTCGCCATGTGTTTCTTATAAACATACCAGGTGGAATAGTACCACCAATAAATACTCTTATAACTCTGCCGTATATTACTTTTGCTTTTAAAATGTAGCATTTGAGCTTGGGGGTAATAATATACTTTCCACCCTGCTTTTTTCGCTCTGAAGCACCAATCCATATCATCACTATACATAAAGAGTTCTTCATCCATCAGACCAATATCCTCTATTGTTTCCTTCCGTATCATTAGAAAAGCTCCACATACACCGTCTACTTCGTGAGTCCTATTCTCGTCTAGATAGGTTAGGTGATATCTACCAAATTGCTTGCTTTTAGGGAAAAGTTCGTCTAATCGCAATGCCCTATAAAAGAATATAGAAGGTGTCTGGAAAGACCTTTTGCAAGGCCAATCTAGAGCTCCATTTGGTTTTACTACTTTACAACTTGCTATTCCGGCGTCTAGATGACGATGCATAAATTTAACCATAGTTTTGAAGGTTCCAGGAGAAACGATCGTGTCACTATTCAGTAGTAGAATAAAGCTACCTTTGCATAATTTAATTGCCTGATTATTCGCTGCTGCAAATCCTAAATTCTTATTATTCACTATTAATCTAACTTGGGAGAAATTTTCCTTAATCACTTCGGCACTTCCATCACGCGAGGCATTGTCAACGACAAAAACGTCGTACGACAAGCCATTCTGCTCAAACACAGAAGTAAGGCATTGAAGTGTCAGTTTTTTGGTATTGTAATTTACTATAATGACAGAAAGATCTAACATTGTTGAAGGAGAACCAATTTCCTGTTGATAAAATCTCTGATTGTCTCGGGGATCGTGGTCTTGAAGTCATAGCAGGGTTTTACCTTCTTCATAATTTCGATCGCCTCTCCTAATTTGCTTACATCACGCACACAGATTATGCTTTCGGCACATTCAGCCAGATATTCCGCCAATTCAACCTGATTATCCACGGCTTCCCGGAATCGATACTCACGAGGTACGAGAACGAGACATTTATTGCACCGGATGCATTCGCCTATGATGCCAAATCCTGCATGAGCAACCACGATACTAGCTTTTTTGACAAACGATAACATCTTTCCATACTCACAAAATTCGAAATATCTCGCATGCCTTGGCCTATAAAGACAATGTCCTATTTGGATCACCACTTCTTTAGTGACCTGGCTAGCCAGATTATCAACTCCCTCCACAAACCGATCAAAATGCAATTGGTTAGTTCCAACGCTTGCGAAAATCAAAACAACGGCCCTCCATAGACAGCCTTCGGGAAATTTTTCAATGCAGGTTGCCATTGAACCAGAAAGAGGTCAGCAAATAAATATACTATCTTTCCAGAAAGAGACGATGTATACACTTGACCGCCACTTTCAATGTAGATAACCTTTGCCCTGAAGAGTTTTCCCAAAATGCATGTCGGAACAGCCACGTCTGCACCCGTGGAAACAATCACGTCCGGTCTCTCTCGCTTCAAGATTCTGTAGGATTCAATAATGTTACGAAATAATCGAAAGGGATTCCTACCGGGATGACTGATGAAGTAGAATCTCTTTTTTTTGGTTTCCTGAGCAAAATGCGGTGTCCAGAATGTGACATAATACTTCGTGCCATCCAATAACTCAGTTGCTCTTAACGCCTCCCGATAATGCCCTCCTGAAGAGCAGGCTATACAGATTTTTGGTCTTCTTCGTCCCATTTTTTTTCTATCACGTCTCAGAGCATCGTATACCCACGCTTTTTATATTTCTCTCTTCGCACCTTATTCGGATCATACACGATAATCGGCTTCTCGTCCTTTCCGAGTCTATCAAGTGATTTCGTGTCGTCATAAACATAAAGATCCAGGGGAAACTTAGCAAACAGGGCTCGGGTGCGCTCATTCATCCCCCCGAAATTGGCTGCTAACCCGTTCCAAAAACCCTTTTTCCGAACAAACCGAATGTCCACATCCGAGGTATTACTGATACCTCCACCTCTCGCTACTTTACCAAAAATTACAACCCCTTGAAGACAACTTGTATATTTCACTCGCGCTTCGATTAACTTCATATATTCTAAGATCCTTTTGGGAGAATTATAGGTAAATCCTATAAAGCGCCCGATGACAAATAAGTGCCCATTGAACAACCAATTTATGGTATGAGCAAAAAAGAGAGCCAAAAACACAGAGGACCAAAATGTAAAGGAAAATAAGAGAAACGGAATCAAAACCAATGTCAAAGCAACATCCAAACCGACCTTAAACCATCTTTCAGAGGTATCCATGCCCAAGATGCCCTGAAAGATCCAATTGATGATAATCACCCCTGGAGGACTGGCCATTAGACTATAAATCAATCTATTCTTAGGTTGCCAAGCAAATCTCTTTTTGCCTTTTCTTTTTTTCATTTCAAACCTTGCAAGCCAATCTTTTCAAGAACTAACGGATAGACAGATTCCAAACTGTGGTTGTTATCGATTACGTCAAAATTGAAATGTTCTTCTAATCTTTTGTAAGTTCTGTATTTAAAGTCAAAATCCTCATCATCGTCCAATACTTCCGGCTTTCTTTTGATTATTTCCTCTTTACTAACCGAGAGATATAGCACCTTTCCATTTTTAGGCAAAAGATTTAACAAATACCTGGCGATTGGTTTTTTAGGCAAGTCAAAATCTCTATTTTCAATCATGAAATCTGCTAGTATGTCATAGACAAATCTGTCGCTAAGAATGTAAGTATGGGTAAGCTCTATTGTCAGATGGATCTCGAAAAAGTAACGCAAATACGTATCGAAAAGATGCAGATATTGAACCACTTTGCCTATGAAGGGAGATTTATAGAAATCGTGCACGCTAATTTTTCTTCCCCCGCGAACTGGTCTTCTAGTTAAACGTACCATACGGCAATAGAGGAGAACCGGTTTAGTGAGTAGATAGTTGAACCGCAGCCATACCCTCTTGGTCTTTATGCCACGCTTTTCAAATTCTTTAGTAAGCAAGTCTATATAGGTTGATTTACCTGAACCATCAACACCAGCAAAATAAATGAAACGCGGTATATTTATGTTTGCCTCCATCTCAATCAAAAGTTCAAAAGATAACACTTATTCTCATGTTGTATGTAGAATCTAAGAAACGTCCGCCACTGGTTACCCACCTCTAATTTGTTTTTAGTGCTATCTCGCTCGTTAGATAATTGAATAAGCACCATGATGAATAGTAATTTTAGAATAGAAGCGTCAAGATTGAATCTCTGGCTTAAACGATTTATAGTAACTTTTAGTAGGTCTATGAACCAATTTTTATGAAAGCAACCTTTGAACTCGTAAAATAAAGTGCTTCCATAGACCTTTCCAAAAGAGAACCCAGGGTGTATAGCGAGGGTAAACAAATCATAAAGTGGCAAATGGGACATACGGAAAAATTCCCAATCAATTACCTTTATTTTCCCTTCATCTACCAAAATACTTCCACCCCAAAAATCACCGTGGCATCCTGTTAATGGAAGAGTAGTACCCACAAGACTGCCTGTCAAGTCTTCAAACTTTGACAAAAACTCCTTTTCCACCGAATCCAATATGTGCTTAGCCTCATAGGTACGAAGAGACACAAGGAACAGCGTTTGGACATCCTCTGCAGTCAGTTGCTTTTCTTGAATCCCAATATTGGAATGGAAATCCCACAGCCAGTCGCTTAGCTTTTCCATCGACTGACTTATTACTCTTCTCTTAGCCCAAAAAGGCGAGCTAGCCCACAAGAAAGGCAAACTGCGTCCAGGTACAGCTTCTTCAAAATAAACCAGCTTGTCAGCGATTGTTGCTAACTTTATAGGTTTTGGTAGTGTTGTGCGAAAGTCATCCGCAGCTTGATTCCGCATATAGCTTAAGTTCTCAAACTCTTTTTTTACCGATTCGTTATACCTTTCGTTTCTGACAATTTTGGCAATAAGGAAAGGAGCTGAATCATCATCCCCGAAAATCAAGAAAACAACCTTCCCTTTTTCATCAAGCCAGGTAGATGTGCGCTGAAGGATTGCAATTTCCTTCGGTTTCGTGGGGCCATGAAAACATTTATCCCAATTTTTAAGAATAAAATATTTAAGTTCTGGAATCATTTTCCGCTTATCTCCGACCAGAGCGCCAAATAGTTTTTTGAGCCAACATCATAATCCCGTTGTCATCCTTATATGTCCACATAGAATCCATTCTACTAAACAATTTTAGCATTAGCATTATTATAGCGAAAGTACTCGGGTGCCGTAATATGTTAAAATCATCTCTTTAAGTTCAAAGGAAAGTTTTCCCCAAAAACCATCTGTTATTTTAGAATACAGTATGAGAAACGTTACTTCTTTTAGAGTATCAACGAAGTCTCGTAGGTAAAGTGCTGTCCAATATGTTCCTGCTTTGCCCATTCATCATGGGTTCTGCAATATTTTTTGTTGAGAAGACGGCTCTGAATTTTTGAGGGCATTCTCAGGTAGAGTTCCCCCCCCTTAATGAGAGAATCATAGAGATTTTTTATTACTTGCCGATTTTCTTTAATATGTTCAAGAACATGATTGGAATAAATAAATTGATAATAATTTGGCTTCCTGAAATCTACGAGGTTGCCGAGATCAAAATTGATATTACGGATATCTACCCTTTACTTCATTTTGTTACATACTGAAATGTTTTCAGCGCTTAGGTCAATGCCATCAATTCTGATGTTTGGAAATTGTTTAGCTAACCAAAAACCATATACACCTTTACCGCAACCAGCATCGAGGATAGGACCTGATTTTATTCTACTCTTTACTATTTTTTGGAAATCAACATGCGAACTTCCGGTGAAATGACTTCCAAACACCCTCAAATAAAATCGCCCCAGTTTACTGAGTTTTTGCGTCTTGGGATGGTGCGCTAATGTAAAACCAAATCTTGCCATAGAATCCTCGAAGTAGAGCCATTGATCATCTTTTTTCAGCCAAAAATATAAGATTGGATAGAAAGAAAAATCGGAAATCTGTTCTTTTGATGAATTTCTCCAAGAAAACAAGAAATTTAACTAAAAAAGGACAACGGTAAAATGGAGATTCCCACAAAGGCCTTAAGGTTTGAACATCCGCGGCTATTATGATTCCCCCCCCACGTTCTATCTGTGTCTTTAGTTCTCGAGGAGATATCACATTGATATGTTCAGTAAATCCACTGCACTTAATTGATTCTAAGGTATCGCATCTTAATCCAAGTATGCAAACATATTTTCTGAAGAGTTTTGCCTTCAATTGAAATGGATTTATCCCTAATAGCTTTGAGGATATAAAAATTGGCAAATCCAACAACAGTCTGCGCAACTCCATTTTGTTTGGGGTAGTTATAAGAACCTTTCCGCCAGGTTTTAGAATTCTAAAAATTTCATTGATTGTTCCTTGAGACTCCTCAGGCAATATATGCTCGATAACTTCCCGCAATAATACGAAATCAAAGGTGTTGTTTTTGAATGGCTGTTCGCAAGCGTTAGCTGCCAAGAAAACACTGCTGCTACTCTTGCGGTACTTTGCTGCATATTGTACCGCAGTTATGGATAAATCAGTTCCAATAACATTGTTGTAATAATTCCCTAAAATAGCTGTCAAGCCTCCTGAACCACATCCGACGTCTAAGCAGATATCACCGCCAACCAACGCCTTCTGAATCTTAGAAAAACGAGCGTCACCATAATAATCAGATAGATTTCCTTTCTTGTCAGGCTTTCTGTTAACTCGCTTTTGAGCATATTCTTCATTACTTAGCTTTTTACAGATTTCTACAAAACGGTCTTGGTAATATTTAAAAACCTCCTTTCTTCCTAATCTGCTTATCTTTTTTATGTTCTGCACCTCTCTAAAATCCGTTTTTGGAACATTACACTGTACTTACCTCTCCTGAAATACTACAACCACGCAAGGCAGCCAGGTTATCAAAAACTCAGTTAAACCCAGGGATGCAAGGTCTTTTGCGCCCCTGAGAATGAATCTCCGCAACAGGGAGCGGGACGAGAAAAGATTTTTCAGAGCATAGGTAAGTACATGAGGTTTATCCAAGGGCACAATATACCAAGGATTCTCAAAAGACGGAAAGGCGGCATAGCTCGAAGTACAAGTCCTATCAAGACTATCTAAAATATTTTGTGCCTTTTTGAAAACTTTGCCTCTAGTCCTCGCAAATAATAACCCACCCAACTTCAATAACTCGTTGAATTTGAAAGGAAAATTACCAACATCAGCGCTATCGATCATAATCAAGTCAACAGCCTTATCAGGTAACTTAGCGTCTCCATGTAAACTATGAATTGAGAATTTTTGCGCCCTATCGCATAATAAGATGGATAGGAGAGGTTCACACTGTTCTGTGTTTCTCCCAATAAAAAGAACGCGTTCAAATTTTCGGTGCGGAAAAACGTATTGCCAATCCTGGATGGTAGTCACGATCTCCTTTTCGATCATAGAGTTCTAGTATGTTGAATTAGCGACTTGTATATCCTAAACAAGTTTACAACATACCCCTCAAGGGAAAATTGCTGATGAACCGTTTCATACGCTTTCGATGCAAGTTTCTCATATAAATCCTTATTAGTAACCAAACTTATTATGGCATCTCGTAATTCTTCTCTATCCCCTGGATTTACTAAAAGACCATTCTTCTTATCAGTTACAACTTCGGGTATCCCACCCACGGGCGTAACTATCGGCACTATGCCAGATGCCATGGTTTCTAAAAGCGCCACAGGTAATCCTTCATTATAAGAGGGTAGGACAAAAATATCAGAATGGCGAAGGATTTGGAGCTTGGTGGTGCCATCTACCCATCCGGGCACCTTAACATATTCTAATAAATTATTCTTTCTTATTAGCTTTCTGACCCCTTCTATATTTCCGTCACCTGCCAAAGTAAATCGAACATGTGGAAAAGATTTAACTACCTCTGGAATTACACTTAAAAGATCATATACCCCTTTTCGCTCTTCTAATCGCCCTAGTAACAGAATGTTACCAACAGAGTGTCGCGATTGATTTCTAGCCACGTAACTTACGTCGAAAGGAATAGGGTTTCTTAATACACAATAATTTCCCCTTGGCGCAATACCTTGGCACCAACTCATCCAGCTATTCGAGAGTACGATAACACAATCAGCTGATTCTAATGAATTCGCTATCCATTTCTTGACCATTTCACTACGGCTGTTGTAGAAGTCATGAAAATCAGAGCCATGGTTATGTAGGATGACCTTTTTCCCGAGAATTTTTGCTATCCTTAATAGGACCGAATGAAGGAGAAAATTATTATTTGTGGAGTGGTGTAAATGGACAAGTCCACTTTTCTTTAGCGAACAAAGAAACCTCGCGGTCCCAAGAGACCAACTGAGGCTTTTCTGTATAAAAGAGCCAGGTCTCCCAGCATAAACGGCGAAAAAACTAACCCTGTCACTGAAATAAGGGTGATTGACGATCGCCTGAAAGACCGTCACAATGCCGCCTCGAGATGCCCGTGGGTCTTCTCCAACTATGAGTATGGTAAACATATCAGAAGCACCTCCATTATGCGCTTTTGTTGACTTTAGGAATTCCTTGTCTTCGTGTGTTCGAAAATCCTGAACCAAAGCGAGATTTCAAGACATTCCTGGCTACGTGGGGCCACAGTTTGAAGGAGTCAAGGGTTCGAGGGTTCCTCATCGAAGGAATTGATCAGTTCCTTCCTGCATCCTTTCCATCCCTTTCTCTGGTTCTGAAGTCTTCTCCCTTTCCTTTATCTTTCAAAGAAAGCTTTATTAGCTGACTTCGTCCATGCTGAGTTGACTCTGTTTGGACGAAGGTCAACAAATATTCATGTAAGAATTCCCTTTTTCTTCGCAACTGAATATATGACGGCAAGGAAAAACCAAAATGGAAATGATGAATAAACTGAACGCCAGATATTCTGATAGAGAATTCCAACCAAATGCATAAATATGATCCCATCCACACCAAAAGAAATTGCTTTCCAGTAATTATCCTCGGTATCTCTAAAAAAGCGAAGATTCATACCCAAAGCCGCAAAAATTAGCCAAAAATAGAATACAAGCCCTGGATATCCCATTTCAATCAATGTGGAGGATAATTGATTTGTTCTTGGGGAATATATTTTTTGAAATTTTCCGGTATATTCTTCAAAATAACTTTGTTTTGTGGAACCAAAACCATAACCAATCACAGGACCTAGAGTCTCTCTATTGATCCACTCCACAGCAATTCGGGGTGCCCTAAGCCTTCCGGGAATTCCTGAACCCATAACAGCAACATTAACCTGCACTCTTAATCCTTGAATAGTGTCTGTTACTAATGAATTAAAAGGTTCTCTTAAAAAAGGAACCATAAGGACAAAACCTACAAAAATCCCTAATATAAAAAGCATCTCGAACGTTTTTGTAAATAGCTTTCCATGTAGACTTTTTCTTATGATGAATACTATTATAAGGGGAATATAAAACAAAGCGGCCCGTGCACTACCAAGAATAAGAGGAATCAATAAGCACGGAATTCCTAGCAAGTATATAAAACGAGACCTGTAGTAAAGGAAAAAACCTATAAGAATACTTATTGTGCCTCCAACAAGTATCAGCATTTCCCCTGTTCCATGCTTTCCAAGAGTTCCGCTCACCCAATCATGCTGTCCATATAGCCTATACTGAAAAATAGTTACAGGGATTTGAAGAAACATAATTACGAGAAATAATATCACCAGCAGTTTTAGGGTTTTCTCTTCAATATCAAGGTTTATGATGGCATAGAATAACAGAGCATACTTGAAAAAATCTTTAAGAGCCACTCCTATTGTAAACCATGAAATGCTATTTAAAACTCCCGATGAAATTGCCCACAACAAAAATAGTAAGAGAGGCAAAAATAAGTGAGTTTTTCTAAAATTCTTGTTTCTCCATATCGAAAGTATACTTTTTAAGAACAAAAATCCTATGATAGCGTCTGAAGTCCAGAAAACTTGTCTTGGCAGGATGCTCAATATTGTTCCAAAAACCCCTTGAGCGACAAAAATAAAGAGAATAAGTATAACGAGAGCCAGAGCATTGCTTATGATTAAAAAAGGCGTAGATATCGCAAATACAACTAATAACCAGATATAGTCATTCGGATTTACAATATTAAACGCAATACACGTACCAAAAAGCAAAATTAGAGCAAAGCATACCACTTTATTATATTTATCGGATACCATGATATATTGCCTTTTCCCTTTGTAACGATTCTAAGAAGTTTATAAGATTATCTGCCTGTTTTTTCCAAGTATAATCACGTGCTACAATTTCTCGGCCCACGTTTCCTATTTCTTTCAATTTATTCCTCAAAGTATAAGCCCTTATAATCCCTTGGGCAATTTCTTCAGGACTATTTGACTTTATGAAAATTCCACAAGGTGAGTTATTGAGCACCTTTCTGTGTGCCTCGATGTCGGTGACAATAACGGATTTTCCCATCGCTAAATATTCCATCAATTTCAGTGGACTTGATACTCTCCACCAGTTTAGGTTGGGAAACGGTAGAATGCCGATATCGCAAGAGGCGATATATTTTGGCACATCTTCATACGGAACCGGCTTATGCAGAAACACGTTGTTCCCTAAATTCAGCTCCTTTATTGAGAGTTCTAATTTACTTTTAGCCTTTCCATCTCCCAATATGAAAAACACAATACTAGGGTACCTACTGTTCAGAAGTCCAATTGCTTTCACTGTCTCTTGCAGTCCTCTACTTTGGGTCAGGGTACCGTGATACATAACAATAAACTCTTTGTTACAAAAGGGAGGTTCGTTTACGTGGTCTATACCCTCGAAATTAAAAGTTGCAAGAGAAACACCTGAGCTCCAGATTCCGACGTTATTTTCATCAATATTATACTCATGGCAGATTTGTTTTTTCATCAAAGGAGATATCACAGTTACGCCATCTGAGAAGAAATTTGCAAGCGAAAGGACTACTTCATAAATTTGTTCCTTTATACGGTCTATTGGCTCATGAACTTCGACCGGTATACTTCTTATATCAAGCACGAATTTGGTCTTAATCAATCTTAGTTTTGATAGGACTATGAAAGGAACAAGAGGAAACAAGGCCACAAAGTCGAAGAGGATAATGTTTGGAATATCCAGTAATGCAACAGGAATCAAATAGAGGAATAATGTAAGACAAAATCCAAGGCTATAAAACCCTCTCCAAGGGACTGTAGGTAGATATACGATATTCTTTCCAAGACCAAAATCATGTCTGTTACCTGAATAAGGGACAATTAGATAAGCGAGATGTCCCTTATTCAAAAGCTCTTTTGTCATCTCTATTCTGCTTGTTTTGCTTAAACCTTCACCAAATCGTTTATAATTTATCCAAATGATTTTCATCTTTTCAAACTCTGGAGTATTTCAATGTATTTAGCACAATTTTTTGATATCGTGCCGTCTGATTGGGCTGTCGCGATTGATTCTGAATACTTGATAGCAAATGTCGGAGTTCTTTACCTCTATCTTTTGTTGAAACCACTAACGCTAATTTTTCGCTTGCCTTTTCCATTATTTCGGAGAATTTCCCTCCTTACCGAGACCATTTTGGGAACGATAAATTTTCTCCCGGATTCGCTGAGAAATCAAAAACATTCCTTCTCTTATTAAAACAGGAAAATAATAGCGGAGATTGGCAGAATAGCCACAGGAACATCCTGGGCATCTTTTAAAAAACATACTTTTATGAGCCTTTTTGTATCTTTGAGAATCAATTATTTCTTTTAATGTTTTTTCTTTTAGGTTCCCGAAGCTACCCGTAGACCAGCATCCGCCATATACATTTCCCTGAGAATCAATGCCTATTCTCTTTTGAGAAACTATACAAGGAATATGTCTCTGCAAAGGATCTTTAAAATATCTTTCAAAATACTCGATTTCAGTATAAGTATGGTAAGTAAATTTAGGAGCATTCTCTTTCTTAGTCACGATGAATCTTTGAAATTCTTTCAGTTCTAAATAGATACCTTCATCTATCCAATGATCGTCCTTGTCGTCGTCGAACTTTTTAAAAAAGTAAGGAGTATAATCGAGAAGATTAACTACTATTGGAAGACCGATCCCTTCTGCCAATGTAAATACCTGTCTATAAGTACTTAAAGTATCTTTCATAAGTGTAAAGCATATAGATGCATTTATTACATTTCTATTTTTATGTTCGGCAACCATTTTACAATTATTTAGTACTTTATCGTATGCACCTTTCACACCACGTATGTTATCAAAAGAATCTCCCACCCCATCAACAGATACAAAAAAGGCCTTGACGCCTGACTTTATTGCCCTCTCAATCTTTTCTTTATTTAATAAATACCCATTAGTAATAACTCCGACATCTAACTCTAGGGAAGCGGCACGCAATATAATATCAAAAATATCTTGACGCATAAACGGCTCACCACCGGTTAAAGAAATGCCTTTTATCCCTATTTTTTTCAACTGTGATAAAATATCCAACCATTCCTTAGTATTTAACTCATTATATTTATGATGCTTCCATTGGTTGCAGGTAATACATCTAAAACAACAACTATCCGTTATCCTCAGTGCTGCGGAAGATGGCTTGAAAGCCATAAAATCATAGAATGAAGGAAAACGCCGTGCTGTCTCCGATTTAACTAAAGTAGGCAAATAAGAATTCAAGAATTTTTTAATCTTTTTTCTAGCTAACATCTCAAAAAATAATTTAATCTTGATGGCGTTACTGACAGAATATACTTATTAGTGTACTCCTGAGCTTTTGTCTGACGAGTCATAAATTCCTCTTCATTAATAGCACTAATTTCGGACTGCACCCCTGTGACTGGACAGATTAGCTAAGAGTGATCTGACAGGATATAGTTGATTTTCCATCAATAACTTCTCAAGCTTACCTCCTACCGGGTTCTTAAGTCGCCTCAACTTATTCTTCTTTGTCACATCATCTGAGTCAATATTTAGACTCACACTAACTGCCTCTCTCATCCATGCTTGGATAAAAGTATTTGGAAAACCGTCATACTTACTGGTGTTGACAAAAATACGTGCATCTCCTATCGATTCATTGCTCTCTTCAAAAGTAACTCTACCAGTATACTCTATTTTGGTAACCCTTGCATCTGTTCAACAAGTTCTTCTAGATATCCTTTATCTGACGGACACCCAGCTAATATGAATTTACAATTTAATTGCTTACACCGTCTGGTTGATTTCATAAATATCTCTGCCTACTTTAGTCGTTTCAAACTTCCTAACCATAACACGGTCGGAGGATTCTCTTTTTGTAGTAATTTAGTCGGAACTGGATGTCCATTTTTTGCTATTACGAAATGTCTATAGATACCCACGCCTTTACAGGCGTGGTGCTTTCATAGTTCAAGCTCCGCTTGTCCTATATCTTCCTTTCCCTGTAGCTCTATGTATTTTCTGATGATTCCTTCATTTATTCCCACCGTGG
>SDBT01005180.1_pt1 | contig 21974 bp, 46 predicted proteins | sample 2277101 | NCBI WGS metagenome assembly SDBT01 (sample SAMN10404973, study PRJNA504765) | marine sediment metagenome | isolation source: marine sediment core GS10_PC15, 103 cmbsf | place: Arctic Ocean: Southern Knipovich Ridge | collected 2010 | reverse complement strand
GCAAAATGATACTTATCAAGGCTGTGGATTGAATGGCGTAGTTTGTGATTTGGATGATGATACTGTTTATTGGAATAAATTAAGTAGTGTTCCGAGAGCAGAAAATTTCAATACTACTGCGGAAATGCATGCTGCTATAGCAAAAGAATGGGATAATATTACTGGGATACCTCATGCAACTCCATCAGATGGTGATACTACTCACTTTAGTTTAGCTGATGAAATATATGATTGGGTTATAGGTTTGAGCTATGTGGCAAATGCATGGGATGCTGACGGAGATATAGACGCTGATGAAATAAGTGAAAGCAAAATTGCATTTACTACTGCCTGTGCTTCTGGAAGTTATTACTATTTGGGCAGTGGAGATGATTTAGCCTGCAAAGCAGATCCTATGGATACGACTGCAGAATGGGCAAGTCTTTGTACTAATTGCGTCGACAATACAGACTTAGGTCCAGATAGTGTTGATTTAACAAGTGATGCTCTAAGTTCTGCTTATGCTGGTGATGGATTAACTGGTGGTGGCACTCTTGCCCTTGCTTTTGACTGCAGTGATGTTACTGGATCAGCAACGGATGGGATTGCTTGTGCTACTGAAGATTTAACAGTTGCTGGGGGAACTTGCTTGACAGCGACGACAACTGGATTAGGAGTAACTGCAAACTGTATTGGGGCTTCCCAATTAGCATTTGATACTAATCAGCATTTAAATACAACAAGTAGTCCAACATTTAGTGGTTTAACAGTCGCTGCAAATGCAATTAGTGATGAAGAGTTGGATGAAGGTGCTACTTTTGCATGGACAGGTACTCATACGTTTGCAGCATCAGGTACATTTAATGATGATTTAATATTTGCGGATGAAATAAAGCCAGACAATACATTATGTGATAATAGCGATTTGCTTTTTAAAACAGGAGCAGATAATTGGGATTGTAAATCATGTGCCGAGATAACAGGCTCAGCAGATTTGTGTGACAGTGGAGATGCAGACACAACTTATACTGCTTCAGGCACTTTATTAGATTTAACTAGCGAAGTGTTTTCAATTAATGAAGGGACTCTAACAGATGAAAGAATTTGTGAATATGAATCTACAGGAACACAATTAGAGTGTGTTTTAGTAAAGGATGGAAGTGGAGAATGTGCTTCAGGTGCTGTTTGTTTAGGTGACCATCTTCATTCAGATACTTATTTTACAGAAACTGAATCAAATACAAATTTTGTATCAAGAAATGCTTGGACTGATATAGATAACTACCCAGCAACTTGTGCAGCCGCTACACCTTTTATTGGAACTATAGGTGATACTTCAACTTGTAGGGGAGTTGTTTCAGATACTTCACCACAACTTGGTGGATATCTGGATACTAATGCCCAGAATATTGGATCTACAGCAGATGAAATAGAAAATATTTATATTGCTACAAACTCTAAAATATATTTAGGAAATGAACAGGAAGGTGAAGCTTATTATGACGGCTCGAAGCTTATTATTAAAGTTAATTAGCTGCCTTCTTTTTATTTTGCCATCTGCTTTTGCTATTAATTTAACTATAGAGGATTTTGAAGATGTCTCAGACTGGTCAATTTCAGATGATCTAACTTCCTTTGCTGTTTCCACAACCCAGGTTTTTCAAGGGACTTATTCCGGCAAGGCCACATTTACAACCAACGCAGCGGCTTCTGGTGAAGCTTTAAAAATTTTTTCTGCTGTTGACTTTAGCCCTTATACCAATATTTCTATCTGGGCTTGGCTCAATGAAGATGATTTTACCTATGATAATTTATTCTCGGTTTCTTTTACAGATGGTGCTTTGAATGCTTGCGCCAACTTGGATTTTAGCATAACTAAAGCAGAAACAACAGATGAAGCATGGTCTCAAGTTTTTTCCAGTTCAATTTCCTCATGGACTTTTTGCAACACTTCAGATATTACCCGAGCATACCTCACTACTTTTACCGAAGACAACCCAGTACCTTTCTCCGTCTATTTCGATGCTTTTAATCTTCATACTCCTGATTCTTGTTTACCTCCTGTTTCTGGTGATATGACTATTATTAATGGGGATAACTGTAAACTTAATGAAATAGATTCTATTACAGGAAATCTAATCATTTTAGACGGCGCACTGCAAATTCAAGCTTCAGGAGCACTTACTATTTCAGGAGGATATATTAATATTTATCCAGGAAGTAATTTAACTATTTTATCAGGCGGACAAATAAATGGATAAAAAAATTAGGAGATGATTTAAATGAATTTAAAAGATGCAATTACAAAATATGGTTATGGAATTTTGGTAACAATGCTGTTGGCAGGATCCTTATTTTTAGATCTGCCAGTTTATGTTTGTGAGGGAAATGACCCGCCTGTCAGAGAGTGTGTTAGGGTTTCAGATTCAGGTCGTACATGCTACTTTGAAACGGGTAGGGATTTGTGTGCTGATGGTGGAATATGGCTGAAAATAGAAGAAAAAGTGCTCTCAGAGCCACATCTGGAGGAAGTTAAAGTTAGAGCTAACAATAAAGAGTGGAATTGTGCTATTTTAGACGGTTATGTTAGCCAATATACTGAGTGCTATTCTGATGACAAACATGGATACTTAGGAGAATTTATTTAGAATCAGTGAAAGATTTTATCGACGGCAACAAAAAGTGGCCAAGATCTTGATCTAAAATCTTTATCGACGAGGAAAAAGTTTAACCGAATAAAAATGAAATTAAAAGAAATCGAAAAATTATCTTTAGAGAATCAGGATGAGATTATTAAATTAAAAGAGAGAGTTAAAAACTGGAAATGGATAATAACAGGAATAGCTTGTCTTATCACAATATTAATTAACTGGTTGATATATTATTTAAAATAAATAAAAGGAGGTAATTATAATGATAGAAATTGTTTTTGATTTGATCCCAATAGTTGGGATACCTGTAGTAAGAGGATTTTTAGGATGGCTTGAAAATGCTGTTGAGGATAAAAAGATTACTAAGATTGAAGTTATGAGATTATTAGGAACTGTCTTGAGAATTGGTGTTCCAGCAGTTTTATTATGGAAGGGAATAAATATGAATCCAGCAGCTGCAGCTTCAATAGTTTCAGTAGCAGATATGTTTTTCCATAAGTTAGCTTCAAAACTGAGCTAAATATTATTTATTTCAATTAAGTGACAGATTTTATCGACGAGAGAAAAAGTGGCCACCAGGAAGATCAGGACCAGCTGCATACTTGCTTGCCGTCGATAAATCTAATTTTTCTATTTAAAAATAAAGTAACTTTTATTTGGTTAATTTTATTTAATATTGATTAGTAATAAAGAAGTATTTAAATAGATTTTATGCATCTTAATTTTAATAAAAAAGAAGGAGGTTGAAGAATACAAGCTGTGATACAAACATTTAGATAAAGATGTTCTTAAAAGCCAAAAGTGAGAGTATCTTTTTCTTTATAAAGGTTTTGAAAAAAAGTTAATTTATCTAATTAGGAGTATAAAAAGAAAGGCATTTAAACAGGAGCATAGAGCTTCTAGCAATCTTTTTATAATTTTTTTGAGCCTTGTATCACAAGCTGTATCACAAGAAAAATGCCTGTAAAAAAGAAATTAAAGTTAAACTTTAGACCAAGTTCTAAAACAAGATTTTTGTTAACAAAATTAGGATATATTTCAAAAAGGGGAAGCATAATTGGTGCGCGTGGAAAATTTACAGATTTCATAAATAATGTGATTGTAAGAAGTTTTGAGAACAAAGCAATTCTAGAAATAGAATTTCCAAGATTTCAAATAGTCAACAAGAGAAATCAAATAGATCTCTTACAGAAAGAGATTTTGAATTTTTCTCTGGAAATTCAAAGAATCAATGACAGAAGAGCTGAAGCGGAAGAATTCAGGAAGAACTTATTGAAGAAGAAATGAACCATACTTTAAGACAGGGAGCATATATTTTATTTGCCTTAGTTTTAGCAGGAATTAACTATTGGATGAAATGGTTGAGTTTCTTTGAATACCTATTAATATGTTGCTTTGCAATGATGCTTGTCAAATTAACAGATATTGAGGATAAATTATGATTTTAAGAATCTATGGAAAATGGTTGATCCTTTTTAAAGAATTTTATAAAAAATTAAAATTAGGAAACTTGCGTTTTTTCATATAGCATTAATTAGGATCAAACTTTCCAATTTAACCATTCCTAATTAGTGTTTTTATTATCTTTTTTTCTATACACATAGTACATACACATAGCAGTACACATCATACACATAGCATTTTTTGTCTATTTTATTAATACAAAGCTTGTACTACCATTTTTCAAGTTCACTAAAATGAAAAACTCAATGTGTACACATAGTACATACACATAGCATTTTTATATAGTTATATTATATTATAGAAATATTTATATATCTCTCTATATATCTCTCTCACATGAAATTTGATGATGGGGGCGTAGGCCCATGTTCTGATTGTGGCAATGATGTTAATGTAAATTCAGAAGTAGATGATTGCAAACCAAAAGTTTTGTGTCCAGCATGCCAGGATGATTATTTAGCTAAGAAGAAAATAAAAGAGATTATTGATGAAGATTATAGGGAAGAAAAGCACTATCCAAAACATTCAGGTGAAAATTCTCGTGCATATTGTCATAGAATCAAATTCAATGAGAGAGTAAGAATAACACAGGAGCTAAAGTTATGATACCTTATATTATTAGAGGGGGATTAGGAGTCTGGTTTCCAGAATGGAAATGGTTTCATCGGAAATTTCATAAGACTAAAATAGTAAAAATAGAAGGAGATTCTTATTTATTTTGTAAAAGTTGCGAGTCTTATATTCCTAATATGCCCGTTGGAGAATGCATTAATTGTGGATGTTTAATTACTCCAAGCATTAAAAATTACTGTCAAAAATGTCAAAAGAAAGGGGTTGAGGTTGTTGATGAAAAGCAAAGTATAACCAAAAAGCAATTAAAAGCCTGTGAAGAATTTGCAGAAGTTAATTCTGAAGAAGCACATAAGTTATTGCTTAACAATGAATTTTGTAGCATACAAAGTCCAGAGAATTATGGTTTGCCTAATGCTGTTATACCTGGTCTTCCAAAAAAAGGGGAACTTGGTTTTATAGATTTTACTAAAGATGGAAGAACAATTCGCCGAAGATATATTTGCAAGAAGTGGAAATCAAAGAAAGTCCCAAATTTAGATGGATTAAAAAATAATATTCATAAACTCCCAGATGGAGATTTTATTATTTGTATTCCTAATGCTACTTGTGCAGAAATAGACAGACTAAAGGATATCATTTCCAGGAATAGAACAGCAAAAGGAAAAGTAATTCTAATTTCTAAAGAAGGAATTAAAATAAAAGAAGTTGTTGATAAGCAGGAATTGAGAGATGTTTTACAAAAATTCTTTAAGAATGAGGGAAAAACCAAATTCACAGTCGAGAATGTTGAAAAATTATTCAAGGAGTTAAAGTTATGAAAAATCAAATTAAGTTAGGGTATGAAATAAAAACAGCAAAAGAAATTGGGATCAACCCCTCACACTTAATTGTAACGGGAATCACTCAACTTTCAGGGAAAACCACAACTCTTGAAGCGCTTATAAAGAGAAGTCAATTAAAAGCAATTATATTCAAAACTAAAATAGGGGAAAAGTCGTTTACAGAAGGAACAGAAGTTCCTCCATTCTTTAGGGACAGAAGTGATTATGAATTTGTTAAATCTTTAATTGAAGCTTACGCAAAAGAAAAATTATTTTTAGAGAAAGGAACACTTATGAGATTATGTAAAGGTTCTTCAAGTTTAGTAGATATTAAAAAAAGAGTTGATGAAGAATTAGCAGAAGGAAATTTAAAGGGGTTAAAAGAAGAGATACACACAAGGCTGCAACACTATTTAGAAAATCTTATTCCTCAAATACAATATGCGAATTTGTCAAGCACATTGGATATCAGGGAAGGAATAAACATTATGAATTTAGAAAGATTTAGTGAAGAAGCACAAAGTTTAATTATCCAATCTGTTGCTGACGAAGTTCTCAAAACTATGAAGGGCGTAATTATTGTTATTCCTGAAGCGTGGAAGTTCTTACCACAAAAATATAATAATCCTTGTAAAAGAGTTGTTGAGAGTTTTATAAGACAAGGGGCAACTAACAAGAATTTTATTTGGATAGATTCACAAGACATGGCAGGGGTAGATAAAATTCCTTTAAAACAAATTTCAACTTGGATTCTAGGATACCAGTCTGAAAGGAATGAAGTTAAACATACATTAGATCAAATATCTCTTCCAAAAAAAATGAAGCCAAAAGAAGAGGAAATAATGGGTTTGAAGAAAGGACATTTCTTTTTATCTTGTTATGAAGGAGTTTATAATGTTTATGTCCAACCTTCCTGGTTAAGTGATGAGGATGCAGTTAAAATAGCTAAGGGAAAATTAGATGTAGATAAAATTGAAGTACCAGATAATTTGACTCCTTACTCAAGACCAATTCAGGAAGGGGAACAAAAAAAAGCAGAAATAGAATTTGATGATTCTAAAATAAGAAAAGATTTAATAGAGTTAAGGAGCGATTTTTTTGACAAAATTCAAGAATTACAAGATTTTGGGCGGAAGTTAGCAGAACAAATTTACACTCTAAAATCTCAAACACATGAAGTTAATGAAGAAGAAATTATAAGCAAGGTCTTACAAAAACTGCCCTCTACTTCAAATACAGCACAAACTTCTATAAACAAAGAAGAAATAATTTCAGAGGTTTTATCCAGAGTTCCAAAAACTCCTGGAGCTGCAATTTATAAAGTTGCTCCATTAGTAAAAATTACAAAAGATTTTTTGAAAGAAGCAAAGGATAAAATCTTAAAGGACATTCAAAGTTTAAATTCTGATGAAAAAAAAACATTAAAATATTTAGAGAGCAGGAAGGCTGATGTTTCTATTACAGAAATAATTGAAAAATGTTTTTTATCGAAGAGGGGTGGAAGCTCTTCTACCAAAGTTTCTAATGTTACAAAAAGTTTAATCAATATTGAAGTAACAATTAAAACTCCAGGCCAAAGATTTAGAGGGGTTTTGATGCAAAGAATTTCAGGTTTATTAGAAACTCACAAATCAAGCAAAGAAGAAATCGAGCAGGTTTTTAATCATATCTTGATGGAGATCCTTAAATGACTGACATCAAAAAGATTCAATGTCCAGAATGTGGAAGTGGAGCTTTTTACACATTATTAGATGGCACTCGACGCTGTAAGAAGTGCGGGTGTAGATTTAAAGATAAAGAGGTGAAATAAATGAAATTTTTAGAAAAAATAAAGGATTATTTTATGGTAGAGGAAGAAAAAGAAGAATCTCCTGAAGAGGAAACGAAAGAAGAAGAGAAAATAAATAATTTCTTAGGTTATAAGATTGTTAGGGACGACAGACTTAAGATAGTAAAAGTACCAGGTGCAATTATAGAATTTCTAGGCAGGGATAGATCTCCAGAGATTGAAAAGTTTAAGCAAGAGGGATTGGAAGCTATCAACAGTTATGATTTTAGAATAGATCATGAGGAGTATGAAAAGCAGGAAGTTCTTGAGATTATAGAGAGATTCAAAATAGATTTTAAAAAAGAATTGGGGTTGGAAGAGGGGGTGAAAAAAGAAAATGGAAAATAAAAAAGATACTAAAACTGAATCTTTTCCAGAAACTACTTGTTCGGACATAGATACAGTAAATGTATTCGGAAAGATTAGAAATTTTTTGATTAGATTACTTGTAGGAAAAAAATCGATACTACTTAATTGTAAATTAATAAGCTCAAAAGTTACTATCAATAACAATACTTTACTATCCAATAATAAATTTATGCTAGAAGAAGATTTTGAAAATAGACCTTCAGGAATTACAATTAGACCCTGCTACAGAAAATGAAAAAAACTGAAGAAGAAATAATTGTAAGACAAACATTAGATTTTTTGTTAGAGTATGCAGAAGTAAAGGATCTAAATTTAATAACTCTTGCAATCCAGGATTATGAAGTAGAAGGATACAATTTGGATTTATACAGGGAAAAAGTTACCAAGTTGAGGAAAATGGCGGTTGGTTAGGGAAAATGAATAAACTAATAATAGTATTTTTGATAGGATTAGTTTTGATTAGTGGATGTAATTCAAATAACATAGTTGATTCAAAAGAACAATTTTGTACAGATAAAGATATGACTGTTGATACCACCTATATATTACAAGATAATTGGGTGAGATGTTGTGAAGATTATAAACCAACTTCCGATGGTTTTTATAAAATGAAATGTAAAAATTATGAAATAGAAATAAATAAATCTATTTTAAATGATTCAGAGAAAATGTATTTGGGTGAAGATGTCTATGGAGATTTTAAAGGAGAACTTAGTATTAATGAAGATTTTTTAACAGAATCACAAGGAGTAATATTCTATATGGATTATATTGATTTTAGAAGTAAAACTTTAAATCTTTCAACAAAAAATAAAATAGGATATAGTTTTTTTAGCTTTGATGAGATTGATTCCATAGAGTGGAATATTGAAAATGGAACTTGGAGATATAATAAGGAAGCTCAAGATTTGGTGGAATTAGATTATAATAAAGGTATTGATAGAGGTATAGAAATTTGTGAAGATGATTATAAACCTAAGTTAGAGCAATATAATCCACCAGAAAATTGTATGATTTTAATTTTAGATAAATATATGATGAGATATATTTGTGAAGATGATGAATATTATATAGAGTTAAAAACGCAATAGATCATATACATCTGTGGCGTTTTTGGAGTATTTGTAGTGGGTAACTAAAAGAAAGATGGAAAAAATAAAATATCAAAAAGCAAAAGGATGCTGCAAGTTTGACTGCGATGATTATCCAGAGATTAATGTAGAAGAATCTTTGAGGAAGAAAAATCTTGAAATCACAACTAATATTGTTGCATGCTCCAGATGTAAACACTTTAAGCCTTTTGATCTTTATCTAAACGGAAAGTTAGAATTTGAATTTTACGAAGAGGAGTTGAAGGATTTTGGAAAAAATAAAGACCTACTCTGAAAGAAGAGGTAAACTTTTTGGAGTAAATGAGGGGGAAGATTTAAACATAAAACTTCAATTACTGAATGATGTTGTTGGTAAGCTCAATGAAATTGTTGGATGGATAAATAAAAATGGCAAGATGTAGATTTTGTGGATGCACCGACGGGAAAGGATGTCTTGGTGGATGTTATTGGGTTGGACCAAACATTTGCTCAAACTGCGTTATGAAAATTCCTGGGATTGAAAAAGAATTAAAAAAATATTTGGATGATCCAGCTGCTGATGAAATTATTGTAACAATCAAGAATAAAGATAAATCTTCAAGCAAATTCATCGTTATCAAAAAAGGAAAATAAAAAAATGGTAAAAGAAAAACTAAGTAAAGAAGAAAAACAAAATAAAATCATAGAAAATTTAAGCAAACAGTTATTAGTCTGTGGTTCAGATTTTAAGAATATTATGAGGTTTACAGACGAAGGTAAGCCATCTTTAGTGGGGGGAATCTGCGGTGAAAGGGGAGTTAAAATAAATAACCTGTTCTTTGATATTTGTTCTGTAGATTCTAAATTTGGATTGAAACTTACTAAATGGAATCAGGAACTTACTCAAGCTCAGAAGAAATTAAAAGAGGATCATGTAAAAGATATTGGGAAAAAAGAGGAGCTTAATTATTTAGGATGAAAAAGAAACTAACTAAAATTAGAGGGAAGGAATTGCACTTTAGAACTTATGACGAGTTTGATAAGTACTGTAAAGGTAAAGACATTCAATGTTGCAAAATTAAAATTGATGAAAAATTATCAGATGAAGAATATTGTAAAAGGTATAGTGCTTTGATGATAAATATTAGAACAAATAAAATTATAGATTATCTGGGAGAATAAATAAAAAATGAAAAAGAAACTAAACAAACAGGAAATTGCTGATCATAAAGCCCAGATTGATGACTGGAATTTAGATTGCGAAGTATTAGAAGCTGAGCTCGTAGATATCAGAGGACAGTTAAATCATATTGGTCTTGCATTAAAAGCAAAAATTGCTGCTTTGAGAGTTGAACTAGTTTCAATACAGTTAGATCTAGAAAAAAATCTAACTAAAAGGCAGCTTCAAAAAGCTTTAAAAACAAAAACAGCTAAATTAGAAAGAACAAAGCTGAACATTAAAGCTTTAAAATATCAAATAAAGGAGGGGATAGACATGCCTGATAAAGAAGAAACTTCTGAAGAGCCTGAAGAAACTAAGGATTCAGAAGAAGATAAGGAAGAAGAATCATCTGAAGAATCTGATGAAGATGAAGATTCAGACGACAATTAGTTATGATCTTAAGGGATTCATGAACTTAGGATAAGAAAAGGTTAAACCCTTTTTAACATTAAGAAAGAGGCGAGCATCTGCCTTTTTTTCATAGAATCTGAGTGTAGGTCACTTCCTTAACACAAGGTTTATGGTTGGTGCTTCAATCACATCAATCAGCCTGCACTCTTAAAAAAATAAAAAATGAAAAAAGATTTTGTAATTGTAAAGGAAGGGATCCCAACAGGATTTTTTTCAATAAAAGATGATGCTGTAAAAGCATTAGAAGAATTTGTATTAAAAGATAAAACTATTGAAGCTGGGTTTATCAAAGAAAATGAAAGGAAAAGTTAAATTTTGGAATGCTGGAAAAGGATACGGGTTTATTAAAGGAGAAGATAATAATGATTATTTTTTCCATCACACTCAAGTCAAAGATTTCACACCTGCTAAAGAAGATCTGGTAGAATTTGAAGTTGAAGAAGCAAATAGAGGCTTGCAGGCAGTTAATGTTAGAAAAGTTGGAGCAACTTAAAACTCAGGAGAAGAAATCATGAATAATAAAAATCAACAAGAAATTATGGAGGATGAGCCTATTGAAGAAGAGGCATTGCCATCAATAGATATTGATGGTCTCCCAGAAAGAAAGATTGGAGAAAAAGCCCACTTAAAAGGAAAAACTGTTCTTATAGAGGATGTTAATCTAAAACCTAGTGGAGACCAAAGAAAGTCTAAGGATGGATCCAAAAACATGGAAATTATTCTATTTAGATTAACTTACAAATTAAATTCTGAAGAAAGATGTTTTGAAAACTACGGCGGAGTAACAAGATTTATCAGGGATTCAGGAGATAAATCAGAGCCAACCATAAATTATAAGGGCAAAAGTGCAGCTGCTAATTTATTCAAAGCCTGGTTAAAATTCAATGACAAAGAATTTAAGGAAGTTTCTTTCAAGGAATTCTTCCAGGGATTAAAAGGATTAAAGGCAAAGCTAAAGGAAGTTAATGTAACTTACCAGGGGGAAGAATCTTTCAAGAACGTAGTCCAGGATTTTGTAGGATGAGAATTACAGACATTGCACTCCTAACTCAAGAAAGAGACAACCTGTTAAATTATTTTAGAGAAAAAAAAATAAACAGATTGGATTCAACAATTGTGATGAGCGAGGCAATCAAAGAAATAACATTCAATGTAACCAATGAGCAAATCAAGCAGAGGTTGAAAGAATGGCAGGAAATTCAGGAGATGGATTGAAATGACTGGATTAAAAACTTTAAAGGATTTAACTTATTTTAAACGAGCAGATGGCACGCCTTGTGAAGGACATATTCCAGATGTTAATGAATTAATGCAAGATGCTATTAAAGATGTAAAGCATTTTATGGCAGCTTATGAACTTAAAGTTGACCAGCTTCCTCATGATATGGAATTTGTAAAAGATGAAGGAAAAGTATTATTTAGGTATAAATGTGATAAGTTATTAGAACCTAATGATAATAGAAGATTTTCTATAATTGCATATATTATGTGGAAGAATAATCTTACAGCTGAGGATTTAAGATGAAGATAAATTTGAATGATTTTGATGATTTTGTAGAAAATAATGATTCTATTTTTATAGAAAGATGTACAAAATCAGATTCGAATAATATAAAAGAAGAAGTAAAGGATTTTCTTAAACATAGGGCAATCGAACATTTAAAATTTTGTAAAAAGAATTTATCTGAAGGAATCTGGATTGGAGTAGAAAAAAGAAAAATAAATTCTTATTTTATTTGGGAAGAAAATAAAGTTAAAAATGAGAGGGATTCTAGAATCATTGGAGTAATTTGCTTTGTAGTTAAATATTATAATTTAACTGAAGAGGATTTAAAGTGAAGCTAAAAACCTGGAAGGATTTAGAAAAAGATTCTGCAGATGTCGACGTAAATGCAAAAGTAGTGGAATCAAGAGAAGGTAGAAGGGAAGCAATCAGATGGGTTAAATCAAAACATTGTAGAAATTTTGCAACAACTTTTGATTCTTATTTATTCTCAAATGCAAATGAAGCTATAGGTGCAGGAAAATTTATTAAATATTTTTTCAATATAACCGAGAAGGATTTGAAATGACTGAATTAAAAACTTTGAAGGATTTGATTTTTCCTAAAGGAAATAAAGAAGGAAGTGTTCATAGTTCAGATTTAAGAAAAGAAACTATCAAATGGATTAAAGAAGAAATAGAAATCTGGAAAGCAAATCACACATTAAGTAAAAAAGAAAAAGTAACTGATGTTCCAAGAATAAAAAGATGGATGAATAGATTCAATCTAACCAGGAAGGATTTGAAATGAGTCCTCCAAAAACTAGCTCAAGAAGAAAAGACCTGGAGTTTACAGGAAATGTTGTGGATTTAGTTGACGCTGTTATTTCGACGGCCTTAACTCCAGAATTAGAGTGGGCTTTAGAAGCATTAAAAAAAGCTCTTGATAAAAGACTTTCAAAAGGCTCAAAAGCAATTAATGCAGCGGGTTAAGGGTTCGCCTTTGTGAAAAAGGGTATACTTGGGTTCGAGTCCCAGCATGCTGGTTGCAACCAACCAAACGCTGTTTTATAACAGAAGATGAAAAAAGATAAAGATAAAATTAAAATTAACATGGGTCCCGAAGAGTGCGGGAATATCATGAAGAAGATGATTAATAGAATTGAGAAAAAAAAGAAATGAAACGGTGCAAGAAGTGCGGAGCAAAAATTGAGTGGACTAAAACAGAAAATAATAAATGGATTCCTATGGATCCTGCAGGAACATCCCACTTTGAAACTTGTCCTTATGCCGGAGAATTTAGAGGAAAACATTTCAATAGTCTAGATCCTGTAGATTATGGTAAAATAAAAAAAGAGCAGGGGCAAAAATGCTTAGAGGATTTTTAAATGAAAGATAGAGATAAAGAAGGAAAATGGATAAAAGGAAATAAAGCAGGTTTTAAGGAAGGTAATACTGTGGGAGAACAATTTAAAGAAGGACACTCTGCCAGTACAATATCAGGATTCTACTCAGATAATTTTTCGCCATGCAATGATAAATGTCCTCAATTTAAAAGTTGCAAATTTAAAGAGACAATTAAAGATCAATACAATATGTTTAGATGTAAAGAAGAAATAGATTTTTTCAATGAAACTGAAAAGAATATAGAAAAAGAATTTAATTTAGATGACAAGGATAAATTCCAATTACCTTTAATGATCATGAGAATGATTAAGGTTAAAAGACAGAATAGATATGAAGCAACTAAGGGAGTAACTCAAACTTCAATTTTATTTAATCCTGTTTCAGGAGAAGAAAGGGAAATAGAAGTTCCAAATAAAATAAACAGGGATGTTTATTACGCAGAAAAGATTTTAATGCAGTGGCTGGATTCTTTAAAGTTATCAAGGTCTTCAAGAGACGCTTCGAACAAAATAGATATCTTCGCTAATATAATTAATTCTGGAGATAAGAAAAAAATAGAAAATTAAAGAATATGAATAAAATAATTATGTGGTTAAACAAAGAAGATAAATCAAATAAAACTCTAAAAGTGGGAATCATAATTATTATTTTCTTGAATATATTTTTTATAATATTAAATTTGCTGAGGATCATTCCATAAAAAAATGATTTCTAATTGGGCTACTAAAGGAGAATTAATTTTGATGTGCAGAGTTAAACCATCAAAAATAGATAAAATAATTAAGGAACTAATCTTGCAAGGCTTCATTGAAGCAGATTATTCTAACTGGTCAGATCCTAAATTCAGATTTGTTAAAACTGAGGGTTTGTTAAATAAAATAAAAATTTTCTTAGCAGAAAGATGAAAAGAATTAAATTTTATGATAAAATAATTGAAGCAGTAAAGAAAAAGGCAAAGCCAGGAAACTCGCCAGAATTATATATAAATTCTCCAAAAGGATTAGTCATGGTTTTGTTAGCTCTAGAAAAAAAGTACATGGCAAAACTGGCTCTTGAAACTTTTAAATTACAATATAATAATCCTGAAATGATTTTAGTCCAGGAAGCCTGGTTTGTTCAAGCAAAGGATCCTAAAAAAGTTAAGGTCCCACCAAGCCAGCATCCAGACAGAAAAGAGTGCTTTATTATTTCTTATTTCTCCAAGACTCGATGTTTATCACATTCCTTAATTTTCAAAAGAAAAAATAAGGGACTGGAATGGACTAAAGAATTAAATTACTGGGATAACACAAATATGAAGTCTCGCTTTAATCCTTATACATTTAAAGAAGAAGATATAAGCAGATGGTTAGAGCTCTCTAAAATTGATGAAATAAAATTGAAGGGAAAAAAAGAGATTTTTAAATTGGCTTTTAATAATAAGCTTATAAATTATAGATACAAAGACGAGGCATGCTTAGAGTGTTTTAATCAAAAAGGAGAATGTTATATGGCTACTCAGGCAATGCCAATTAATGAATTTAATCAAAAAATTTCTTTGTTTAAAGAAGTAATTTCAAGAGTCCAAACAACAAAAAAATGAGCAATAGAGCTAAAGGAAATCGGACTGAAAGAAGAGCTGTAGAAGAATTAGAAAAACAAGGCTGGCTGGTCTATCGAGTTAAAGGCTCATCAAAGTTTAATAAAAACGTTGATATTTTTGGGCTATTTGATATCCTGGCGATTTCAAAAATACACTATGATCAACATAGATTATGGATTCAGGTTAAAACAAACAGGAAAATATATGGCAAGGCTCTAAAGCCTTTCTTAAAATTTAAAATTAAATATTGTGATGAAGGAGATTTAGTCCAAATCTGGAGCTGGTTTGACAGAAAAGGCTGGAGCATTAAAACAATCTAAAGGAGGGGAATAAAATTAAAGAATTAAAAATTGCAATAAGATGTCTTGAAAAGGCAACAAAAGAGCAATTAAAATGGAAGAATACAGATGCTTTGATGTTCCAATTCTTATGTCAAATGAAACTTTTTGTAGAAAATTTGGCTAAAAAAGAAGGAAATATCAAACAGAAAAAAGTATTTAATAACTATGCTAAAGCATTCAGTAATTTTTCTAAGTTATATAAAAAAGCAAATGAAAGAAGCTAAATTTATTGGAGTATCTAATGGAAGAGCTGGAAGGAAATTCAGATGGGAATGTCCCTACTGCAGGAAAAATAAAGCTCCAGAATGCAGGTTTAATTTATCTCCAAAAAAAATAAATGTTGAACATAAATGCAGATTCTGTAAAAGAAAATTATTCTTAAAATATTTTAAAAGATGAAACCAAAGAAATTATTTACAGCTATTTTTAGTTTTGATAGGAGAATTTGCATAAGAGGTTTTGCAGGCGGAACTATACAAATAAGGATTAAAAAAGAGCCTTGGATGGAATTTAATTATAAAAATTTTAAAGAACATAGTCATAAATTTACTGCATTAGAATTGGATTATATATGGACTTTTATTAAAGGTGCTTATGAAGATGAATAAAAAAGAAGTAGAATCATTTAAAAAACCATCAAGATTAAAAGCAAAAATAATTGATTGCTTTAAAGATATAACTAAAGATTCAAAAGTAGAAATAATCCCAATGAGTATTATGATTGGAAATACATTTACAGTTCATTTCAAGATTCATAATAAAAAAAGTTACCTTAGTGGAGAAGTTACTTTTGAACCTAGGAGTGGTTATCATTCCTGAAAAGAAGATGAAATGTCCAATATGCAAACTTGAATGTGGAAATGCTGGTCTCTTGGCTATGCACATGAAAAGTCCTGGACGAAAATATCGTTGGATCCATAGAAAATATGAGAAAAAGAAATGAAAGTAATCAAAGCACCAAATAAATTCAAAGATAAAATTTATGTTTTTCTTGCTGGAAGCATAGAAATGGGGAAAACAGAAGACTGGCAGCAAAAAGTAACTAACGAATTATCAAATTTTGATGAAATAATTATTTTAAATCCAAGAAGAGATGACTGGGATAGCTCTTGTTTTGAGCAATCAATAAATAATAAAAAATTCAAAGAGCAGGTAGATTGGGAATTAGACGCACAAGAAAAAGCGGATTATATAATTATGAATTTTGTTAAAGATACAAAATCTCCTATTTCTCTTCTGGAATTAGGATTATTTGCAAGAAGCAGGAAACTTTTTGTTTGTTGTCCTAAAGAATTTTGGAGAAAAGGTAATGTTGATATTGTTTGTCAAAAGTATTGTGGAATTATTCCATTTGAAACTTTAGATGATTTAATCGATGCATTTAAGGAAAAGTTAAGAAGATGAAAACAGTTTATGAAGAGACTATAACTTTTGATGGATTTGATGCTACTGCATTTATTATTACTACAAGAAAAGGCTGGGCTCAAGGCATATTTATTAAAAAACTGGATAAGATTTTAGTTGGCAACGTTCACGCAAACAATGGATTAAAAGGATTAATGCATATACTAGTTAAGAAGTTTAAGACTAATAAAATTTTATTTTCACCTTTAATTACTAATCACATTCAAAATAAAGTTAGGGGAAAGCTGAAAATTATTAAAGCTGATGCCAAAGGAAATCCTTATGGTGAGGATATTAAATGCTTAGAAACTATTTGGAAAGATGGTTAAAAACTTAATGATGTGCTTTCCAAGAAGCGGAAATAATTTAATAAGATACACAATCGAGTTCTTAACAAAGAGGCCAACTGTAGGAACTCCAAAGTTAGTCCCTCAAAACAAAGACAAGGAAATTTTAGACAGGTCTCATAATCCAGAAGCAAAGCTCCCGCATATTTTAGGATCCTTAAAAGAAGGAGAAGAGTGTAAAATATTACTGCTCTTAAGGAATTATAAAGAAAGTATAATCAGGCACGCTTCAAACCTTCATAAATTTAATTTAAATTCTCTAGATATTAAAGAATTTTTAAACCTTAAATGCTGGCCGTCAGAATTTAACAGCCCGAGTTTAAAGAAGTCTTACTGCAATACTCTAAGAACGTTTCACAACTACAAAGGAAATAAATTGTTAATTTATTACGAAGATTTAATTAAAGATTATGAAAAGGAATTAAGAAAAATCATAGAATTTTTCCAATTAAAAAAAGAAGCAAAAGAAGATATAGAAGAGTTCTTTAAATACAAAAAATATCATTTCCAAGAGTCAATTAAACACTATGCTTATAATTCTATAACAAAAGGAAATCATATAATTTTTCACTCAAAAGACTTAACAAAAGAGCAATTAAGAATCTATGATAGAGAAATTTTAGACTGCATAGGCAAGGATATTTATAGCAAGTATTTATTAAGATATTTAGAAAAATGTTAGCTGGAACAGAATCAAGTAAAGATAGAAAATATCATTTATCTTTTAGGAGAAAGCGTAAACCAAAAGGAAAGAAAACAAATATATACGTAGTAGAAAAAGACCACGAGTATGGATTACGACTTGGAGAAGTTAGATGGTATGGTGCATTTAGACAATATTGTTTTTATCCTGAAAAAGATACTATGTTTAGTAAAGGTTGTTTAGAACTTGTTAATAACTTTTTAGATAAAGTAAATAAAAGGCATAGAAATAAACTGAAGAATAAGACATATCCATAAGACGATGTCTAAGACTAAGATGAAACAAGAAGAAAAGAAAATTTTAGAATTAGTAAGACTTGCTTCAAAAATAGTAGTGTTAGAAGATATAAAATTGTTAAAAAAATTAGGAGAAAGATAGAAAAAAATGGAAAGAAATGCTGTTAGTTCAAGTAATATAAAGTCTATTGGCTATGATGAAAAATCCAAAGTCCTTGAGATAGAGTTTCATGGCGGAAAAGTTTACCAATATTCTGAAGTTCCAAAGCAAGAATATATGGGGCTGATGAGTGCTTCTTCTCATGGAAGTTATTTTCATGCAAATATTAAAGATAAATATTCTTATACAAAAATAGGATAAGAACCTTTCTTTAGAAAAGAAACGTTCACGAAAGAAAAAGCCTTCAGGGAAAAAGATGAAAAATAAAACCAAAGAAGAAGTTCTTTCAACAAAAGACGTTCACGAGAAAATAATTGAAAAACTAGCAGATTTAGAACATCAACAATGGGCACACTGGACTAAATATTTAACAAGAAATTTTACAGAGGAAAATGTAATTAGATGGGAAAAACAAAGAGAAACTCCTTATAAAGATTTATCAGAAAAAGAAAAAGAATCAGATAGAGAATGGGCAAGAAAAGTTTTTGAAATATGTCAAGAGCAGAAAGCAGAGCAGGTTGAAGAATTGAAGAATAAAGAGAGATATAGAGATTATGGGATAATAGAAGAGTTTGTAATGGACTTGAAAGAAGACAAAATCTTCAAGGTGAAAAAATGAAAACTAAATGTATAATCTGTGAAACAATTATTAAAACAAAAAGTAATAAACGTGTTTCTTGTGGTGGTGATTGTTCAATTATTTATGAAAGAGTTTCTAAGTTATTAGTTAATAGATTTAATCGAAGGAAAACAAAGCAGGTTGAAGAATTGAAGAGTAAAATAAAATATCAATATACAATTAAAGAGAATATAAAATTAATAGACAAAATTTTCAAGGATAAAAAAGAAAGTTCCCCACACCCCTCAAAGAAAAATGAATAAAGAAGAAATAGATAAAGAAAGTTTGAAAAGATATGGAAAATTCTATGATGATTTATGTAATATTAGAAAAGGTATAATAAGAGATTTGTTGAAGAAATAAAATGGATTTAAAAGAAAAGTTTCCCCTAGGTTCCCACACCCTCCTCACCCTTTCAAAAATTAAATAAGCACACTTCAAAGAAAAGATGAAAGATACTGCAATTACAAGGGCAAAACAAGACATGGCAGTAGACTGCAAAAGAGCAAAATACGACGAAGTTTATTTTATAGAAAAGATATTAAAATTACAATTATACCAGGTTCAAAAGAAATTAATAGAAGATCCTTCCAGGAGAAAATTACTAAGATGTGGAAGGCGATGGGCCAAGACTTGGCTAAGTGCAGCTCATTGCATTTATTTAGCAACCAAGCCCAATTGGAAAATAGGAGTCTATGGTCCTGGATGGGAAGAAGTAAGCATTTATATGGACTGGATTAGAGAGCATATTGCAGGAAGCTTAGTTGAAGGAAGTGTTATTTTAAACCAGAGATTTAACATGGTGTTTAGCTCAAGAGCCAGGATAATAGGCAGAGTAGCTTCTATAGGTTCTAAAGGTAAAAGAGGACGAGGTTTTAATCATTTGGCAGTAGATGAAGCAGCCCATGTTTCAGATGCTGATATGGCTATTATAAGGCCAACTACATTAGATTTGGCAGCTTCAGAATGGTTAACATCAACACCTTCAGGCCATAATCATTTTTTCAGAGCAGAAGAATCTGGAGAGTATAAAATTTATCATTTTACAACTTATGATAATCCTAGAATAGCCAAGAAAGATATAGACAAGGAAAAGAAATTAATGACTGATTTTGAATTCCAGCAGGAAATCATGGGAGAATATTTAGATGACAGCCATCAGCCAATTCCGCATGCATTGATTGAAAAGGCAATTAATAATGATTTAAAATTTATAGATAATCCTCAAGAAGGGCATAGGTATGTTGCTGGATTAGATTTAGGCAGGAAAAGAGACAGGAGTGTATTTGTTATTCTAGATGCTCTTAAAAATAATCAAATTAGAATTGCTCATATTAAAGAATTTACCATAGATCCAAAGGACCCAAGATTCTGGGTCAAGGTCTTGGACCATGCAGAATTTTTATGCGACCACTTTGGAATAGAAAAATTACTGGTAGATTCAACAGCAATGGGAGACAAGCCTGTTCTAGATCTAAAATTAAGTTTTGCTGACAAAGGATTAAATACAAAAATAGAGGGAGTTAATTTTAGCTATGCTATTAAAAACAAGTGGGAAGGACTGATTAATCAATTGTGCTTAAAATTCGAGAGATTCCAAATACATTTTCCGTTTCACATGGAATTGGTCAAGCAATTAAAAAGTATCAGATTTGATGCCAGAACAAGGATATTTACGAATGTAGGAAGAAGTCCAGATGTAGTTATGGCTTTGAGTTTGGGATTGAGAGCACTCCCAAGTGCTGACGTTTTGTTTTATTCAAAAGGCAATCGAATGTCAAGTCCTATAAGTTCTGGGAAAACAAGGGCTGTGAGCTTGGATAAATACATAAGTTAGAACCTTTCTTTAAAAAAGAAACGTTCACGAAAGAAAGATGGTACCCCAGCTTTTTTGGTGAAGCTTTTTTTAGTTAAAAAAGATTCTTCTAACGCACTTTTTTTTATAGTGGAATCTTGTTTGAGTTATGACTCGCTGTTCTATAAGAACAGGAATTTGGCTTTTGAAAGTAAAACCGCCAAATTTGCATTTACAGTCTGTCGCTCTGGAGGAATAACGAACTGGCGTGATAACGGTCTGACGATATGACTGGCTGGCGTTTTTAGCGTTCTGCCGATATGGCGGGTTGATTCAAGGTCAACAGATTATATCTCTCACAGGCATTTGTCTTTTGTCTACTACCTAATTTTAGAGAACTACTTGCGTTTCTGAGATGCCCAGAAACGCCCTACTAATGGTATATTGACACGGATTTTCTATTTCATATAGAAAGTAGGCTTTAGCAAATATCTTGTGGTTTTGACATAGCTACGGCTCGGTCAGAGCATGCTCTTCTACGCTTGGTTTTTTCTTTGCAAAAAACTCTTCACTACCTCACAACCAGACAAATCTTAAAAAAAAGATTTTCTTATCGTCTTTCATTATAATGGCGACGATTTTCTTCGGAATTTTACGCTGAAAATGGCTACTCAAGAGTAGCCCCCAATCACTTTTAGTTCAGGGTAAAAGGTTGGAGCCTCATATTCTCCAACATTTTCTTAGCATAAAATTCTCTCAGACTACGCTATGTCAAAACCACTCAGCTCTAAGAATTGTAATAATTCTTATAGCATTTATTTTAAACTCCCCCCAACCCCCTCATAAATTTGAGGGGGGGCTTCTTGCAAAAAAAACTAAACTTCTTTTTTGTAACGCAATATCAGAGATATTGGAATTTAAAGTGGGGGGGCTTTTTTATTATTTCTCGGAGCAACAGAGTTGCTCTATTTTTTTAACAAAAGTATTTCTATTTCGGAGCAGAGCTCCGATTTGTTTCACAAAGTATTTCTTAGCAATCAAAGTTGCTCTATTTTTCTATGTTGCAGTTTCTTTTATATTTCTTATAATTCCAAACAACCGACCACCCTATCCTATTTATTTACAATGTTTAGAATTAAGAAAGTTAATTTGGCTTTTTTCTCTCAGAGCAATCGATAGCCTAATCATTATATTTTAAATTTATTTTTACAGCTTTATTTTAATTCGCCAAATTAAAGATTTAATATCTCAATAGTAACTACACCACTACGCCCAGCGGGTGCCCCTGACCCCGCTGGTCTGTTCAGTAGTTACAGCTCACACTCCCCAACCCCCCTTCTCTAAGGGGGGCTTGGAAATGCCCTGTCGCAAGCTGAGGGCGTTTCTGTTTTAAAAATTTTTGTTGTGCTCGCCCGTTCGCTGGGCTCCCAGTCAATAAGTGCTTTCCCCTAACCGCCCACATCAAGACATACTCCACCCACGATACTAGACCCCAAACGTTCCATCTCCT
>SDBT01005179.1_pt1 | contig 21975 bp, 25 predicted proteins | sample 2277101 | NCBI WGS metagenome assembly SDBT01 (sample SAMN10404973, study PRJNA504765) | marine sediment metagenome | isolation source: marine sediment core GS10_PC15, 103 cmbsf | place: Arctic Ocean: Southern Knipovich Ridge | collected 2010 | reverse complement strand
CGGCTTGCACGTTGGCGCTGCCCTGCTGCGAAGCATCGCGCAGGTTGAAATTGCTCGGTGTAATTGGTTCATCAAGCGCGCCCGTCTTGATCTGCAATTCTCGGGTCTGCGTGCCGACGATCAGACGGCCAAGCGAGGCAATCCAGGGTATCCGGTCCGAGCCGTCCGACGCCACGGTGCGATTGATCGACCCGGCATCGCCTTCTGTACCAGGGCTCCAGCCCTCGAACGAGTCCGATTCCGAGAGTTGGATCTTGCCCCTGCCTGCCCAGCCCAGGCGCCCTTCATGGAAAGCCACGGCGGAAGGGAATCCCCGGAAGGTCGACCAGTCGCTTTCCTCCCAAAGCTCGCTCGGTGTCGTCGAGCCAAGGGCCATCAGAACGGAAGCCGAGGATTCGGTGGCGCCGGTGACCGCGCGGATTTTCACGACGCCGCTGATCCCGCCGCCAGCATAGGTGATGCTGAGTGGCACAGTGCGTTCAGCCGTCTCCGATGATCCTGTGACCAGCCCGATGCGGTAAAAGGCAATCTGATTATCGAGACCATCATCATGAGTGGAATCGATCGTGGTATTGAACTGGAGACCTTCGACGGCGGCGAAGTTGGAGGTGGTCCCGATCGATCTCTGAATATCAATGCGGTTGTCGGATGACTGTATCCAACCGCCCGTGGTGTCGATAAGGAATGTGAATTTCCTCGCGTCGCCAACCCCGGATATGCGGATCGAATCGGAATATTGATCAAAAGTTGTCGTCGTAAACGACGCCTTCTGCCCGACCGAAGTGATGCGGAAAAGCGCGCCGACATGACCTGAATTGAAAAGCGGCTGGTCGCATTCCAAAGTGATATCGCCGTTCAGGGCCGAGGGCGTCAGGTTCTTGTTGGTGATGTTGATGGCGCGGAACGGCCCATCCTCGGGGTCGTAATCGGCCACTGCCCACGAATTGATGCCGTGGCGCTCGATGCGCTTTTGCCGAAACGCATTATCGGCGACGAACAGAACGTCGGCAGATTGATCCCAGCGCAGGTAATCGAGATCGCTCGACGACCAGGACAGCGGCAATACCAAATCGCCCGTCGCATCGATAGTAATGGACGCGACCCGCGAGCTGTATTCGGTGTTGCCCGAGAGTTCGATATGAAAATCGGTGCTGTCGTTGGTGAACAGGAACGAATAGGTTCCTACCTTCAATTCGCGCTCGTTGATGTAATCGTCGCCGCCGACCGATGAGCCAACCCGTATATTGACATGGCCCCGATTGACGACCGTGGTCAGGCCCCGCGTTCCCGTTGAGGCTTCGACCGATTGACGGCGAATGGCGCGGGCATAGCGATTGCCTATCAACTCCATGAAGTCGCCGGAAATGTGAGTCGACGACGCGCCCGATTGATCGGCGTCCGTCCAGTCCACCAGGGTATTGGATGAGCTGAAATCTCCATTGGTCACGGTCACGCCGGCAAGGGTGCGCGAGATCACCGTGTCCTGGGCGAAGATGCGCAGGGCCGTGGACGCCACCTCGAGCAACGCCGTATCGGTGGTGCCGAAGATGAACGGTATCAGTCGGGCCTTAGTGGAACCGCGCACGGTGGTGATGTATTGCAGCCCGGGCCGAAGCATCATCGAGCCCAGATTGCGCGGGACCCAATTGGTCTGGATTTCCGCAGATAGGCGCGTGCGGTCGAGGTCGACACGGGCAAGCGCGAGTTTGGAAATCCTCCCGCGGTTAAAGGTTACCAAAGGGGCGTTGATGCGCATAAATACTCCTGTTATACTCTTCGTCTAACGGAGAAAGGGAAATTATGCCGTACAACTATCATAAAGATATTACGCGCCGCGTTTACGGAAATTGGACTGCGATCAGCTTTGATGATTGGACCGTAAACGCGAAGGGGATCAGGCGCGCAAGCTGGTGGTGCCGCTGTATCTGCGACACTTACCATAGTCTCACGTTGCAACAATTGAATTCTGGGTATCCATATTCGTGTGGTTGCGTAAAGAATCCACTGACCGCAAACTCTAGCCGTGGCCGTTTCAAAAATCTTGCTGGACAAGTCTTTGGTTATTGGACCGTTATGCAGCGCAAGGGATCGCTGAAAAGCACCCCTAAAAAAACTCACGCCCTGTGGTTGTGCCGGTGTATATGTGGCAAAGAACGTCTTTTGCGTTCCAATTTTCTTAATAGGGGGAACCCAGCATCGTGCGGCTGCATGCGCGGCTCTCACAGAAAGAGTCGCACTCCTGAATATCGCGCATGGACCAGCATGAAACAGCGATGCAACAACCCATCGTATCCTTCCTCGAAACTCTATCGCGGCCGCGGGATCACGGTGTGCGAACGGTGGCGTTTGTTCGAGAACTTCTTTGCTGACATGGGCGAGAAACCAAGTTCCAAACATACGCTTGACCGAAGAGATAACGATGGGAACTATGAACCTGGCAATTGTCGATGGGCGACAAGACGAGAGCAAGCAAACAACAGGGTCACGAATGTTCTCGTTGAATATCGCGGACGAAAACTGACGCTCGCGGAACTCGCCCGTGAGACTGGCGTTTCGAAAGAAATCATCCGGTCCCGATTGCGTCGATCCAAGAAGAAATGGGCCGTTGAAGGCGCGCTGCGCGCGCCCAAGGGAAACAAAACCCAGATCGCTTATTAGGGTCATCAGCCTATCAACGCATTGCGACGGCCCCTATCGCCCCGCCCGCCCCGCCCGGCGCGAGCGCGAATCCACGACCCCGCCGGCTGGAACCTCGTTCGCTCCTGCTGCGCATCCTTCGACCGGGCGTCGATCAGCATGCGGTTCGTCCGTTTCTCCAGCTTTTCCATGTCGATATCGTTTTTCAGAGTCGGGGCGATCTGCGTCGCCATGTAATAGCCGGCGTACAGAGTCATGGTGTCGGGCCAATTCGACAAGTTGGTGCCGTAGGATGCGTCATCCGAGATATAGCGGACGAATATCGGATCGATATCGGCGTACCAGAGATCAACTTCGATTTCATAGTTGTTCAGCGGGTCATAGAAATGCTCGCTGCCTGAAATCTGAACCAGCCGGACGAAATCGGTCGGCACATCGAAGGCGAAGGCGAGGCCGAAGGATGGCGTTACCGAGGACGATTTATCGATCTGAACCGTGCGCACGGCGATATTCCAGTAGCCCTGCTCGAGAACAGCTTTCAACGTCCCGCCACCGCGATCCCAGACCTCATCGAGAAGTCGGCGAGCGTGGCCCTCTTCACTGGTCGACGCAAGAATGCGCTCGCCGATCGCGTGCAGGGCGATGTTGTAAATGGCTAACTGGTCCGTCGCCATGGTTTACCGAAGGGTCTGGAGGTGATTGCGAAGGAACGTCAACGCCTCACCCTTGGGATAGAGGTGATCCTTGACCACCGCATGATTGTCCTTGCGGCGCACGACAAACTGCAATGACGGGCCAAGCCAGGCGACCTCGAATTCCTCATTCGGGGCATCCTCTTCGGCCGTGGATTGATCGTGCTCGGCGCTGTAAATCAGAGACACCATCAGCTCGGTGCGCCCGACGTACATGACCCGCAACTTCGCTTCCCAACTGCCGTCCTCGCAGAACGCCTCGATCTTGTCGAGGGGCCGAACTTGCTTGGAAATAATGTGAACCCAGTAGGTCGGATGCAGGATGGTTTCGAGCGTCGTACCCGCCGGGATATCGGCAAACCACTCGTTGCGCTTGCCTTGCAAGAGGCCAAATTTCCCGCCGTGCAGAACCGGGGTAGCCGAGACCTTGAAGAGGTTCGTCGACTTGGTTTCGGTGTCAGGCTTTTTCGCTGTTCTCGCCATTGAGATTTCTCCTTGAATTAAGAAAAGCGGCCCGCCGCGCCGGAATGGCGAGCGGGCCGTTTCTTAGGGTTAGGCATTCGCCCGCCGTCTAAGACGTGCAACTGCACAAAAGGCCCTGGGAAAGTCCAACGCCGGTCGAGGTGCGAACGGCGACGCTGTGCAGTGACACCGGGCCATCGCCCGGAGTGGTCGACTTGGAGCCAACCACAAACACCACATCGCCGAGGTTCATACCGAGGTCGAGACCATCGGTGAAGAATCCCGTTCCGTCCACTTCGACCTGAACATGCGTCGAAGTATACATCCAGAGGCCGGTGCCGTGCGCACCCGCAGTCGAACCCATTGCCTTGGAAATAAGGCGCGGAGGATTCGGCGAGGTACTTGTCGTGCCTGCATACGCCATCTCATATCCTCCTAGGTTGCCACGTAGCCGGATGCGTCATGAAGCATCTGGACAACGCCGCTGTTCTGCAACAGCTTGGCGCCCAAATGAACGCTGACGCGAGCAAACGAATAGCCTTGCTCTTCGTCAAAGCCCACCGGGCTATCGATGCCGGCCGTATCAACGGCGCAGCCGATAGAGTCACGATGGTACATGTAGCATTTCTCGGAAGTGCCATCGCTGCCAGCACCAACCGATCCGGTTAAGCGGGGGTGAGTGAGCCAGTTCACGCCCATCCACCTGCGGAACCGGCGAGCCGGCCCGGTGAAGGGTTGAACCGAAACATAGTCGGCGCTCGAATATTCGGGGATCTGCATGAGATACCCGTCGAACCCCGGCGAGATCAGGCCGAAGACATTGTCCTCGTCCGTGATGTCGACAAAGTTGTTACCCAGGATGGTGCGAGCCCAGACCACCATATCGAGCGATGCCTGTTCCGCGGTTCCTGAGTTGTTGGTCGCCGTGTCGAGTTGTTCGATGACGATGTCGTCGATCTTGCGGTTGACCACGCCCATTGTGGTCTGCTGCATGATGCGCTTCTGATCGCCCTGACTGGCGAAGATGTTGAAGTTGGTTTTGCGAACCAGATCGTGCCACTCGAGCAGAGTAGCCGTGTTCTGGGTCAGATCATCGCCACGAGCCGGGATGAGGCCGTCGACGCCGCGATTAACGGCGGTGGCGCCACCCGAGCCTGCGACGAGGAATACCGCCTCGTTGCCGCTGATGACCGCTTCCTGAACGCACGTCGCGCGCAGGATGGATTGACGGTCTTCGAAGGCAGCAATGAATTCTTGGCGATACTGCCGCATAAAAGCTGTTGAAGCCATTTCCACTCTCCATCAAAGGAGTTGCGGGAAACCTTGGCTCCGGGTATCTGCGTGGAAGCGCCCTCTAGGGGTATCCGCCGAGATTGCTTGTTATGTTTTGCTGGCCGGCGGGGCCAGATGCGCCCTTTGCAGGGCGGGCCGTGGAGCGAATGCAAGGTTGATGGGGCGCTATGTGGCGGGTGTCCGACCTTGCAGGGAAAAGATTAGCGCGCGAATGGTGTGAATGTCCACATAAAAAAGCGCCCAGCTACATGCCGGGCGCCTAGGTTTTCTATTTGGTTGGGGCGTTATCCGCCTGGGTCCATTGTCCTGCTCCTCATGAATGCTAGTTAAGCCGGTTCAATTCCAAGTCGTTGCCAGATTACGAATAGACGGCGCGGTTGTCAATGAAGTTGGCGGCCCCTCAAGCAAGCATCCTTTCGGGTAGCTTCGCCCCTCTCATCGAAAGGGAGCGCTTACCAGTCAAGGGGCCGCCAGGGTGGTGGACCCAAGACAACATACCACAAACAGATCGGAGTTCAACCGCCCATCACGTAATGCCTGCGCCGAGGATTGACAATCGCCGCAGCCTTCTTCGGATTGATCGGCCATCCCTCGCTCGCCATGAATTGAAACGATTCCAGCGGCTTATCCACTATGGCGTCATATGACATCGTGATCATGGAAACATCGGGCCGCGCAATCATGAATGGATAGGCGGTTTGCACGGCCAGGTCGCGCATGATGAACGCCACCGCCGCTATTCTCTCGCCTCGGCCCTGCTGTCTGCTATAGGACTCCCATCGCAAGCCCATGTCGCGTTGGAGCCATATGATGCGATAGTCGCCCTCGATGATGGCTGTCAACGGCATCCATGGCGGCGGGAACAGTTTCATCACCTTGCCGTCGTAAACCGTTGGATCGGGGAATCCGCCGATCATAACCTCGGGGACGGATAGCTCGCGGATATCGCCGTCCATGATCGAGGCGCCGAGAAGCGTGCATTCGGGATTATAGGCGTTCTCGATTCCGCCTGCCTCAAGCGCCCGCATCATCATAGACGAGCCGCACCTTGGACTGTCGCCGGTTACGATGTAGATCATGGATTGTCCCTCGAATGAAGTGTGGCGGGCCGGGCGCTTAGAATCCGGCTGTGATTGCAGTTTACCGCAAGGCCCCTAACTTGGCGTCTTTTGACGGATGAAAATTGCATTCATCTGGGTGTTCAGTCGGATAAATCGGCAATCTCTGCCCCAACCATTAGACGCAAGTATTAATTGCGCACCCTCCAATTAAGCCTATCGCAACCTGTGCGGCCCTCGCGTGTCTGCTTTCCACGCCGCCGCCACATTTGAACTATACGCCTATGCCGTCGCTTCCGCAACGTCCTCGGGCGAATGAGCCACGAATCCCCGGAAGCTGCGCGGGTTCCAGCCGACCTTGTTCGCCTCGATTTCCTCAGCCGTGATCTTGCGGTCGAAAACCTGGACGTGGCCAGCCTTGGCCTTGGGCGAACCAGCCATGAGCAGCATGTCGAGATTGCCTTGCGATACGAGATCGACGGTCGGGCCATCGCGCCCGCCGCGCCCATCGGAATGAGCCTCAAGCGGCAGGCACCCGCCGCAGCGATTGCAGAACGTGTCCACCTGATCCTGGAACTGCTCGGGCGTCTTGTTCCACCAGCCCGGTTCGACGGGCCAGCCCTTGACGCCCATCAGGTCGGAGAGTGCCCCGGCAATTTCACAGAAAAATGCCCCGTTGTTGCGGATGCTCGGAGACCAGTGCAATTGAAAGGGACAGTTATCAATGAGCTCTTTTCTGAGCGCATCATCCTCGATTGCTTCCCCAGACGCAACGAGTAGTGGGGCGTGCCTCCCGTCTGATTGGGTATGGTCGTTATAGGCGATGAGGTCGGCGTCGAATGTGGCATTGATTTCTCCCGCGTGTTTATGCCAGTTCCATCCACTGGTCCAGAATTCCCGCTTGCGACGGTCCGGCACCATATCACGGAAGATCGCCAGAATGTCGCTGAACTTGGGATGCAACGCCGGCTCCCCGCCCATGATGCCAATGCGCCCAGGGAAGCCGTCAAGCGAGGCCACGGCGTCGATAAAGCATTCGGTCGACATGAAGTAGCCGGGCCGCGTATGGCCGACCATGCGTGTACAATTGGCGCAGGAGAGATTGCAAACAGAAGTGACGTCGATCTGCGCTACCGTGGCCTCGTAGATCGGCCTCATGCCCCCCCCTCATCAACCTGTATCTGATTGAGTTCAAGCAGGCGGGCTTGCTTGGCTGCCGAATCCGGCCCTTTCCAATATGGGCCCTTGCTATCTCCCGATTCGGCGATCAGCCTTTTCTTCTCGGCCTCGATGGTTTCGGTTCTGGTCTTGCCCGCCGCCGGCGTAACGGTAGCCGTGGCGTTCGGGTTCAATGCCAGGGCGGTATTGACCAGGAACTTCATCATGGAGGTATTGGAACCGAACGCCTGACCATCGGCCATGCGCGACGACATGATTTCGGCCTCCAGGCCCTCTTGGCCATGCAGCGAGAACAGTCCCTTCACGGCGTTCCTAAACCTCGGCCAGTCGGGACCGTATTCGGCGTGCAGCTCATCCTCGCACGTAGCCCGGTCGGTTTCATCGAGCGCGGTGCGGTCGGCGACCATTTGCACCTCGTTCTCATGCCACCATTCGAGCGCCGTATGAACGGCCTCGGGCGTCATATCCTTCTTGTGCATCTTCGCCATGAAAGTGTCGATATACGGCTTGTCGGTCTCGCCGATGACCAGACCACCGGGGAGGTCGGTGTGGTAGCCGTCCGGGGTCTCCGGCACGCCGACGCTGGCCCGCCATTCGTTCATGGCGACCGCATCTTCGCCATCGGGCTTCGCGGCGATGAGTTCCCCGGAACTGATTTTCCGCTGCGCCGCATTCAACGCCGAGAAAATATTGCCCGGGCTGGCATAGCGTTTGAGCTTGGTCAGCAGCTTTTGATCGCCGCCGGCCATGAGGTTTCGCCAATCGTCGGGCCATATGCCCGGGGGTGGCGCACCGGAAAGGGGTGCTTCGCCGCCAGCGGGCGCTTGCGCGTCGCCGCTTTCAGCAGGGACAGTGCCGTCAGCGGGCGGCGGCGAAGCGTCCACAGCGGGCGAGGACGCTGCGGATTCTGCGGGAGGATCGGCCAGGGGAGTAGCGGCAGGCGGATCAGCCGGCGGGTTGTTCGGTGTCGGATCGGTTGCTGGTTCTTGCATTGTCTTCCCTCGCTAGTTTCAGTTGGATGGTCTTTCGAACCTGGAGGCCGACGAAGCGCCGTCCCTCCATGAAAGCCGTGGCTTGTGGCCTGTCGGGCCTGTAGCTCAGGTCATACACGGCGCACAGGTCATCGATGATGAAGTTGAGCGCCGCGATCTGCTGGCCCTCGGTCGCCTCTCCGCGGCTCAACGCCTTGACCGCCGCGATGATGGATTGCGGTATATCCGCGTCGGCGGGATGGAATTCGCTATCGCCCGGCAGTTTGGGTTTCTTGGGCGGCGGTGGTTGCGACGCGCGCTGTCTTTTGCGGGGCGGTGCCATTTTATATCATAGACCCGTGAAGCCTATCTGATTGTTCCCATGTGTTGAGTCCAACGACAACATATCGCCCATCTCGATTTGCAAAGCGGCTTTTGCCATTTTCAAGAACAGAACCAAGAGGGTCGAGGTCGCGCGGTGGGGAATATACATATTTACTTGCGTCGGGAATGTGGACCCAATTGGCCCCGCCATAGCTCACCATATCGCCGTCTTTGATTTCCACGGGCATATTACAAGTGCCGGAGAGCGGTTTGTCGAACGTGGTGTAATATTGTGGGTAGAGCGGCTGTAGAGCATCCGAGAGTCGCTCGTCATATGCAGCGTCAACCCAGGTCACGCCGCCTAGCGCCGGCCCCATTTTTTTAAACGGGGAAACTACTATCGCTGCGATCGCCACACCAATAGCTCTGATAAATCCTCGTCTATTCATCTTCTCGCTCCTGAGTTGGATTAAACCGCCCCCTGCGCCGCGCCGCCGGACTGCACGAAGTCCTTGCTCGCCGCGCCGAGGTCACGGGCCGCGCCCGCCATTTCGCCCAATTCGCCCATGGTCTGCGCCGCCGCCGCCTGTTGCTGCCTTGCTTCCGCCATCTTCTCGACCTCGTCCTCGTCGCGCAACCAGTCGGGCGGAACGCCGATACCGTTGAGAACGTCGCGCAAGGTTTCGATCGGGTCGAGCATGAACTGTGCATCCGGGTCGAGTTCAGCGGCCTCCATGAGCGCCGCCTTGGCCTCGAGGAACTTCTGACCCTTGCGGCGTTCGGCGCCCTCATGAAGCGGGCTCTCGAACTTGAACCGGAAATCATCGCCTCGAATGGATTGCGGCACGTCGTCGAACGAACCGAAAGCGCCGTTCCGCGCCATGGTGCTGAACACTTCGTCGCACAGCGCGCCATTGTATTCGAACATCATAGGCTCGAAGATCGGGTTCGCGCGCCTGATCCATTCGCTGATGCGCTGGCCTGTCTCGAATGCCGTCATTTCGCGCACGTCTGATGGCGGCAGGGACAGGGAATCGAGGAAGAAGGCTTCGGATATCCTGCGCTCGACATCCACGCTCATCTGCATACCGACGCCGATGCCCTGACCCATGGAAGGGTGATAGAGCGGGCGCAGGGACTCGCCGAGCTTCTCATCATATGCAGCGTCAACCCAGGTCACGCCCCCGGCCCTCAGATTCACATCGGATCGGATGGCTTCCTGGGTCGCGACCACGGGCGGGTCGCCAGCCTTCTCGCCGGCATCGAGCAGTGAGACCGTCATGGACTGAATGAGCCGCGCATCGGGAAGCGCCGCGATTACGGCCGGCGACGATGCGTATTGCGAGCCGGGAATAGTGACCCAGCGCGGGATGACGTACATCTTCGAATGGGAACCGATCTCCTCCATGAGATGATCGTTGTCCATGTCGATCCAGATCGAGACATAGGGCGTGTTGAATTTCTTGCCCGCCGCATCGCGCAGCTCGTAATTCTCGCGCTCGATGATGATATGGCGGCAACGGACCCGGCTATGGGGCGCGTCTTTCAGGTTCTCCTTGACCTTCGGCGAAATCTTGTCGTGAAAGGTCTCGGCAAGCTGATCGGATTGCGGCGTCCAGTTGCGGTGGACCTGATTGATGCTGCCCTCGGCGCCCTCGGCCCAGACCACATCGCGGATGTGCCAGGCGCGGAACAGCAAGCCGTCGTTGGCGTGATTCATCTCGACGGTCAGCGGCGCGTTGCCGAAGGTGGCGAACATATGATCGCCTTCCTTGGTCGCGCGCACGAAGTTTGCCATACGATCGTACATGGCGCGGCGCTGGATGCCGGTGGCCCAGTCGAGCCACTCCCTGCCCTGGTTGTCCTCTTTCTGCTCGGTCGATGCGCGCAGGGCGAACCAGATCCCCGGCGACGCCGTATCGAGATTGACGGGGCGCAGCAGGGCGCCGAGGGAATCGCCAAGCGTGCGGCGGGCGATCAGGGGGATCGATGTGGACAGGTGATCGGCAAAGTCTTCACCGCGCGAGCGCGTCGTCGTGATATCGGCCATCTCGACATAGAAGTTGAGCGCGATTTCCTGCCACAACGTATCGAGGTTTTTGCGGTCGGCGAACAGCTTATTGCCATCGCCGATCAGCTTGGTGTGCCGCGTGTCCAGGCTCATTATCCGAGCGTCTCAAGGCCGGGGCTGCCGGTCAGTCGGGTTGACGCCCTGCCACCGCGACGTTGCTGCGCAACAGCGCGCCGGGAGCGTTGCTGTTCGAGCAGATTGGCGGGGTCCGGCATTTCCACGGGCGGCGGTGTTGGCGGGATAACGGGAAGCGGGGCAGGCTTGGGGGTGCTGAATAATGAGGTCATTTCACTCTCCTATTATCTGCGCTTGCTGGCATGACTGCGAATGACGTTCGGTCTTTCTGTGCGACCAACGTATTGATCTGGGCGAATCCCTCTGCATGTGTCTATCCATTTCCCGTAGGCTATTTTTGCGCGCTTTTCCTGTGTCTCGCGCCATCGCTCAATGCTCGGATTTATGGGCGGTATCGCTTCACCCTCTTCGTTTATTTTCATGGCTTCGTAAAACCTTCGGTCTGTGAGATGATCTCAGCGCCTTGGCCCATATCTGACCATGGGAAGCGTTCACCGGGCCCTCGAACAGCGCCATGATCACGGCGTCGCCCTTATCCGGTGACCGGCCCAGCAACGTGACGGCTTCATCCTTCGGTCGAAGCTGGATCAAACCGCTTTCCGTATGGTAGCGACTCGAAACCAGATCATCAAGAAGTTCGGGGTCAGGTGGCAATGCGATGGGGCTGCCGCCTTCCTGATCGGGGTCAAGGGCCTCGCGGAATTGCCAACATGCCTGGGCGCGCTTGTTCTTGAAGCCCATCTGCCGGTCCCTGGTGCGCTGTGTCGCCGCCTCTGATCCCTTGAAGCCGCGAATAATCCGCCCGTCATCCTCGAATTGACCACGCAAATGCTCAAGCGCCGCACCGCCGTAGCCGCCGCCCATGTCGATCACCACGACCGCCTTGTTGCGGCGATGCTTGATTACCAACCCGGCAACATCGGAACCAAACGGCGTTTCATGGCCGGGGACGGAGATCAACTCGGCAAACCAGCTATCGTAGCGCGGCGCGAGGACTGTCTTGTGCGCGCCGCCCTGGGCCACGTCGACGCCAATGCAGCACATCGGGGCGTGTTTCGGTGGCTCCCTCGTCCAGCGCGCTTGCGCCGCCATGACCCAATTCGTCGGGATGACTTGCCACCGATCGTCGGTATGGCTGATCATCCAGTTGCCGTCGCGCACCGCAGAGCGCAGGGGCTCTGGCAGATTGTCCAGGCGGGCGTCATAGCCTGTGCCGGTGAGGTACGGGTTGTCGCTCAACGAAGCCGGAATGAAGGTTCGCGACAGCGGCTTAACCGTCTTGCCGCCGATTTCGATCGGTTCCGGCCCGTCAACCTCCATGTCCTCGCCGTCCGCGTCGGAGATATACCAGCGCAACTCGCCGGGCTTGGCCGGGTTCAGGTGCAGTTTGTCGAGCCATGGCGCGAACATATCGAACAGCCAGCGGCCCTCGGTGGGCTTCTCGGGCGGGTTGCTCGCCAGCACGACTCGGCATCGTTGATTGGCGTCGGTCGAGCGCACCCAGCCCATGAGGAATTGCACCTGTGACTTGAGGAACTGCGACGCCTCATCGATGCCGAGCAGATCGTGGGGTTGGCCCTTCCAGTGTTCCTCATCACCCGGAGTCTTGGCGCCGCCGAAGTCGATATGGCGCCCGTCGCTGGTCTTGAGCCGAGCCGGAGCGGACCCGTTGAAGCCGTCGCGCGTTCCGTTCTGTTGTAGCGTATCCTCGATCAAGGCGCCGAGGTCGGAATACTGGCGGCGCATGATCAGCGCCCGCTTGTGTGACATCAGGGAAAGCCCGGTCAGCAGCGAGCTTTTCCCGCCGCCGGCCTCCCCGCCATACAGCAGAATGTCGGCTTCGCATTCGAACGCCTGGGCCTGCGGTCCTTCTGTCGGCGTCCATTTCTCATCGCTGATCTGGCTCATGACCGAAGCCATCTCGGCAAGTTCCTTTTCGGTGGCCCCCTCAAGCGAGGCCAGAACCTCGTCGAGTAATGTCGGCGTCTCCTGTTGCTGCATCAGTCGGGATCGGTGAAGCCCCAGACGTACATCCGGCGTATGTGTTGGATGGCCGCCTGTTCGCCCTGCAATTGCTGGACTTGGTTTGACATGTGGCCGAGCTCGATATTGTTCGACAGCAACAGCGCCTCCAGCTCCTTGAGCTTTTCATCCGAGGCGCCATCTTCGCGGGCTTGCAGGACAAAGCCTTCGTTGCGATGGACCTCGGCCTTCTTGCTGTCGTATTTCGGTCGGGCCTGTCCAAGCTGTTCGGCGAGCCAGGTGTATTTGGATTCGAGGTAAAGCGCCAAGTGCGTTTCGTAGCGCTCCGGGTATGGCGTCAGATCGCGCAGCAGACCGCAAGCCGGGGGCATAGTCACGCGAATGCCGGTGAGCACGGCGATATCGATGAAATGAGCGCAGCCGACGAATTGGCTGATGTATTCTTCGCCCGATTCCAGGTCGATACCCCACAGGCCGATATCGGTTGGCTGTTCCTCGATGGCCAGGGCGAGGCAGTAGGATATCGAAGACGAGAACCACATGCGGCGCCCATATTTCTGGAGGATGGCCTCCTTGGGATAGATCACGTTGGCCTCGCATCCAGGCAAGGGCTTCATGGTCCACACCTGTTGCGGTGGTTTCACGGCCCTGAGTTCATCGAGATATTCGTTGAAGCTCTCGGGCCAGGTATTGTGGACCTCGAACAACCTGTCCCATCGGTGGTGGTTCTTGCCACCTGGTCCGATGGTCCAGATTTCCCAGCCCGAATCCTCGGCGATCGGCGCCTGCATCCTCGACGGCGTGGTGCCGAGAATGGCGATCTTGCGCCCCGGGGATTCGGGCGTAGCCGTCTTCCTGGTCGCCCGTTTACGCTTGGGCGCAGGGGTCTTCTTGGTGGTTGTCTTCCTCGCCGCCATGTCTATGTCCTTTCCGATTAGCCGATTGTGATGGCAGCAGTTGAACCGGCGAGAATCCACCGGGCGGTAGATGCGCCAATGAGGTGGATAACCTTTCCCGATAGGTTCACTGCGGAGCAGAATAACGTCGAGCCTGCGCCATCATTTGTTGATTGGAAGACAATCGCCGTCGACGTTCCCCCAAGAGTGAGCTCAGAAGACGACGCCCCGATGTGAACGTATTTATGGACACCCTGTTCGGGTCGGCCCATCTCGAAAGTCGGCGCCGATGAACTCGTGGAGCCGGTCGAGTCGAGAACCGAGGTGCCGAAATTCGTCAGCGTCGAGTTGATCGTCGACATAACATGAACGGCGTGCATGCCTTCGCCCCACATCTGGGCGGCCATGGTATGCGGAAGGGTCGAGCCGGTGCTGTCTTTCTCCGGGGGCGTGATGAGGCCACCAGTCGACGAAAGGCCGAACTTGCGACCGTGCAGGGACGTGCGTTGCGTAAACATAGGAGTATCCTCCTTGCTTGAGGTTGCTGAATTGCTGTGAGGATGGGCCTTGATTCCGGCGACCCTGGCCGGTATGGTTATGACAAGGTGGGAGAACGGAATTAGGCGTCCCGTCGGATCACTGGGGTATACCGGTTAACGCCTCAGCCCGTAGCTCACAATCGCCTTTAAGAGCGCCACCGCACTTCAAAAAGCTAGATCGCGCTCCTTGCCTTCCCTGTCGGCTTGATATGCCTTGAGGCCGATATGGGTCTCGCCGGGGCGGGGGTTGATCGAGCAGACAACGTAATCCAGATATCCCATTCGCACACCTGCCTGAACCATGCGTTGCTGCAAATCTACGTCATTCACGCGGAAGTCTGCTTTCAAGTAGCAATGCGGGTTGAATTTCATAAACCTGAGATATGAGCGGTACATTGTGGTCTGAATGCCCCCGACCTTCACCCCGTCCATATCATACGGCTCGACCTTGCCTTCATGGGTCTCATGCGCGGCGCTCACATATTCGAAGTCACCGGCTTGAGCGAATCGCAACAATTTCTCAATTGCATTAGGCGCTAACCGGTCATCGTCATCGATTCTCATAACCCAGTCGCCCCGCGCCGCCTTCAAAGCCGCGTTTGCCGGCACTACAGGCCCCGCCAGCCAGTGGTTCTCCGCTGTCGGGGGGTATGTGCGGGTCCGGGGGACTTCGAGGATTCTGATATCTCGGCATTCGCCACGAACTTCCCACCAAACCTTCCCCGCCGTCCCGTCCGTGCATCCATGCGCCGCGACGATGATTTCGATATTGGGATAGGTCTGCGCCAGCACGCTCGGCAGGGCGCGGCTCATCAGCAGATCGCAGCGATTGTGAGTTGGAATATAGCAAGTTACGAGCGGGTCGCCGTGCCACCACAGGCGCGAGCCCTGCATGTATTGTTCGCGCCAGACCTTCGGTGGCTCAACCGACGCATACCACGCGGCGCGAAGCGCGCACGTCATCTTGTCGAACCACGAGCGATCCCGCTGGTATCTTTGTTCCTGCATCGAGCGTCACTCCTTGAACGACGGTTGCGTTGGCGCCAATACGGCACCCCTCTCCAAGCGTCACGTTGCCGCACAGAACCGCGCCGGGCGATATCTCGCAATAGTCACCGATATGGCAGTCGTGGTCGATCTGGGCGCCTGTGTTGACGAGAACGTAATTGCCAATATGAGCGCCGACTTGGACAATCGCCCTCGCCATGATTTGCACACCTACGCCGAGATGCGCGGAGCCGAGGATAATAGCGCCCGGATGAATGGCTGATACAAACCGCCGCTCGCCATGCAGTTCGACCAGTTGGCGCTTGTAATCCGGGCCGCCCATGCCATGCGCCAGTTTATCGAGCGCCGCCACGTCGGCGTCCCACGGTCTGATTTCAACGATGGGGCCAAGCATGAACGCGCCCCTTACCACCTTCGCATGCCCGCCGTCGCCGAGGATGATGATCATTGCGCGGGCGGCGTCCAGCCGAGGGCTACAAGAGCATCGTGGATAACCTGTTCTTTTGTGTTGAAACACTCAGCCCTAATCCGCCCCATGATCTCAGTATCGACATTAATCATTCCGTTGCCATGAGCTTCGGCAGTGATTTTTATGGGATCGCAATCAGACATCATCTGTCCCTCCATTTAATCGCGACATTGCAGAAATCGCAAAACCAATATCTTTCCGCACCAGACAATCCAGGGGTGAGGCCGTAACGATGAAACCCGAGCCAACAAAATAATTTGCGCATTGTCTTATGTGGCATTATCGGTCCCTCCAATTCTTGCGTTCATCCGCCACTATCGCGGCCTCAATCTCGCATTTCTGCGGTCCCTTCACCCCATCGCCCATGGCCTTCTCGATGTCGCGTATTCCCTGCACCATGGCTGCGAATTGATCGGGTTCCAGCGAGACGCGGTGATCGGGACCGGGCATAGTTCTGTCGAGAGTGATGTGCTTCTCGATTACCACGGCCCCGAGCGCCGCTGCCGCCAAGGCAACTGTTATGCCCTCGGTGTGGTCGGACAGGCCGACGGGACATGCCGGCTCGCATTTGAAACGCTCATTCATCGCCACCATCGCATTGAGGTTCACCGCCTCAAGAGGCGTCGGATAAGCGCTGGTGCAATGAAGAACCGTTGGGAAATAACAAACCCCGGACCAATAAACATGGTAAGCCGCCTCTGCGATTTCATCTATCGTCGCCATGCCAGTAGACAGGATCACGTCGCATCCGCTCGCGCCTGCCGCCTCCAGCAACGGCAAGTTACCCAGGTTCCCGCTGGCGATCTTGAGCGTCTTGACTTTTAAGTCACCGACCAGGAAGCGCAGGGAGTCCACGTCGAACGGGGTTGAGATGAACTCGATGCCGACTTTTGCCGCAGTATGATTCAAGACGTGAAAGTCGCTATGGGCGAATTGTAGCTTGCGAAGCATTTCACGACGTTCGCCGGGCGGGTCGAGTTTCTCGCAGTCGAATGTCTGGAACTTCACACAATCAGCGCCCGCCATATGCGCTTGACTTATCAGTTCTTCCGCCAGCGCCACGCTTCCGCAATGGTTCACGCCGATCTCGGCTATGATGAAGACCATCAGCCAACCCCCAAGCCGCAACACCCGTGTCTGCATTTCATACTGGTGGCGGCTACGGCGTGGTCTGCGACCAGACGGGCCACTGTGCATTCGCGGCGAAGCACCTTATTTGAGGCGATCTTCTGGGCTTGCCACTCATCAACATGGGCTTGCACGGGGACGGTCCGCTTTCGCCGCTTGCCCAACCACGTTGTTATTTCGACCGGGACCAACCACCGATAGTTCATGCCCATTATGATTAACAGCCCTTACGCCAATTGCCGAAGAGCCGCCAATCCACAATAGCCCAAAGGACACAAAACCCCCAAAAGACGCCGGTGACTGTGTACGCCCCGATCATGCGCTCGCTCATGAAATTATCTTCGCCATTAAAATGATAATCACCTAGAAAAACCGGGCCCAAAATAAAGAAAAAAAGGAAAATAGGCACTCCTATGACCAGTCTCATTCTGTCAAAATTTTCTTGACTCATACTGTCCCTCACTTTCATTGCCATTTTTTCACAAGTATCCCATCCAGATCAATCTCGGCCAGCACGTCCGCGATCTTCGCCGATGCGCCGGGGGTGCCGTAATTTTGATCATAGGGCCGCTCACGCTGATCATGCGTTAGAGCGGCGCTGATCATGCCAACGATGGTGTAAGCAATTGCTCCAACGTCATAGATTGACCGTCCCTTCATCCGCCCATCCTGCCGCGTCCCGATGTTCACTGTTGGCACGCCCAGGGTCGGCGCCTCGATGATGCCCGAGGATGAATTGCCGATCACGGCGGCGCAGTTGTAGACATTCCAGGGGTAGCCACCCTTCGGATTGTAAGTGACAAACGAAATGCCTGCAGCCTTTATGATTTCGCGCACCGATTCACTGCCGGGATCGTTGTTTGGCTCTGTCCACATAACATCATAATCAGGAAATTGCTTGAGCGCCTCGATTAGCGCAGGCAATCCAGCATCATCGCCCAATGTCTCGGGATGCCAAGTTACGATGAATTTGTTTTCTGGTTCGCGTTTCGCCTCAAGCATCGGCGCGATAACGTCGAGGCCCGGTGCGCCGACGACATGGATGCGGGGACCGTCTTCGTCTAATTTGAAATTCAAACGATTCTTTGCCGCCGCATTCGCCACGAAATGGATATGCGACAGCTTGGTCACCGCGTTCCTGATCTGATTGTCGAAGCTGCCGAATGAGGCTTCCCCGCCGTGGATATGGGCGATGGGGAGTTTGAATACGGTGGCGACAAAAGCAGCGGCTAATATCTCGTAGCGGTCTCCCAGGAGGAGCATGAGATCATGGGACTGATCAACCATAGATTCCAGGTGGCAAACCATGCCCTCTAAGCTTGAACTTCCACCAGCGTCGTAATTGAAAACATCGCATCCCCGCTCCCGCAGCGCATCGATCACCGGCCGCATCGGACTCGCATCGGCCCGCCCGCTGGTTACGGCGAGGATTTTACAAATTCCCGACATGCCTTTATGACCTTGTTCTGTTGTCCCTTCGTCAGCCCCGTCGAACAGGGCAACGCCAGTATGCTCTTCCATAGCCCATCCGTCACGTGCAATTTGCCTTTATCGACATCGCGCCATGGCGGTTGAAGATGTAGCGGCGTCCACATTCGGCGCGCCTCGACCTCGCGATGGCGCAGCAGCAACGCGATATGCTCGGCGTTCTTGACTATCACGCCGCTCATCCAGCACGAACTCACTTCGATCCCAAGGAAGCCCTGCCCGAACGCCTCGCGGTAGCGCTTGGCGATGGCCCGTTTGCGATCGACGAATTCCTCAAGCCGTTCCATCTGCGCGCAGCCCATCGCGGCGTTGATGTTCGGCATGCGGTAATTGAAGCCACGACAGGCGTGGTCGTACTGGCCGATCTTGCCCTGCCGAGAGAGCAGCCGAGCCTTCGCCACAATACTCGGCCCGTCGCCGACTATCGCCCCGCCGCCGCCCGTGGTGATGGTCTTGTTGGCATTGAACGAGAGGCACGCGATGCGACCGCCCAGCCTGCCACGCCCGATCGAAGCCGCCGCGTCGATGATGCCGTTCCCTCGCGTCGGATTGCCGAAGGTCTCGACCGATAACACGGCCTTGGGCGCTGTCCATGACTCATCGATGTCGAGGAAATACGGCGTAGCGCCGGCCAGATGTACCGCGTTGATCGTGGCGCCGAAGGTGTAGCTCGGCAGGGAGACAACCGTCGGCACCCTGAGAGTCTCAAGGGCCAGGTGGATTGCAGCCGTTCCCGAGCTCGTCGCCACGCACCAGTCGCGGCCCGTTGCCTTGGCGACCATTTCCTCGAAGCGCTCGACATAGGGACCGTCCGTGCCAACGTGGCCGGATGCGATGGCGTCAGCGGTGTATTTCCGCTCATTGCCGGTGAGATTGGGGATCGCTAGCGGGATCAAACGAAATACCTCCATTCATTGGTCAGCTTTCGGTCGCGCCACCAGTCGATGGTTTTGCTAACACCTTCGGCAAACGTCCACTGCGGCCTCCAGCCCGTCGCCAGTTCCAGAAGGGTCGTATCAGCTTGTAGCTGCCCGACTTCGCTATCCGGCGGGCGTATATGCGCCATGTCCATGGATATCGGCTTATCGGTTTTGATGAGGCCCGTCACATAATTAACAATATGGTCGCCGCTTAAGATCATTCCCGTGCCCGAGTTGTAGATCGCAAATTCATCCATATCGCCCATGGCGATGAACGCCCGCACCGTGTCATCAACATAGGACAAATCCCGATAGGTATCGAACCGCCCCAGCCTGATTTCCTCGCACTCAGGATCGAGTGCCTGGCGGATGATGGTGGCGACCAGCGCCCGCTCGGACTGCCGCGGACCGTAAGTGTTGAACGGGCGCAAGACGCTGCACGGGAGGTCATAGGTCAAATGGTAGGAGCGCACCAGCATCTCCGCGGCGACCTTGCTCGCGGCATATGGCGACTGAGGATTGAGCGGGTGCGCTTCGGTGATCGGCTCGTTGACCGTGCCGTAAATCTCGCTGGTCGAGGCGAATACGATCTTGGCTTCGGCCAGGATGCACGCCTCGAGCACGTTCAGGGTGCCGAGCACGTTGGTATCGATGAACGATTTCGGCGCTCCGTAGGAATAGGGCACCGAGATCAGCGCCGCGAGGTGGAACACCAGATCGTGACCGTAGATCAGCGAGCGTATCTGGCCAGGGTCGCGCACATCGCCGCGAACCTTGGTCACGCCGTCGACCTCATCCAGCCAGCCGTGATTGTCGAAGCTGTTGTACAGCGCAAGGCCGGTGACCTCATCGCCTCGGTCGCGCAGGGCTTCGCAGAGGTGGGAGCCTATGAAACCGTCGGCGCCGGTGACGAAGATTTTCATTTGCCGGCCAGCGAGTGAAAAAAGAAGTGGAATGCCCACAGAACTATGGCGAAGAAATACCAACTGCCGCTGGCATCCATTTGGATAAGGAGCATAAAGGCAATAAATAGCGTCATCCCGTGTCCCTTGCCTCAATCTCGTTGTACCTGAGCGTCGCCCTCATGCCCCAGATCGATGTCCGATTATAATGCAAAGCGCCCGCCATGGCTACGCCCGACGCTCCCGACCGCGCCGCTTCAACCACGCAATTAGCCGAGCCCACGCCCCCGGCGATGATGAGCGGTGCCGATATAGCGTCCGAGAGACTTCGCGCGAGGCGAAGATCACAGCCCCGGGACTGGCCCTCATGGTCGATACTCGTTGCAAGTATTTGTCCAGCGCCGCGTCTGCCTGCCTCCTCAGCCCAAGCCACGGCATCTCGGCCAGTAGGTTCTCTTCCACCGTCCCGAAATGCTTCCCATTTGCCATTGCCACGTCCCTTCGCGTCTATTTGAACCGTTATCGCCTGTGAGCCGAAGCGCTCCGCAATCTCGGTGATCAGTTCCGGCCGATCGAATAGCGCCGAATTCACCGCGACCGCATCGGCGCCGGCCTCGATCAGTATTTGCGCATCCTCGATCGATCTGACCCCGCCGGCAACGGTCATCGGCACGTTCACCGCCTGGCGCGTCCTGGTGACCAGATCGGGTAGTGCATTGCGTCCATAGAGCGAGGCCACGGCGTCGATGTAAATGATCTCGTCAATCCCATCGGCGACGTAGCGTTGCGCGAATTCCAAAGGGTCACCGACCTTGCGCACGCCCTCCAGGCGTTTGGTTTTAATCAGGTGTTCGCCGCGCACGTCGAGGCGGGCGATTAGGCGGAAGCAGAGCATTTAAGATGGCAGCCGATATTCCCAAGTCCAGAAATACCCATCTGCCATGCGCAGCGTCCCGGACCTTTCAATCCGCTCCAGCCAATAGTATCTATTTCCAATTCTCACCGAATGCCATGCAAACCAGGGATGCCATTGTTTGTTAGTGGCCACTCGTTCTTTAAATGTTGGTCCGCAATTCCAATTCATCTGTCCCTCACGATTCTGTTGTTGAGCCATAAAGAGAGATCGGCCTTTTTGAATCTCACAGCAACATTGCCCATCTGCTCCCGGTCCATGCCGAGATATTCCATCACCTCGTCCATGTGGCGCTCGGGCACCTCGCCGTCGTATTTGGCGACCAGAGCCAGCGCCTCGTCGCGGTCTATATCCCCCGCTCTAACTTGTTGAGCACTGTCAGAAGTACAGCGACCAATCCCAAATTTAAGGTAACCAAACCAATGATGTAAACCGTCGAGGCGATCATCAAGCGACGCGAACTTTGTATATGTAGATTCCGAACGCTCGTCCGCAGGCTCAAAGCCACACCATTCCTCGGAAAAATAGAAGTTTTCCATCGGATGCCACCGGTGGTAATAGCCAAACCAATGAAACTCGGCGCCTTCGAGGCGGTGTTTGGGCGGCAGTTTGTAAAATTGGCTTAGGCTGCGAATGTCATCTGTACACAAAGCGCCAATATTCGCACCTATCTCGGCTAATGTGTTAATAGATGAGCCTTTCGTGTACACGCGCGTCCAATCCGCGAACCCCCAGCACGGCTTGTTGTTCGCCGCCGTGTCGCCGCCATACTCAGCCTCGCCGTTCTCGCCGTACATGACCAGAGGAATGCCGTACTGCACGGCGCAGTGCATCGGCCAAGCTAGTTGCCCGTACACGAAGGGCTGGAATGGGTCTCCGTAGTATTCAAGTGAGAGTCGAGCCAACTTACGGTGAAGATGGCCGCTAGGATGGCACACCACAATATCAAATCCAGATTGGACAAACG
>SDBT01005178.1_pt1 | contig 21976 bp, 12 predicted proteins | sample 2277101 | NCBI WGS metagenome assembly SDBT01 (sample SAMN10404973, study PRJNA504765) | marine sediment metagenome | isolation source: marine sediment core GS10_PC15, 103 cmbsf | place: Arctic Ocean: Southern Knipovich Ridge | collected 2010 | reverse complement strand
AGTTCCAACTGGGCCGCGATGTTCACGTCGTTACCGCCGGTTCCGACGTTGCTACTGGCGACGACCAAACGACCGGAGCCGACCAAGTCGCCGGTCAGGTCGAGCGTATAGCCGTCGGTTGCTTGAAGGTTCAGGGTATCGTTCACGGTCAGCCCGGGCACCTGGACGGTGATCGGCCCGTCGGCTGCGGTAGGTTGATCTCCTCGGCCGGCGGTCAGCGTTCCCGCTGCGGAGGCGACAATGGGATTGCTGTAGGTTATCGGCGAGGTAGTCCCGGCGGGAGCGCCGAGCACCAACTCTCCCGTATCGGCGATATTCAGCGATGCCCCGCCGAAGGCAGTCGTGTCGAGACCGATCAGTCGGCCCTCCCGGACCTCGAAGGTGGTGCCGCCGAGTCGTTGGCCCGGCTGGTCCATGACCAGATCGTCCGCACCGGTTTTGGTAATCGTCACGGAGCCATTTCTTCCGTCGACCGGGCCGAGCGTCGTCGTCGTATCCGTATTGAAACCGGCCGCCGTGGTGCCCGAGGCAATGGTCGTACCTTCGTTGAACCGGAGGCCGCCGACGCCCGAGGTCGTCAAGGTCGCGCCGTTTTCCATGGTCAGGCTGCCCAGCGCGACGTTGTCCACGGCAGCCGAATCGAGCGTCGAGTTTTCGGTAACCTTCAGGTGGATATTGAGCATATCGCTGCCCAGTTCGGCGATGCCGAGTGTTCCACCGGAGAGCGTTGCCTTGGTGGCGCCCCCCCAGGAGTTTGCATCGGTCACCAACAGCGTGCCTTCACGAATGTCGAAGGTCGCCTTTTCCATGCCGGTCGCCTCGAAGGTCATGGTGGCGGGTCCCGACTTCGAGAAGACGAACTGCCCGGCCGCCGCGCTACCGTCGATCAGGCCGAAATCGGTGTCCACCTGAGTGTTGGCTCCAATGGCCGTGGCATCAGCGTCGATGTTTAGGCCGTCGAACGTGAACGTTCCGCCCAGCCAGTTGTCCGTGCTCAGCACGCCGTCGACCATCGCCACCGCGGGCAGCTTGACTTCGCCCGGCGAGGAGGCCTCGATGGTCGAATCGCTGAGCACTCGAAAGTTCAATGCGGGCATGTCGATGGGTAAGTACGAGATAATATCGGAGTTCTTCGTGTCGATCGTTTCCAGCGTATCCCAGTCACGGCCGCCTCCGACTCCCACCCGGGCCTCCATGACGTCGTCGCTGGCCCATTCGTACATGGCGATCGCGATTTCATGGTCTCCGGCAGCCAGAGCCAGCTCTCCCACCTGGCTCACGTTCCCGTGGAGCCCACGGTTATCGACGACCAACTCCCACGCATCGCCGACTTTGATCCACAGGGCACTGCCGTCGTCGCTGGCGGTCCCGAAGGTGAACGTACTGCCGTCGAGTTGCTCGGGAACAGTGACGGTGCCGTCCCACAAGGCGGCGTAGAAATCGTCGCCGGACATCGTGACGCCCATCTGGGCAAACTCATGGTTCGCATAGCGCAGCTCTCCATCCAGGCCGAACGTGTTGAGAATTGGAATAGGGCCAGGGCCCAACCTCGCTCCCAGCAGGCCCGGGGCAACGGCTATGCTGGCGAGATCGTCGCCGATCCCCAACAGGGAATCCAACAGTGCCGCGTCCGCCGCCGCTGCGGTGTCGAAGCCATAGCCGAACGAATCGGCCAAGTCCCAGCCGTATTGCCCTAGAGTGAACTGCAGCGATTGAGTTTCCGACGACTCGAGCAGGATCGTGCCGCCGTCGAGATCGATCCGCGAGGTGGCCGACGCCAGGTCGTCGACGGGCGCGAAGAATGTGCCGGCGCCTTGCAGGGTCAGCGTGCCGGGGGAGCTACTCGTCATCGACGCGACGGTCAACCGGTCGCCGGAAGGCACGATCGTGGCATTGCCGGCGGTAGAGAGCGATTGGATGGTTCCATGGTCGACGGTCAGATTCGCGCCGGACTGCAACGCCACATTGGTCGCCTCGATCATTCCGACAATCGTCAAGGCGTTGCCTTCGTCGACGGTCACTTGTCCGCCGGTCACGGTCAAACTGGCCGCCGCGTGATCGGCCTCGACATGGACATTGCCCCCGCTGACCGTCGCCGCAATGGACTGATCGGGCGGAGTATGGACGGGCCATTGCGGAGCCGGCGAGGCCGGAGCACCCAGCCAATTGGCTGTTCCCCAATCGCCCTGCGATACGGCGCTGTCCCAAGTGTACGCGCCCGTCTGCTGCTGGCCGAAGAACTGGATCTCGGCGATCTGCATCGAGTTGGCTGCATCCGCGTCCTTCACACCGGTGAACAGCATCTTGTATGACGTGAATGTGTCGGCAGCGTCGACCGCCACGATCGGGCCCAGCGTGTCTCGTTCGTCGGGAAGCTCGACCGTGCCGGAGTTGATCAGCGTCCACGCTTCTCCGTCACCGCGACCGTTGTCGGCAGTGAGGATCGGTTCGTTGGTGCCGTAAAGCTCCCAGGCGGTCGGATCCCGCTCGGTGGCGTCGTTGGCCGTGGTGATTTGGAAGCTGGTCACCAGCGAGAAGCCGATCGACGGTGTGACAATGAAGCCCGAGTTGACCTCGCCGAAGTTGAGATACTTATCCAACGCTCCGTCGATCGCCATGCTCGGGGGTTCGACGTCTGGATAGTCACTCGCCGGCCCGCCGTCGATCGCCAAGATCGGGTCGAAGGCGGCCAGAATGTCCGTGCCCGAACCGTCGATACTCGCGAACATGTCGAATTCGGCGATCTGCATCGAGTTCGCCGCCCCGGCGTCCTTGACCGTCGGAAAGACCACGCGGTACGACGTATAGGCCGTTACATTGGCAAAGGAGACAACCGATCCAATCGTTTCCCGTCCGTCGGGTAGCGACAAGGGGCCCTCGGCGATGAGCATCCAGTTTTCTTCCAGACCAGTGCCGTTGTCGAAGCTGAAAATCGTGTCATTGGTTCCATAGATAGCATACGACGAAGGATCGCGTTCCGTGGCATCATTGGCCGTCGTGATGACGAAGCTCTGTACGGTGGATGCGCCGAAATCCGGCGTGACAATGAAACCAGACTCTCCTTCCCCAAAGTTCAGATATTTCGTTCCAGTAAGACCGTCGAGAATGAAGCCGGGCGCCTCGCCACCGGGATAGTTACTGTTGCCTGTCGAGGGGTCGGAGTCGATCGCAATGATCGTGTCACCGATCGAGAGCAGCGGATCGGCCGATGCGACCGAAGCGAACAGGAAAACCGCCACCAAGGCAATCAGAGTAAGGGTCGGATTCTTCATCGTGGCTTCTCTCCTGGAAGATAGAAGGATCAAAACATCAACTTAACTCGAGAATAACCTCGCACCACCGAGATAACCGCCGGCAAGGCCAAGGTAGAATGCAAACGCGCGGCTCGGCCGACACACCCGCAAGTTCCATTGTGCATACTACTGCAACGGAGTCAAGTAAATTGACAGATTCTCCGGGGCAAGAGGTTCCTTACAAGAGATTCCCGATACTCGAAGGCAGCAAGGCCTATCTCTCCTGGCTCGACGAGTCGGTCAAACCCCCTGGCTCCCAATAGCCGACAGCTAACAGTCGGCGGGCCGTGCTCCGCGACGAATACGTCCCCCACGCCACAAATTCCGCGGGGATGTTACCCCGCGGCTAAGGACCACGATTTAGGCTGGGCGCCCCTGGTTGGCGGTGCCGATAGGTTGGAGGAAGAGAAGGGAGCATTCTCTCTATACGGAAAATGGAATGCTCCCTTCTTGCTCTCGGACACTCGACTGACACGTGCGCGGCATTACGCCACGCTGTTAGACGGTTTGCCACACGACTGGCTCAATGGCGACGAGAAGAGCGAATCGCGTGGACAGCGCGATACACGGCAAACGCACCGATCGTAGCCGCGGCGCCGAACAACATTCCTGCCAGCGCGAACATCCGCCTAATCCCTTTTTCTTCCTCGGCTGCGCCAAGCTTGATTGAATAGAAAATGCCGCCGAGACAGAATAGCAAGGTGAGCAATCCTGGGACTAAGAAGACGATGCCCTCCAAAATCGTGACGGAAGGTGTGTAGCGTGTTCCGCATGACCGACAGACTCGGTCGCGAGTGATGGCGACGATTCTCCTGGCTTTCGTCTTTGTGTACTCCGAGCAGCCACAGGTAGGACACACCTTGGCCGGCCGAGGACCGGAACGAAGCCGCTGAGCCCTATCACTTGCGGACGCCGTCGAAATCAATGATCCTTCCGGTCGTTCTTCCATCCTACCGGCTCCATTCTGGGCGGAGCTATACTGTGGAGTTAGCCAACTAACCCTTGTACTTCGCCCAATACTCGGGCATCAGCTCTTGGACCTGCTGCTCGAGTTCCCGGTCGGTGATGGTGCTCATGCGGCCGTGTTGCTCGTACTGGTCGTTGACCCAACGGGCAACTTTGTGGCACTTGATCATGCTGATGCGATCGTCGCCCTTGAGGCCGAAGAACTCGTTGACCCAAAGGGCCACGCCGTCGGCACCGCTCTTATCGGTCAAGGCGACTCGCGGCGGGCGGCCCAGCAGAGCCGTCGTGTCGAAGATGTTGTAGATTCGCTCGTCCTGGCGGAGTCCGCCCGCGTGGATGCCGGCCCGGGTGGTGTTGAACGCCTTGCCGGCGAACGGGTAGTTGTCCGGAATCGGCAGACCCATCGACTTCATGTAATCGGCCAACTCGGTGATCACTTCGGTCTGGATACCGCACAGCTCGCCCTTCAGCGCGATGTACTCGATGATCGAGCCTTCCAGCGGCGGGTTGCCGGTCCGCTCGCCGAAGCCGAACAGGGTCGTATTGGCTGCATCGCAACCGTACAGCCACGCTGCGGCGGCGTTGGTATGCACTTTATGGAAGTCGTTGTGCCCGTGCCACTCCAGCCGATCGCTCGGCACGCCGACCTCTTGGTTGAGCTTGTAGATCAGCTTCGGAATGCTGCGCGGCAGCTCGACGCCGGGGAAGCTTATGCCGAAGCCCATCGTATCGCACAGCCGGACCTTGACCTTCAACTCGTCGGGCACCTGCTCGCTCATTCGCATCAGCCGCTCGACGAAGGGTAGGACGAATCCGTCGATGTCGGCCCGAGTGACGTCTTCGAGATGGCAGCGGGGTCGGACTCCGGCCTCGAACGCGGCGTCGACCACTTCGCAGTAGCTATCCATGCAGGCCTGGCGGCTCTTGAACTTCAGCTTCTGGAAGATGTGGAAGTCGGAGCAACTGGTCAACATACCGCTCTCTTTGAGCTCGGCCGCTTTGACCAGGCGGAAGTCGCCCTTGACGGCCCGAATCCAACCGGTGCATTCGGGATAGGTATGCCCCAGTTCGCGGCATTTGTCCAGCGTAGCCCGATCGTTCTTCGTGTAGAGGAAGAATTCGGTCTGCCGGATGACGCCGTTGGGACCGCCGAGCTTGGCCATCAGGTCGTAGATGTGGACCATCTGGTCGACCGTGTAGGGCGGCTGGGCCTGCTGGCCGTCGCGGAACGTCGTGTCCGTGATGACGATGTCGCGAGTCTTCAGCGTCGCCGGGTCGAACTCGACCTGTTTGCCGTCGATGGTCTCGACGATCGGGCCGTCGAAATGGATCAGCGGCGGAAGATCGTAGTTGAACGTCCGGTCGATCAGGTTCGGTTCGGTCGCATCGGTCAGGGGATGCGAGTTGTATTTCTCGGCCATGAAGTCTCCAGTGATTGATTGATGTTTTGTTCTAACGGCATCGGGCGGCCAACATTCGTCGACCGCGCTTGACCGCTTCGGTCCGCGGTCCCTTGGTCATATCGAAGATTTCGTTCCACATGGCCTCGTCGGCATCGGTCCATTCGCGTCCGCGTCGGCCCATGGCTGTTTTGGCTGTTTGGAAGAGCATCTTCTTGCCGAATCCCTTGGTCACGATGCCTTCGAGGAACCAGGCGAACGAGGGGATATACTTCGGCAGCGGCTTGCCGGTCGCGGCGATCAGCGCCATCGCGCCGACGCACGCGCCGGTGTTGAACAGCGTGCCGATCGAGGTCTTCGTATGATCGCCGATCAGGGCGCCGACTTTGGTCGAACCGGTGCTGATCGGCCTCTTTCCGTCGAGCGTAACGGAGACGCTCGAGTAATCGTTTTTCAGATCGCTGTTGGTGGTCTGGGCACCCAGGTTGACCCATTCGCCGACGTAAGCGTGGCCGAGGAATCCGTCGTGATACTTATTGGAGTATCCGTGGATGATCGACTCTTCGACTTCGCCGCCGATCCGGCACATGGGCCCGATCGAATTCCCCTCGCGGCATTTTGCGCCGAGGAGGATCGACTTCTTGCCGATGTAGCAGGGTCCCTCGATGCGTGTGAAGGGATGGATTTCGGCCCCTTCATCGATATAGACGGGCCCCTGGGCCGCATCGATGACGACCATCGGATGGATCAACACGCCGGGAGCGACGTAAACGTCTTTCTCGCCGCCGCGGATTGCCCGGGGCTCTTCGATCGTGCCCTCGATGCCGTGACGATCGGCCGCCGCGAAGTCGACGGTCAACTGCTCGGGGTTCTGAAGGACCAATTCCCAGGTATAGTTCCAAGTCGGCACGTCGCCGGTAGCCGCGGGCAAATTCGCCTTGGCCGAGTCGAGCAGCGAGTCGATCGACGCCGTATCGAGCTTGGCCAGATCGGCCTGCGCGATTCGGGCGTAAAGGACCTCGCCGTCGTCGTCGGTGGCCACTTCGCTGGGCCCGGTCGGCGCGACGTCGAAATCGGCCGCCTTCACCCGGGCGTCGACCACCAGCAAGTCGTCGCCGGCGAGCGTCGTCGGGTCGTTGACCGGCCGGCTCGTATGCTGCTTATAGACGTCGGCCATATAGGCGGGCACAAAGCAGGCCACGTCCGTCGTGTCGATCTTGTCCAACATCTTATCGAACAGCGACGTCATGCCGCAACGCAATTCCCAGATCGGCCGGCTTAGAGCCAGCGGATAGAAATGGTAACGCTTCTCCCTCAGGCGATCCACGAGAATCAATCGCATCGTCTTCTTTCCCTCTTGATGGTGTGCCTACAGCGCGCCGGATATGCCTACGGGGCGCCGGATATGCCTACGGGGCGTCGGTGCTGCCTACGGGGCGTCGGTGCTGCCTACGGGGTGTCGGTGCTGCCTACGGGGCGTCGGTGCTGCCTACGGGGTGTCGGTGCTGCCTACGGGGTGTCGGTGCTGCCTACGGGGCGTCGGTGCTGCCTACGGGGCGTCGGGCATCTTGTCCTGAATCCACTCGTAGTATTCCAACATATCGAGCGAACTGGCCGAGTCGCGATCGATGATGAACATCACGTCGGAGTGCAGTTGCAACGCGCTGGCCGTGATCATGCTGGTCACCGGGCCTTCGATGGCCTGGGCCACCGCGTCGGCCTTGTTCTTGCCGTTGGCCAAGAGCAGGATTCTGTCGGCCTCGAGGATCGTGCCGACCCCCATCGTGATCGCATAGACGGGCACTTCGGCGGCCGAGTCGAAGAATCGGGCGTTGTCGTCGATCGTCTGTTTGGCCAGCGTCTTGATTCGCGTTCGCGAGCCGAGCGAGCTGGTCGGTTCGTTGAACGCGATGTGGCCGTCGGTTCCGATCCCGAGGACTTGCAGGTCGATCCCGCCGCATTCATCGATCCGCTGCTCGTACCACTTGCAAAACGCCTCGTAGTTGTCGGTGGTTCCCGAGGGGATATAGATGTTCTGCGTGGCGATGTTGATATGCCGAAAGAGGTTTTCGTGCATAAAGTAGTGATAACTCTGCGGGTGCTTTTCCCTGAGGCCGACGTACTCGTCGAGATTGAAGGTCGTGACCTGCGAGAAATCGAGCCCCTCGTCCTTGTGCATGCGGACGAGCTCCTGGTAGAGCCCCAAGGGGGTCGAGCCGGTCGCCAACCCGAGCACCGCGTTCGGCTTGGCGTTGAGCACCTTGGCCACGACGCGTGCGGCAACCTTGCTCATTTCATCGCAGGAATCCTTGACGATGATTTCCATGATCTGGCCTTTATCGAAAGGTGGTTTGTACTATCTAGGTTCGACATGACGGTGGATCGCGATGGTGGATCGCGATGGGGAGAGTCAGACGTACGTGGCGATGAACGCTATCGCATCGCCGACGTTCTCGACCGCCAGTGCCCCGTCCTCGTCCATGTCGATATCGAATTCGCCCTCGAATGCGGCGACCAGTTCGACCGACTGCGTGCTCTCGGCGCCCAAGTCATAGATGAAATGGCTCTCGGGCTTAACCTCGGCTTGATCGACTCCTAGCACGTTACAGACCACTTTGACCACGCGCTGTTCTACTTCGCTTACGTCCATTGATTCTCCTCCGTCACAGTCGTTTATCTATCCAACGATGGGTACCGGCCTCCCGTTAGTGAGTCGGGGGTGCCGCAAACCGAACCCGCCAGTATCCACGCTGAACGCCCATCTGTCAACCGACCGGACGACTCGCCGGGGCGTTCCGCACCAAGGAAGACGGTCAAACGCACCGCGAGGCGGGCCATCAGACCCCCTGCCAGACGATCACTCAGGTTCAAGATGGGCAGAGCAGGTAGACAAGGCAGACCGTAACGACTCAAAGGGCGTCTTGCAGTGCCAGGAAGAGCGCTCGGTAATACTTCATCAGGCGGACCGGGTCCGTACTGGCGGAGATTTCCGCATCGCAGAAGCCCTTGTAGCCCGACTTCTTCAGGGCTGAAAATAACTTCCGATAGGGATAGGCTTCGTTATACAAATCGTGAAGATGGACGTTGCGGATTTTCGAGCCGACCATGGCGAAGTTGGCCTCGAAGCCCTCGCCTTTCACGTCGTTGCTGCTGCAATTCCAATTGACGTAGACGTGCTCGCTGCCGGAGTAATCGAGCATTTTCTTGATGCGCGGGACGATATCGGTTCCATGGCCATGCACGCCGACGCGGATCTCGACGCCGTAATCGTGCGCGAAATCGCCCACTTCACCGAGCGACTTGCCGATCTGTTGGAGCGTCTTTTCTTCCGGAATCCCCTTCTCCGTCATCAGGCTATTGGGGAAGACTCGGATTCCCAGGGCCCCGATGTCGTGGGCAAGTCGGGTGTATTGTTTGGTACCCTCGATATTCTCGCGCAGCACCTTCGGGTCGTCGTAATGATAGGCGAACGCGCCGGCCAGGCTAATCGCTGCAAGTGGTGAGTCCTCGAACCGCTTCTTCACTTCGGCTCGTTCCGTGGCCGACAGATTGACTTCGATACCATGGGCGTGCGTCGTGCGTAGCTCGGCGTGCTCGAACTTCGCCTCCTCGCAGTTCTTGATGATCGTTGCGACATCCCAGTCCTTGGCCAGATTATACGTCATCAGGCCGATTCTCAGCGGCTTGTCATCCTCGGGACCGGCAGCCCGGACATGCTCACACTGGGTCAGCGCGGCGCCGGACGCCCCAATCATCGCGGCCGACCGAACGAAGTTTCTTCTGGAAAGGTTACGTGACATGGTGATGTCTCCTATTGTAGATGTGAATGTCGTGTTACGGGTGGTCAAACCTCGTCGGGCACGACGAACGGCTTGCGATAATCGCGCCGAAGCAGCCCGTTTGCCTCTTGGCTCATTGGGCCGATGAATTCCTCTTTCTTCGGGTCCATGCTCAACCAGGGGCCGAGCGTGGCGGGGGTTGCATGCAGATCGATGCCGTTGGCCGCCAGATGCTCGGCCGTCTCTTGTAGGGCGTCGGCACTATCCCCCTTCGCCGGCGCGCGATCGCGAATCTCCTCGGGCGACGCGTGTTTCCCTAGCCGATAGGAGATATTGGCCATATGAAACAGCGAGGCGGAGAGATGGCCCTCGAGGAGGTCGTTCTTCAGGTCGGCCGTCTTTCGACTTCTCACGACGTCGATAAAGTTTTGCCTCAGGCTGGTGCCTTCTCCGTCGAACTGTCGGATCCGGCGTCCGTCGTTGTCGTAGGCGACGTTGCCGGCCAGATAGCCGCCTTCGCAATGGACGACGACGCCGAGTCGCAGCCCGCAATGGGTGTCCATGCTCTGATCGACCCGATCCCATCGTTCGTCCTGGAAGGCCTTTCCCCGGGGTAAGCCGCGGACCTCGAAGAGGATCGGGACCGGCCGGTAGTCGAGGAACATGAGCAACGTATTGGGCGTTTCGCCGTCGTCGTCATAGCCGAACCGCCCGCCGACGGCGACCACACCGCGGGGTAACTCGTTCTGGTCGACGACGCAGCGACAGCCGTCGAGATAGTGGATCCCCATATTGCCGATGTCGCCGTTGCCGGTTGCCCAATCCCAATGCCAATCGTAATGGAGGAACTCGCGCCGCGGCGGCGTCATCTCGGCGGGCCCGGCCCAGAGGTTGAAGTCGAGCGATTTGGGGATCGGCGGCGGCGCGGCGACTCGCCCGATCCCGCGGCGCGGCTTATAGTTAATCCCCCGGACCACGCGGATCTTGCCGAGGTTTCCTTGCCGGACGTAATCGAATGCTTCCTTCAGTCCGGGCTTGGCCCGCGAGTTGCTTCCACATTGCGCGACACGATTGTACCGCCGCGCGGCCTCGACCATCTTGCGACCTTCCCAGAGTCCGTGCGAGAGGGGCTTCTCGACGAAGACGTCCTTGCCCGCCTGACAGGCCCAAATCGTAATCAGGGCGTGCCAATGGTTGGGCGTGGCGTTGACGACGGCGTCGATGCCACGATCCTCCAGCAGCCGGCGAACGTCGCGATGGGTGTCGACCCTTTCATTGCGATCGTGAAACTTCTTGGCTTCCCGATCCAAGTGGCTCTCGTCGGCGTCACACAGGGCCACGACGCGAACGCCCGGCATCCTGCGGAAGACGTCGATCTCCTGGGCCCCTTTGCCACCGATTTTCACCCGGCTTCCCACTCCCACGACGGCGACGCGGACATCGTCGTTGGCCCCGGCGGCTCGGGAGAACGGAGCGGCCATAACGGCCCCGACTGCCAGTGAACTGCGTAAGAATCTCCGGCGTGTGAGACGGTCGATCATCGGATTGTGGCTCCTTGTTCGAGTTTCACCCGGCCCCATCATATCGCCTGACGCGGCGATCTGCAAACCGGCCCGACTTAGACCGGCCCGATTCAGACCGGCTCGAGCACTTGCCGACAGTTGGGTAGCGAGGCGAGGAACATGCGGCCGTAGGGCTTGCTGCGCACTCGTGGGTCCAAGATCACGACCATGCCCGTGTCGCGACGCGATCGGATCAAACGGCCGAAGCCCTGTTTCAATTTCAACACGGCCTCGGGCAATTGATAGTTGCCAAACGGATTGCCGCCGGCCGCACGGATCGCCTCGAGTCGGGCTTCCAGCAACGGGCGGTCGGGGACACTGAAGGGCAGCCGCGTGATGATCACATTGCGCAATGCATCGCCGGGCACGTCGACTCCCTGCCAGAAGCTGTCGGTGCCGAACAAGACCGATCGCTCGTTCGCCTTGAACTCCCGCAGCATCTGGCTCCGCGGCATCTCGTCGGCCTGACTGTAAAGTGTCAGCCGGTTCTCGGCCAGCCAGGGACCAAGTTCCGAGGCCACGCGGCGCATCATCTGATAGCTCGTAAACAGCACAAAGGCCCGGCCCTCGGTGCGACCGACGTATCGCCGGATCATCTTCACCACGCACCGCTCATACTCTTTGGCTTGGCTGCTCGGGTCGGGCATCCCCTGGGGAAGGATCAGTTCGGCCTGCTTAGAATAATCGAACGGGCTACCCAGGCAGAGCGTTTCCGTCTCGGTCAGGCCGATCCGCGACTGGAAGAAGTCGAAATGCCCGCTGCCGGTCGCCAACGTGGCACTGGTCATCACAGCGGTGGGGACCTTGTCGAAGAGATGCTCGCGCAGGACGGGTCCCACATCGATCGGCGCCGCCGCCAGCGAGGTCCGGCGCCGATGACGGCCGCCGAATGTCTCGGCCCAATAGACCGAGTCTGCGATCTCTTGACACCGCCATTGCTCGATCTCCATCGCCAGTCCGGTCAATCGATTGGCGGCCGACGTGAAATCCTGGCGTTCTTCGGGCGTCTTGAGCTTTCCGCCGAGACGCCGGACCATGCCCGAGAGTTTGTCGAGTCCCTCGCTCAACGGATTGTCTACGATCTCTGGCTCTCGAACGCGGCCGTTGCCGCCGGACTGTGAGGCGAGCCACTCCTCGATCGAGTCGAAGAGGTCGTCGCTACGGAAGCGACATTTCACGACCTCCTGCTGGGCCTCGGCCATGCCATGATGGACCAACAGCCCCCGATTGGTCCGATCGTTGTAGAGCCGGCGCAAGGTGTAGTCGACTTGGCCGCTGGTGATGCGCAATCCCAGATGATCGCTGGCCACCGCCTCGGCCGTATGGGCCTCGTCGAAGATCACGGTGCCGTAGTCGGGCAGGATTTTTACACCGGCTCGGCGCAAGGCCAGATCGCTGAAGAATAGGGCATGGTTGACGATCAGGATTTGGGCATGCTGGGCTCGCCGTCGGGCCTGATAGTAGAAGCAGTCGCCGAACTCGGGACATTTTCGGCCCATGCAGTTGCCATGATCGCTGGCGACTTCGTCCCAAACGGCCGGGTCGGGGCGAAAGTCGAGGTCCGAGAGCGAGCCGTCCGTCGACTCCTTCGCCCATTTTTCGATCCGCCGAAGCTGGGTGAAGTGGTCCTCGCGGCTGAAGAGGCTAACGGCCCGCTCCAACGCTTTCTTCAATCGCCGCCGGCTGAGATAATTGCGACGCCCCTTGACCAAGACGGCCGAAAACTCCAACGGGATCACGCTGTTCAGTAGCGGGATATCCTTCTCGATCAACTGCTCTTGCAGACTGATCGTATGGGTCGAGACGACCACGCGGCGAGGGCGGGAGTCTTTCTTGTTCTTGCCATCGGAGGGAGGGCCATCGGAGGGAGACGATTCTTGGTTCTTGTCGTCCTTTGCTCCGGCCACGGCCAAGATGGCGGGCACCAGATAGGCGAAGCTTTTTCCCACGCCGGTCCCCGCCTCGACGATCAGATGTCCCGGCCGCTCGATGGCCCGGGCAACCGCCTCGGCCATGGCCAATTGCTCCTGCCGGGCCTCGTAACCGGGCAAGCGAGCGGCGATTCGGCCTTCGGGCCCCAGGATTTCGGTGGATGAGAGCATGGACCCCAGACTACCACGTTTGTCCAAACGCGACTAGGACGGATACTTTCCTGCCCAAGAATTGCGATTCGCCGACGAATACCCCAACAAACGGGTAGAGATACACTGGACGCACGAGCCACCGGTTGGTACCCTACGCAGACTGGGCGCGCCGTCGTGGTTGTGACACTCCACGTTCTGGCGAACGTAGTTACGACTGGAGGAAGAAAACATGGTGATCGAATTTCGTTGCAGCCAGTGCCAGAAACTCCTACGGACCGGCGACGAGACGGCGGGGAAACAGGCGAAGTGCCCCGAGTGTGGGACCGTGATGGCAATCCCGACGGCCGGAGCGACCGAATCCGTCTTCTCGCCCGAGGCTTCGTCTCCGAAGGAACAGGCCGACGATCCATTTGCCGGTGGCGATCCGTTTGCCGGCGCCGGCCCTCAAGGAGCTCCCGGCAGTCCTCCGCCTTCTTCCGGCGACCCGGAGAACCCGTATGCGTCGCCTGCTTCGATGACGATGGCAGCCGGCTATGCGCCGCAAGCGGCCGGTTCGTTCACGCCTTCGTTGATCGACTTCAGCGATGTCTTTGGCCGCACTTGGGAGCTGTTCAAGCGCGAGTGGGGAACGTGTCTGCTGGCCGTCTTTGTCGCAATGGCAATCATTCTCGGCTTCGAGGGCGTCCTCCGTATCGGTGGGATGATGGTCTTCGCGACCACTGGAGACGAGGGGCTTGCGACATCCTTCGTGCTCCTTGGGATGCCGATCGGTGTGGCCCTGAGGATTTGGCTGGGCGCGGGGCTAGCGATATTCATGCTCCGGGTGGCTCGTGGCCAGCCCACTGACATCAGCCTCGTCTTCTCGGGTGGCCCCTTCTTCCTGCGAGCTCTCGGCGCTGCCATTGTGTGCGGGCTGATTGTCGCGGTCGGTACCTTGCTGTTCATCATTCCTGGCATCATCCTCTCACTGATGTTGTCGCAGTTTTTCTACCTTATCGTGGACCGCAACCTTGGTGCCATGGACTCGTTGGACGTTTCCCGGCAGATCATGGTCGGCAATAAGTTGACGCTGTTCGCGGTCCAGATCGTGGCGGCTATCGTCGGGACTCTGCTTATTCTATGCACGTGCGGCCTCGGCATCTTCGCGACAGTGCCGTTTCTTTCCCTGCTCCAGGCGGTTATTTATTTGGCGGCCACCGGACAGCCGATGGCCGAGCAGCCTTATTCGGCCTACGCCGACCCAACTGAACCGTAGGATACGACAGTAGGAACCTCACGAGACCAGGATGACCGTTGCCCTCGTTGACTCATACGCCGCGATCGATCCTGCCCGGAGACGCCGCCATGCCGTGCGGTTCTCGCTGGTCCTTGTGCTGCTCGGCGCGGCTCTGGGGGTCCTCTGGTGGGTCCATCCGGCTCGGTTCGCGTTGCCCTTGTGTACGTGGTACGCGATGACCGGGCTGTACTGTCCCGGCTGTGGAGCGACTCGGGCAACGCACTTCCTGCTGCATGGCGATTTCGCGGCCGCATTGCGTCACAACGCCGCTTGGATTTTGATCGTCCCCTGGGCGTTCTATGCCTTGGCGTCGGAAGCCGCCTTCATCCTCCGCGGTCGAAGGCTGCCCGACGGTCTGTTGCGCAGGCCGCCCCTCTATGTCGCGATGGGCGTCGTCCTGCTCGCCTTCGCCATCGCCCGCAATCTGCCGGCCTATCCGTTTCTCCTACTCGCCCCGCCCAGTTGACGATCCGCCTACCGCTCCGCTGCTCCAACTGCAAACCGGGAGTGGAAAAAGGGGACTGGCTCCGAGCCACGGCAGCCGTCAAACCCTTGGAGGAGCGTTGCGGCTCGGTGCCTGTCCCCTTTTTCCACGGACCACCGAAGTCGCCGCCCGAAACAGGCGACAGGCCCGAGAAAGGCGACAGACAGATCGCCAACAATTGACGAGCCGTCTACCGCTTCGCTTCTTCCTCGCGCATGAGCATCTCGACGGCCTCCCTTAGCCAGCCACTCTCCCACGAGTGCTTGCGCTGGGGGCCGTCGCGGTAGATGTGGGCAATCTTCAGCTCCTCCATCCGCCGATGGGCCGCCCGATGGTGCTCCTGGAAACCGCCGTATCCGAAATGTATCAGCCGTGGGTTGGTGCCCAGCGTCGGAGCACGCCGCTCGAGCAGCTTCGAGATGTTATAATGCTCGAAGTTCTCTTGCGTCGCGTAGATCGCGGCCATGCCGTACTTGTCGGGCCGTTGCATCATCAGCGGCGCGTCCCAAGCGGCCGCCTTGCCGAACACGTCCGGATGACGCAACAGCAGGGTAAAGGCCCCGAATCCCGACTTACTGAAACCGACCAGCAGCCGCCCCTCGCGCGTCGCCAAGGTCGGGTAAGTGCGATCGACCAGCGGCACGACCGTTTTCAACAGGTAGCTCTCCTGCCGGATTTTCCGATCGGTCGGATGATCGGCGAACCAGGGTAGCTGCGAGAAGGTCGGCGTCACGCAGATCAGACCGAATCGATTGTGCAGATCGTGCCGCTCGACTTCCGCCAGACCGTCTCCCCATCGCCGCCCGTCGCCCGCCTCGACCGGCAATACATAGAGCACCGGATATTGTTTCCCTTTTTCCAAGCGGTCCGGCAGCAGCACGCGAATCGTGGTTTGCCCGGCTTGATATTCGGAACTGATCCGGTGGGTAGCGATTTCCGCGGCGTGGCATGTCGCCGGCAGAAACATCACTACGAGGAGCAAGGTCGGACGAAAACTCATAAGCGGCACTTTCCAATTAGGTGGTTTATGACGTCTATCCTAACACATCCGACCCCCGCGTGGGAAATCGGTCGTCTCCCCTTCCCGCTCGCGATTGCCCCGGCGGATCGTCGCGCCTAGAATTCGCTGGACCATAACTTCCATCAGGAGGAGAGAACGATGCTCAATGAAGGAGTGATTAGCAACGACGCGGCGGCCCTGGTCAAATCGGAAATGGTCCGACAGATCCGATGCCTTGGGCCGGCAACGCCCGACGAACTCGAACGGGCCGTGTTTCGGGCACTCACCGGACACGATCGCGACGAGGTCGATTGGAACGTCGAGGATAATCAGGCCGGATACTATACGTGGGTGAAGAGCTTCGATAACCTGATCCGAGAACTGATCGAAGACGGCTACATCCGCGAGAAGGTACAGCGGCAACTTCTGCCGACCGAATCGGAACCGGCCATCGAATACTCGTACATGGCCTACCCGGCCGCTCGGTCGAGTTAGGCGGGTCTGTAGCTACGCTGGCCAGAACGTGGGGCGTGTCCGGGCGTTACGACCACGTTCTGGCGAACGTAGCTACCACAGCATCAGTCGTCCCGCGCGCCGGCAATCGACGCGACCAGTGCCAGCGCGGCGAGGACACTGACGACCAGGATGACCAGGATCATCACGCTGGCCCGCGTGGAAACCTCGAGCCATCGCAGCGTGCCGAAGAGCATCGCCACGACCGACGTGACGATCAGCATGGTGCGCAGCCCGAATTGCAGCGGCGGCCGCGCGTCTTCGTGTTCTTCAGGATTGTGTTCGGTCATCTCGGTTCGTAGTGACCGCATCCATGCGGTCTATCAAATACAAACGAAACACTTACGCCTCCCACCGCCGGAACTTCTCGACGGCCGCTTGCACGTCGTTGCGGCGCTTGTGGTAAATGGCGGGCAGCGCGATAATGGCCGCCCCAAGCAAGAAACAGAACCCCCAGAATATCCCCATGTAGTGTCGCTCGAACGCGGCGAACAGGATCATCCGCAACATGACAACCGTCAGAAACGTCAACCCTAGGAAGAGAAACGAGCGGATGCGAAGCCACGAACCGGCCAGGATCCCGGCGACCGATAGCAGGATCAGCACGATCGGCAGCCAGATCGAGTTATCGCCGATGCCACGAAGAAACTCGGTCGTCGACGAGACGTAGATTACGCTCAGCGCCATGTATCGGATGGCGGTGCGCTGGGTCGGATCGAGCCGCTTGCGGTCCAACAGTTCGGCGACCAACACGGCCAGTGCCGGCGGGATCAGCCAAAGCTGCGGATGGTCCAGGAAGTTCAACTCCTGCCGTTGCCAAAGAACCCAAAGCCCGACGTTGCCGGTCGCGATGGCCAGGACACTCAATCCGATCGACCGGTTGGTCGCCGCCAATACGGCATAGAAAAGACCCATCGTGAACCACAACACGGGCGTGGCCCCGATCAGGCTGAGTGTCGTGTCGGGTGGGGCCATCAGCCAGAAGGCGACGGCCGGCAACAGCGGCAACCCGATGGCCGTTCGCCGAAGCGGTTCGCAGAGCACCGGCAGCTTTAGCCGATCGAACCACTCGCTAAGGCCGGCTCCCGCAAACGCCACCGCCATGACAATCAGCATCCAGTAGTTTTCGATGATCCCCAGCTGGAACCAGTCGGGCATGGTCAGCCGAAGATGGACACACAAGATCAGCACGAGCAGTTCGGCCGCATAGACATAGGCGGTTCGACCTCTGGGAGACAACTCCAGCGGATCCCAATCCTGGCGAACCGCGAAACCGAGACACGCGGCGATCAGCCCGACCAAGGCGACCGCGACCACGACGATTGCCCAAGGGGCCATGCGCGTGCCGCTGATATCCGGATCGAAGTGAATACCTTCGAGCACCAATACCATGACCATCATGATGGCCGCCAGCCCGCCGAGCGCCGGCACGACCCGGCGACCCGCATCGATCCAATCGCTCCCCTTCGGCAGGATCCGAGACAACCCGAACCCGCTCACCAGGGTCAGCATAGTGGAAGAGATCAACAGGCAGACGCTTCCGTGCATCCAAGGGGTGTCCGTGGCCACCTCGGAGCTCAGTCGGGCAATTCCGAACGAGCCGTTCAGTAGCAAGCCGGCTCCGAACGCCGCATATTGCCATCCTCGCCGGGCGAGGTTCTCGGTCTGCCAGGCCATGGCGATGGCGGCCCCCAGTAGCATCAGTGCGGAGGGGATTGCGGCCAGTCGGCCCGCCAGACCGAACAGGGCCGCTTCTTCGCCGACGCCGTTGAAGCGGAAATCGACCGCTATCCATGCTGCCAACACGGCGGCCATGGCGGCCAGGATGCTTTGGGCTCGAGGAAACCACTCGGTCGCGAAACGCCCGTCGAAGTCGGGAATCCGCAGTGTCCGCCACAACGGGCCAACACGCCGCAAGGCCCAACCCAACACGGCCGTTACCAGGATGAACCCCGACAGCTCGGCGGCCGTGGTCCAGCAGAGTTCCCGGGGGACGTAGTCTCGGGCGTAAAGTGCTAGGCCAATGGCCGACAGCCCCAGCGTATAGAGCCCGGCCAACGCGAATCGCGACGCCCGATCCCAAAGACAGATGGCCACGGCAACGGCGGTCGCCGTCAGTGCAATCCAATCCACCGATCGAATGCCCAAGTGCGGCCGATCCAACAGGTCATAAATGAATGCGGCGACCGCCACCAATGCGGTCAATCCCACGGCCAATTGGGCCGCCATATGAGCAAACGGCAACGGACGACCTGTCAATTCCAGGTGCGGAACGCCCGGCCTATAGAGCCGGCCGATCACCGACCAAACAATCGAGCCAAACGCCAGGCAGAGCACCATGGTCTGCGTCAGAAGCCCGATCGATCGGGCCTCGTCCCATGCGACCCAGCCGAGCAGACCGATCACACAGACTAGCGAACCGGAGAGGATCACGAACTCCGGCCGCCGCTGCCACAGGGCCAATAGTCCGGCCGTCACGGCGACCGTCAACACGGCCCAGCCCGATACCCAGGGAGCTATCGGATCGGCCGCACAATGCAACACGCCGAGGCAGACCACGAGGATGCCGACGACCAGAACCCAATCTCGCACCAGACCTTGTCCCATAGCCATCTCGGGGGTTTTAGACCGAATCAGTGGCGAGCCGGCAAGTCGCATGGCACACGGAATCAACAGCCCGACCATGGCCCAGGTTACTGTCAGCACATGATAAGCGGACCACGGGCCCCAATGGACGACCACCTTCGGATCGGCGGCCAAACAGGCCAACAGCACACCGACGCCCAGACCCACTCCACCGAAAACATGCACCAGCCGGCCGGGCAGTATCTGGTAAAGATACCACGCGGCGGCCACGCCGGCCAGGAGCAGCCCCAACCAGCCGGGGAGTTGCCCCAGTTGGATCAGGCTCTCGGACAGACCGCTGGGTATATACATCAACCAAACGACCGGCGCGGCCAGGACCAGCGCGTTGCCGACAACCGGAACCGCCACTTGCAGCGCGAGCAACGGGCTCTCGCCCAACGAGAAGTCTCGCAGTTGATAGAGCCGCCGTCTCACGGCCAGCCAGGCAATCGCCACGACCGACGAGGCGATCACATTGGCCTGGACGAGTTGTAGCCACCAATGGTCGAGCAGTCGCAGATCGTGATGAAAGTACCAGACAACCAGCGACGCCGCCAGATTGGTTCCCAACGCGGCCGTCCATGCCCAACCTTCCTTGCGACGCCAAACGGCCATGATCGCCCCGGCGGCGCTGGCGATGAAGATGGCGGCGGCGGCCCAGGGCAATTCCTCCGGCCCATGGAACATGGCGGCCTTGACGCCCAACAACACGGCTCCGATGCCGGCCACGCGAACCCAAACGGCCGCCATGCGAATCAGGGCCTGCGGCGGACCTTCAGCCCCGGGCAACGTTCGCACGCCGGCGACCCACCAGGTGGCCAAGACGACCAGCAACGCATAGACGGCCCAACCGAGCATCAACGTCCGATATCCCCACTCGGGCCAATAGCTCTGCACGGTACACGCCAGCAACCCCAGCACGGCCATTCCCACCAGCCCGACGATCTGGGGACGCATTGCCCGACCCAACTGCACTCGGCGATAGGCCCAGGCGGCAGCGACGGCGACCAGGGCAATCCAACCAAGCGGCCCGCCGACGGGGCTGACCAGGGTTTGCCCGTGCGGATGGAACAGGACGAGCACCAGGAGTCCCATCCCTAGCAGAAGCCCGTTGCCCGCCGCGGCGCCGGCCAGTTGAACGTTCATCAACACTCGGGCCGAAGCGCCGGGCGTATACTCGTCGGGCGTTTCTCGCCAGATATTCAGCCAATTGCGAATCGCCAGCCAGGCCCCGGCCCACAGGGCGGCCGTGATCGTGACCAGTTGGATCATGGTCACCCACTCGGGTGTGCCGAAATCGCGAGTCGAATCGGTGACAATTGCCAGCACATAGCCCAGGGCGACCGTCAACTCGGCGACCAACCCGGCCGAGAAGGCATAGCCGCCCGAGCGCTCGCGAATGGCATGGCCGACCAGCCCGACCAGGACCAGCAGCAGAGGCACCAGATACGAGATGCTCGGGCCGAGCGTGTCGAAGAACGTCTCCGCAAGCGGCCTGCCCGATGGTGCCGCACCGAGACACCGAGACGCCGCGGCCAGTACGGTAATCGCCAGCACGGGCACCACCGTCGTGGCCAGCAGCGTCGTCCGAGCGACGCGAGGTGCCGAGTCGGGCAGTTCGATATGGGTTCCAGCCGATGCGAACAACGGCGGCAGATATCGACGCAACCAGACGGTTCCCGAGCCGATCACGAACCATACGCCAAGCCCCCACCGCAATGCCGAGGCGACGGCGAAGCTGCCGCTCGATCCGCCGGCGATCAGACAAGGGATCATCATGGCCACCAGGAAACACCCGATCAACTCGGCCGTTTGCCAACGTTCCCACAACGAGGCGACCAACACGGCGGCCAATACGACGCCGACCAGCCAACTCCCGCCCCCGGCGACCGCTTGCTGTTGGGCCGTCGGCTGCAACCCACCGGCCCACAGTTCGTGGGCAATACCCGGGCCGATCAGCCATATCAAGAGCGGTATGAACTGCAACCAGATCACGCCATGGCGAACGATCCAATCGACCGGCTGCCACGGCGGATTGAGCAGTCGCTCGCCGATCGCGTGGTCCTTCAGGGCGATTCGCGTGGCGATCCAGACCAGCGACAGCAGCCCCAGCACGACCGCGTAGGCTTGCAGGCTGTGAGGCTGCAACGCATCGGCCAATTTCGAGTCGACCACACCACCTCGAAGCCAGACAGTCGTGATCGCCACGGTCGCCACGGTTACCATGGCTTGTGCGGCGGCGAACACCCGAGGGTCGCGCTTCCGCCAGGCGATCACCAGCCAGATGGCCGCCAGCCAGGAAGTACACCACGCCAGCGATGCCGCGGTCGTGTAACCGGCCAACAGCAACGCGGGCAGCGCAAACACCGAGGAGACAAACGCCGAGTCGGCCAGCGGACGGTTCCATACACGGTCGATCCGTTCGCGCAGATTCCCGGATCCTTGTGCTACTGGGGCACCGCTGCGCTTTGCCCCAGCCACGCCCGTCGAAAGCCCCAAGATCAAACTGGCCGTCACGCCCAGCGTGGAATGCGTCAATAGGGCGACCAGCCACGGATCGATGGTCACGCCGGTATAGTTGAACGCAAGCGTATGGATCATGCCCGCCAGAACGATCGTCGAGGCGATCCACGTTCGCTCGGGCGATCGATATTCCCAGGCCGAGAGCAGGCAAAACGCGGCCAGCAGCACGGCGGTAACCACCGGCCGCGGATCGTTGACGATCGACGCGGCATGGTACGAGACCGTCACGATGCCCAACACGAGGACCAACGTGGCGGTGATTTCGGCCACATGGAGCAAGGGCGTGCGATAGAATCTGCCCAACTCCTCGCCACTTCGCCGCCGAAGTATCGCGGCTATGATGCCCATCGCGAGTGGGACGAACGCCGTCACCATGGCCCAAATCGGACCCAGCGGGACCATCCGCCATCCGAGCACCCACATGGGCACCAGAGTCACCAGCGCCAGGCCGAGATAGCTCAATTCGACGCG
>SDBT01005177.1_pt1 | contig 21977 bp, 17 predicted proteins | sample 2277101 | NCBI WGS metagenome assembly SDBT01 (sample SAMN10404973, study PRJNA504765) | marine sediment metagenome | isolation source: marine sediment core GS10_PC15, 103 cmbsf | place: Arctic Ocean: Southern Knipovich Ridge | collected 2010 | reverse complement strand
TAAGTAGAAACGTACTTCGGAAAGAATAACTATAAGAAAAGATGCGAAGACTCATTATTGACACTTCTCTGCCTACGATCCCGATCACAGTGGAAATCTACCCACAGATTCTGCCGAAGACCCGGATCTTTAGACCCTTCCGAAACACCGCCAGCCAGGGAAGCGAGAGACCAAGGCGCCCAATGCGAGAGCTAAAGTGTAAACGAGGACGCCGGCCACGGCGTGGAGGAGGTTGTTCACCAGATGAAAGCCCCATGGCTCCGGCCCGGTGAGGACCCGGTTCAAGCCATAGCTGAGCAAGGTGAGGGGACGATACAAGCCGGCCCGGACCAGCTCCTCCTCCCAGTAGCTCGCGCCCGCCAGCGCCGTCCAATCCGGCGCCTGGACCGCTAGGTTTTGCTCGACGATGAATCGGTCGTCGTAAACGAAACCGTTTCCCAGGTTGTTGAGGTAGACAAGGAAAGCTACGGCGAAGACGACAAGGGCACCGTTCCGTTTATTCATTGAAAAAGGCCGGCCCCGCCTATTATGGGCGGAGCCGGCCGCTGAAGGCTAGGAACTAACAATCCCCCGGCTCAAGCCGGGGGATTGTTCCCCGGAGGGGACATTAATCTAGAAGCGATACCGGAGACCAATCTGCGATTGGCGCGATTGTCCTATGATGTTCAACAAACCAAAATTGGTGCGGCTGTAGTTGAATGCATTGGTTCTGCGGTTGGCGTTGTTGAACAAGTTGAAGACGTCCCAAGTGATCTCCAAACGGCCCCGTTGATCGAAGTCATAGCCCCAAGTTACCCGGAGGTCCACGTTGTAGAAATTGGGTTGACGGGCGGAGTTTCGAGGCTGAAGTCCCAACGGCAGATCCTGGCCAGCCGCAAGGGCCAAATCGTTGTTGGCTTCGGTGATCACCGGACGGTCGAGGCGCTGACCATCCAGGTTGTTGTCTATCCCGGTCGTCACGTTGAAAGGGTCTCCACTGTTGGCCTGAATGGTGGAGCTCAACTGGAAGCCCGCCGGCAGGTCTCCGACCACGTTGGCCACGAAGCGATGGCGTATGTCTCGATCGCTGTCGCCGAAGTCGATAGCCAGGTTCTCCGGCTGGGACGGTCCGATGCCGGTAGCGCTTCTCTCGTTGTCATCCTCGGACTGTGTATGCGACCAGGTGTAGAAGGTCTGGAAGAGTATTCCCTGGGAATAACGTTTCCGGGCCGACAAGATGAACGCCTTGTAATCCCCGTTGACATTGGATTGGTTCAAGGCAAACCGCCGGTAATCCGGGTCGGGACGATTGCTAACGTCGTAAATCAGCCGTCCGGCGGGATCGGTCACACCCGTCGGCGTGATGTTGATGTCCACCCGCCTTTGACCCTTTGCGTTGTCGGCGTAAACGAAGTCGGCGCCCACCGAGAAGTTCGGCACCACCTCGTGCTCCACTCCGGCATTGACCCGCCAGATCTCGGGGTTCTCGTATTCGGGGTCCCAGAAGAAAACGTCGGTGGGAGGGAAGGTCTCGTTGAGCGGACTATCCGGTGGCAGCCCGGCCTCCGGGAAGATCTCGGGAAACGTGAAGGGCAACTGCTCGAAACCGCCTCGAAGATCCACGGTACCCTGTCGGAACCCGTTGTTGGTTAAAATATTGGCCAGCAGTAACAAGGGGGTGCGGGAGAAGAACTTTCCCACGCCGCCTCGAATCACGGTACGCCCGTTGTTACTCGGATCATAGGCAAAGCCGAACCTTGGAGCCCAGTTGTTCCAATCATTTGCGATTTGCTGTTGATCGAGGCCGAAGATATCTCCGGGATTATCCGGATTTCTCGTAGAAAGGCCGAACTCCTCGGTGGGAACCGTGGGATTGTTCAAACCTTCCCAGCGCAAACCGAGGTTGACGGTCAAGCCGGGCTTGGGTTTCCAGTTGTCCTGGATGTAAACCGAGTACTCCTGCTGCCCGAAGTCCACCGTTCCCGACTGCGGGGTGGTGAAGCCATTCAAGCCCACCAGCTGACGGAAGCGGTTGAAATTGCTGACAACGTAGTCCTCCAAGGTGTTGAAATCGTATTGTCCACCGGAAAAGCCCATGAAGGTCTGGGCCGTCGAGGTGAAGTTGAGATCGGCTCCAACCTTCAAGTCGTGATCGCCGAACAAATAGGTGAAGTTGTCGGTGATCTGGATGCGGCTGTGGTCGGAAGTAATGGGCAGGAAACCCTGACGCCCCCAGCTGCCCACGTCGCCGATGTTGATTTCCGGAACGTCATTACTGGTCCCTAGGCGGGGCCGATCCTCGAAAGAGTACTGAAACCGGAGCTCGTTGAACTTGTCGGTGCCGATAACGGTTGTGTTGGAGATGACGAGGGAGTGAGCCGTATCCATGGTGTCCTCAGTCGTTCCCTCTGCAGAGTTCTGAACCGTACCCTCGACACCGCCGGCGCTGGCACCGAAGTTGACACCTTTGAACCGGCTGTAGTTGTAGCGGAAGGACAGCGTGTTATTGTCATTGAGCTGGAAATCCAACTTCGCCAAAAATGCGGTGAGGTTGACTTCGCGGGCGAAGGTCCCCTCCTCATCGGCAAGGACGTCCACGCCCGATATGGGCTGGCCGAAGAGGGCGACATTGGAGAGGTCCCCGGTTTCTCGGTCGAACTTGACGGTAAACGGCGAGTCGAAGAACTGCTGCTCCACCGCAACGAAGTAATGCGCCCGGTTGGTTTGGATGGGACCGCCGACGCTGCCTCCAAACTGGTGCTGGGAAAACCCGGTATTGGGTATGTCGTTACCGTCAATGGTCGTCAAAGTGGACTTGAGCGCTTCGTTCCTGCCGAAGTAAAAACCGCTCCCTCGAATATCGTTGGTGCCCGACTTGGTCACCACGTTCAAGACACCCCCGGCGGAGCGCCCGAACTCGGCCGAGTAGCCATTGGCCAGCACCTGGAACTCTTTGACCGCTTCCTGGGCGATGACAAATTGTTTAGACTCGGGTTGACCGCTCGCCTGGCCGAAAAACGGATTGTTGAAATCCATTCCGTCCAAGCTCACGTTGGTGTCGATTCCCTTTTGTCCACCCATGGAGATGGTATCGCGTCCGCGCTCTCGTATGACGGTGGGAGTCAAAGTGGCAAAATCCTGAAAGTCGCGCGAGTTGATGGGCAGGCTTTCGATGGCTTGCTCCTCGAAGGTTGCGGCCTGAACCGCACGAGAAGTCTCCACCACCGGTGATTCCGCGGTTACGGTGACCGTCTCTTCCACGGTTGCCACTTCCAAAGTGAGGTTGGGAAGGGTCACGGTAGACGAGATGGTCAAGATGATGCCCTCGCGCACCAGAGTATTGAAGCCGGCCAGCTCCACGGTAACGCTGTATTTGCCCAGAGGAAGAAGCGGCGCCTTGAAGTTGCCTCTCCCACCGGTGAGCACACTGCGAGTGAACCCGGTGTCCACGTTGCGCACGGTCACCGTCGACCCCGGGAGAATACCCCCGGTGGCATCTTTCACCGTGCCCTCGATGGTCCCCAGGGTCCCTGCGGCTTGCGGCAGCGCCGGCGTGCTTGCAAAAGCAAGCAGGGCCAATACCAGCGCAGCCTGGAAAAAGACAAAACGCCTTTGCGACATCTAATCCCCCTTACGTCGGATAATTCTCCGCACCTTTGAAACGTTTAGCCAAATTTTGAAAGAGAAGGGCAAACACCTGCACAGTCAATCCCTGTGCATCCCGCCTCGTTGCCCCCGTGCAGGTGCCGGAAAACTTACTCTACGCGAGAGGTCGAAGTCTGTAATACGTCTAACACTTTAAAAGCATTCAATTTTTTGGATCGAATCTCATTCGAGCCAAGAAGATCACTCTAAATTGTTGAGGTTGCCTGAACGGCAATCGGGGCAACATTAATGTTTGACACAAATCGAACCTGTGCATAGACTATTTATCTTTCCAGCCATGTGCACTAGCCTATTCACTGCGTTTTTGGCTCTCTTTGTTGCGGCGGCTCAGTCTGCGCCGGGGCCCCCGCAACAAATTGAAGGAAAAGACCTTTCGGATCTGCTCGGCCGGTGGCCGAGAGAGTACGTCCGCTGGATCATCACAGATACAGAGCGAGACCAGTACAAAATCTTGGAGACCGATCAAGCGCGGCTCGAGTTCATCGAGCGGTTCTGGGCCCGCCGCGACCCTTTCCCGGAAACTCCCGGCAACGAGTACCGCGCCGAGTACCTGGAGCGCTATGCCTACGTCATAAATCGCTTCAGCGCCGGAAAGCCGGGCTGGGCCACCGATCGGGGTCGCATCTATTTACTACTCGGCCCACCGCACGCGGTTCAACAAAATCCCATGGGACGATACTCTCTGGAAAGGCCGAGCGAGATTTGGAGCTACAACAACCTTCCCATTCCGGGGATTCCCGCCAGCCTGGACATCACATTTGTCGACTTCAAGGGTACCGGCGACCACGAGATCGTCTCCGATCTGGATTCCACCGCTCCGGTGGTCATGCAGTTCGGAACCGCGGAAAGCAACCTCCTGGCCTTGGCCATGCGGAGAGGCCGCCTGGGCATGGAAGATCCCCGAACCGGATTCGGCCGGTTTCGAGAGGTGGATTCCACTCGCCTGGCCATGCGGGAGTTCGACCTCCAGCAGCAGCTCATCGAGATCCAAAGGCCCGAGCGGACCATTCAGCTCGAGGAGTTCGTCAAGACCTCGGTGACATTCGATCGGTTGTCGCTTCAAGCGACATCCGGGATCGTGTACACCTTGGAGGGTGGCGTCAAGATACCGGTCAGTATCGCTGTCCCGTACCGGGAGCTGACTGCCAGCAAAACCGGAGATCAAGCTCAGTACGACCTGGACTACCTCATCCTGCTGATCGATGCGGAAGGCAATGAAGCGGCCCGGGTTGGAGATAGGCTCACCATCCGTTTCAGTCAGGAACAGTACATCCTTGCCGCCGCGCAACATTTATCCATCGAGGAATCACTGGAAGTCGAACCGGGTAGCTACAAGCTCCAGGCAATCGTGAGAGACAACACCCGGCAACGAGTGGGCACGGTGGAGGAAGAGCTCGAAGTGCCAAAGCAACCGCCGGACGGGCTCTCGCTCAGCTCCCTGTTCCTTGCCGGCAGGCTGATAAAAGGTATGCCCGAAGCTCCCCGGCCGTTTCAGTTTGGAACCCTGCGGGTGATCCCGAGTCTCGACCGGGTGTTTGCTCCCGACCAGCAACTCGGCGTTTACATTCAAGCTTACGGCACCGCAAAAGACAGTGACGGCAGGAAAAAAGTGAAAGTCGACTTCTTCGTCATGAGAGATGAGCGGTTGTACATGGGTGTTCCGGCAAGCCACTTGTTTCCGGACACAGAGCCGGTGGGTATCTCGGCCTCGATTCCACTGCGCAAGTGCACCCCCGGCAGTTACGTCCTTCGCGTCCGAGTGACCGACGAGGTCAACGGGCGAGCGGCCGAACAAGACGCGACCTTCACGGTCGAAGCAAGACCGGACCCGGCGGGACAATAAAATGGCCCGACGTATCGTTACCGGCGAAGATGTTCAATCCCTTCCCGAAGGAGCCATCCTCGACTTACCCGAAGGCGCCATTCTCACCGATATCGCCCGGGAGGTGATAGCGACAAAGCGCCTCCGGGTTGTCGTGGGGGCCGGCTCCCTCGCCGAGCAACCGCCCAGCAAAGTTCGGGTCGCCCTCGGTGCCGACCACGGGGGTTACGAGATGAAAGAGGCGTTGAAAGCTCTTCTCCGGGAGTGGGACGCCAGTTTCATCGACTATGGGACCCACTCGACCCGATCGGTGGACTACCCCGACTTCGCTCACGCGGTGGGATTGGCGGTGGCGCTGGGGACTGCCGAGCTGGGTATCGTGATCGACGGCACCGGCATCGGCTCCGCCATGGCAGCCAACAAAATACCCGGGATTCGCGCCGCTCCATGCCCGGATGAAGCGACGGCCCGCAACAGCCGCGAGCACAACGATGCCAACGTTCTGACCCTGGGCGCCCGGCTCCTATCCAGGGAAACCATGAAAAAAGTAGTCCACACGTTCCTGAATACCGCCATCAGCGAGCCGCGCCACCAGGCTCGGGTGCGGAAGATCTTCGATATCGAGCGCAAGTACTATCGCCCTGTATGAAGAGATGAACCTGACCCGCGAAGAATTGGACGCTTTGACCGAGTCGATTACCCGGTCGATTCTGGCCGAGCTCGGTGGCTCGGACGCGCCGGAGCTGATCTGCAGTTGCCACCAGGTGGGCGGGAGCCAATGCCCCGATCTCATCCGCGGGCTCGTTGACGGGGGTGCCGATCGGCTCGGATTGCTCGCCTCCGAGCCGCATCAAGAGGGTGGCCTGGCCCGCTTCATCGATCACACCCTTCTCAAGCCGGACGCCTGTGAGAAGCAAATCCATACGCTCTGCGAAGAAGCATCGCGTTACGGATTCGCCACCGTATGTATCAATCCGACCTGGGTGCGCCTGGCCTCCTCGCTTCTCAAAGGCACCCGGGTAGGAGTCTGCACGGTGGCGGGTTTCCCGCTGGGGGCCAATGCGTCCGATGTCAAAATCTACGAGACGAGACGCGCCATTTTCGATGGAGCAACTGAAATCGACATGGTCATCAACGTCGGTGCCCTGAAATCGAAAGATTACCAGAAAGTCGAGGAGGATGTCCTGGGCGTGGTTTGTGGCTGCCGCGAGGCGGGGGTCTTATCCAAGGTTATCATCGAAGCGGCTCTTCTCGGCCGTGAAGAAAAGATCAAGGCTTGCACTCTGGCCGCAGCGGCGGGAGCCGATTTCGTCAAGACCTCGACCGGCTTCGGCCCCGGTGGCGCGACGGTTGAGGATGTAAGCCTCATGCGGCAGGTGGTTGGGGAAAAAATCGGGGTCAAAGCAGCGGGGGGAGTCCGCGACGCAGCCACCGCCAGTAAAATGATCGCGGCCGGTGCCACTCGTTTAGGAGCCAGCGCCGGAGTCCGTATCGTTCAGGAGTCGTGATTCGCGCTTGATTCGGCTCGAGTCGAGACCTTGCTGGAAGACTCATCCGCATGTCCATGAGCTCGCTCACAGACAAATCCGGCCAGGATGACGCCCGCCTACCTCGGGTAATGGTCTGGGCGGTCCTCGCTCTCTGCATCCTGCCGGTACTCCTCTATTGGGCCGGGATGGACTTCTCCTCATTTCCCCTGCTGGATCCAAACGGAGAAGTCTTCGATGAGCCGCTCGAAGATCTGGGCAGCTTCTTTCACGGCTTGTCGGAATGGACATCCACCTGCATTGCGCTTTTTGCCGCGTTGCTGGCCTTTCTCTACATTTACCAGAAACGGGATCCCCTGGTTCTCGTCATCGGCGTTACCATGCTCCTGGTTGGGATTCTGGAGGCAGCTCATACTTTTGCCTCCCATGAGCTTAAAGATGTCGTGGGCGACCGGGCGAGTCTCATCCCCTTGACCTGGGCCCTATCGCGTCTCGGCAAGGCCTGGTTCCTGGGTGCGGGAGCGGCGTTGCTCATCTGGAAGCAACCGGGCTTCCGCCGGGTGGGCCTCGGGTCGCTGCTCGGATTTGGGGTCCTTGGCGGTGTGGTCTTCTACTTCGTCACCCTTTCATGGACGGGGGATGGTCTCGCCCTGGAAACTTACCCGGCGGACTCGCTGATCAAGCAGCCATGGGATGTGCCGCCCCTGATCGCTTTTCTTGGCTCCGGCCTGTATTTGTTCCCCCTCCTTCGCCTCATCCATCCGGGAATCCTTTCTCATGCACTGATGGTAAGCGTTGCCCCCGACGTGGCTTCTCAGCTTCACGTGGTTTTCGGTTCGAGTCGGCTCTATGACAGCCATTTCAACATCTCCCACTTTCTGGAAATCGTCGGTTTATCGGTCCCCCTGATTGCTCTTGCCCTGCACTTCGTCCATGCTTATCGCCGCGAGCTCACCGCAACCGAAAGATTGGAGAAGGCCGTCGGAGGCTTGCAGCGGGAAGCCCACCAGCGCAAGCAGGTTGAAAAAAGGCTCCGGTCAAAAGAAGTGCGATTGAACCAGCTAGCAGAGAACATTGTGACCGGCCAAAAAGAGGCGGAGGCGGCGCTCCAGAGAGTGGAGACAAGAAATCAAGCCCTGTTGAGCGCAATTCCCGACTTGATTTTTCGCTGGAATCGAGAGGGTGTCTACCTGGACTATCACGCCACAGACGAAGACCAGCTCGCGTTCCCGCCTGGTGATTTTCTGGGGAAGAAACACTCGGAGCTGTTTCCGGAACAGGGAGAGCGAGCAGAGCAGGCCGTTCGGGCGGCTCTCGAAACGGGCTCGGTGCAAACCTTCGAGTACCGTTTGGAGTTTCAAAATGAGCCCCACGTTTACGAGTCTCGCATCGTCAAAAGCGGAGAAGACGAAGTGCTGGTGATGGTGCGCGACATCACCGATCAAAAGCATCTGGAAAAAGAGATCCTGGAGATCAGCAGCCGGGAGCAGCAGAGGATTGGGCATGACCTCCACGACGGGCTTTCTCAACAGCTTGCCGGCATTGCCCTGCTGAGTAAAGTGCTCCATCAGAGGCTGGAAGCGAAATCTTTGACCGAAGCCTCGGATGCGCGCCGCATCGTGGATCTGGTCAACGACACCATTGCTCAAACTCGAAACCTGGCCCGCGGGCTGTCTCCGGTTCAACTCGAAGAGCAGGGACTCCTGGCCGCCCTGGAAGAGCTGGCCCTGGGAGTGGAGAACTTTCATTCGGTGTCGTGTCGTTTTCGCTGTGCCGATAAGATCCTCATCGAAGATCATGCCACCGCCACTCATCTGTACCGAATTGCTCAGGAGGCGGTCAACAACGCTCTAAGGCATGCGGAACCTTCTAAAATCGACATCGAGTTGAAACGATCGAATGAGCACTGTACGTTAACCGTTCGGGACAACGGCAAAGGCATAGCGGATGATCTCGCAGGCGGCGATGGTATGGGTTTTCACATCATGCAGTATCGCGCCCGTATGATCGACGCGTCCTTGGACATCCGGCGGGCGCCGAAGGGGGGCACCATGGTAGTTTGCAAGCTCACCAACGAGTCGGTTGAAAGTAAGGTGGGTGCAGGATGACGGCCCCACAGCCGTCACCTCCGGCCGGAGGGCAGCCGGCCAGGGTCCTTCTGGTAGATGATCACCCCATCGTTCGCCAAGGTCTGGCGCAGCTTCTCGAGCAAGAAGATGACCTCATCGTGTGTGGCGAGGCCGACAATGCTCTGAGTGCACTGGAGGCTATCGACGCGCTCAAACCGGACATCGCCATCGTGGACATCAGGCTCAAGGGCATCAATGGAATCGAGCTGATCAAGAAAATCAAATCGCGACTCAGCGAGCTTCCGGTACTGGTCATGTCCATGCACGACGAATCGCTCTACGCGGAACGAGCGTTGCGGGCCGGGGCGCGCGGCTACATCATGAAAGAGGAGGCAACCGACAAGATGTTGATTGCCGTCAGAAAGGTGATGCAGGGAGAGATTTACTTGAGCGAAGGTATGGTCTCCCGCATCCTGCACCGGCTCGCCGACGGCAAGTCAGAAACCGACTCTCCTTTGGATCGATTGAGCGACCGGGAGCTCGAGGTCTTCCAGCTCATCGGAGAGGGGCTGGCAACGCGACAGATTGCCGAGCGTCTCACAGTGAGCGTCAAGACCATCGAATCCTATCGCGCCCACATCAAGGAGAAACTCGAGCTCAGCACCTCGACCGAGGTCATGCACCAAGCGGTGCAATGGGTGCAAAACGGCGGTGCTTTGGGCTTAAAAGGAGAATAAGGGAGCGTTACACCAGCACTTCACGCGGCGAAACCCATGATATGAAGGGAAGCTCCCTGTATTTTTCTTGATAATCCAGTCCGTAGCCCACCACAAACAAATCGTCGATGGGAAATCCCACGTAATCGGTGGCGAGCGAGAGTCTGCGTCTCGACGGTTTGTCCAAGAAGCAGCAAGTCCTTAAAGAGCTGGGGCGGAGCGATTCCATGTACTCCATCAGCCAACCCAGAGTGGTCCCGGTGTCGATGATGTCATCGACGATGAGAACGTCTTTGCCGGTCACCGGATATTTCACATTCATGCGGAGCTGCACGTTGCCCGAGGAGCGCGTGCTTGCCCCGTAACTCGCCACCGAGATGTAGTCGACCGAGTGAGGAACCTCGAGAGCACCCGATAGATCGTGGGTGAATTGATAGGCACCCCGAAGCACTCCAACCAGGTGCAGGTCGCGGTGCTGGTAGTCGCGGGAGATTGCCTGGGCCAACTCGACGACACGCTTTTGAATCCGATCCGAGTCGATTAAAACCTGAAAATCATTGTTAGCCACGAATCCACCTCCCCACAAGATTTAGTCTATGGGTTGGCATTCTATACAAGATGTGGTGGTAACACAATCGTCCGGCGATTCGCGGATTCTCAAGCCGGACGATTCTCCTGCCCCGATGGCGAGGGCTCTTAAGCCTTAAAAACGCAGGAACCTATCCGAAGATTCGGCTGTGCAAAAACAATCAAGGCAAAATGCGGGTTCCGGTCTCGCCGGCCAGCGCCCGACAGCAGGATGAGGTGTCGGTGATCAGAACCTCTTTGCCCCCGTTTCGGAGGTAGTTTATTGCAGATTGGATCTTGGGCCCCATACTTCCGGCTGGAAAGTGCCCCTCCTTGAGGTAAACTTCTGCTTCATCAGCACTTAGCTCGGACAAGGTCTGCTGGTTCTGCTTGCCGAAGTTCAACGACACTTGTGCCACACTGGTGGCAATCAAAAAGAGGTCCGCATTCAGCTCTTGCGCCAACAAGCTGGAAGCGTAATCCTTGTCCACCACTGCCTCGACTCCATGCAGAGCGCCGTTCTCCCTGACCACCGGAATCCCGCCTCCGCCGGCGGCGATGACGATGATGCCGGCATCCAAAAGAGATCGGATCGCCTCTATCTCCACGATCTCCAGGGGAATCGGTGAGGGAACCACCCTCCGGTAACCTCGACCCGCGTCGTCGACGATCTTCCAACCCTCCTTTATTTTCAGGAGCTCCTCGGCGCGCTCGCTCGAGTAAAAGGGCCCTATCGGTTTGGTGGGATTTCCAAACGCCGGGTCATCGGAATCGACCACCACCTGAGTCAATAGCGTGGCGATGGTTTGCTTCCGTCGTCTTTCCTGCAGAACGTTGTGAAAGACCTGCTGCAGCATGTAGCCCATACCGCCCTGGGAGTCCGACACACAGGTATCCAGCGGAAGCCGGTAAATCTGATGAACAGAGAGCTCGACCCGCATAAGAATGTTTCCGATCTGCGGGCCGTTTCCATGAGAAATCACCAGGTCGTAGCCCTGTTCCAGCAAACCCAGCAGGTCTCGGCAAGCTTGTTCGGAGTTGGCAAACTGCTCGGGTATGGTTCCCACCTGATCTTCACGGGTGATGGCGTTGCCGCCAATCGCTACCACCGCCCGCTTGCCCATCAGAGACTACGCCTTTCCGTAGAACTCCTGCCGCTCGGTGTATTTCATCGGCTTGCCGGTCCGTTGGTACCGAACCGCAAGCATCTCCGCGACGATCGACACGGCTATCTCGCCGGGTGAAACGCCGCCCAGATCCAGACCGATCGGGGAATGGACCTGCTCGAGCTTCTCCCGAGCAATGCCCTGGCTTTCCAGGCGACCGAAGATCGTCTCGATCTTGGAAACGCTGCCGATGAGCCCGAGGTAGGCGGTGTCATACTGAATGAAGGTTCTGAGCGCTTCCTCGTCCAGCGCGTGTCCGCGGGTCACGATGACCACGTAGGCGTTGTCACCGTATGAGAACTCTCCGGCAAGCTCGGCGAGCGGGCCGGCTTTGATCACCTCGGCCTCGGGGAATCTTTCCCGGTTGGCGTATTTGATCCGGTCATCCAGCACCACCACATCGAAACCGGCGATCTTGGCGATGCGGGAAAGGGGCATGGCCACGTGCCCGGCTCCGACGATGTAGACCCGCGGTGGTGGCAAAACAGGCTCGACGAAAACCGTCACCGTACCTCCGCAGATGAGACCGTCCTCTTCCTCATCGGCATTGTAATCATACGTGAGGATCTCGCACTGGCGCTTCTCGATGGCTTGTCGAGCCCGCCAGAGGATCTCCGCCTCCACGCAACCACCACCCACCGTGCCGCGCAAGCGGCCGTCACGGCCCACCACCATCTTCGCTCCCGCTTTTTGAGGTGTCGAGCCCTGGGTCTTGATGACGGTGACCAGGGCGATCGCCTCGCCGCGCTGGATCGATTGCTCGACTTCCTGGTAGACGGAGGGTGGAGCGTAAATGTCATGAGTTTTTTTTCCGTCTTCTGGCATGGCCCGATCACGGTAGCATAGACAGTCACATGAGTGATGTCCAACCTTTCATCTCAACGCAAAGTACTAAGCTTTGGAACCTACGCCCGACATGCGGTAGAAGCACTCGTTGGGGCGAACGGCCTGCCCGAAGACGACTTCCGGAGCGCCGGCGGAGATCAAAGCCCGGCCGACCTCCTCCGCGACCTCCAGACCGGAGTCATCCACTTTGTTGAGAAAACACAGCCACCGTGATTCGGACGGGACTTTGGACCGGTACCCATCGACCATGGCCAGGGCGATGGTCTCTGCAGTAACCGGAGCCCCCGGCGCCGTCCCGGTGAGCCAACTCACCTCCTCCACACGATGCACGAAACCGTCGTGGAGTGGTTTTCCCAGGACGTCGATGCCCGCCAGCACCACGGTCAAAGTGGTTGTTTCCGGAATGACCGGCTCGTGAAGCGCAGGGGCTTTGAGGGACCGCCCCCTAGCTCCGTCGGCTTCCAGAATGACGCAATCCGCTAAATTTCGGATCGTGTCGATTTGATCCGGTTCCAGTCCCCCCAGCTTGTCCTCCCTCAGCTTCACCCCAACAACGGTTGCCGAGCCATAGCGATGGACCCGAGCTTTGACGGTGCTCCGCCAGTCCGCCTCCTCGGCGGCGTAGACCAACGGGGGCATCGTGGTGGCCTGCTCGAGGGTTTGCATGTGGGTGGTGGTGGTGGTGATGACCGTCATGTTCCGGCGTCGAAGCTCGCCGACAATGCCATAGAGAGCGGTGGTTTTGCCTCCGGCGCCGACGAGGCTTACCACATCCCCGCGCACAATCCGTAAAGCTTCGGCGAGGCCGAAACTGGAATCGATTGAAACATCCACGTTAACCACTCCTCCGAATTTCGACCCTATCGGTGGTCGGAAAACAACTACCGGAGCCGGGGACTGAAGCGTTATTATAACAGTCGTTTCTGAACCGCGTCTCCAAGGAGCGTCAACCATGAAAACACAGTTAACCCTATTGATCTTGGCGTGGGTGGGGCTTTCGGGATTAGTTCGGAGCCAGGGGGCCGACGACGACAGGGCTGCCGAGCGTGAAGCCATGGTCGCCACCCAAATCGAGCGGCGGGGTGTCGATAACCCACTGGTGCTGGACGCGATGCGAACCGTTCCACGTCATCTGTTCGTTCCTTTGAAACACCGCGAACATGCCCACCGGGATCATGCCTTGCCGATCGGACTCGGCCAGACTATTTCCCAACCCTACATGGTCGCTTTCATGACCCAAGTCGCTGCGCCCGACTCCGAAGACATCGTTCTCGAGGTGGGGACCGGCTCCGGGTATCAGGCAGCCGTTTTGGCCCAGATCGTAAAGCAGGTCTACTCCGTGGAGCTATTCCAGCAGCACTCCGATGACGCCCGCGAGCGGTTCCGCCAGCTGGGCTATTCCAACATCACTCTCAAGGCCGGCGACGGCTACTACGGTTGGGAAGAGCACGCTCCTTTCGACGCCATTGTGGTCACCGCGGCTGCGGAGCACATTCCTGCGCCTCTCGTGCGCCAGCTCAAGCCGGGAGGGGTCATGGTCCTTCCTGTAGGGAACCGTTTTCAGGTCCAGACTCTGGTCATGGTAGAAAAAAACGCCGAAGGAAAAACCAAGACCCGGAATCTGATGCCGGTGCGATTCGTTCCGCTGCTTGGGGAACACAAATAAATCCCTCGGCAACAAAATCCCTCGGCGTGAGCCGAGGGATTGAAAAGAGGCGAATGCAATTCGAATCCGGACTAATAAATGGAACCTTCCGAAATATAAAGTGCTCCGAAACATCATCCCGGAGGACAACCTGATTCTCCGACTGGCTCCGGTCGCCCTACTTTCCGCATCCCTCTTGGCCTACGAGGTCACTCTGCTCCGAGTCTTCTCCATTGCCCTTTGGCACCACTTCGCCTACTTGATCATCAGCATTGCCATGCTCGGCCTCGGGGCCAGCGGCACCTTGCTTTCTGTGGCTCAACCCCGTGCCGGCGCCGCCGAGAGATGGTTTCCTCTGCTGGCAATGGGCACTGCCCTGGCCCAGATCGGAGGCCTGGCGGTGGCCATGAGAATTCCTTTTGAGCCATTTCTCATCGTTTCGGATCCAACCCAAAGCTTTCCCTTGCTTTACTTCTATCTGCTTCTGGGGGTGCCTTTTGGTTTGGGAGCCTCTGCCATCGCCTTGGCCCTCATTACCTGGGAGCGCACCGGGACCGTCTACTTTGTGGACCTGATGGGAGCCGGAGTGGGAGCGCTGGTGGTCACCTTTCTTTTTTACTACTTCGAGCCGGTCCAGGCCATTGGATTCGTGGCCGCCACCGCTTCTATCGCCGCTGCCCTGGCATCAAGGGGACGAAAGATCCTGGCGGCATCGAGCCTCGCCATTGCCCTGGCGGCTCCGGCGGCGGCCGGCCGGTTTCTCGAGCAGAAAGTCTCCCCTTACAAAGCGTTATCGACAACGCTGCTTGCCCCCGAGGCACGTCGTACCGCCAGAGCGGTTAGCCCTCTCGCCGTCCTCGATGCGGTGGAAGGTCCCACCATCCGCTATGCGCCCGGGCTGTCACTCAATTTCATGGGGGACCTTCCCGAGCAAATCGCTCTTTTTGCCGACGGGGACCAGCTAGGTGTCGTCAACGATCGGTCCGGCAACCTCGATTACCTTGATCATATGACCTCTGCACTTCCCTACCACCTGATCGGAAAGGACTTTCGGGCGCTGGTTCTGGGAGCCGGTGGAGGCACCGAGGTACTATCGGCGCTCTATCACGGAGCCCACCGTGTTGTCGCGGTGGAGATGGACCGCGAGCTGGTTCGGATGGTGTCGGAGACGTTCGGGGTGTTCTCGGGTGGGATTTATAACGATCCACGAGTCGATGTGCGCGTTGCCGAGGCCCGGAGGTTCGTTCAGTCGAGCCGAGAGCAATTCGACATCATCAGCATTTCTCTCCTGGATTCGTTCGTCTCGGCGGCGAGCGGTGTACATGCGGCAAGCGAAAGCTACCTCTACACTTTGGAGGCCCTCGCCGCCTGCCGCGCCCGCCTGGCCCCGGGAGGACTTCTGGCGATCACCCGTTGGATCAAGACCCCACCGCGAGACGTTCCCAGGCTGTTCAGCACTCTGGTGGAGGTCCTCGAAAACGATGGTGTCGAGCACCCCGGAAGCCACCTTGCGGGAATCCGAAGCTGGGCCACCGCCACAGTGCTCATGAAGGCGACGCCCTTCACCGATGCGGAGACAGACGAGCTGCGTGTCTTTTGTGACGAACGTTCCTTCGACCGGTTCTGGCACGCGGGTTTGTTACCCTCGGAAACCAATCAGTTCCATGTACTTTCCCGCCCCTTTTACGCTGAAGCGGCGCGGGAGCTACTGTCGAGTCGAAAGCAAACCTTTCGAAGGGACTACCCGTTCCGTTTGGAACCGGCCACCGACGATAGCCCCTACTACTTCCACTTTTTTCGGTGGGACACCTTCCCGGAGATGATCCGCGAGCAGGGGCTACAGTGGATTCCCTTCGTCGAGTGGGGATTCGTGATCCTCCTGGCGGTACTGGCACAAGCTCTGGTTGCTTCGGTGGCGTTGCTTTTCCTGCCGATAGTATTTACTTCGGCGCTGCGCAGCCGGCTTGGTATGACCCGCAGTCGGGTGGCGCTTTTCTTCGGATGCCTGGGGCTCGGCTACCTGTTTATTCAAGTCGCACTCATTCAAAAATTCACCTTGTTCCTCTCCCACCCGGTCCTGTCGGCGGCGGTGGTGCTTTCATCGATGCTGGTGTTCTCCGGACTGGGAAGCCTGCTGGGAGGGAAGCTGCGATTCTCGGTGATTGCCCTGCTTGCGGCGCTGGTTTGCATCCAGCCTCTGCTGTTGCCCGAGATCTTCGAGCTCGCCTTTCGCCTCCCGGACGTGGCCCGCATGTTGCTCGCCGTGCTCCTCATCGCGCCCATGGCCTTTCTCATGGGAATCCCGTTCCCCCGCGGCCTCGAACGGGTCAAGAAGGTGGCACCACCCCTCGCTCCCTGGGCCTGGGCGGTGAACGGTTTTTCGAGCGTTCTGGCCCCCCCGATCGCCACGCTCCTGGCTATGACTTTCGGCTTTGGCACCGTCCTATTCGTCGCCGCGGGATTGTACCTTTTAGCGGGGATTACAATCCCCCGGCGACACAATCCCTAATAATCCCCCGGCGAAACAATCCCGGAGTAGCCGGGGGATTCTCCTGGCCCGAGAGCGATGGCTCTTGAACATCGAATGAACAATAAGTAATCTTAAAATTCGCTTAAATTCGATCCTCCTTTGACAACCACCCAACCTATTGTTATTCTTTTTCGTTGTTGTTGATGCGAATGGTTAGAGCTACCCCGCTGTTACTTTGCTTCGTTGGTTTCATCACCGGCTGCGGAGGATCGAGCCCGACTTCTCCATCTCCAACTCCACCGGTTGCGCCACCTCCCCCCTCTGCGTCGTATAAAATCACCACCTTGATCACCGTGTACCGAACCTCTATATCGGGAGCCTTCTGGAGTCGCGGTACCACCACCGACGAGAGGATCGGTGAAATGATCCTCGGGGTCGATGATTTGGCGTCCTCTGTCGGCTCTACAAATCTCAATAACGAGGGAGGACGGGTGAGCCTCCAAGAGGCAATCGATCGTATTCGAGACCAATTTCGAGCCGCCGATTACCAAGCCGCTTTCGGGGAGACCCAGACTGAATTGGAACGCTATCTCAACGACGCAGACAACGACACCTGGTCCATCGACGGACGGAATAGCGTCGGCAGTGACTGGCCCTACGACAACAACGGCAATGACCCCGACGGATGGACGGGGCAGATCATCGTCACGGTGGCGAGAAATTAATCGCCGGCTCGAGCCGGGTGATTCAAGTACTCAGCCCAGCCACCATTTCCTGGATCACTTCCAACCAGGTCTGAGACATCAAACCGTAGCCCTTGTCATTGGGGTGAAGACCGTCCGGGCCCTGGCCGCTCAAGTCTCCTCGAGCCGCCGCCTCGTGGTCGGCAACCAGAGCTCTCTGTCGCCTGGCCTGATCGCGGATGACATCGTTGAGCCTCGGTACGTTATCGATTCCGTTGATTCGAAACCCATCGGGATGTAAACGGGGATAGGTGCCGACAATGACTTGCGAATCGCGTCGCCTCACTATGTCTATCATCTTCTCCAAATTCTGCCGCACCAAATTGAATGCAGGGTCATCATTGCCGACGTCTATGATCCCTTCCAGAAGCAACACCAAATCCGGGTTGTAAATAGCAACCTCTCCATCGAGCCGTTCCACGCCGTCGGTGGAGTTTTCCGCTCCAATGCCCGAGTTGATGAGCTGTATCCCCTCACCGTATTCCTGTTTGAGCAGCTTGCGCAGCTTCGGCACATAGCCCTCGACATTCGCCAGGGATTGCCAACCCTCGGCGGTGCGAGAGGTCACCCCATAAGTGATGCTGTCTCCAAAGCAGAGGATTCGCTTGAATGGGAATGCCTGCTCCGATTGTGACAAACCGGAAGTGCTTGCCAATCCCTCCGGGCTTGTCACCGGCGGGGAGACTGAGGGTTCCGGCCCAAGCGGCGAAGAGGCTTTTTCACAAGCCACCAGTCCGATAGTCAGTGCGAGAGTCAAGGCGACACTAGTGGTACTTTTCATCTTTTACATTCTATCCCAAATTTTTTTTGCCGTCTCCCGCGCTCGGGCACGGATTCTGGCCTCATCCAGTCCCGAGAAAACGCCGTTCTCATAAACGATCTTACCCTCGATGATCACGGTCTGAATCGGTGCCCGCGAAAGCCCGCTAAACAGATGCTCCGGCAAACGCTCCAGTGTGAGAGGTGTCGGAGGATCATAGTCGAGCACCAGGAGATCGGCCCTGGCGCCGGGCTTGATTCTTCCTATCGGAGCGCCAAGAAGCAATGTGGCTAGATCCGCGTTACCGGCAAAGGCGGCGCGGAAGGCCAAGGCCAAGGCTACCGAAGGAGCCTGGCCCGCAAGTCGTTGATGCAGAACCGCAGCCCGGAACTCCTCTAAAAGCGCGGGCGAGACTCCGTCGGTACCGACAGCCAAAGGGACCCCGGAGGAGCTCAGCCGGTTCAAGCTTCCCACGCCAATCGCGTTGGCGGCGTTCGACTGCGGGCAATGAACTGCAGTTGCCCCCGAGATCTTCAGGTGGCGGTAATCGGCGGATTCCAGGTGGCTACAGTGAACCGCCAAACTTCCAGGACAAAGTGCCTGTTGCCGAGCCAGCCTCCCGGCCGGTGTCTCTCCATATTTGCTCTTGGTCTCTTTAAGGTCCGAGGCATCCTGGCCAACGTGGACGTGAAAACCTGCGTCCAATCCCTTGGCCGCTTCCACCGCCAGGCTGAGCGTGGCATCGGAAATCGCAATGGAAGCATCGAGCCCGAAAAGGCCGCTCATCCGATCCGATTTTTGAGATCGACACCTTTTGATGAAACGCCGGTTCTCCTCGATACCGGCTTTCGCGACGGCATCTCCTTCCCGATCGGACACGGCGTAAGACAAGCAGCCCCTCACACCCACCTCGGCAAAGCCGCGCCACACTGCATCCAAGCTGCCTTTCACCGTCCGTGGGCTGGCGTGGTGGTCGATGACGGTGGTGACTCCCCCCCGCACGCCGTCCATAAGCCCCACCATGGCGTTCAGATAAACATCTTCCTCGTCCAGCGCCCGCTCGAACTGCCACCAGAAACTCTGCAGGTTACGGAAGCTACCGGCGGTTTCCGCGGGAAACTCCGGGGTCAAAGTCCGGCAAAGATGAGTATGTCCATTGACGAGCCCGGGTAAAACCACCCGGCCTCCTACATCCAGGGTCTCGATATCTTCGTACCGATCGATTAGCTTGCCCATCTTGCCAAAGTCGATGATCGTCTTCCCCTCGATGGCAACCATCGCACCTTCGATCAAAGGCTGTTGGTCCCAAAAAGTGATGAGCCGGGCGTTTGAGACAATCATGTTTTTTCCGAGTTGACCTGCGATCGAATAGCCCCTTCACGTTTCAACGCCTCGACTCGTTCCAAGTCGAGACCGAGCCTTCCGCGCAGGATCTCTTCGGTGTGCTCGCCGAGAATAGGGGGAGGAAGTGGAGATCGCTCTTCGGCTCCACTCATCTTGATGGGATTGCCGGTTAGCCGAAGGCGACCCACGGTAGGATGTTCCACTTCCAAAAGCATTTTGCGGGGACCCACTTGCGGGTTTTGAAACACTTCGGCCACCGTTCGAACCTGCCCGACCGGTATGCCCGCCGGTTCCAGCTTTTCCAGCCAACAGCGGGTAGGCGCGGTTTTAAACAGTGCTTCGAGCTCGGCTCTCAGGTCCGCGTAGTTCTCGACTCGACCGGAGTTGATCTTGAAGCGCGGCTGATCCAGACCGGGGCTCGCAGGGCTCGCAACCGCCCGGCAAAACCGCTGCCAGAGGGTGTCGTTACCCACGCCTAGGGTCAGGTAGCCGTCGGCGGTCTCGAACGTTTCGTAAGGAGCCAACGACGGATGACGGTTTCCCAGACGACGCGGCTCCTCGCCGGTCAGCAGATACCCCTGTGCCTGATAGCAAAGAGTTGCCATCACGCTGTCGAACAGAGCCACATCGATTTTCTGGCCGCTTCCGGTTCGCTGCCGCTCGTAGAGCGCCGAAACGATGCCCTGGGCGGCCATCATCCCGGTGAAGATGTCGGCCAGGGACGCCCCCACCTTCTGCGGCGGACCATCGGGCTCACCGGTGACATGCATCCATCCCGCCTCGCCCTGCATGATCGCGTCGTAGCCGGGCTTTTCCCGCAAAGGGCCCGTGTGACCGTAACCCGAAATGGAACAGTAGACGAGCTTGGGATAAGTCTCCTTCAATTGCTTATAATCGAATCCCAGTCGTTCCATGGTACCAGGGCGGAAGTTCTCCACCAGCACATCGGCCGACCCCAGGAGACGGTGAAGCAGGTCTCGCCCCCCATCGGTCTTCAAATTGAGGCAGAGGCTCTTCTTGTTGCGGTTGACGGCAAGGAAGTAGGCGGACTCGCCCGAAGCAAAGGGAGGCCCCCATCCGCGCGAGTCGTCTCCTCCGGGAGGTTCGACCTTCAGGATTTCCGCGCCCAAGTCGCCCAACATCATGGTGGCGTACGGTCCCGCTAGAATTCGGCTCAAATCAACAACAGTCACCCCGCTCAAAGGAAGATTCATTTCTCGACCTCGGTTGTTTTTTCGGACATCGGCACGTGACTCAAGTCCAATTGTGGCACACCGCCCATGGCAATGAAATACACGATCGCGGCGACTCCGAAGCCGACGAACCAAGCGTAGTCGTAAAGCGCCCGCAGGTCGGAGAACACCAAACCGATCAGGGCGGCCAGGATGCCGGCAGCCAACGCCGCTACCGCTTTCCAGTTGAAACCGCGCGAGTACTCGTAGGCTCCACCTCTTCGATACAGATCGAAAAGCGATAGTTTCTGCTTCCTGATGAGGTAGTAGTCTACGATAAAGATGCCGGCAATGGGGCCCAGCAGGGCCGAGTAGCCCACCAGCCAACCGAAGATATAAGTTCCGAAATCCTCGAGCAGCTTCCAGGGCATCATCAAAATCCCGATGATGCCGGTGGCCACTCCTCCGCGGGCAAAAGTCATTTTTTCCGGCCACAGGTTGGCAAAACCATTGGCGGGAGCCACGACATTGGCGGCCACGTTGGTGGTCAAAGTGGCCACCGTGAGCGCCACCAGAGCCGCCGCGACGAGAAATGGGTTCTCGAATCGAGCCAGAAGCTCCACCGGGTCCCAAATCGTCTCTCCAAAAATGATGAGTGTCGCGGAAGTCACCGCCACACCGATGAAAGCGAAAAGGGCCATCGTCGTGGGAAGCCCCAGAAATTGTCCCAAGATCTGTTCTTTTTGCCCTTTGGCGTAGCGGGTCAAGTCGGGGATGTTCAAAGCCAATGTGGCCCAGAAGCCCACCATGGCGGTGAGCGAGGGAATAAAAAATCGGATGAACTCACCGGTGGTCTCGAATCGGCTGGGCTGGGAGAGCAAAGGTCCCAGGCCGCCGGCTCGGGAGATCGCCCAGCCAAGAAGTGCCAAACCGGAAACGATGAGGAAAGGAGCCGCCCAGTCCTCCAGGAACCGAATGCTCTCCGGCCCTCGGACGATGACTGCGATGTTGACGAGCCAAAAGAGTCCGAAACAGATCCACGGGCCGGCGGCAAAATCCGCCCAGGCGGGAAAGAGGATGGCCGCCAGAACGTTGATGGCGCTGCCGCCGATCCAGGTTTGAATCCCAAACCAGCCGCAGGCCACCACCGAACGGAGCAACGCTGGAATGTTGGAGCCCAGCACCCCGAACGAGGCCCGGGCCAACACCGGAAAAGGTATGCCGAACTTGGTCCCGGCGTGAGCGTTCAAGATCATGGGGCCGAGAACGATGAGGTTGCCCAGCGTCACGGTTAATACCGCCTGCCACCAGTTCATCCCCCCTTCGATGAGGCCCGAGGCCAACATGTAGGTGGGAATGTTGACCGACAGGCCGACCCATAGCGCCGCCACGTCGTAAACACCCCAGGTGCGCTCGGCGATTCCGGTGGGCGCCAGGTCCTTGTTGTATAAACGTGTATCGGTGGGCGCCACGCGCAGTTCGTAGAGGCCGCCCGGCCCACGAGACATGCCGAGCGATGGATCCG
>SDBT01005176.1_pt1 | contig 21981 bp, 18 predicted proteins | sample 2277101 | NCBI WGS metagenome assembly SDBT01 (sample SAMN10404973, study PRJNA504765) | marine sediment metagenome | isolation source: marine sediment core GS10_PC15, 103 cmbsf | place: Arctic Ocean: Southern Knipovich Ridge | collected 2010 | reverse complement strand
CCTGGCCACCGCCCTGGTGGTGGGTTCCTGCAAGGAGTACCGGGTCTGAGGCTGGGCAGAGCTTGCTTCGAGTTCCGAGATTGCGCACAATTCCCCGATTTCTTCGGCCCGCTGGTCTCCTTCGAGTGGCGCTTTGCCAGGTACCTGCTGCTGGGCGCTCAGCTCAACTTCCTGTTCGCCTCGGGCGCCTCCGACATATGCGGCGCCGCCCGGTTCGGCGTCATGTTTCCGCTGAACGAACGGTTCGCCCTGCTGGGCTGGCTGGGCCTGGGTACGAACCTCCTCGAGATCGACGCGGAATCCAGCCTGGACGACAAATATGCCGGCTTGCAGGCCTGGGCGGGCGTCGGGATGCGCTACTTCTTCAACGACAGGCTGGGTCTCGACATCAACCTGTCGGGCATGGCCGCGCAGGAGTTCGGGGATTCGACCGGTTCGAAGATCGTGATGTTGCGCTTCCAGGTGCAGGCGGGCCTGGTCATCGGCTTCTGACCCCTCGGATGACGCCCGCTCGCCGGAGGAAGTCGGCCACGTCCTTCCAGTATCGCGTCGCGTCGGGAGGGCAGGAGTTGTGGTCGCAGTCGTAGGCGATGAGGAGACCTTCGCGGGCGGCCTCGGCCAGACGTTTTCCGTGGGCGAAGGGGACGACCTCGTCCCGGCGGCCGTGGATGACCAGCACCGGCACGTCGATGTGCGAGACCACGGTCAGGCTGTCGAAGGAGTCGCGCACCAGAAAGGCCGGCACCAGGAACTTCTTCGCCATGGCGGTTATCGAGGTGAAGGTGGACTGCAGGATCAGGGCCCTTGGTTTGCGTTCGGCGGCCAGGGCGCAGGCCGCGCCGCCGCCGAGGGAGCGGCCGTGGAGGACGATGCGGTCCGCGTCCACCTCGGGGCGTTCGGCGAGCAGATCGAAAAAACGGACCAGGTCGGCGGTGATCTTCTCCTGCGAGGGGGAGCCGGCCGAGCGGCCGTAGCCGCGGTACTCGGCCAGCAGCAGGGTCGCGCCCAGCTTCCGGTATCCGGCCAGTTCCTCGGGCCAGTAGTCGATCAGCTCGGCGTTGCCGTGGGTGAAGACGACCGCCGGGCCGGGCCGTTCCGCCGAGACGCCGTCCCCGGGGATCAGCCAGGCCTCCACCCGGCCCTCTTCGGTGTCGAGCCAGATCCTCTCCAGCCCGGCGATGCCCTGACCCGCGAACGGCAGAGGTTGGGCCGCGTGCCGGGGGAACAGTATTCGTCGTTGGAGCAGGGTCAGCAAGGCGACTCCGATGAGGTTGAACACGACCAGCGCGATCACAAACGGGCGCATGTTTTTCCAGATCTTCTTGCGCATCTCTGGCGAGGCCCGGGCACGGCCTCACGGTCCTCCTGCTTCCGGTTTGCCCTCGGCGCGGTTGTCGTAGAAGCGGGTTGTGGGGTAGGCGAAGTCGATTCCGGGCTCGGCGGCGAAGGCTTCCAGGATGGCCTTCCAGATCGTGTCCTCGGTACCGCGCCGCTTGCGGGGATGGCACAGGTAGCGGATCGTCAGGTTGACGCCGAAGTCGATCACGTTGGTCCAGACTATGGGCGTCAGGTGCTGGAACTGGATCCGGTACTTGTCGTCCAGCGCGCGGAGCTGTCTCTGCATGGCCTGGTCGAGCTTCTCCGAGTGCTTGGCGGCGATTTCCTCGAGGATTCCGAGCGCTTTCTTCCAGTCGCTCTCGAAGGTGACGGTCACCGGGATCTCGTTCCAGATGTAATCGAACCCCTGGGTGAAGTTGGTCACCGGTTCCTTGAACAGCTTGCCGTTGGGCACGTGGATGATCCGGCCGGTGCTCTGGTCGGCCTGGACCCAGTTGCCGATCTCCAGCATGGAGAACATGAACAGGCGGACGTCGATCACGTCGCCCGCCTGCTCGCCGATCTGGATCCGGTCGCCGACCCGGAACGGCTGGCGGATGATCAGGAAGAGGAAGCCGGCGATGTTGGCGATCAGGTCCTGCAGCGCGATCGCCAGACCGGCGGACAGGATCCCCAGGTAGGTGGCCAGGCTGATGTCGGCCTTGATCCAGATCTTGGCGACCACCAGCACCGCCACCAGCCCGAGAATCCAGCCGATGGTCTTGGAAACCTGGTAGCGCCGGGCCGGCTCGGATATTCGCCTTAGCAGTGTCTTCTTCAGCAGCCTGCGCAGCAGCAGGAAGGTAACGATCACCAGGACGGTATCGAGGATGTGCGCCAGGCTTTCCGGACCCAGCCCGATCCATCTCTCGATCCAGCCCGACATGGCGTCGAAGGCGGTCTTGCCGATCAGCCAGCGCATACCCGTCGATTGAAGCAAGTTTGGAGGCCGGGCGCAAGGGCGGGCGCGTTTACAGATCGTCGATGCCTGCGATAGACTCCCCATCGTCATGAAGCGGGCGGACAAGGCGCGCAAGATCGGACGGATCCTGGACGGGCTCTATCCCCGGCCGGGCATACCCCTGAAGCACCGCGATCCATATACCCTGCTGGTGGCGGTGGTGCTGTCGGCCCAGACGACCGACAGGAAGGTCAACCAGGTGGCGCCCGAGCTGTTCGCCAGGGCGTCAACGCCCGGGGACATGGCCAGGCTGCGGGAGGCTACCATCCGCCGGATCATCCGGCCCATCGGGCTGGCGCCCACCAAGGCGCGCAACATCCGCGCGCTCAGCCGGGTGCTGGTCGAGAGGCACGGGTCCAAGGTGCCGGCCGACTTCGTAGCCCTGGAGGCGCTTCCCGGGGTGGGGCACAAGAGCGCCTCGGTGGTCATGGCCCAGGCGTTCGGGATCCCGGCCTTTCCGGTCGACACGCACATCCACCGGCTGGCCGCGCGTTGGGGGCTGTCGGACGGATCCTCTGTTGCGCGCACCGAGCGGGACCTGAAGAAGGTGTTTCCGCAGAAGGACTGGAACCTGCGCCACATCCAGATGATCTGCTTCGGCCGCGAGCACTGCCCGGCCCGGGGGCACGACCCTGGCCAGTGCCCGATCTGCTCCTGGGCCGCGGCAAAGGGGAGGTGAGCCAGGTGGAGCCGACGCTTTCAATAGATCCCGGGCTGGATCCCTGTCCGTGCCTGCCGGCCCTGATCTGGGCCGAGGGCATCGCGCCGCCCTTCGAAGACGACCGCATGCCCGGGTTCCTGGCCGACGCGGTCGGTCGGGCCGCGGAACTGGGCGAGTCGGCCTGGGAAGAGGGCGTGCGGCAGAAGGTCCGCGACATGCTGCGACACGGGCGCTACAAGCCGAGCGGCCGCGGCAAGCCGGCCAGCGAGTTCCTGCTGCGGGCGGCCGGGCGCGGAGACTTCCCGACCGTGTGCGGGCCCGTGGACGTGAACAACGCGGTCAGCCTGGAGTCGGGCCTGCCCGGCTCCATCTTCGACACCGGGCTCTCCTGCGAACGGTTGCTGCTGCGACGAGGCCTGCCGGGCGAGAGCTACGTGTTCAACCCCTCGGGCCAGTCGATCGACCTGCAGGACCTGCTGCTCGTGTGCCGGTGGACGGGCGAGCGCTGGGAGCCCTGCGGCAACCCGGTCAAGGACGCCATGGCCACCAAGATCCAGCCGTCCACCCGGCGGGTGGTGGCGGTGCTCTACGCCCCGACCGGTCTGCCCTCCGCGAAGGTGGAATCCTGGGCGCAGCGATACGCCGAGCTGCTCGAACAACACTGTCGCGCGGCAAGTGTCGGGATGAGATTGATCACCGGGACGGATCCCGGCTGAGGCGGTCAGGTCTTCTCGGGACGCTCTTCGATCCGGTCGGCCAGGCGATTGAGGAGGAGGCTGGTCAGCTCTCCGGCCACCCAGCGGGCCCACTTCTCGGCCAGCTCCTCTTCCCGCTTCGCGACGACCTGGCGGATCGCCTCGGCGGAGCGTCCCCGGGTGAGCTGCTCGAACACCAGTTTCTCCAGCTCGGAGTGAAGGATCCGGCAAACGTCCCGGGGCAGCTCGCTCTGGAGCTCGGTCAACAGCGACTCGCGAAGATCGTCGGCCAGGTCCTCGGCCAGCTGCTTGGCCGACACGGGAGGCATGTCCTCCTGGAAGTCCTCGTCGAGCTGCTCGCACAACTCCAGCGACAGGTCATTGGCGAATTCCTCCGCCCACTGTTGTCGCAGGTTCTCGGTCAGTTCCTGGACCAGCATGGCAGCCCAGCGATCGGCAGTCGTGGCGCGTTCGATAAGGCCCATGGAGTTCTCCTTGACCATAATAATAAGGATCGCACAATCTGGGGAAAAATCCAAGGGGGTTTCTTCGAAAAAGTCGGATGAGCGATTCTAAGGGCAGGAGTCCTTGCTGGGGCCGGCCTCGCGGAGCGCCCGGTGCAGTCGGGACGGGGTCAGGATCTCCGGCAGCAGCGCAGCCCGGTCGTCCGGGGCGCAGGCGGGGAAGACGAGATACATGGGAACGCCCGCCCGGCCCCAGCGCTTGAGCCAGGTCTGGATGACCGGGTCGAAGCGGGTGTGGTCCGCCTTGATCGCGACCACCTGCAATTCGTCCAGCAGTCTCTTTGTCCGGCTGGTCTCGATGACCAGGCGTTCGTTCACCTTGCAGTTCATGCACCACTCGGCGGTGAAGTCGAGGAACACGGTCTTGCCGGCCTTGCGCATCTCGGCTACCTCGGCCTCGTCGAACGGTTGCCACTGGATGCCGACCGGGGACTGCAGCCGGTGGGGCTTGTCGTGGGCTCCGGCCTGGAATCCCAGCATCCACCAGCCGAACGCCCCTACCAGCACGCCCACGGGCAGCAGCTTGAGAAGGCGCCGGCGCCACGGATCCGACTCCGCGGTCACCAGTCCGAACACCCAGGCGCCCGTGGCCAGGACCAGCTCGAACCACAGGACGTTCATGGCGGCCTGGCTGCCGTAGCCGTCGGCCAGCACACCCGTAAGCCAGACCGCGGTGCCGAACAGCAGGAAGGCCATCCCGCGCATGACGCGGTCATAGCGCTCGGTCACCCTGGTGGGCAGGACGCGCGTCCAGCCGGTCCAGGCTCCCAGCAGCAGGAATGGTGAGGACAGGCCCAGGCCGACCGTGAACATGAACAGCAGGATCTGTGCGGTGCTGGCGCTGAAGGCGTAGCCCAGCGCAGGGCCCAACAGGGGCGCGGTGCACGGGGTTCCCAGGAAGGTGACCAGCAGGCCGGTCAGGAACGACTCTAACAACGGGCTCCTGCGCCTGGTCTTTCTCAATTTCTTGAGGTCGTCCACGTGGCCGGCGCTCTGCAGCGGGTAGACGTGCAACATGCCCAGGCCCAGGACGATCAGAAGCGAGATCATGAACACCAGGAACCACGGGTTCTGGAACTGGAAGCCCCAACCCACCTCGTGCCCGATGAGCTTGAGCGCCACGACCAGCGCGCCCAGTGCCATCAGCGTGGCCACCACCCCGCCCGCGTAGGCGAGCGAGTTGGACCACAGCAGCCGCCGGCGCTCGGCCGGGTCCTCGGTCTTCTGGGCGGTGCGAACCACGTGCATCAGCTTGGGGACCACCACGGGGATCACGCAGGGCATGATGTTGAGCAGCAATCCGCCCAGAAAGGCGAACAGCAGCATCAGCCACAGGGATTTCGATTCCACCCCGGTGGTCGCCTGCGCAGCGGTCGAGTCGGGTGGAGGGCCGGCCGCAGGGGACGGGCGTTCGTCTTCGGGCGCCCAGGCGCTCAACGCGTACGGCCTGGGGGACGACTCGGCCGCTGCGTCCTTCAGTCTGCCCATAACCACCCCGCCAGCTTCGGGCAGGCAGTTGTCCCCGTGCAGCCTCAACTCGGCCACGGCCCGGCCCCTCGCGTCCTTGACGATCCGGTACTCGTCGATCTTGCAGGTCGAGCCCGGGATCCACCTGGGCACATAGCCTTCGGCCGAACGCAGGCCGGGCATGACGACGCGCAGGCGGAAATGTCCCTTCTCGTACACCAGGGATTCCAGCCAGGCCTGGTCCGCCCCGAGCCGCTCGGGAAGGCGCCGGCCGATCCGCTCGAAGCGTTCTTTCAGTTTCGAGGGCCTTGACTTATCCGAGACGGGCAGCGCGAGCTGCGGCCTGGCCCCACCTGTGACGCAAGCCTCCTTGCAGGCCAGCCACGACACCTCCGCCGAGATCAAGGTCTTGCCGGCTGGCGGACGGTCGATCACCATGGCGTTGGCTGGAATCAAGACCGACCCTTTGTAGCCGAAGCTGAGGTCCTCGATCTGCGCGGCGTCGAATATTTCCGGTCGGGGGAAGGTGGGCTCGAGCACCCTGGTGTACCGCCTATCGGTGATGAACTTCACCCGGGTGGGTTTTCCCGTGTTGCCTGGATAGGCCCAGTAGACGTGCCAGCCGGGCGCCATGTCGAGCAGCACGCCCACCTGGAACTCCTCGCCCGGACCGGCCGTCGCAACGTTCGCTACCAGCCGCGCCCGCACGGGGCGCTTGTCGTCGAGCTTGGGCCTGTCGTCCTCGTTAGTCCAAGCCTGACCCGCGACCAGCAGCGCCAGGAAGAATGCCATCGATGATCGGATCGTTTTCATGGGTCACAATCTGCCACGCCGATCGGGTGATCTCAAGCCTTGTCTCCATTTGGAGCAGTGGTGCGATCGAGATGCGCCGGTTCGGTGCAGGTTGTTTTCCATCTGTCCTCGTACCATCCCGGAAACAAAGCGCAGGGTATGGTGGCACGGGCATTGCTACAAAAAGGAAAAGAAAATGGAGTAAAGAAAAGAAAATGGAGTAGGGAGAAGACAATGGAGTGCATGGGTGAAGGGAGGCGGAACATGGCCCTGCATCGGTTGCAGACTATCCACGACCCGGAACAGGTGACCACGGCTGTCAGCCGGACGGACCTGGCGCCGGCCTCGAGATTGCAGTTCGCCATGTCCGTGCTGAAGTACAACCAGGGGTTCGTGACCTTCACCGACGGCAAGGCCAACTCGCTGCTCCTGGTCAACTCCATCTTCCTGGCCACCCTGGCCTCGGCCGGCCTGGCCTCCGGCCTCTCCATCGCCGCCGTTGCCACGGCCGCCGCTGCGGTCCTGCTGTGCCTGGGCGTGGTCTGGGCCCGCATGTCAGGGCCCGGCCCCGGGGAGCGGGGCCAGTTGGTCTTCTTCGACCACATCCTGAGGCGGCGCAACCCGGCGGCGTACTTGGAGGACTTCCGCCAGGCCTCGCCCGACGAGATGGTCGAGTGCACGGTCCGGCAGGTATACGACCTGGCCACCGTCGTGGACCGCAAGTTCAAGGCCTACCGCCTGGCCCAGCTGACCACAGTCCTGTCCGCGGCACTGTGGATCGCAAACCTCCTGGCCCCTGCCCTGACCGCAGGTCCAGGTGCCTGAGCCCGTTTTCGTCCCACAAAACGATGTTCTTGTTGGGTTTTATATTTCAGAATATTTAACTTGACATGAACAAAATAAAACATATAATGAAAGGTAAGTTGGCTATCAATGCGGGTGAGGGTCTCGATGAACTTCAAACGTCTTGAAAAGTGGACGGATTTTCTGGGTGAAGAGGATCTGATGTTCGTCAAGCGGCTGGTGCTGGCGTCGGGATCTCTGAAGCAGGTAGCCCGCGCCTACGGGATCAGCTATCCGACCGTGCGGCTGCGACTCGACCGGTTGATCGCCAAGATCCAGGTGTTCGAGGACCAGGCCATCCAGGATCCCTTCGAGCGGGTGCTCAGGGCGAAATACGCCGAGGGCAAGCTGGACATGGAGACGCTCAAGGAGTTGCTGGCCGCCCATCTCTCCGATGCGGGAGGTACGTCATGAGATTTTCGGTTTTGTTCGTAATAGGTCTGTTGATCGGCGCGCCGCCTTCGGCGGCCCTGGCCGGCGAGGTGTTGCGGACGTTCGACTGGGACCGCCAGCAGGCCGGCGCCGCCGGGCTCGAATGGATCGGCCCGGACGAGCGGGTCGACTTTGCCAGGATCCAGGTCTCCGGCAAGGGCGGTGCCGCGCTACACAAGACCGTGCTGGTGGTGGACGAGCCCGGCATCCGGTCGGCCTTCTACGCGGTGCGCGGCCAGGTGCGCACCGAAGGCGTTGCGGGCAAGGGCTATCTCGAGATGTGGAGCCTTTTCCCGGGGGGTGGCAAGTACTTCTCCAGGACCCTGGGAGAGGGCGGTCCCATGGGGCACCTGGGCGGCAGCCAGGACTGGCGTCCGTTCGTGCTGCCCTTCCAGGCCAGGCCCGGCGGTCCGCTGCCCGTCAAGCTGGAGATCGACGTCGTGCTGCCGGGCGGGGGCGAGGTGTGGATCGGGCAGCTTCAGCTGGTCCAGCTCGAGCCGGGCGAGAACCCGCTGTTCGCTTCCGGGCAGTGGTTCGGCGGTTCGCAGGCCGGGTTTCTCGGCGGGTTGGCGGGCGGGTTCGTCGGGCTGCTCGGGGTTCTGATCGGCTGGCTGGGCTCGCGCGGCAGGGCGCGCCGGTTCGTGCTGGGCGCCATGGGCCTGATGGCGCTGATCGGCGTCGCCGGGCTGGCGGTCGGTCTGCTGGCCCTGGCGAGATCCCAGCCATGGGTCGTCTACTACCCCTTCGGGTTGGCCGGTCTGATCTGCCTGGTGCTGCCGGTCTGCCTGTACCGGCCGGTCAGGAGGCGCTACGAGCAGATCGAGCTGCGCAGGATGCGCGCTCTCGACACTCCGTAGAGAGGGAGGAAGGAATCATGGTCCGTCACATCGTCTTGTGGGTGATGGCGCTGGCCGCCGGCGCGGCCTGGATCGGCTGCTCCGGCGGTTCCGGACCCTTCGAGTGGGTGCCGCCCGATCGCGAACCGGTCAACCCGGTGACCTTCGACGCCGGGGCGGTGGCCCTGGACGAGGCGGTGTTTACGCAGGGGGTGATGGCGGGCGACCCCGGCGCGGGCTCCATGCTGCTGTGGACCCACGTTACGCAGGACCAAGGGCTGCGGCTCAAGGTGTGGATTCCGGATATCGATCCGCAGCAGCCCGAGCTGGTGGACCTGATCGTCGATTCCGCGGTCGTCCCGGACGAGCGCGGGTACGTACACCAGCGCGTCGAGGTGGTGCCGGGCGTCTGGCACACCTACGCCTTCTTCACCGAGATCGATCCCGGCCAGCCGACAGGCCGCAGCCCCGTAGGCAGGTTCACCGCAGCGCCGCCCGACGGCGCCCTGGTGCGCCTGACCTTCTCCGGGACCCACGGAACCCACTATCACGAGGCGCCCTATCCCACGCTGGTCAACAACGCCGCGTTCGAGCCGTTCACGCTCTATGTGCACCTCGGCGACTCTATCTACTCGGACTCCATACGCGAGCCGGCCCCCCCGGAGGCCTGCACCATGGACGAGTACCTGGCCTTCTGGCAAGACAGTTGGCAAACCGAGGGATTCAGGGCGGTGCTGGCCGGCGCGGTCTACCTGCCCGTGCCGGACGATCACGAGGTGGCCAACAACTACCACGCAGAGTTTGTAGACCAGGATTGCCCCGACCGGGTGCAGAACGGCAAGAACGCCTTCTTCGAGGCCAACCCGATCCAGCGCGCGCCCGACGCTCCCTGGCGACTGTGGAGATCGTGGCGCTGGGGCGACACGGTCGAGTTCTTCGCCCTGGACGCCCGCTCCGAACGGATGCCATCGACCAGCGACGATCCCTTCGCCGACCCGCCGGTCGTGAGCCCGGACGCGGTGTTCCTGAGCCCCGAGCAGATGGCCTGGTTGAAGCGGGGCCTTGGCGACTCGCCGGCAGTCTTCAAGCTGGTGCTCAACTCGGTGCCGATCATCGCCATGCCCAACCCCCCCTGGCTCAACGTCTGCGACACCTGGGCCTGTTACTCCAGCCAGCGGCAGGGGCTGATAGACTTCATCGTGGACAACGCCGTCACAAACGTTTTCTTCCTGTCCGGAGATTTCCACATGGCCTTGGTGGGCCGTCTGGACCCGCCGGGCGGCCGCGGGCACGGTTTGTTCGAGTTCTTTGTGGGCCCCGGGGCCCAGTCCAACCCCCTGGGCGACCGCGAGTTCATCATCGAGCAACTCGGCGAGGCCTTCGACCCGCTGCCGCCCGACCAGTTCCCGTGGGGATACCCGTCGCCCACCATGACCTACGTGGACCTGGACCCCCTGGCCGATCCGCCCGTCCTGACCGTGCGCTACTACGATCCCGAAGGCACCGAGCTGTTCCGGGCTACATTCGCCGCCGGCCAACTCGTCGATCAGCCCTGAGGCACCTGCTGGGGCATCTCCTGATGGGGCCATGGCGGCAAATATAGCGTTTCGCCATACCATTGTGTTGACGAGACTGCCCGGAAATAGAAACTTTAAAAAAGTCTTTACAAGAGTAATATTCTACTATACAGAAAGACATATCGACAAGGTCGATTATCGCAGGAGGCCAGCATTCCCGAAGACACCGAGAAGAAGACAGAGGAACAGAAGCCGGAAACGGTTAGTCCTTCGTCCATTCCTCCGCCAACCATGCCAAGGTCTCTGGTGAGGCCTTCGGCAGAGCCGGCGGAAAAGAAAGGGGTAGAAATGAAAATGAAGTCCAAGAAGAAAGCAGCCAAGAAGAAGGTCGCAGCCAGGGGCAAGCGCTACAGCGACAAGAGGAAGGCCACGTTGCTGGCCAAGTACCACGAGATTAGAAAGGCCGGCGGGACAACCGATGCAGCAGCCAAGAAATTGGGAGTGCCATACATCACCCTGCGCGCCTGGGAGAAGAAGGCTGGCAAGCCCGCTGCCAAGGAGGCCCTGAAAAAGGCCGTTGCGCCGCGCAGGGGGAGGAAGCCCGGTCGCAAGCCTGGCCGTCCGAGGAAGACGGCTGCGAGGAAGACGGCTGCGAGGAAGACGGCTGCGAGGAAGGCCGTGATCAAGAAGGCCGGCGGCATCTCCCTGATTACCCCTGCCGGATTCCGGATCGAAGGAATTTCCTCGGCCGATCTGGTGCGGGTGTTGAAGGCGCTGAAGTAAGTTGAGTTCCGGGCCGTCGCCCGCCGTAGCGGGCTATGGCCCGTATAGTCCCTATCTCTTCCAGCCGGGCCAGCTCCAGGCTGACGCCTGATTAATAAGGGCCGTGATATCCGTATGTCTTGCCCCGGGGGCCAGATCTGTGCAATGTTCCCTCGGCGATAATTCGCCGAAATGCCCGGCGCCCATACGCCGTCGGGTCGAAACCAGCCTTCCGTGGACGTGAACGTGGCTGGCAAGTCCGTCCGCATCATAGGCGACGCGGTCCAGCGCCCGCGCCTGTTCGGCTCGTTCTACTTCTCCAACGCGGACTTTTCGGAGCTGCGCAACTTCGAGGTGCTCGGGCCGGCCAACCGCGCGAGCGGGGTGCGGGCCTACGCCTCGTCGGTCACCTTCGACCTGCTGTACGTGACCGGGTTCAACAGGGGCCTGTCGATCGCCGTGGCCGGTGCCGGCGAAGCCCTGATCAGCCGGGTGGTGAGCACCGGCAACACCACCGGCATCAAGGTCGAGAACGGGGCCGACATCACCGTGGTCAACTCCATGGTGCTGTTCAACTTGGGTCACGGCATCCGGTTGACCGGATCGTCCACCGCGGTGCTGTCCAACAATAACTTCGTGGGCAACGGGGCCTACGGATCAGGGGACGCGGGCGTGTCATGCTACGGCAACTGCGTGATGCGCAACAACATCATCATCAACAACGACTTGGGGCTGAGCTGTCCGGGCATCTGCAACGCGGACTACAACCTGGTCTGGGGCAACTGGACCAACTACGACTACGCAGCGCCCCAGGCCCACGACCTGTCGGTCGACCCGCAGTTCACCGAACCGGCGGAGTTCGACTTCCACCTCCAGGAGACCTCGCCCGCCATCGACGCCGGCACGGCCGACCAGGGCGCCGCCGGCGACTATGACGGAGTCCCGCGGCCCCAGGGAGATGGGGTGGACATGGGCGCCTACGAGTACCGGCGCTTCGTCTCAGGCTTCACCCTGGCCATCAACGAGGTCATGGCCAATCCGCTCACCGAGTCGACCGGAGAATTCGTAGAGCTGTATAACTATGGCAGCCAGGCCGTGGACGCTGCCGGGCTAATCATCTGGGACGGCGATGCGGTCGACGCCCTGGCCGGGTACCAGGGCGGCTCGACTGTCATTCCCGCCGGCGGTTACGCCGTCATCCTGGATCCGGACTACGCCGGCGACCACACCATCGAAGCCGGCGCCCGGCTCCTGACCGTCGCTTCCAGCGCCACTATCGGCAACGGCCTGTCCACCTCGGACCCCATCTCGCTGTGGGAGTCCAACGGCGTCACCCGCATCGACCGGTTCTCGTTCCCGTTCAACCCGGGCAACGGCGTATCGGTCGAGAAGGTCTCGATCGAGGAGGGCGACATCCTGGCCAACTGGGCGGCCTGCCCCTGCGGCGCAACGCCCGGCGCGGAGAACTGCGCCTCGCAGCCCAGCAATGTCTCGCGCGACGTCCTGATAGCCGTCAACGAGGTCATGGCCAACCCGCTCACCGAGAGCACCGGCGAGTTCATCGAGCTGTACAATTTCGGCGAAGAATCGGTCGACCTGGCCGGCTTCATCATCACCGACGGCGACGCCAACGACGAGATCTCCGGCTACCAGGGCGGCTCGACCCTGCTCCTGCCGGGCGACTACGGCGTCATCCTGGACCCCGACTTCTCCAACGACTACTCCATGCCGGGCTCAGCGGTGCTGCTGACCGTCGCTTCCAGCGCGACCATCGGCAACGCCCTGTCGATCAGCGACCCGATCAGCCTGCTGGACCCGACCGGCCAGTCGGTCGTCGACACCTTCTCCAGGCCGTTCGACCCGGGCAACGGCATCTCGGTCGAGAAGATCGACGCGACCATCGGCGACGTGTCGTCCAACTGGGCCGCCTCCACCTGCGCGGGCGGTTCGTCTCCGGGCGAGCTCAACTGCGTGACCGAACAGGGAGGCGATCCGGTCAGCGGCAACACGATCGCCATCATGGAAGTGATGTCCAACCCGATCGACGAGGACACCGGCGAGTACATCGAGCTGTACAACTACGGCGACCAGGCCGTGGATGTGGCCGACTGGCGCATCGATGACGGCGACGCCACCGACACCATCGAGGGCTATCTAGGCGGCACGACCGTCATTCCGGCGGGCTCGTATGCCCTGATCCTGGACCGCGAGTACGCCGGCGACTACAACCCGCCGGGCGGGGTGGTGCTGTTGACCACCGACGACACCACCATCGGCAGCGGCCTGTCTACCACCGACCCGATCGTTCTGCGGGCGGCCTCCGGCTCGGCCGTGGTGGACGCCTACTCTTTCCCGTTCAACCCGGGCAACGGCGTCTCGGTCGAGAGGATCGACCTGGTGGTTGGCGACGTGCCGCAGAACTGGACGGCCTCGCCCTGCAACAACAGCCCGGGCGAGCTGAACTGCGCCTCCTCCGGCGGCACGGGCCCGGACCTGAGTTCCACCCACCTGGTCATCAGCGAGGTGATGTCCAACCCGATCGACGAGGGGACCGGCGAGTACATCGAGCTGTTCAACGCAAGCCCGGTGGGGGTCGACGTGGCGGGCTACTTCCTGTCGGACGGCGACTCCATCGACGTCATCGAGGGCTACCAGGGAGGCACCACGGTCATCCAGCCCGGCGACTACGCGGTCATCCTCGACCCCGGCTACGCCGGCGAATACGTCATCGAGCCGGGCGCCGTGCTGCTGACGGTCGGCAGCGCGACGCTGGGCAACGGGCTTTCGACCAACGATCCCATCACCCTGTTCGGGGCCGACGGTTCGACGGTCGTGGACACCTTCTCTTTCCCCGCCAACCCCGGCAACGGCGTGTCGATCGAGAAGAGGGTCCTGACCGGCGGCGACGTCGGGAGCAACTGGGCCGCCTGCACCTGCCTGATCGGCACCGGATCGGCCAATGACTACGCCTCGCCGGGCTGGCGCAGCTGCACCGATCCCAACAACGGCATCAGCGGCGACAACGTCACCGGCGAGCCGTGCCCGTACGGCGCGGTGGACTGCTTGAGCCTGTTGTGCATGATCGACCTGTTCAACTTCGAGACTTACTGCTCCGAGGACTGCAGCGCTTCGGCCTGCCCGGGTGGCTTCAGCTGCCAGACGGTGGAAGACATCTGGGGCACCGGCTACAGCCAGGTGTGCGTCCGCTAGTTCGGACGAGACATCGGCGAATCGAGAGGAGACAGCCATGCGAAAGCTTCTGAACGTTCTCGGCATCGGGTCGCTCGCCGCGCTGATCGCGGCCGCCCTGATCCTGGCCGGCTGCAGCGACGACAAGAAGTGCATCGATCAGGACGGCGACGGCTATGGCCAAAACTGCGCTTCCGGCACGGACTGCGACGACAACGACGGCGCAATCCACCCGGGCGCGGATGAGGTCTGCAACCAGGTGGACGACGACTGCGACGGCCAGACCGACGAGGACGACGTCTGTCCCACCTGCACCGACAGCGACGGCGACGGCTACGGCCAAAACTGCGCGGCCGGTGACGACTGCGACGACGAAAACGTCGCGGTCAATCCGGGCGCGGATGAGGTCTGCAACCAGGTGGACGACGACTGCGACGGCCAGACCGACGAGGACGACGTCTGCCCCACCTGCACCGACAGCGACGGCGACGGCTACGGCCAGGGCTGCGCGGCCGGTGACGACTGCGACGACGAAAACGTCGCGGTCAATCTGGGCGCGGATGAGGTCTGCAACCAGGTGGACGACGACTGCGACGGCCAGACCGACGAGGACGACGTCTGCCCCACCTGCACCGACAGCGACGGCGACGGCTACGGGCCGGCCTGTGCGGCCGGACCCGACTGTGACGACAGCGACGACGCAATACACCCGGGCGCGGATGAGGTCTGCGACCAGGTGGACAACGACTGCGACGACCAGACCGACGAGGACGGCGTGTGCGGTGACTGTGTCGACAACGACCAGGACGGCCATGACGCCGTCAGCGACGACTGTCCCGGAAGCGACGATTGTGACGACACCGACGCCGGCGTCAATCCGGACGCGAACGAGAATCCCCGCAACAACATCGACGACAACTGCAACGACGAGGTCGACGAACCGGTCGCCAGTCCCCACCAGGGAGAGTTGATTTTCAACGAGGTACTGATCGACGGCAGCACCGACCAGGACGCCAACGGCGACGGTGACATCGACCCGGTCGAGGACGAGTTCGTCGAGATCGTCAACACCTCCGGGCAGGCCATAGCGCTTGCGGACTGGACCCTGTGGGACTCGAACCTGCCAACCCCGCGCCACATCTTCCCGGCCGGCACCTCGCTGCCGGCCGGCGAGGTGATCGTCGTGTTCGGCGGCGGGACCGCACCGGACGATATCCAGGGCGCCCGCTTCATGGTGGCCGAGAACTACGACTCGGGGATAGCCTTCGGGCTCAGCATGAACAACGGCGGCGACACGCTGACGCTCTACGACGACCAGATGCGCGAAGTGGCCGTGTTCGCTTACGGCGAGCAAGGAATCATCGTGGCCGTCCAGGACGAGTCGATCACCCGCAGCCCGGACGTCACCGGCGACTTCGGGGCCCACACGGAGGCCAGTGGCGACCCGGCGGTCATCTTCTCGCCCGGCACCATGGTCGACGGCAGCAACTTCTGATCTACGGATCCCGCCGGGAGACCTCGTCCAGGTCGGGCATGGGCGGTTCGAAGGCGGAAAGCTCCACGGCCACGCCGGGCGCCAGCTCGCGCAGCCTGTCGATCAGGGGCGGGGCCAGCTGCTTGAGATCTTCCAGGTAGACGTCGAACTTCTGCATCAGGTTCTGGGGCATGTCCTCGGTGTAGGAGATATAGAAGATGAACTCGTCCAGGGCGCGGTAGAAGTCGTCGAGCTGCTGGTACACATCCGGCGGGAACAACACCAGCAGCTCGGCCTTGATCTCGTAGAAGCGGCTGGAGACCGCCCGCAGCAGCGGCACCCGGATGCGCTCCTTGGACCACAGGGAGAACAGCAGCTCGCGGCGGAACTCCAGGTCGAACACGATCCGGTCGATCTCCCGGATGATCAGCACGGCCAGCCGTTCCATTTTCTCCTGGTCGTCCAGCCACTTCTTTTCTTCGAGCTTCCTGCCCTTGGTAGACATAGACATGTGACCCACCCACCTTGCCGGCTGCGCGGCTTCATTATGCTGGATTCGCCCTGATTTTGAAACTTCTTTCCAGGTGGCACGCCCATTGCGTATCATGCCGGGCAAGATAGGATGGAAGGAGTTACATCATGAAGAAGATCGCCGTCCTGGGGTGCGGGCTGGTGGGCGCCACCATCGCCAGGGACCTGGCTGCGGACGGTAGCTACGAGGTGTGCGCAGCCGACCTGGATCCTGGCCGGCTGGCCTCGGTGGCGGAGGAGAAGAATCTCGAGGTGGTCCAGGCCGACCTGGGATCGGCGGAGCGGGTGGCCGGGTTCGTCCGGCCGTTCGACGTGGTGGTCGGCGCCCTGCCCAGCAGGTTCGGCTTCGGTGCGCTGTGCGCGGTCATCGAATCAAAAAAGCCCTATTGCGACATTTCGTTCATGCCCGAGGACGCTCTTGAGCTCGACGGGCTGGCGCTCGAACGCGGCGTGTGCGCGGTGGTGGACTGCGGCGTCGCGCCCGGGCTGGCCAACCTGGTCATCGGCCACAGCCACGCGCGCTTCGAGCGGACGGAATCGGCACTCATCTATGTGGGCGGCCTGCCGCGGATACGGCGCTGGCCCTGGGAGTACAAGGCGCCATTCGCGCCGGCCGACGTGCTCGAGGAATACACCCGTCCGGCGCGCATGCGCGTGGCCGGCCGGGTGGTCACGAAACCGGCCCTGTCCGAGCCCGAGCTGGTCGAGTTCGACCGGGTCGGCACCCTGGAGGCCTTCAACACCGACGGCCTGCGCAGCCTGTTGACCACGATCGACGCGCCCGACATGAAGGAGAAGACCCTGCGCTACCCCGGTCACGCCGCGCTGATGCGGGTGCTGCGAGAGACCGGCTTTCTGGACAGCCGGCCGGTTACGGTGGGCGAGGTGCGGGTCAGCCCGCTGGCGGTGACCTCGGAGCTGCTGTTCGCCCAGTGGGCCCTGGAGCCGGGCGAGCCCGAGTTCACCGTGCTTCGGGTGGAGGTCGAGGGCAGGCGCGCCTCGGGTCGCGAACGGCACGTCTACGAGCTGTTCGACCAGACCGATCCGGACAGCGGGCAGAGTTCCATGGCCCGGACCACGGGCTTCCCCTGCGCCATCGTGGCCCGCATGCTGGCCGAAGGCGAGCTTTTCAAGCCAGGCGTGCTGCCACCCGAGCTGCTGGCGCCTGTGCCGGGCGTGTACGATCGCATGGTCGCTCAACTGCGCGAGCGCGGGGTGGAGTTGACCGAGCGGGTGGAGCCCATACACGGCTGAGCGCGCCGGCGTCTGAGTCGTTGGCATTCACAAAAAAAGAGGCCGGGCGTGCGGCCCGGCCTCTTGGTTACCTGAACGGTTGACCGTCTAGCGGATGATGACGTTCTTGGCCTGCAGGCCCTTGGGGCCCTCGGTGACCTCGAAATCGACCGCGTCACCTTCGTTCAGCGACTTGTAGCCTTCGGACTCGATCGCCGAGAAGTGGACGAACACATCCTCGCCATCTTCCTGCTCGATGAAGCCGAAACCCTTTGAGTTGTTGAACCACTTGACTTTTCCTGTTGCCATACTTCTACTCCTTCTCCATTGTCTTTGCCCCTCGTCCCCGCGGAACCGCCGCGAAACCGGAGGCGGTGTTAGAATGCGCCGGAAAAACGCCGACGCGCGTCGTCGTCATCTCCTCGTACCCCGTCCTTCTTCTTTGGCTTTAGACCACTTCCGAGGCGGGATGAACCGGCCGACTTCCAAGCCGTCCGTTTTGCTGGCACGTACTATGGCAGCATCCAGACCCCTTGTCAAGAAAATCCTGGTTTTTTTAATCAGAACGGAAATGTCTGAGATTGATACGCGGGCGGAGCTGCCTCAGAAAACCTCGATGTCCGGTCCGGAGCGTCAGATTCCTGAAGGCGCACCGTGCGGCGGTCCGCTCCGTGGTTTTGCCGGCGGGTTGCTCATCTCCCCGTAATATCGTCGCATTTCGGGGGATAATGGCGGGTCTTGCGGTCGGGTCGGAATGGCACGGCGATTGCTTTCAGCAAGCGCCATTGCCCAACACTGGATTGGAGGATTTCGATGACACCGGAAGGAGACGTTCGGACGATCGAGCCTGGAACTCCGCGACCCCGCTACTGCGTCTGGGAGCTGACCCTGGCGTGCAACCTGCGTTGCGGCCACTGCGGCTCCCGGGCGGGCAAGGCCCGGCCGGACGAGATGGACACCGACGAGTGCCGGGTCGCGATCCGCTCGCTGGCAGCACTGGGCTGCGAGGTGATCACTCTCAGCGGCGGCGAGCCCACCCTGAGGCCGGACTGGGACGAGTTGGCCTGCGAGATCCGGCAATGCGGCATGATTCCCAACATGGTCACCAACGGCTTCGCGCTCGACGAGTCCCAGGCCCGGCGCATGAAAGCGTCCGGCCTGGCCAACGTGGCCGTCAGCATCGACGGGCCCGCCGATGTCCACGACAGCATCCGCGGCCTGGGCGCGTTCGAACGCACCAGACGCGCGCTCCTGACCCTGCGCGACACGGGTGTCTCGACCACGGTCATGACCACGGTAAACACCCTGAACCTGACCAGGCTGGAAGAGGTCCACGCCCTGGCCGTGGAGTTGGGAGCCGACCGCTGGCGCTGCCAGCTGGGCAAGCCCATGGGCCACATGCAGACCAACTCCGACATGGTCGTCAAACCCGCCGACCTGCTGACCCTGCTGCCCGTGCTCTACCGCCTGGACCAGGGCGGGCCGATCCGGGTGGGCATCGGCGATTCTATCGGCTACTACGGGCCCTACGACTCCGGGCTGCGCTCGGTCAGCTGGAAGGGCCAGCCGCAGCGCTGGGCGGGCTGCCAGGCCGGCCTGCAGGCCATCGGGATCGAGTCGGACGGCGGAATCAAGGGCTGCCTGTCCATGCAGGCCTTCAGCGGCCAGGACGATCCCTTCCTCGAGGGCAATCTACGGCAGCGGTCCCTCGAGGCCATCTGGTTCGACCCGGACGGGTTCGCCTATAATAGAAAATTCTCCCCCGACGACCTGACCGGGTTCTGCGCCGGCTGCAAGTACCGGCTGATCTGCCGGGGCGGGGCCAGGTGCGTGGCCGCCGCGGTTCGCGGTGCGCTCGGCGAGGACCCCTACTGCTACCACCGGGTGGCCGCGCTGGCCACGCGCTGGCCGGGGCGGCTGCTCAAGCGGCAAATCGCCACGGCCGCGTCGGTCGTGTCGCTGATGTGCGCCGGGTGCCTGAACTACGGCTCGGTGGGCGACCAGGGCGAAGATCCGATCACCTGCGAGGAGGTCTGCTGCGAGTGCGACTCCGACGAGTACCCGCCCGGGATCTGGGAGGAGTGCTGCGAGCCGGTTGTGGTGACCGAGTACGGAGTGGAGCCGCCCGCCTGCGAGGATGTCTGCTGCGAGTGCGAGTACGGCGAGCTTCCGCCCGGGGTCCGGGAGGAGTGCTGCGAGCCCGTGGTGACGCCCGACTACGGCGACGTGCCGCCCGACTGCGAGAACGTCTGCTGCGACTGCGACTACGGCGAGCTGCCGCCCGGGGTGTGGGAGGAGTGCTGCCAGACCGAGCCGATCGACTGCCAGGGCATTGACTGCGATAGCGACTACGGAGTACTGCCGCCCGACGTGGTCGAGGCCTGCTGCGGCGACGACGAGGAGCCGTGATCCACCTCTGATCCCCATTGCATTCCGGCCGGGATGGGCCTACGCTCGGCAGGCGTATGAACGGGCGAACGGGCAAGGTGACGGAGCACGGGGACGGGCGGGAGTGCTTCGTCCACTATGAGTCCAGCGATGGCTTTGAGATCCTGGTGGGCCGCACCGCTGGTGACAACGACGAGCTGACCTTCAGGATCGCCCATCAGGACGATTTCTGGCTGCACGTGGCGCCCGGCTCGGGTTCCCACGTGATCGTGCGCAACCCGGACAATCCTGACAAACTGGACCGCTTGCCGCGCGCGACCCTGCGCGAGGCGGCCGCCCTGGCGGTTTGGCACAGCAAGAGCCGCGACGGCGGCAAGGTCGCGGTCGACGTCACCCGCGTGCGCTTCGTGAGTAAGAGACGCGGCGCGCCCCCGGGCCAGGTGCAAATAAGGAACCATACGTCCGTGAGGGTCTCGTCCCGGGAACGCCCTCTGGGGAGGTAGCCATGATCAGCGCGAAAAGAAGCGGATCCATTCTCTTGCTCGGCCTGACCTTTGCCGCGCTCTGGTCCGGCCCCCTGCTGACGGGCTGCGACAAGGCGCGGGAGATGGCCGTCACCCCAGTCCAGGCCCCGCCGGGCGAGGCAGAGATGAAGCTTGAGGCCAAGATGGACACCGCCAAGGACATGGCCCCTCCGATGAAGATGGCCGAGGAAAAGGCTAAGAAAAAGGGCGGCAAACCCGGGGGCAAGGGCAGGCCGGGGACCTGGAAGCGATCCACGCTGGCGGCCAACACCTCGCGGCTGATGATCGGCGACCGCGAGGAGCTGCCCATCCGAGGCATGCAGGTCCACGCGCGCCTGGACGGGTTCCGGGCCCGGGTGCTGATCGACTTCTACTTCTTCAACGACCGGGACGGCCAGTACGAGGGCACCTTCAAGCTGCGCCTGCCCGAAGGGGCCTCGCCGTACTTCCTGGCTTTCGGCCAGAGCACCTGGACAGCAAAAGACGGCGCCGCGCTCGAAAAGCCGCGCTATGAGGGCATCCAGGTGGTCCGCAGGCAGGGGTTCGAGCCCAGGCAGATCGTCGACCAGCGGGCCGACTCCTGGATCGAGCCCAAGGTAGCCCGGATGGTGCCCAAGGAGAAGGCGGCCCGGGCCTACACCGAGACCGTCCGCCGGCGGGTGGACCCCGCCCTGATGGAGTGGTCCGGCTCCGGGGTGTTCAGCTCGCGCATCTTCCCGATCGCCCCGCGCAAGCTCCACCGCGTCGTGGTGGGCTACGACATGAACCTGACCCGCATTGGAGACGACCTGGAGTTCGAGCTGCCCCTGCCGGCCGACCTGCCTTCTTGCGCCGTGGATCTCGACGTGGCCGCGATCTTCGGCGCACGCGTCCAGGTCACCCCGCAGGCCAGACCTTTCAAGGAGGGGTCGCGCACCCACTACCGGGTTACCAGCCCCGAGGGCGGGCTGGTCAAGGTGCGGATCACCAACGCGCGTGTGGTGGCCCTGGCCGGCAGCGACCCGGCCACCGGCCCGTACTTCGCCGCCCGGGTTCAGCCGGGGCTGCCCGCCAAGGCGGCCTCTGGCGGCGCCCGGCACGCGGTCTTCATGGTGGACGCCTCGATGAGCTCCAACCCGGATCGCTTCAATATCTGGCTTGCCCTGCTGCGCTCCATCCTCGGGAACAACAGCGGAAAATTGAAAAAATTCGCGGTGCTCTTCTTCAACGTGGAGAGCTTCTGGTACCAGCCCGGCTTTACGGCCAACACTCCCGAGAACGTCGAAGCCTTGATGCGGTACGCGGGCGGCCTTGCCCTGGAGGGCGCCACCGACCTGGGCGCCGCGTTGCGCCGGGCCGCCAGGCCCGACTGGCTGGGCGCGGATAATCCGCGCCGGGACATCTTCCTGCTCGGCGACGGCGCGGTCACCTGGGGCGAGGGGGACGCATTTGCGCTGTCGAACGTCCTGGGCAACGGCGCGAACGGCGCCCTGTTCGCCTATCGCACCGGCATGGCCGGCTCCGACACCCGCATGCTCCAGCACCTGGCCCGCGAGAGCGGGGGAGCGGTGTTCTCGGTGGTCGGCGAGAGCGAGGTGGCCGCGGCCTCGACCGCGCACACCCGGCGGCCGTGGGAGATCATGCGCGTGGAGCTTTCCGGCGCCAGCGACCTGCTGCTGGCCGGCCGGCCGCGTTTCCTGTTTCCCGGCCAGCGCCTGCTGGTCGCAGGCCGCGGCGAGATCAAGCCCGGGGCCATGCTGGTGCTGAAGCTGCGCCAGGGCGACGCGGACCTGAAA
>SDBT01005175.1_pt1 | contig 21986 bp, 30 predicted proteins | sample 2277101 | NCBI WGS metagenome assembly SDBT01 (sample SAMN10404973, study PRJNA504765) | marine sediment metagenome | isolation source: marine sediment core GS10_PC15, 103 cmbsf | place: Arctic Ocean: Southern Knipovich Ridge | collected 2010 | reverse complement strand
GTTCGTCGCCGTCTTGCGTTTTATATAAGGCGTTGGTTACAGGTGGAAAGTCTACCGGCTCATAGAACTGGTCTGGATCTGAGAAAGTGCCTTTGATCGCGTTAAAAGAATCTGCCCTGCTTGCTTTTGCACGGAGCTTTACCTTACCTGCGAGATCATCAATCGTTAACGTCTTAACAGGCGCGGTATAAACTCCTGCGTATAGTTTGAATACACCTTGCGTGTAGACAACGCTGCCCGCCCCAGCGCCTACCATGGCATCGAGATTCTTTCTCGGGCTTATGGCTAGATTCACTGTGCCGTTTAATTCATAGCGGTTCTGTTGCCCTACCGTTAACGCAACCGATTCGTCCGAAGCGTTGGCAGCTACTATGATGCTTGCTGTATCGAGTTCTGCAACACTCGCTTGAAAACCATCTTTAGTACCGGCGCCCGAAATTAAAGCGTCCTCGTCAGACAGGTAATCTGCTACATTGAGCGCCCAATTATTAGTGTATTTAAGGGTCGAGTCTCTTGGATCAAAAACCTTTTTGCCTTGTACAATAGCAGAGACATTTGGTATGCCTGTCACCCAAACATCTTGATCCCATTTCAGCCTGACATATAGATAAGCAATACCTTTTAATTGATGCGCCGTAGTCCACTCCTCGACCTCAGAGACTAAATCAGCATCTGCTGCTTGAGTATCTGAACCAAGATGTTTTGATATACGATAAACTTCGATGGTAGCTGTGACTTTTTCGACGCGGGCAGTTACGAGTACGGCATTGACACTTATAAAGGTTGTTGCAGTTATAATAAAACTATCGCTGGCTGCATCGCCTGCCAAAACTATTTTTTGTGTTTGTAATTGACCGAAGCCGCCAAATACGTTTTCCTGTACTGCACTTATGCCTGATATACCATCGAGCGTCGTTACTAAGGCAGCAACTGAGCTTTCAGTATACGGCGTACCATCAATAGTGGCTTTGTAATCAGATCCATTAGCTGTATAATAAATTTTGTCTTGCTGTACTGTTGCGAACTGATCATAGAAGGTTGACAGTTTATCGTTAAAATATACGTCGCCGATTGCGTTTACTTCGTGTGAGGCAAGGGGTATTACGAGGTGCAAAAATTCATTGTCAGCACCACTTACCGAAGCAAAAACAAGCGGTCCCGATACCTTGACTTCGCCGTAAACGAGTGTACGCGTCTGGTTGGACGAACGCAGCATTATTTTACGATCTTTTATCTGTCGGCTATATGTCGGAAAGGTCGGTATTTTTTGCGCTAAAACAGAGGCGACGCTATACGCAGAGAGAGCGACTACCGCAACAGTGAACAAGGATGCACCCAATACTGAAGCGACTGCCGCCACTGCCACTGCAGCAACTACCGGCGGCATTATTCAATCCTCCATGCAAAATCGCACCTTAATATCGGTACTTGGATAATGCCGGTCTCCGTTTTAAATACGGCCTTCGCGCCGATACATATGCCGAGCGTCTCGCCAGCTTTAAATTTACACATTACGACATCGCCTCGCTGGGCGAAGTTAACGGAGACAGACGCGCCCAAAATCGAACCGATCAAATGTTTAAGCGTATAGCCGTCGTACAGTAGCGTGGCCTCTTTTTCCGTCGAATACTTACCACGTAAGTTAACGGCAAAATCACGGCTTGTTATTGCGAGCACTACGTCTGCTACCCACAGGCAGCAGTCATTTTTGCCCCACACGAAAGGCTCGCTCTCTGCTTTTTCTACCATATCCATCAATACGGTAGGCCAGTTTTCTATTCTCATCCTCGCGTGCGCCCCCACAGTAATTCCTTTTCGGCCATCTGTGCTACAAACTCCAGACCGAGATCGCCAGGATCGCCAGGATCGCCAGGATCGCCAGGGAACCTTTGCTGCTGCTCTTCATTTGTATAACGAGATGATTTAGGTATGTTCCAACGTACTAATCTACTCTCGGCCTTCACCGTGATGGTCGCCGTCTCGCCAAGTTCTATGTCCATCGTATCCATGATCCAGGGTCCAAGCTGCACCGGATCTGCTATCAGGCTCGAAAATTCGTGGCTAGTTGCGAGAAAACCTAACCATACCTTAACATCACGTCCCTGATAATCCTCGTCTAGCGCAATAGCTATTAGATCTGGTGGAATACCAGATAGCGTGAGTTGTAATCCCCTTGCCTGTAAATCGACGCCCTCTTGTATAGCACTGACTGAACCAAGGTCACCGACGCCTAGATATGTGTTACCGTCAAAATCTAACGAATACGGCGTCGAATTAATGTAGACCGGGGCGCTGGCAAAATCTAGTAATACGAATGTGACAGGGACAGCAGTCCGCGCTTTGCTCTCGTCGAAGGAAGGTGTGGTACCTGTTCTCATTAGATAGCCTCGATACAAGTCAGTTTTAACGTATGAAAGGTCGGCGATGATAAAGAGACAACAGCTTGCTTGTCGTCTTTTAACATCATCAGAGCCTTCGGAGAATTGACCGTAAGCGGATCGTTATTAGCGGGCGACGCTCGAAGAGGCGACTCGAAAGCGAGCGTGGCATTACCGCTGCCGTCTGAATTAACGTCAGATGTTATTATCTTTAGCTCTGTGCCGACCTGAAACAGGTCGCCTGTAAGCAGTATACCGGTTTGCGAGACAGTCCATCCGTCTGTGATAAGCGTATTGCCTGATTGACTGGCGCCGTTAACAAGTGGCGTACCAGTACCGACGCCCCTCGGCAATTCGAGCGAATGGTCGTGCAAATTAAAGGTATTCACCGAACCACGAAGCGAAGCGAGAAAAGCAAGTATCTGCCTGCCTTCGGCTACGTTCAATTGGTTAAATTGTAAAGTGGCTTCCCACTTGGCTCCTGGCAATTCTAAAACTTGCGTTTGCCTACTTAACGACGAAATATGCCGCTGGGTATTTGTTACAAGCCCCCACTTGCTAGAACTCGGTCGTATGCTAGGAAAATCTGCCATTATCTTATCACCGTCCTAATGGGGCCGCCCCGTCTCATATCTTCAGCGACCAGTTCATATCCTTTTTCGGCACCGCGCTGTGCGGCACGTTCGACAACATCTTCGACAGTAGCAGAACCAGTTGCATCGACATTAACAACGATCATCGGCGCGCCACCTAATTGGCCGCTCTCTAAAGCTTTCGTCAACAGTTTATTGTCGGCAGGCTTAACGACGCGCTCCCCTTTTGCTAGCATGAACGTGCCTGTCTTAGGTACATCAGCGAGTCCGTCATGGGCTTGACCGAGAATACCGGCTGCGCCCACTGCCGCTGCGCCTAGAACTAATGTACGCGCTAAAGCTCCCTGTGCCAAGATAGCCGGAGCAGCTGGGGGGAATAATGCTGCATTTGCTTGAGTTGCAGCAGTTATGCGAGCGATAGATAAAGCTGTTTCAGCTCCTAATATAGCAAGTAAAGCAGTTTTGTTTCCGCCAGCTGCTTGTTTGGCGAGAGCTATCATAGCATTTTGATTTTGCTCGCGCATGGTTTTGATGGTAGCGTTAGCTGTGCGTTCAGCGGCAACGCGTTTTTTCATCGCCTCTAGCTCATCTCTGAGATCAGAATCCCGCCGTATGCGAGCTTCTTCAGCGTCGGTATCCCGAAGTTCTTTTTTGACTTCTAGAAAAGACTTCAAGCTTTCCTCTTTGGCTTTACGCCTTGCTTTTTCTTCTTCCTCAAACTCTGCTTGAAAAGCTCTGTTTAATTTTAGTTGTTCTAACTCTTTTTTATCGGCTCCTATTTTCTTTTCGATAGCTGCTGCCTGGTCAAGAAAACCGACGGCCTCTTGTATTAGACCCCTTGCGGCAACGTCAGACGCGAGCGCCCTGAATTGTACTATTTTCAGTTCTTCTTTTTCTAATTCGGTAAGGGGCTTAAGAAAAGCTCCCCAAAATTTTAAAGCGGTTGTTATTATTTGTATTCCGGCAAGAGCATCATCAGTGTCAGCAACGTTATTCTTAAACGTGAACCACGCGTCCCCCATTATAGAGACTTGCCCTGTCCAGGTGTCTTTCATCGCTTCAGTAGCGCCCTTGAATTTAGAGCCTGTCATCTCCCATGCTTCAATGACCCTGCGTCTCGTCTCATCGGCAGATACCGAGACGCCTGCCTGAAAACCCAACATGGCCGTGATACCGCGCTCTCTGAACAGATCGGCCGACGCTGCTCCCGCGCTAAACATCCGTATGATCTGCTCAGTCGTGGTTTGTATACCGAGTCCTGATACTGCCGCAAGGTCGGCAATGAGCGGCATAAGGCTCGTCACCTCGTCGCCGCCCCCTTTTAAAACACCGGTAAGTTGTGTCGCTGCGCCCATTATTTCTTGGAACGCAAAAGGCACTTCGGCTGCAAACTTAGTCATGTCTTGAAATAGTTCAGTGGATTCTGCTTGCGTACCTAGTAAAATCTTAATACGCAGATTGTAATCTTCCATGATGCTATTAGCGTCTATGACAGCTTTACTGAACCCGACAATAGCGACCCCAAGTGCAGCGATACTTAATTTAGAGGCAAACGAAGTTTTTGCCATCTCCCGAAATCGCTTGGTCAGTTTACCGGCTTGCCTTTCGCTTTTTATAGCTTTGTCGCCAAGTTTATCGACAGCACGAGTAGCCCCGACTACTTGTTTACTATCGACCTGTATTAAGGTACGGGCTATCTCAGTTGTCATGGCTCATCCTATCCAACTTTTTGATGATAGTAACTTCGCTAGGTGACAGTTTCATATTTAATAACTCGCACCACGCCTTGATCTCGGCATAAGTAACGACACTTTCATTACGCAAGTCGATAAAGATATTCCAAAGATAGATGAACAGTGGCGGTGCCTCATGACTAAGCCTCTTATCATATTTGCCCGTAGTCTTGCCAACTTGTTCGAGATGATCACGCATAGGTGCTTTGTCAATAATTTTTGACAGCTCAAATTCAGCCTTAGCGAAATCATAAAGTTCCTCTACGAGCTCTTGATAAAATTTACGCGATCCGCCATAAATTCAGCGACCTGTTCACTCAACGCAGGAATATCTTCATACAAAGCTTTCGCATTATCGAAGTTACACTCAATGGCTTCACCTTTACGAACCATGCCCCCCCACGCAAGAGTGCAAGCCGCACGTGTATAAACTCCTATAGCTGTAATATCTTGATCCTCGAGTTTACGCTTACCCGCAAGAACGTCTTTTCTAGCGTTAATGGACGCTTCTTTAAAACGTTTTGAATCCATCCCAGCGAGAACGATATAGACATCATCATCGTTAGAATCCTTAACAGGTTGCCCGTGTATGTCATGGACAACCATCGTTGCGCCTTCTTCGGCAATTTCTTTAGTTTCTAAATTCTCAAGATCGAAACCACTCACAAAACCTCCTTTATACGTTACGAGTTATTACGATGTTAGACCCTTCAGTATCGTCACGCAATGCCTGGAAAGGCAGCGTGATGATGCGCGAACCTTCGCCGTCTACCGGTATGTCTCCGCCGGTGTATTTGATTGACGGGAAATCAAAAGTCAGCCCCTCGCCGGAACCAGTCGTGAGGGTAACATCAAGCGAACTGAGAGTCTCGTTAACAAATTTATTTAACAGTGATGCGTCCTCGAAGTACGCCGTCACCTGTCCAGTGATGTTGCTCCGACCTAGCGTGGTCTGAGGGGCTTCCGGAGACCCGATGACAAAGTTCTGTTCTGCTCCGTTATTGAGATTGAACTCTAACGCTGTGACAATGGCTATCGCACCACCGCCCTCGTTTATGCTGCCTGAAAAACTATCGTAGGGCGGCGAAGTGCCGACTGGCGTTAGTCCAGGCGTAGTGTCGATAGATGCTCCAGCAGCTGGGATAGCCGACTTGCCGAGCACTCCGAACGTTGCGGTAGCCATTGCATTTACTGCAAGCTGGACCGACATGGTATTTAGCACCACGCCTTTATAAACTAAGAACTGTGCTATGTCCTCAAACCCACGTTCCATCGTGAACGACCTGAAAGTCGTGCCGGCTTTCAATTCGTCAGTAGCCCACGTGCCGCCGAGCACTGCCTCGAGAAAATCCTCGTATTCGAGATCGCTCAGTTCGACGTTGATGTCGCCGACCACGCTGTTGTTGCCGTGACGTACGTCGGTGATCTGCCTATCGGGGCGTATCTCTTCAGATTCTAGCGTCTCTTTTGTCAGATTGATAGAATGCCCCATAGTCCGCAACTCCAACAGTTCCGGCGTTGCGGGCGTTATACCAAACGTAGATTCGGCAATATATGCTAAGTAACTCCTGGATCCTGCTGCAAATCCCATATCAAAACCTCCTAATTAGATGTATAACTAAACCAAGTAATCGAGACAGGTATGTGTACCCAATCTCCCATCTGTATCATCCCGCCAGCCCATGCAGCTTTTATAGTAACCCGCGTGCTATTTTTCGTTAAATCCGTTCCCCTTTTAAATTGAGTAACGATCTCGTCTGCTTTTCTTGTAACAGCCCCTAAGCCCTGGCCGACAGGTTCCCAAACAAGCACTTGAAATACACCTACCTGTTTATTAACACCATTACTACCAAGTACCCCTTGAGTTGGTTCACCATAGAATATCTGTGATTCGAGATAACTCGCGCCCTTTACCGGCTTAAACTTTGTGTTAGGCCAAGCTACCTCTGCATCATTAGCAGCTCGGTATACTTCGAGCTCGTTCATTAGAGCCGCCCGTATCTCATCAAATGCAACGCTCATGTTTTGCTTAACTCCCCACCAACCTTATCAACAATACCTTGAAATTCTGCTACGCTTACACCAACAATACCCGCGTTATGTGTTTGTGGTGACCAGTTATCCTCTAAGCGTTCTGCATAAGGTAAATTATTAACAAGGTAAACAACGTCACCACCCCGCACTTTACCTATTGAACCGGCAACTGTACTTTTAGCTGAGCTTGCACCTATGCCAACTTGATTTACTACACCTTTGTCAGTTCCTGCAACCTCACCGGTCGGGATCTGATTTATACCGAACTGCCAATTGTTTCTAAAGCGACCTGTATCGACAGGCGAGCGCATAATTACTCTACTAAATAAATCAAAAGTTGATTTTTGTATCAATAAATCAATACGACCAGCATACTTTTTATTTATTTTTGTAAAATCTATTTTCCAGCTCATATTAATTTTCCAGTGTTAATTCATAGAGCACAACTATGTCGGCAGGCTTAGTTTCGAGTACCTGAGTGATCTTAAATGTTTCGCTGTTCACGCGCAATTCATCATTAATCTTAGGGACTATCACTAACCCTTCAGGCGATAGTATAGCCCGTTTGCGCGTGTCTGTAATCAACTTACCATCTTGATATGTTTTTTGCTGATTATCAAGAACTACTATAACATCGTATTCAGTTACACGTTCAATAACATCGCCCGCGTCAATATCATTAAATCTATTGTCCTTTACGATCAATGTAGCAGCTATGCCAAATTCAAGGATAATAGGATTAACGTCGTTAGTTAATAATCCTAGGTAATCAAAACTCATGAGCGCACTACCTCATCTTGGTCAGTGATTAAATATTTAACAAGGTTGTCTATCAGGTGAAAAATTGGTTCCCTATTAACCTGCTTTTCGCTAAATACTTTTTCAATTGGTCCTACTGTCACACTTTTTGTATTACCACCTTCAGTGGTTATAGGGAAGAGCGTGGTGCCATTAATAACAAGTAGTGCCAGTTCAACAGACGCGTCTTTTATCCGTATATGAACACCATCAATAAACTCGAATGTACTGGTCTGTTCTTGCGCAGCAGTACGAGGCCATTCGAGTGCCTGCGTAGTTGTTAATCGTATGCCAACATACCCGTAATGCTGATCAAGATAACGTGTTGCCTGTCGTAACGCCTGTTCTTTTGTAGCGTCGCTTGCGGCTTCCCAAGAAACTTGAGTTGCGCCGTATACTTCTACAACATAAGCGTCTGAATCAGACGCAGAGATATAAGCCTCTGCGTCTGATAACCCTGTATCGTCTTCTATTATAAGTGCCATTAGAATCGTTCCTCCCAATGCAAAAACACTGTAGCGTCTGTCGCGCCAGTCGATAATGCAGCTATTGTATACGAATCCTCAGCATGTATAAAGAAGTCATCATCTATCGGAAATTCGCCTTGACCGTTTTTTATGAGCTCTTTACCGAGTATAAACGTGCCGCCACTAACAATAATCCCGGCTATATCAACTTCCATAATGGAGCTTATTGTATCCTGATCAACAAATGCTGGCGTGCCACTTAATGCAGCGTCTTCATATATGAAAAAGCGCGTGTTTTTTGTACCGTCACACGCAACACCAATAGACTTAATTTCTGCTATTACATGGTTATTTTTACCAGCGTATGTTGTTTTATTTCTAATCGTAATAATATTAGTTAATACATTCGCACCAATAGCTAATTTTGTATTGAAATTTGAAAAATGGCGGTGCCCTATGCCACTTCTATCGGTGCCGATAGTACCGGCGACCCATGAGGCCATGCCCATTGTCATATCGGCACCGGTGCCACTAGTTCGTTCTATGCTGAGTGACATGGGTAAATATGGATTACCAATATGCGGCTGTGTTAATTTACCCACGAAGTTAAGTGTGTGAAATAAAATCCAGCCAAATTTAGCGCCGCCGTATACATAAAAGTAAACTGGCGAAACACCTAAGTACGCGAATTGCAACCCAAAAATATTCAGCATTTTCGGATCAAGCGTAAATTTGGACGCTCCCGTGCCGTCTAGTGGATCTTCCCAGGCATCACGAGGCACAAAACTTTCAGTTGTACTTGATATCCTACCTAACCCAAGCACGTCATCATTGTACCCGACAAAAAAGCCGTCGTCGGTATTTACAAGCCCCCATTTTTGAATCGTATTGGCTTCAGGAGTATCAAAAACGCAAGAGCCAAAAGCATATATGTCATGCCCAGCTCGGTACGATAATGTCAGGTGACTCTCCAACACAGACTTACCGACACCCGTACCAGTAGTTACTTGCGCTTTAGAATTAGCGTGGGAGTTCGTACCGGTACCTATTAGCGTTGCGCGTAAGTCAGTCGGTGAAATATTAAACGCAAAAGAAGATTGTAAATCTACAAAACGCTGCCCGACAACCAATTCGCCAAACATTGAGACAAACGGTTCCCGGGCGGAGCCGTCTTGTAGTTTTACCGGTAGGCCATTATCTTCCCTGACGTTCCTGTGTGTATCGACGTTATTCCGTCCGAGGACAGCCAGCACGTGACCGAGTAGGGTATCAGGCGGCATTGGTTGCTACTTCTTTTTAGCCGCGTCCTTAGCAGCCTGTTCCTTTTTAGCCGCGTCCTTTCCAGACTTAGGATATAGCTCATGCTTTTCAGCGTCAAAATCGCTTTTGTTTATTTCCATAAACCCGTCTGAGTTGTCGGTTTTGACTCTAACTACCGGGCACGGCCCCGATCCCATGTTTGCATTTCCTGGGTTATCTGACATAACGTGTATTCCTCTTTCTAAAAGTTTTAGTAAAAGGAGCAGGCGCTTTTACACGCCCACTCCCGCGAGACTGCCTTTCTTAACCGAGTAGCAGGGCTGTGTGCTCAGGCTTGATGTTTTTAACACCCCAAGCAAGGCCCACTTCGTACCGTACCTTTTTGTACAGAGGATATATCACAAACTCCATGGTCAGACCAGAACGAGGATCCGTGATCATCTGTCTGTCCGATGCCATGTCGCCCTCTTTAGGTGTAGCTGGTGCTCGTGCCGCCAGTACAATTGCCGACCTGTTGAAGCACATATTGCGATCTGAAGTCGCCTTTAGCGTGATAGCCTTTGTGGCTGCGCTCATTGCAATACGAAGTCCCGGCTCCTGAATCGTTATCGTACCGCCGCCTGATACGTTTGCATCGCCCGAGGTAACAATATAAACGTTTGTGTCGCCAGCGAACGTAATTGCGTCACCAATAAGGATTGTGCCTGTACCGGCTACGGCCAGTGTCAGCACTGTCGCGCCTACTGCATACCCAGCATTATCCGTGGTAGCTGACGCGCCTGTTCCTTTGGTGAAGTTCTTGATCTGTGCGGATTCCCTCAAAGGCATACCCATCAGATCAAGCAATACGCCCTGCCGTAACATGCTTTCAGTACCGGCTGAATTGACAGCCGACTGTTTGCCGGTTAAGTTTGCGCCCGCTGCTGTATTCAGTACCAAATGATTATCGGAACCTGGTGCGCCGTTATCCTTAAGGATTTTGAGCACTGTGGAAGCCGCCGTGTAATCGTTAGCCGTGCCAAAAGGCGCGGTGCCCGGCACGCCGACAGCCCGGGAAAAGCCTGCGTGCAACGCAGCAAGGTCTGTTTCAACCTCGTTAACTACTGCACGAATTGCCTGGGCGATTCTGTTTTGCCGTGAAGTCAGGTAACCTGCCCCGGAGTTAAGTACTTTTTGATCGTCACCAGTGAAACCGAACTCTGCCGCCCTGCTTTTTGTGATGATAACATCCACTGCTGCCGGTGTCTGGCCTGTAGGATCGGGCACGGTGTTTGACGGAGTGATGTCACCGACATTGCCCGCTTGCGACGACTCGTGCCTGATAACCTGACCTACCGCAGCGCGTTCCGCTGAAGCGTCCATTGCGACTGCTGGGATAAGACCTGTTAGTTCCCGTGATACGACATCCAGTGCCTCATAAATATCAGGGATGATAGCTGTTAATGTATTCTCTGCCATTTTTTATAACCTCTTAAACGTTTACGAGTTTCCCGCCTTTCTTCATAAAATCGGCCTTTTCTACGACGCCGAGTTCATTAAAGTCTTTGCGGGACATTGTTTTTTCACCTGCCGGAGGTTTATTACCGCCAGTGCCGCCGTTAGCTCCGCCTCCACTTGCGCCCGTGCCTTCAAAGACGGGAGCAAATGTATCGTTAGCTTTCATTTCGGCGACTAATTGATCTATCGACATCGGGGTACCTTTATCGTCCCCAATTCTTATTGCTCCTGCTGAGTCAACAACACGCGCTACAAATACGCCGTCCTGTTCTACTACCTTTAGCTGAGCCTTAACGTGCGGTAGCAATATGGTTGTTGAACCTTTAGCTGCTGAAATAGCCAGTATAGCTTCGGCATCGATTAACTTAACTTCAAGAGCTGCCTTTAACTTAGCGCTGATACCTTTTTCAGTTTCGATTTCTGTACCGTGCTTTTTCACAATCTGCTCTTTAAGTTTGTCAAACTCGCCAGCTTTTAGTGCGCGTTCCTCTTCAGCAGAAATTTGAGTCTTCCGGAACTCATCAAGTTCCAGACGATCTGTTTCGAGTTGTTTTTGTTCCTCCTCGGTTAACTTTCCTTTAGCTAACTTTTCCAGCAACTCACTATTTTTTGCTGCCAGCCCAGCCTCCGCACTTGAAGCGACTTTTTGCGCTGCTTCGGTCGCGGTTTTTATGGCGGTGTCTATAGCTAATTTGGTGTCTGGATCGGTAATGTCAAATGCCATTTTGCTTTCTCCTAAAAAAAGCGGTTAAAATCAGCCCGACCTAATCAGGCATTCACTAAGAATATAGTATACTAAACGGTACATTTTGCAAAGTTTTATTTAATATGTATTAATTATTGTAGAATTATTCACTATTTTAATAAGATTAATTTCTGATGTTATGTTGACATTATCCTGACGTCGTGTTATATTATAGACAAGATGAAGGACACACTATTAAATAATAAAGGGGGGATGGAGATGAAACTTACGGATAACGAAAAAGCGGTATTGATAGGTTCGACAAGAAGCGAATATGGGGATAGCAGAGAAACGACAATATGGTCATTCAGCGCCTGCGCTTGTTCTGGTTTAGAAGAAAAGGTTTATCGGGGTGCCGTCTCGTCTTTAGTAAAGAAAGACCTCGTAAGTATTTACGATAACGAAGACAAGGGTAGATCTAATGATATGGTTTTTGGTCTCACTGATGAAGGCAAAGTTGAAGTCAATAAACTTTTAACGACATTAAATAATTTTAAAAGAGATCTGGAAAAGCCGGAGTGAACAGCGGAAGAAGCTTATCAAGAACACCGTAAAAATATCGACGAGAAGATAGAAAAACTAAAAAAGAAACTGTTAGCGGACGATGCTACTTTCGATGGTAAAAATTGGGGTTATGTCGGTAGCTTAGCACACGTTAACGACGAGCTTTCTGAGATGCTGCGCTTTATGGGAGAAGGTTAAGAAATGAAAACTACGCCGATCACAAATATAACGATGACCTTCGAGTCTACTTATGACAGGGATAATTTTATATCGAGTCACCCTCAGTGGTTAGCGATGGAAGATATAAATATCGACGCTCCTTTCAAAGCAAATCTCGATCTCGGTTTGGGTGAGAGCATAACCCTTACGCCAAAGGACATAGATGACATCAACCACGGAATTAAGAGTATTTTTATCAGTAGCTTCATGAGGAAGGTATAAGGAACTAAAATGAACCTTATTTTTAAAACTATTTTCGGTAGCCATCTATATGGCACCGACTCTGAAAGTTCTGATAAAGACTACAAAGGTATTTTCCTGCCTACACTTGACGAAGTATATTTAGGGAAGATCCTCAAAAGCATTAAAGCAGATACTAATAAAAGCAATACGAAAAACACGAGTGAAGATGAGGATATAGAAATATATAGCCTACATTACTTTATCGAACTCGCTTGTAAAGGTGAAACAGTCGCACTAGATATGTTACACGCTCCTGCAAATTGTTGGATTAAGTCAACTCCGACATGGGAACGATTAGTTGAAAACCGTGAAATGTTTTATACCAAAAATCTAAGCGCATTTATTGGTTATGCGAGGCGACAGGCATCAAAGTACGGGATCAAGGGCAGTAGACTTAATGCGGCAAAAGAAGTAATGGATTTTCTTAAAAAGGAAATGGAGCTCTACGGTATTACCACGTCTTACGCATACGTTAAATTAGAACAGGTATGGGATAGGTTGCCAACGGGAGAGCATATTCATTTTCACGAATCATCGGTAGAAGCCAAAAGAAAATTCAGAGAGTACGAAGTCTGCGGACGTAGAGTACAAGAAACAGCAACCCTACAGTACGCCTATGAGATGTTCAAAACCTTTCACGATGCGTATGGGCATAGAGCGAGGGAAGCGGCACAGAATAAAAATGTAGATTGGAAAGCAGTCAGTCATGCAATACGAGCCGCGTTCCAAGTTAAAGAGATCATGACTGAAGGTACTATAATCTTTCCATTGAAAGAAGCAGGATTTATTAAACAAGTAAAGAACGGTAAACTGGATTATACAACTGTGGTCGCACCTAAACTTGAAGAATTAATTGACGAATGTGAAGTGCTATCAGCTGAATCCAGTTTACCTGAAAAAGTAAACAGAGTATTTTGGAATAACTTTATCATTGACGTATATAAGGAACTACCATGATTTTTGATAGAGAATTTATACAGCCTTATTGGGATTTGCTAGAACAGTGCAAAGGCGTAGAGCAAGGGAATATTAATCATCCTGAAGGTGATGTGTACATACACACCATGCAGACTGTTAAATGGGCTTTACAAGAAGCCACTAATAATGATCTAGTATTTGCAGCTTTGGCGCATGACTTTGGCAAAATAGAAAATACACTGGGGCATGAAGGTATAAGCTGCGAAATGATTAAAAATGAAGCCTCGGTAAAAACTCTTTGGCTAATAAAGCACCATTTACGAGGACGGTATTATCTGACTGGTGAAATGCGTAAGCTCAGTAAGTGTAAAGAACTAGTAAATCATCCATGGTGGCCTGAATTATGCCAGCTCATCAGGTGGGATACGATGGGCAGAGTGCCAAACTACAAATGGGAAATAACTATTGACGCTTTTGTAGACAAGATAAATTACATAACTGAAAAACAATTTAGTAAAGGATAAAAAACAATGAACATCACTAAAAAGAAAATGCATACAATACAATGCCGCTTTCCGGAGAAAAGCTGGAAGCTGTTAAAGAAGTCTGCTGTTGATCAAGGTATATCGATTGCTGAGATGGTGCGTAGGATTATTGCTAAGGATCAGATTGCTTAATCTTTATCTATTTCTTTCAAGGTTAAATCCTCCCTTTTGCGCAGCGTATCAAGTGTATACAAACTACCCAAAGGATCTGAAAATGCGCCTAACGTTACTTCACCTGCAATAAATAGCGCGCCGCGTGTTCTGCCAAGTACATTAACTATAAAATCAGGCCGCTGTCTCTTAAGCCATTGCGGGTACGATTCATCGGCAGCAGTAATGCCTATGTTGCGCTCGCCTTTAGGGATGTCTGATACACGGCGAGTGTCTGCAACAAACGGGCGCTTACTTAGTTTATCTGACTCTTTTAAATCGTTAAAGCCAAGTTCTTCCCAGGACTTTGTAATGGGAACTGTGGTACTCCTACATGAAAAATGCGCTGGCGGACGCGGCCCCTCGTTTAACGGATACGTTCTACCATCACGCTTTTGGCATATAGGTGTCGTGCGCCCATCGAGTGTTGATACCCATTTTATACCTTTAAATAATTCCTTGTTCGCGCTGTACAAGTTTTCCCTTGCTACCTGGCTAACGTGGTTGACTGCAGTTCGCGCAAGTGCTGTCGCGCCCTTTTTACTTATTCTGTACACGTCCTGAACCCTGCGCGTAATCTGCCCAATAGTCTCGCCTTCAATGAAGCCTATTTTTATGGCTTCGTCTAACTTCCTTATGTTAGAGGAAGACACTTGGCTTATCCAATCCTTCAATACAGCACCTTCAAACGGTTTTGCCATAGCTGCTGCGAACACTTGCGCTGTTACGGGGCGGTCAAAAGCCATCTTAATTGGATACGCTTGTTGCAATGACTTTACGTTAAAGCGCAATTCGTCTTTGGTAAAAGACCTTAAATCCTTTGTGAGGTTTTGGTTGATAGCCTGGTACGTGGAGGTATTGATCTCGCGAATACCAACAAGCATATTCTCGAATCGTTTACGCCCGAAGTCAGTCAATTCGTTTGAAGCTAACTTAGCAAGGATTTCTTGTTCAGATACCCGCAGTAATTTAACCGCTTCATTGCCCAGATGTTTACTGAAACGCCCTATATGAATTTGTCGCCTAACGGCTTGGTCAAATATCTTTTGTGCAGTTTTACCCATTAGCAAGTAAACCTTGTCTTATTAAATTGAATCTGTAAAGCCGATTCCTTCAGCTTTGTTGTTGGATGAATATTGTGCTTCTTTTTAAATGCATCAAAAGCCTGCCTACAAGCATTTATATCGTCATTCGTTACCTTATGCTCACCTGCAATATGTTTACTACACGTTGGCCTGTTCACCTGTTCCATATAGAATAACGGCGCTAAGAACGCAGCAGACACAATAGGTATGACAGGTATATAACTTGCCCGGCGCCAGCATTTAGCATGATGGCAGTTCATGTAGGTAATCTTTCGCCCAATTTTTCCTGCATAGCTTGTCGTATTTTTGCTATAAAGACCTTTTCCTGAAAGCTCTCTGTCGTATCTTCTTGGACGTAGAGATTATTGATATATATTTCTGTACCTTGTTTAACCTCGTCTAATACTTTACTCATTTTATATTCCTTTAATGATTATTTACGGTCTCAATAGATTCCTAATCATATTACCTACTCAGCAGGTATTGCTGTTGGCTCCTCATCAGCAAATCTCCAGTAACCGCCGTGCGCTGGCTGCGCTGATTTATGAACCTGCGAAGTATGGTGTTCAGTCTGTCGCCCATAAGAATCTTGTCTTGCTTCATCTTTATGAACAACTATTAAATTTACACCACTTACTTGTCCTGCTCCTGACATACCTTCAAATACACTCGTTACAAGAGCATTTAACCCTTCACCAAATTCATCGTGCCACATAACATGATCTCCGATCTTAGGTTGTTTCATTTTTAATCACCTCCTTCCTCTGTTGGAATTAATCCTTCGGTACTGGGACCCTCATCCTCAAGCTTCGCAGCTTCCTCTTCAGCATTAATGTCAAACCCCGTGAGCCCATTGAGTCTATTAATAAATGTCGAATGGCTGATCTCGCCAGTAACACGTAATTTATGCAACTGCTCTACTGTAATAGCTCCCTTGCCCGCTACACCATAATCAGTATTCATAGATACTACAGGCACCTTGCTTTCATCAAGCCCCATAATGCGAGCCATAAATACAAAAGCAGTATTAAGTGTATCCTCGAAGTTCTTTGCGATAGCAGCAAGATCACTGTTACTGCCTGATTCATTTATTGCTTTTTGCGTCGCTGTCTGGTTACCAGGCTTATCAATAAGCATTGACGCGCCCATGACAGCCATTTGCTCCTCGGTCTGCTCTAACGCTTTGAGGCCGAGTTCAGTTCCGTCGCCGGTCGGCTCAACATACAACAGCTTGGCCTCAACGTCCGAAAATTTAACAAGCGTATTGGGCCCAACTTTAATAGCTGTATCATCAGGCACGCCTGCTGCCATCAGTATTGGCACCTGTATAAGATGTAATATGTTTGACAAGTCTGAGTTTTTTTGCCAATGACTTACGTTAAGGTGCGCGAGATCAAGTAACGGAGATTTACCAAACAGGAAGTCAATTTTATCTGCATAAAAAGGGACAAGAGGAATAAACTTTATTGAGGTTTCCCACTCATCAAATACTTTCCACTCTTTGTTCTTTTCGTCTTTTCTAAATACGCGAACACGCCCTATATCTATAACCCTGATTTGAGATATTGTCGCCTCGGCAAACTCATCACCGGGAACGTTCTCAATAACAGTTTCATGAATACGGATCTGCGTAAGTATCTGTACCCCGCTAACATTACTACTTTTCCAGCCAAGTAGATTAACAGCAGACACCGGTACCCAATACGGTCTTATGTTTTGTGTTTTTTCCTCAGCTGCATTTAAAGGTAGATTATCATCACGTTGTATAGGACGAGGAATATCTACCAAAACGTAATCGACGCCGTTAGCAAGCCCGCGCTTAAAGAACTCATAAGAAAACTGCGCCAAGTCACTGCCTTGCAGATCAATGTTCTCAAACCACTCATCAAACGGTGAATCAGGAACCTCTACAAAACTGAGCCCATTGTTAAACACCTTGCCAGCGAGTACGCCAAGCGTCTTTTTAAAGCCGTTGAACAACACTGTCCTTGCTAAGCGGTTTGTGTAGAATTTGTCTTTTTCCTCTGGCTCTTGCGGCAGATAAGTTCTACCAGAACTGCGCATCGCACCTGTACCGGCTATTAATGTTTGCGCGAGCTCTATATTAGGGAGCATCGCATCGTGAATAGCATTAGTTGCAACAACGCTTTCATGTTCTGGCATTATCTATCTCCTACTTAATATGTGTCAACTGTCACTGTTCTCTTTTCAATCGGGAACTCTTTATGCACATAATAACCTATTCCATCAGTCATATGAGTTAACTCAGGTGTCCGTCTTTTGTCTATTTCACCAGAGCCGCCCTCTAATATACATACTCCTTCAAAGTCATTAACTACATGAGGCGCTTTCTCGATGTCTATCATCATGTGGATTTCTTTATCTGTGTTATACAGCCTAGCATTTACAGCATTGACTCGTACCCTTTCTTTTGGATTACTTTTCCCATAATGCATAATAACCTTAGAACCAAAAGCACCGCGTAATGTTGATTTAACCAGCGCCCAATCTGAACCTAACGTTTTTGCAGAACCTTGAGCACCACCAGTAGCATCGCCGTACACATAGATGTAGCCTTTATGATGGCTCCAATCATTAATGATCTTGTTGCAAACATAAACGGTATTGCTGTTCCTGGGGATATACACTTCGCCTATGATCCCGGTACCTACTACAGCATTCTTGCTCTTCAACGGCAACGTCATTTCTTGTCCTATTACAGCTACACCTGGCGATACATTAAAATCAAGCATAATTATTAATGGACTATTTTTATCGTAAGTAAGCGCCGCGCAATGTTTCTTTCTATCGAATACATGATAAGCAAGACCTTGAAAGTTTACAAAACTGCCTTCCATCTCCTGCGCAAATGTTAATGGGTCCATGCGTTTGCGAGCTGATTCTATTTCAGCTGGCGAAAGTATATCAGCACTTTTCCAAGTAAATGAACCCCATTCACTGCTTGCTCGATACTTTTTCATTTCGTGCTGCGCGTACTCCTCAAGATCAAAGTAATGATTACGCCCTTCAGGCACGCCAATAAAGTCACACCATCCTTCACGATCAGCAAGAGCTGGACTCACATTTTCAGTCCAGGCACTAGGCTTCATATTTGCGTATTCGTCTAATCCGCCGCCGTCCCATGGTGTGCCTTCTATACGTTCAGGACGATCCATACCTATTACGTGAATCTCAGCCCCTGTTATTAGTCGTATAACTAAATCAGTTTCAGACGGGCGCCCGTTGCGTAAATGCCTCGGCACTAACTTTTTAAGATCATTCCAGAATATCTTTTTAGCTTGGCCGTATGTTGGGGCGCCAGCAAAGTACTTCGGCGTGTCGTACCTAGACCCTACTAATGCGCGTTTAACTAATTTTCTTTTAAAACGTTCTGTTTTACCTGAGCGTCTCCCGGCAGACACCACATTAAACCTATGTGGGGAGTTCCAGTACGCCAATTGCATATCATGTGGTCTTAGTTCTGTCCAACGCTTAGTTAGTAGCATTGTTACCCATGGCGTTTTCTTCAATCTGACAAATTGCTTCATAGACCTGCTTAGCTAATAAGTCAGGATCATCACTTGAGCCACCCATCATCTCGAAATGGACTCGTTCAAGCTGCATAATGATTTTTAACATACGCTCAATATCAGCAGCAAAGTTGGGGCGTGTCATACTTAATTGGCTTTCAACTAACGCGGCAGGAATTATCTGCGCTTCACCTTTAACTAAAGGAACAGTTTCTGCAAGAGATGAACATAAATCGACAGGCAACCCGCTAGTAGTTACCAACTTGCCGTTTTGAATCAAGACATCCTTCATACTTAAATCGGTAGCGATCATGTTCTTAATATCTTCAGGTGAAGACCCAAATTTCATTTGTTCGATAAGCAACCGGCGAAGCTGTAATTTGGCTATCTTAATTTCGTGTTTAAGATTGCCTGTTGTTATGTCTTCATATAGATCCTGCTCTTCTTTATAAAGGCCATGAATATAGATACCCAGGTCTTTTACTTTTTTGACATGTGAAAATTCACCTTTGCCGTGCAGCTTGCAGAGATTACCCTCATACGCACGGTTCAGGCACCGGTTCTTATTTTTAAGAGCCACAAATTCACATTGTGGCAATCGCTTCGGCATATCAGATTGTTACATTTTTGATAAGGATTTGCAAACTATGGTAAAAATACCATAGCTATGGTAAAAATACCATAACTATGGTAAAAATGACATAGTTAGGCGGAATTGTGGATAACTTTTTTTCCACAGGTGTAGGATCATGTATTTTGCTATTTTCAAAGTCAACCGGCACTTAGCTAACTATATATAAACATTATAGTTAATGAATAAATGCCGTACATGCTTGTCACTTAACTTCAAAATTATTTATTTTTATTTTTCTTTGTCTATATACATAGACATTTAATAATGAGCAAAAGCAATCTGTATGCTGAGAGATACACAGCAGTTCACCGCAGTGAAGCGTCAGATCAAGCGAGAACCGCTTTCGATGAACATTATGTACAAACATACAACTCACCCGAATACTTGTATCTGTGCGCAGTTGTAACAAAATATCCCATGCGGCGTAGCATACATCAGCGAACTCCCACACGAGCATGTCCACACTACCCTATTTGCCGGCTCACAGACATTCGTAAAAGCGCCCTTCATAGTTTTGCATTCAGGGCATTTTAACCAGTATACGCCGACAGGCGCAACAGCCACCCATTTATGACCGCATTGAATGCATTGTGCCTTACCGCTTATATGCTGCTCTTCTTTTTCAGGAAACCTTAGTATTTTAGCCATTACATATCAGCCCCGCCTTTTGTCATGTTAGCTCAGTCCTTATCTTAACGCTGACTAGATCAAGGCTACTTATAATAAGTCCCCCTGTTGTTATCTCAAATTCAAAATCCGTAGTACCTGCTTCAAGCTGTGATCCAGTGAATAAGTACTCAGCTACACCATTAACCGCGTCTGTAACTGTCATAGCTTCACTTTGCAAAGTACCTGTAGAATCTACCCACTTAACGACAACGGTTGAGCTCGACAGGTCTATTACAACACCATCTGAGCTGTTCTTACAAGTTACCTCAATTTTGGAGCCTGTATCGTTTTCAACGAATTCATTTAACATTAGAATTTAACCTCCTTATTAACCTTGACAGCAAAATAACGAATTTCTTTATTGTTTTTGCCAAACTTAATTATATGATTTTTCTTAACTGTAAAATACGCGTCCGTGAGCACAGTATTAAATATAAGAGCGCCAACAGTTACAACCGGCGCCTGTCCTGTATAAACTAGCGAACCTGTCGGTACCACAACAATTACGGGCGCTGCAATAACAGGAACTTGCCCACTATGCGAAAGCAGACCTGCCGGCACGACGATAGTGACAGGCACAGATACGATGGGCGAACGCCCAGTATGGACGAGGGAGCCTGTCGGCACGACAACAGTGACAGGGACTTTTACGACAGGAACTTGCCCCGTGTGGACTAGAGCACCTGTCGGCACTGGAATGGTCAAGGGAACCAAAACTGTGGGAACCTGACCAGCATGTACCAGAGCGGCAGTTGGCGGCACGACAACCGTCCCTGTACCGATTACTACAACCGGCGCCTGTCCTGTATAAGTAAGTGATCCTGTCGGTACGACGATAGTAACAGCGAGAGCTACGACAGGAACTTGCCCTGCGTAAACTAACGAACCGGTAGGTACATTAATCGTAATTGGTGTCGCAATAACAGGAACCTTGCCGCTATGAACTAACGAGCCAGTAGGCACTGTTATTGATACAGGTGTTGCAATAACAGGGACCTTGCCGCTATGTACAAGTGAGCCGACAGGAACCTGGACTGTGACTGGTATCGCTATTACCGGAACCTGCCCAGTATGTATTAGAGCGCCAGTAGGCACTACCACGGTGACTCCAGCCGCCGCTGTCGGTTTAAGCGCAAAGCCTATATGCGCCCAAGCCGGTATCAGAGTTGTCCATGAACCATCCATTACCCCGCCATCTGCCCCAGCTTGGGAGGAAACTATCAGTTTGGTGAAACCCTGTACGATATTTGCTTCGTCTATTTGATCTGCACCTACCGTATAGACTCTGCTTGTCCGACTTCCCACCGCATCAAAAACTACTTCGCCGGTTGCAGTTGGAATAGTCAGAGTCGGGTCTATGTGGTTTGCTGCTATTTCAGAATCCGTCCTAACATCCCCAACATCATAAGGGACTGTCTGGTGGACATCTGTGCAGGTTATTGCTACACTTGCGAACTCATCATCACCCACCCCACTTAAAGTAACCACTACATCTAATGGACTGCCTGACGAGGTTGGAGCGATTAACCCAAAAACTGCTAGGTTTGTATCACCATCTCCATCGTTCAACTGCCCTATTTGTGTCGCGGAAACGCCGTCAAAAGTTATGCCAGTAATAGTTTCCGCTGCTGCTAACCTATGGCATACCGCTACCTCTAAAAACCTGTCCGTTCCTGTTCCTGAAACGTGGGTAAATGTATAAGAAGATACAGCGAAGTTGGCGCTAGTCTCCTCGGTGGGAATCCCTATTACTATAGCCACGCTAACTAAACTCCATAAAAGTAACTTTTCCTACATTATTTAAAATTAAGCGGAGTCTCAAATGTCAGTGCCTGAATAGTAGCTTCAACAGTTTTTAAACTGTTTATTTTTGCATCCATATCAGTTTTAGACATACCAAGAACTGCAAGAGTGTCAGCTTGGTCTTGCGCAGAGAGCGAAGCAAATTTAGCTATCTCCGTCATGTTTATAACATACGCCTTGA
>SDBT01005174.1_pt1 | contig 21989 bp, 45 predicted proteins | sample 2277101 | NCBI WGS metagenome assembly SDBT01 (sample SAMN10404973, study PRJNA504765) | marine sediment metagenome | isolation source: marine sediment core GS10_PC15, 103 cmbsf | place: Arctic Ocean: Southern Knipovich Ridge | collected 2010 | reverse complement strand
CTGTTGTTGGTGTTGGATCATTAGTCCATAACACAAGCACACGATACTTATCCCTATTTCTATCATTAATCACTCTAATAGGTACACTAGCATCTACTGTGTGCATTAGATCATAAAATCCTTTACCAGTAGTACCTGTATCAGTACCTGCTTCAAGTGGATATGCTTCAAAAGTTAGAGTAGTATCTCCCTCTGGAGTCCACTTAGTTACTCTCCCACCATTTGTAAGAGGTATTCCTTCTATATCCTTTTCTCCTATATCAAAATCAACTGTTTCAGTGATGCCTGCAAATTGAATATCACTTCCTCCAATTTTAGAGATAGCAATAAGACAAGTTTCCATCCACGCATCATCAACTGCTGCTGCTGTCATGAGTATCCTCCTCCTTTATTTTAGTTATTTTTTTATCTTTATTCTCTTCTGAAATCTGTTCAATCTTCCAGAAAGTATTTTCTTCTGGAGGTCTATTTGTTATAACAAATTTACCAGGTTCAACAAATATATCTTTTCCACTATTTTTATCTCGAAATTTCCTTACATCTTTTGCTTTGTTTGTAATTTTAAACATTTTGTCCTCCTTAACTTGATTCTATTGCTCTACTAGCCATTCTTTTCAGAACAGGTCTTAATTTTGGTCTTGCTCTTCTATATCCATTCGCAATGAAAGGATGTGGTCTAACATAAATAGAAAATTTATCTAATTGTCTTGATTCTACCATTATAGCTTTTCTTTTAAAATTTCTTGATTGTTTCGCCCATGCAAGTAATCTTGTTCTTCTTCTAGTAACATTAACAAAATGAGGTGACATTGAATCAAGATATATACCATATAATCTTATGAATAATGATCCTTTCTTACTCCTCACTCCTTGATCCCATCTAATTCCATTAGTCATTAATACGTTATTAAACTCATCTATTCCAGCTTTTCTTGCAGATAATTTCATATCCCTTTCTAAAATCTTACCCCATCTTCTCATCCCTTCTATTGTCATACGAGGTAATCTCTTTTTTATCCTATTTAAAGTTTTAACTGCATTAACTAAATCTCCTTCAGTTGATATAATTATTATTTTCACCATTTATGCACTCACCTGGATTCTACTTTTAAATGAAAACATGATACTTCTTCTATAAACTAATTCATTATCAATGATATCTGTAATAACAGCTGTTGTTGTTGGTCTAACAAATTTCATTGATTGACCACTTAATGTATTTCTATTTGTAATATTTAATAATGTTTGAACTATATTATTTGAAATTGCATCCATATAAGTCAATCCTTGTCCATCTGATTCTCCATATCCTCTATCACTTGTGACTATTTCTACTTCAATATCCCAAAAAACAAGTTTTGATACACCATCTACAGTTCCTTTTTCTTCATCAGTATCAAAATCAGTAGGATGAATTATAATAAAAGGATAACCTGAAAAATCACTAGCTTTTACATCTGGTTCCCTTGAATATATCCATTTTCTAAACTCAGATGCTGTAGTTACTGGATCAGTTACATTTGAAGAATTAGAAATAAGACTAACTACATTATTCCTAGATTCACTAAACAAATTAGTGTATGTTACTTGTGCCATTTTTATATCCTCGGATATTAATTAGAGCTATACTCTCAAGTATTTCCCATTGAAAATACAATATATGAATCAATAATTCTTTTAATTTCTTCTATATCAGCATTTAACATTTCAGGTTTAAATTCATTTCTACCTGATATCATAGACTTACCAATATTATCCTGCATAAGCATTCTCTTAGCAAAAAGTAAAGTTAATCTTGTAATATCTGGAGGAACTGTATTATAACCATATAAATAGATAATTTTTATTCTATTAGCAACTCCTGACTTTGTTAATGGATCAGGATCAGCATCTGTATATTTATAAAATAATCCAGTTTCATTTGCAAACATTGAAGTATCCCAAGGTTGAACAATCCAACTTACAGTTGTTCCTTCAGTAGTATTAGATCTAAATAATATTGTTGTATGTACATTATCTCCATCAGAATGTATGGCAGCTGTTGAATCCCAAGCTCCTCTTGTACATCCTGTTAAATCATCTGTAGTAACACCTGTATATATAATTACTTCACTTCCAATAATAATTGTTCCTGTTGAAGGGAAATCTCCACCGGTTCCTGATGCTAGACTAATTGTTGTATCTGAAGCAGTTATATCTCCATCTATTGTTGAAGTGATATCAATGAGTGGTTTTCTACTAATGATTATATTATCACTAAAAAATCCTTCAGATGGTTGAATCTCAGTTGTAGAAGGATAACTAGGATTAGTTCCTGTACCATCTGTAAAATTACTATTAATCTTATTATCAACTTCTTTTTCAGATCTATTTAATACAGTGACTAAATATGAATGAGCAAATCCACCAGAAATATAATCATATTTTGCTGTTAAATCATTTGTACTAAGTGATATAACTCCAGCAGATGTTAAAGTGATCTCACCAGTATCTAAATTAAGAGTATAATCAGTTGTTTCAGTCATAGCAACTGCATTTGCATATAAAGTATAAGAATTATCTATTACATTTTTATGGTCCAAGAAGAATTGAGTTTCTGAATCATCACCAGTACCAACTGCTTCATTAGTTGGTGTATTTCCAACATCCCAAGAAGGAATAGAATTTTTAATACCTAATACATTTGCTAAATCATCAGTTGTTGCATAATATAGTGTTATACTTGTCATATTACTTATTCACCTTCAGATCATTTCTTATATCTTTAATATCCCCTTTTATTTCAGAGATATCTTCTGCAATATTTTTTAATGAAACATCTACTCCAGCAGCAATCTTTTCCAATACCATTACTCTATCCTCTAACTCATCAATCACTATTGAATTTTTTATATTATCTTCATTATTATGAGTTTCAAGTTCATTAACTTTTTCCAATAATGAACCATATCCTACAACAGCTGGAACAATTGCAATAATTAGAGTTAAGAACAAACCAATAATAATCAAAGTTACATTTATAGGTCGTTCTTTACTATTTCCATTTCTAATAAATTGAAGTTGTGCCATTTTATGAATCATAGATTAAAAACCCAACAAATTCATTTCCTTCTTTCGATATATCAATAAATCTAATTGTTATATTATTCGTTATTGTTTCAAGTTTTGCTTCTAATGCAACTGCTACTACTTCAGCTGATCCTCTTGTTACATATTCTGTTACATCATAAGTTCCCATTTATAATCATCCTCTTTAGTTTTATTATGTATCATAGATTAAAGATCCAACAAATTCATTTCCTTCTTTCGCTATATTAATTAATCTTAATGTTTTTCCAGTATCTATTGTATCTATCTTTACTTTGAGAGCAGCTGATACTACTTCTGCTGATCCTCTCGTAGTAAATGAAGTCACAGCATATGTTCCCATTTTTAATCATACCTCTTCAGTTTTTCTTTTATTGTTAAAATAATAGAATTTCTATTCTTACCGGATTCCTCTGATTCCAATAATTGTTCTAATCTATCTTTACCCAACTTATCACTTTTAATATTCTTCTTAACAACACTAGTATTCCTAGCAAGATAATCATTAATCATAGGATTATTTGAATCTGATTTTTCTTCTGGTTCTTCTTCTTCTGATTCCTCTTCTGTTTCTTCTTCCTTAGCTATTTCTTCTTCTGCTTTTTTTGCTTCTTCTTGTCCTTGTTTTACTTCTTCAGGACTTCTTTCTTCTACTTCTTCAGGTTCCTTCATTGATTCTCCATCAACTAATTCAACTTGAGGTTCTAAATACATAGATAACCATAATTTAGCTTTATCATCAGGAACTTCATCTCCAATACCATATCCACCAATTTCTTTTATTGCTTTGTATACCATTTTTGATCCTCCATTTAATAATATGAATAGTTTGAGGGGTTAAAAAAATAACCCACAAAAACAATTTAATTACTCTGAACAGGTTACAATTAAGTAAGATGTTCCAACATCTGAGCTTCCCATGACTATCTTATCAGAAGTTTCGTCAAAGGTAACTGTTTCAGCAGCACCATCTGATGAGGCATCAATAGTAAACCCATATGCTCCTAAATAAGTTCCTGGACAGTATGTTGCAGCAACAATCCAATCAGACTGAGTAACTTTTGTAACTTTTACAAAATACTCAACTAATCTAAGTGGTGTTCCTGTTACACCTGTTGCAGCTCTATATGTTTTTTGCACCACAGTTGGTGTCAATGCAGCAGCAGTCATTTTTAATTTCCTCCACCTTAAAAAAGGCATTTATTTTTTTTATTTTATCTGATTTGTAACGGAATCATCCGATCCTAAAAAGGATAAGTAACCTCAAAAAATAAATGAAGTTACTCAAAATTTAAACTTAACTTGTTGCACAACCGTATATTTGTACCATTCTTCTAGGTGCTCTGTTGTAAACAGCAAGATACATCTTAACGAAAGCATCTTCACTATCAGCAGTTTTTCCTAGTCTTTCAATTGTAGGTGGTACCCACATACCAACTCTATGAGTTTCTGTGTCAATCAAGAACCAATCATCTGTGTTACAGTCAGTATCTTCAAAGATAGGTATCCCATCCACGAAAAGATCTGTACTGAAACCGAAGTCAGTATCTCTTGCAGTCAGCATTCTTCTGCTATCATCAAATTTACCTCTAAGCAAATCTGCTTGAACAGGGTTTGTGATGAAAATCAGACTTCTCTTCTTTGCACCTTCGTTAGTAGCTTGTCTCTTTGCAGCTCTCAAATTAGCCATTGAAATTACTGATGATGCCTGATTTATATAGGTATCTCCAGCAGAATCTGGTGCTAATTTGTTAGCAGCACTTCTTGTTAAATTGTACAATGAAGTATTGCCTGCACTGTCTGTAATATACTCAAATCCAATAACAGCAGCAGCAGATTCTAATCCGACTTCTGCAAACAGAGCCACATTAAGAACTTCTAGCATATCCATTGTTGAATCCATTACTTCCTGTGCAAATACATCATTAACAGGTCCTCCTCTAGCAGCTGCGATCATGTCACCATCAACTGATACACCAACCTGAAGTTTTTTGAACTTAGTTTGATATTTCAATCTGGTTACATTGTCAGTTGTTACAGAATTTCCAGAGTAGAATGCAGCACTCGGATTAACAGCTGTTTTTAAAGTAAACTGTACTTGGTTGTTTCCTTTTTTGCTATAATCATCTTTAGCTAAAAGATTCCATGCTACAGTAGCTTGGTTCAATGCGTTGTAGATTATTGGATCATACATATCCTGAAGTTCAGCAGAACTTTGCAAATAATCTGTGTCTGTGTTTTGGTTTGTAGTTATCCCAAGACCTTTATACTCAAGAGATCTACCTCTTACTCCAAAATGTTTATACTCTCTACTTTCAGCAGCAGAGGTAGTTTTCTCTTGCCAGTCTAATCCAATAGCATCACTAGCAGCGGCAGCTCTTCTGAATTGTTCCTTTATTTCCAACTCAGTTGGTTTTTGAACCATTTCATTGAACTCCTTTATTTCCAAAGGCACTTCTTTTGTTCCTTTAGTATCAGTTCCTGTTTTCAATACTTTCTCTTTTGTTTCCATTTTCTCTAGTACTCCATCTGCTATTTTATTTGCAGTTTTATCAAGTAATATCTTTTCTTTCATTTCTCTCTTTTCGGCTTTATATTTCTGAAATTCTTTCTGTTCAGATTCTTCTTCAGTTGAATCATCATTCTTATCTTCTGATTCTTCTTTTCCTGCTTCTGTATCTTTATTCTCTTCAGTAGCAGCATCTCCTTTATCTTCAGCACTGTCTTTATCTTCAGCACCATCTTTATCTTTAGCATCTGCTGTTTCATCAGCACCTGCTTCAGTTTTTGTTTCTTCTTCTGACATTTTGCCCTCCATATTTTTATCTTTATTTACTCTAACTAATTCCTTGAATTCTTTAAAACCATAATTAGTAGCTACTGCATTTCTATTAACAGGATTATTACCTCCAGTATAACCATGTAATCCAGTTTCTGGATTAAGGATTCTAACTAAATTATCTCCAACCCAATCAAAATCAGTTGTTAAGAATCCATCTGTGTCATAAGTTATGGAAAATGAATTTAGATCTCCAGTTTGGAATCTCTCAATAATTTCTGGAGTTTTAGGATCATCTTTTAATAATTTAGTATCAACAAATAAACCCCATTCCCCATCCGCTAATTGGATAACTTCCGCAGGAGTATTAGTAACATCTGCTTCTCCAAAATATTCTGGATTAATAGGATTACCTTCACTATGATGAATTCCCATAATTCTAGCTTCTTTAGTAGTATTCATTTGTAATGCAAAACTTTCTAAAGTTTCTTTTGGAATCATATCAGGAATTTCAATACCTTCTTCTTCAGTCAAACTATCCACATGAGAAGTAGCAATTAATCCTTGAACATGAAATGAATCTCCTAATTCTTTTATTTCTAATCCAATAACACTACATTGTAATTCTTTCCTTTCTTTACCTTTAGGGAAAGGTTTTGTATCATCATGACCTTTTTTCTTTATCCAGGCAAAGTAAAGAGATTGACCTTTATCTTTACCATATTGCTTTATAAATCTACTATGTATTTTTTGAAAATCTGCGTGTTTTGGCATTTTAAGGATTTATCTTCTTACCTCCTGCATTTGATTGATTAGAGTTCTGAGTATCTTGTTTCTTTTTATTCTTCAATCTCTTATCTTGATTAGGAATAATATTCCCATTATTCTCAAGGTTCTGATTTAACATACCTGATTTAAATTCCTCATCTCTTTTCTTCTTTTCAGCTTGAGCTTTTTTTATTACTTCTGGATCAATTTTTAGATAAGATCCGGCAGATGCTAAATCCCATAATCCTAATTCAAGTCTTTGTTCAACAACATTAGTTTTTTGCATATCATTTGCAGTTTCACGAACTTCATCTTGAAGGTATCCCCTTCTAAATTTCATTTCAACTCCAAAATAAGTTCTCCATAATTGTCTATTATAACCTAACTCTATCTTACTTTGCCAAACAGAGATTTTTCTCCAATATCCTGAATCAGCAAGACCTCCTGCATCTCCTCCAGCAGCAGCTTTACCAACAAGGAAAGGAATTCTATTTACAGGAACACCATAAAACATTGCTAAAACACCAACAATATATAATCCTAAATCTTTATTTTCCATTTGGTGTTCAACTTCCATCAATTTTTCAATGTTTAAATCACCAGTAAATACAAGATTACCATGTTTATTTTGAATCTTTTTATATTTCCTCAATGTATCAATAAGATATTTATGATTTTTACTTCCAGCAATTTCCTTTGGTAAAATGAAAACATTATCTGGTTTTCCTCCATTCTCAAAGAATGAAACATAATTTTGAGTAATTAACCAAAGTAAGTATACTTCAGCGAGCAGTGCTTCCATTGGGGGAAACGGATACACTTTGCCATCAAGAGGCATAAGTTTGAATACAATTATTTCTTCTGGTGAGAATTCCTTAGTATTCACTCCAACTCGCTGAATATATTTTAAAACTTCATATTCATCTGTATGAATAGAAATAGTACTTGATGCAACGTGCCTAAGTTTTTTAGCAAGCTTCTCAGGATTATCATCTTTTATTCGTTCAACCATCCTGTGTGCTTTAAATTCTAATTCCTTAGTTTCAATATTTGAATATACTTCACGAACTGCAACTTCACAGAATTCTTTTAATTGTAAATCATCAATCACACCTAACCAATTATAACCAATACCTGTTATAAGCATATCATAAATTGTTTCTTCGGTAATTTCCATACCTTTGTTCATCTCCCAAAAATGTTTTGCTTTATCTGTCTTTTCTCTATTAGAATTTTCATCAATAGAATTAAATTCAATAGAATCACTTATTATATCTGTTGCAATAATATTTAAGAAACCCATTAATTGAGGAGATCTTCTAGCCCATTTAATAAAACTTTTGAAAGTATTTTCCTGACTATACGGACTAAACTTAGAAAACTGTTCAACAAAAAGTGAATTAAGAAGAGGGAGGTGTCTATCATCTTGAAAATCATTTGTCCTTCTGAGGTATTGTTGTATTTGCACCATCTTTTTTTAATCTTGAAAAAATACTTATTCCCTGTCTAATTATTATTCCATGAGCAATAATCATTCCTGGATTAAATGGTAAACCAAATAAATAATGGGTTGCAAAGTTTGCTGTGACTCCTTCAATTATCGTCTCAATTGATACCGTTAATATATCATTCCTCATCTGTTGCCAATCAACTTTTGAAGTCAATAATATTGGTCCATGGGTGATTGAATTAATCTTCCTTTTAATATTTATCAATCTACTTTTTACTTTCTTCAGGATATTATGAACTATCAAATATTTAAATCTTTCTATTTCATCAGATTTGATATGCACGAACTCTGCTTTTCTAATCTTTTGATGAATTGACGAACTCTGCTTTTTTTCCTTTATTATAGCTTCCATCATAATCTTCTCTCACAACTTTTCCATCATAATAGTCCTTTTCAATATCATTAATCTCTTTCAATGTAAAATTAAAATCCTTTATTAGATCTAATTTAGCAAAATGAGAATTCCTCATACTTATAATTGCTTGCATCTTTTGTAGAGCATATTCCGCCCTCATATAACCCATTGTTTTTGTACACCCATCAATATTTTCTTTGATCTTACCTGAATTTATTTGTTCAGCAAGCATATTGGTTCTCTCAAGGAAATATCTTCCATTTATGAGTTCCTTAATATAATCATTCCTTTTATGTGCTAATCTAATCTTTACCCCAAATGCAATCTCTTTCTTATCTATATCGTTCAATTCCTTTTTTTTATTTACCATTCTTATCCTCCCTAGTTTTATATTTAAATAGACAATTATCTGTTATCCTAAAAGGCATACCAGGTATTTTTGAACTCTCAAAAGTTACTAATTTACATATTTCTGGTTTATTATCAGGATGTCCTTTACATAAATATCCATCCAATTGACTACATGATTTAATATAAAGAATAAGATTTCCAACAACACTTATATTCTTCTTTGGAAATCTCAAAAATCCCCTAACATATGATACATCTCTCAATCTGTGATATAATATTTCATTCATCCTAAGTTCCTTGACTTTTATATCTACAAACCTAGAATTTGTTTTTAATCGTTCAGGATCAATTTCTAAGTACATAATCTTACAACATTCTGATTTACAGTGATGATGCCAATCAATACACTCTTTACATTTCTTTGATTCTTCAATTCTTTTTGAATCTTCCATACTTATCATTTCTTCGAATTCAACTCCTTTGTTTTTGCTCTAATCTCATCTTGACAGGATGCACTAAAATAAGTTTCTGGATCTGGAACATCTGTTAAACACCAAGACATCCAAGCACCAACTCTAATTTTTACTAATGCCCCTAAATACATATTTTTATCATTCCATATACCTATATAACTATCATCTCTTCGTTTAAAAGTTAAGTAAGATGTCATATTATCACCGCAGATACAGGAGGATTCTCTGGTTGGATTATTAAACTACATAATCCAGCTATCGCATCAGGAAAATCATCTCTATCTTTCTCATTCTCGTGATGTACCTGAAGATGCCCTCTCGGAGATTTCTTAAATCTAAGCATACTTAATTGTTTATCAGCTTCTCGATCATAAGGTATTTTTAATCTTCTCTGTTCTGCAAGAAGTTTAAAGAGTGTATAAATCCTTGATTTATTATCAAGTGAAAATTCTACAGGCATTGCCTGGATACCAAGTTGTTCAACTCTTTTTGTGAAATCTTCAAGACCTCTTCCAACACCAGTATTATCCCATCCAACCATTGCAATCATTTGAGGTCCAACAGATTTAATAAGTTCTTTCAAATCAACATCAATTATTTCAGTGTAAGGTGTTCCTTGAGGATATTCTTTCATTTCATAAACCATCACCTCATCCGCCCAATCCCTATCATTTCTATTAACTGGAACACCAATAAGTCTTACAGTCCTATCCCTAGATTTCGCCCAATCAAAGAATATATATATAGGAGTTGTCAAAACTGAAGGGATGATAGAACTTCTTTCTTCTTGCATATCTTTCCTTTCCTGCAATGTCAAAAACCCTCCTTCAGGAGATGTGAAAACTGCAAGTAATGTAGAATCAATCTGTTCCCTGGTAAGTCCTCTACTTAACCTATCAAATTCTTTTTGAGTATTTGTTGGACAATCTAAATAATTAAACCTATATCTATTATATTCTGGATCATTCCATAATTCCCATCCAATTCCTTGCTGGCCATTAGGATTTGTAAAAACCATAATTTGTCCTTTTGTTGTATATGTTCTAGGTTGAAGGATCTGTTTATGGAAATATTCTCCATTCTCATAGAAATGAAGCTCATCTTCTAATGCTAGATCAACAGCATAACCAAGTGCAGCTTCAGTAGCAGGAACACAAATTATCCTGCTTTGTGATAATTCTTTTTTATGGATAAATGCTCTTCCTAACTCTTCATCAAAAATTTCCTCATCTTCAAAATGTTTAAAATAAATTTCAGTCTTTGTTTCTGAATATCCAATAGCATCTTTATAATCAAGTACAGAATTCATCAAGAATTGTTTTATCTGACGTAAAAGGTCCTTTGACTGAGGAAGTGTCTTTGAAGTCATTAATACAGTTTTTCCAGGATTCAATAATGCAAAAGTAATTGCTTTCAAGCAAAGAGTTATAGATTTTCCAATCTGATTAGCAGCTGCAAAGAATATCCTATCATGATTATCATTAATAATGATATCTTGATATGAATACAGCTTAAATCTTTTCTTTGTATTTCTTGGATCTCTAAAGAAAGCATAGGCATAAATTGTTGGATCTCTGAGCATATTATAAACTTTCTCTTGATCCTTGAGATTATCTGATTCCATCAAGTTTTTTCTAATTACTTCATCCCAAGCTTTAAACTTATCAGATGTTACTTTCTCCATCTCAGGAGTTACACCTTCTATATGAATTCTCTTTTCTTCTTCATCCTTCATGTTGTCTCATCCTTGCAGCAATTTGGCTAGGAGTAACCTTATGTAGATTTATATTCACACTCTTTTCCCCATACAATGCTTTCTGGATTTTTTCAAGTAGATTATTATATGACTCAACCCATCTACGGGTATGGTCACTAAGTAATCCCTTCTCTTCCATTTCCTTTTCAATACGTTTATCTAAAAAAATTTTGATTCTTACTGCCATCTGTTTTTGAGCAACAACTGGATTTTCCATCTCCTCAAGCATAGATTTGAAATCTGATTCTGAAATATTATCTTGTCGAATTCTTAATGGTTTTGGTTCTGCTTTTCCTAAATCTTTTTCATCAATAGTTTCCATCTTCATTCCTCCTTCTTTATTTTAATAATATCAGTTCCAGGTTCTCTGAATATGATAAGTTCATCTCCTTTCTTCCATTTAATAGCTTCAATGATCTCAAGTGGGATATTTACACTATGAACCTTACTTCCATTAGTTCTAATTATTTGTTGTAGTTTTACCATATCAACTCATCTCCATTATGTATCGGGTACCGAATAATAGTAATTTCGGGTTCCGACATCTTTCCATGTTATTTCCATTTAACATTATTTTTATTTTCTGATGTTGCCCTTGAAGCAACATTATGATCAACAAATCCTGCTTTATGAACCTTTTCCTTTTTCTCTTCTTTTAAAATAACTCTTTGATCTCCAAACCATTTCAATGCTTTTTCCCTAAAATCATCTCTTCCATCACACCAAACAAATTCAACATTATATTTTTCTGCAATAGTATTAATAATCTTGGTTAAGACACCTGCTTTTGTCATTAATCTATATCCACCATCAAATCTCTTATTTATAAAGTCTGCTCTTGTACATTCAACAAATACTGCAAGTTTGACATTTTTATCAATTGCTCTTTGCAATTCTGCTCTGAACCGGTCATGTCCTTGGATTATGCTTCCATACAAATCAATTCCTGATTTCCTTTCAATATGTGCTTTATTAAGCAAATCTATGGTTGTATAATCTCCCTCATCAAGTTTCTGTCTCAGGACCGTATGAATTTTTGGATCCCAAAGTGGTTTCTGTTCCCGGGTATCAACTATTATCATGTTTCCAATAGTTCCTCGTTTAATTTTATATGTGAATTATCTTTTATTATTAATCCAAGTGAATTGAGTTTTGAAATCGCATTACTAAAACTACCACTTAAAGAAGAATAACCTGTTTGTTCTCCAATCTCTTCTCTTGAATACTCTTGATAAGGATTATCTAAAAGCAGTTGATAAATCTTTTTTGGACATACGCCTAAATTACCCATTATAGCTTCTTTAGAGAAATCAAATTCTCCTGCTAATTCTGAATCCATTTCTTTAACTTGTATGGAATTTCCTTTCTTTATTATTAAATCTTTACTATTCAATTGAGAAATCGCATTACTAAAGCTTCCTGATTTATGTGAATATCCTGTAAATGCTCCTATATGATATCTTTCAAATGATCTTTCAGGATTATTATACAAGAAAGAATAAATCTTCTTCGCACAAATTCCTAATTCTGATTCATCAAGATAAGTTCTTGTTTCTTCAACAACAGGTTGAGGAACATCAACAATTATCTTAGGAACATCAACAATCTCCTTATTTTCTACTTTTATCTTTGGATGAATTATTTTTTCTTTTTCTTCGTAAGGCGATAAATTATTCATTGTAACTTCTAAAACTTTCTTCGCAGAGTTTATTGTATTTTGTAAATCTTTTATTTCTTTCTTGAACCATTTTATCACTAAATCATTTTCTCTTTTTAATATTGCTTCTGCTTCTTTATGACCTTGAACCTTTGCTTTATCTAACATTTCTTTATCTATTATTTTATTAGATTTTGAGTGTTCTGCTATCCTTAGTTTTAATGTAAGTTCTCTAATCTTATTTTTCATATCATTTGTTGTTCTTATTTCTTCCTCTGCTTCTTTTGGAAGATCAATAACATCTTTCAATAATTTCTTTATATTATCTGGAGTCTTAGAAGCTTTGATAATATTTTTACCTGGTTCAGGATGAGTTGTATCAACTCCTCCAATCTTAACTTTAATATAATCTTCCTTTGAAATAGCAGGCCCATAACCAAAAAACTCTCCATCATCTAATTTTTTTAAACTTAACTCTTGCTCTTTTGTTGTAAATCCTAGATCATTAGCAGCTCTCTTTCTATCAATATCAATAACAGTTCTTCCAACCAAAACATTATTACATTCTGCTGCTGCATCTTTATGAAGCTTTGCTATTCTCTGAGTTGCTAAAACTCCACAAAATCCTCTTTTCCTTCCTCTTGTCTGGAGATCTATAACTGAACCACTCGATTCAGATTTCCCTCCTTCAGGACAGAATTGATGTGCTTCATCAACTATTACTAAACAAGAATGCCATAATTCTCTTGGAGCATTAATCAAAGAATCTAAAAACCTTTTTACAAAGGTTATTCTTTCATGATGCTTTAATTCTGATAAATCTATTATTGTAGAAACATTCAACTTCAATAATTTTATTGCCAGTAATTCAGCTGTTTGGATGTTTGCTGGGATCTCTCCATCTTTTCCAACTAGAAGATAATCATACTTTTCCCTTAGAGTACTAAACTCACCTTCAAGATCAATAACTATCTGCTGTATCTTTCCATGTGTTTGTTCTAATAATCTCCTAATCAACCAAGACTTTCCTCCACCGGAATTTGCCTGGATTAACAATCTTGTAGAAATTAATCTAATCAAATCAATATTTACACTTTCTCCAGTTTCTTTATTATTCCCTATTATCATTTGTTTTAATCTTCCTCTTTTGTATCTTTATCTTTTATCTCTTCATTCTCCTGTTCATCAACCAGATCTACACCATCACTTAGTTGTTCAGGTTTATTTATAGCTTGAATCTCAGATTCTGTCAATTTCCTAATATTCAATACATTTGGAGCATACATGAATTCTTCAGGTAATATCTCAACCCAAGGAATTGATACTCCATGTGGCATAAATACAAACTTTATGAATTCCTGTACGTTCATTGCTGCAAAGTTTTTAACATTATACTCTTTTCCATTAATCATAGTTACTTTGATATTTATCATTTTTATATCCTCCACCCTAAGGCCCATCCTAATAATACCCAAACTATAAAAGATGCAATTATAGTAACCCGTACATCATGTTTACCTGTTTTTGCTTTCCCATGATTTTTAATTGAAAAAATTAGATCAAACAAAGTTATCACAACAAATAACATTATTGGTATATTCATGTTTATCATTCCTCCATTTTTATCAAATCAATATTCTCCACAATAATATTTTAAAGATAATACTGTGAGGGAAGTGCCAATCCTTTTCATATTGGTCTAGGTTGTAGTATTCATCCCTTTTCACATTATTCATCTTTAATGTCGTCACCCACTAAACATTATAGAGAGTTATGAACTTTAACGGGGAAAGCGGTTTCTCCTCCGAACCCCGGCAACTTTGCTCTCTTTTTTAATTTGAGGTGGTCTAGCAGGTTCTAGCGTTTTCTAAAAGTATACAACCATTGTTTCAAGAGCCAAAATACTGAATAATTTGTTAGATATCTAGGAAAAATAAACTCTCTATTAAATCGATATTTGAGAACATATAATAATCCCCTTTGTCTTATAAAATCCCTTGCAATATAATCATTTCTTTGTGCCATTTTAATCATCATTAAATATTTTACAATTAATACATTGTTCTACAATAAGTTTGTTTTCCAATTCAACATCTACCCATATATGATTGCATTTCAAAAGATTTTTAGTATGTTTACTCCTCCACCATCTCTTCATCATCCAATATATTGAATGATTAAAAGCCGAGTATTCATAATGCCTGGAATCAAACCAACGCATCATTGTTATTTTGAATCCATTATTTCTAAACCAATCATCCACGATACGTTTATCAACAGGATCCCAATTTACTTTTGTCATAATGGTTATGAGTATATACTCTTATTTAAATCTTTCGGAAACCCCAAATCCTTATTTTCCTCAGATTCCTTATACAGAGTATATACTTGCCTAAAACTCTAGAAAAAATATTTGAACACTACTCACTATAATTACACCTTAAAACTTCACTACCCCCCCGTAGTGATTATATCTAATGAGAAACCGAAACATTTATATATACTTCTCACTCTCCTGAGAGTATGAGAAACATTACATATAAAGAAAGGATAAGGATAAACAAAGATTATGTTAGTTATGGTAGAGCTATCATTATACCCAAGAAGATATTAAGATTGGCTCTTGTAGTCTTTTGCATGATTACACCATTAACTAACTTATTATTAATATTTGTTAATAGAATAAGAGATGTCAAGGTGAGGTGGTAAGCATGGGATACTCATATACAAGCAACCAAGAACAGGCAAAGAAAGACCTTAATAAGATACTACTAGATACAACCAGAAGTGTAACCGATAGGGAGGGACATAATAAGCAGTTACTTAGTAAGGACAAAAAACCCAAAAAGTTACTTTTCAAAACACTTTTAGGGATACGGGAACTAGATTAGTAAAGAGTATCCTAGGGTAATATACAAAAGTGTATATTTACGAGGTAAAAATAAGGGAAAAACAGAAATTAACTTTTTATTTATAGTTAAACTTCAACGGGACTATAGAGATACTCTATATACTCTATATTAATTTACATTATTTGAGTATATACTTTATAGTTCATAGGGTTTTGTTGAGTCCCGCTGATACTTTTTTTTTGTCCCTAAAGAGTTAATGAGTTAAAGAGTGTTACTGAATAAAAGTTAAAAAACATTAAGGAGATGATTTAAATGAAAAAAGTATATAAGAAATTAACAGAAGAACAGAAAGATAAAGGCATTATTTTTAGTTCGTGCCTTAGTGAATATAGGACTGAATTAGAAACAGATACAATACATGAATTGACAGGAAAAGAGGAAGATTACAACAAACAAAAAGAAAGATTAATGGATGATAGTTTTTTCAATAATTCTAACTTTGAGTTTAATATTATAAGGAGCTGAAGAAAATGGATATACAAGAAAAAAGATTTAAAAATTATTATTTAGAGGCAATAAGTAAATCGATAACTCACTTTAAAGATATTGATATTAAAACAACTGAGGCACTAAGAGATATTTATGAATATTTCGATTTAGAATTTAAGTTTAAGGATTGATTAAAATGAGAAATAATCTAATAGCAGGTTTGATATGTTTAATAATATATATTACATTATTTATATTTTTTAGGATGATATAATAAAAATGCTAGGATACAAAATTTATTTCAACGTAAAGAATAAATGGCTCAAATGGAGCTTAATCTTATTATATGAAAGTATATGTATTTGGGTGCTATTTTATTTATTATTGTCAGGAAGTGCAATTATAGATGTTTTATTTTACTTAGGAATTATTTTTGTTGGTGTAATTGTTATTTACGGACAATTAACACGATTTAATAAGAAATAAGGAGTTGATAAACATGAAAAAAGTAGATTTAGATAAGGAATTTGAGAAATGGAAATCCAGAGAAATTGAGAATCTTCGTGATAGATTTTTAGAGATTCACTGCTTTAATGATTTTATAGAAGAAGCTTGGCAAGAATATCAACAAGAAGAAGGATTAATAGATAAAAATAATGAATTTACAGGTTCTTCTTTTGATGAAATAAAAGAAAGAAAATTGGAGGATTGAGAACATGAAAGAATATTCGGTTAGAGTTTCAATTAGTGCAGAGTGTGAATCTGATTTGATTGAAAGGATAGGAGATTTAACAGATAATCCTATAAATAGTTTTATTGAACAATCAATAGAATTAATTGAGGAGGAATGATATTATGACAGAAACAAAATTATTTGAGATTTGGGTGAGTGAAGAAGTAACCTACAAATACAGAATAAAAGCAAGTAACAAGAACCAAGCAGAGAGATTTGCTCTTGATAATTGTGATGAAGGTATTGATGTGAATAAGATTGAAGAGTCTAGAGATAGGGTTGAAATAATCAATTCTATGGAGGTAAAAGAATGAAAGAAAAAGAAATAGATTTTGATAAAGTTCAAAGTTGTATTGAAGATATTGAAACAGAGATTATAGATTTAAGAACCAGACAAGTAAAATTAGGAGATTTATTAGAGGGAGATTTAGACGAAGAAAAGATTGAGTTTGTTAAAAACTTTGAAGAAAATCTATGGAAGTGATTGAGATGGCTAATAAATACAATGCAAAAGAAGATTTAGAATGGTTTATGTCCCCTGTTTGTAGAGTTGAAGCTGAGACAGAATGGGAAGCTACCGATAAGATATTAGAAGCTTTAACAGAAGCAGGGATAGAAGTTAGAGGTTGGAAATGACTAATAAAATAACTTTAGAGTTTACTGGAAATGCTCTTGATTGGTGGAGTAGTTTAAATGATGCTGATAAAACAGCAATAGTTGTAACTGCATACTGCAAGGAGCATAATATTATGATTGAATAATGGAGGATTGATAATATGGTATGTCAAAGAGATTGTTTTAATTGTGGAAGCACAGATAATGTAAGATGGAGTGATAGTAAGCAAGAGTATTTTTGTGATGATTGTTGGAGGTCAAAATGAACAAAGAGAATTATGAGGAAATTGCTAGGATAATAAAGAAAGATTTGATAGATAATGATTTACCAGATACAGCAGAAGAAATCGCAGGACACTTATCAGAATACTTTGATAAAGAAGTTCTTTCACATAGGAAAAAAAGAAGTGATAAAGGGTTACATGGTTGCCCTAGTAATTGTTGGTGTTGGGATTTTAGTAAAATCCAATTCCTTAAAGATTGTGGGGTAGAACAATGAAATACAGACAAAGTTTTAAGAAAATAGTGTATGGATTCTTTGAAGTTGAAGCTGATAGTGTAAAAGAAGCAGAAAGAAAATTTTATGAAGCTGAGTATGAGGAGTTTGACAACAAATCAGATTATGAAACTGAAGAATGGTATAAAGTTAAGGGGGTTTGATGATGAATACATTAATAAAATTATTCAAGAAGTATAGGAGTATTGGAGTTGTTGGAAATTCTAACACAGCTAAAAGCTCTCTGATTCTCTCTGAATTGATTGATTTAAAGCAAAAAGTAAAGGATGTACCTGTTTATGTTCTTGGTGTAGAACCTAACATTGAGACTTATCTAACATTGAAGGGACTTACAATATTGCATTCATCAGATGATATATTGGACTTAAAAATTAGGGATTCTGTTATCTACATTGATGAATTTGCTGCATTATTTGATGTTAGAATGGCTAGTAAACAGACAGATAAGGTAAGAAAGTTCTTTAATAGAATAGCACACTTAAATAACTATGTTGTGATTAGTTCAGCAGAAGTTAATTTCTGGAACAAGTTTATGTGTTCTCTGGTTAAAGCTCACTTAGTTAAGAGAATTGAGTATAATAACCTTGTTAGAGGCACATTTCTGAAGAGAAAGGTTCAGAATATTGCAGGAAACACTAGTGATTATAGATTGGATATCCCAAACGAGGTCTATTATGTGATAACAGATGATAATCTTGTGGAAATGAAAACCTTTAGCTATGATGAGAATATTGACTCAAAGAGAGACACAATTAATCCATTTCTGAAACTTGACCTTTCGGAAGAATTGAAGGTTGAAAAAGAAGTTGAAAAAGAAGTTGAAAAAAAAATTGATATGGAGGATGAAAGATGAATATACAATTACCAAGATTAATAGATAGTTTTGAACAATTAGATGATGGTTCATTCTTTGCTGAGTATAATGGGTGGCATTTTGAAGCAAAGTCAGGAAAAGCAATAGTTAATCAAATATTGAGGCACATTTTTAAAGAATTGTGAAGATGGTATTCAAAACAATACTTTATGGCTCTTGGAAGAAGGAAATCAGAGCTTTATTGAACAAAAGACTTGATTTAAAAGATAGATTAAGGTATCATAATAATAAGATTGAACACCATAAAGTTAAAATTAGAGAGATTGAGATTGATAAATTGATAGAAGTTGAAAAGCAGCTTAAAGAATTCTTGGAAAAAGCAGGTAATAAAGTATAAGGGTAAGGTTTATATATTGTGAGTATATACTTAGAGTCATAATGAATGAAATAATAACATTAGTATTTATTTGGATTAGTTTGATTGTATTAAGGGGATCTTCTACAATCTGGAGTGATTAAAATGATTGAAAAGAATTTTTTAGATGAGCATCCAGGACTCAAAGGAAAAGTATTGATACCGGCAATGTTTAAAGATATCCATGAGACACAGATAGACAAACAGAAATTAAATGAAGCTATTGATAAAGTAATTCCTGAAGATAAAAAATGTGCAAATAATATGATATTGAATAATCAGTTAAAAAAAGAACTGGGGTTAGAATAATGGTAACTATTAAAGGAATTGAATGTATGGAAACTTATGGTGGAAGTTTTGTACAAGCATTAGCAAATGCCTGGAATCATGCAGACCATATCAATAAGAAAAAACTAGAAAATACTTTTGATTATTTCAAAGAGTATGAAGAAAAAGCTGGAGGGTTAGAATGACTCAAGGAAATGATAAAATAAAACTTTCTATTTGGTTAGCAGGATTCTTTGATGGTAGAGGAGGATTCTTCATTAATGAAAGTAACAAGAATTATAAACAATTTGTAGTTAAAGTAGCATCAGATAATAAAGAAACTTTACAATTATTTGATAGAATTCTTGTTAAGTTGGATATAAAACATTCAAGAGATAAGCAAGTAGTTACTATCACAAATAAGGATGAAGTTAAGAAATTTATAGGGATCATCATCCCTTTTGTATTAATTAGAGATGATGAGATATTTGATTTTAGGAATAAATTGATTGAATATGAATTGTCATTTATTAAAGAGAAACAATGAGACAAATAAAATTCAGAGCATGGGATAATAAAAATAAAGTTATGTTGAAGATGGAAGAGATATTAGATTGGGATAGATTATTAAATTATCCTAATGAATTTCCTGATATCATCATTATGCAATTCACAGGACTAAAAGACAAGAATGGTAAAGAGATTTATGAAGGAGATATAATAATTGATAGTTTAAACCCCAAATATGAATTAGTTATAGAATCCAAAAAAGTTGAAAATTCTGATGGTTGGGAAACTAATTTAAGTATGGGTTTTGATTTTGAACAATTAAATAGAAATGATAAAATGGAAGTTATAGGAAATATTTATGAGAATCCGGAGTTGATTAAATGAAAATAATAATATTTATTTTAATGTTGATCCTATTAACTGGATGTAAAGAACTAGAAGAAGAATTAGAAGAAGAAGATATTATAATTGAAGAAAAAAGTTTGAATGATAGTGATATTTACCAAAACTATACAAAAGTTGAAGAAATAATAGTGGAGGATATTATTGAAGAAAAATACTTTGGGCCAAATCCTTTATATCCAGGACTTGCTTATAACAAACTAGAGATAACACAGGAAGAAGTAGCAAGATTTAGAAAGATAATGAGTAGCATTCCATCAGAATACTTTGATTATATTGAGTACATTGGTTTGCACAACAAACAACATCCAAACAGGGAATATCAAGCTTATATTTATTGTGAAAAAATAGAATGTCACATAAACTATTATGAATTGAAACACCAGGATGATGAAGAGATCTATAATATGCTTTTACATGAACTAGGCCATAAGTTTGAATATAAAGAACTTAGATTGCATTATGGAGATGAAGAAATATTTGGAGAGGAAGGATTGTCAGAAGATTATGCAGAAACCTGGAGAATAAATAATGGGGGAGATGTAACAAGAAGTTACTCATCTAATTAAAATGAAAAGAAAAAAAGATAAAGAAAGAAGATATCCTCTAAGTTATTATATGAAATATCAAGGGGGAGATTAGAGACAAAATGAAAGCACTAAACTTTTCAGGAGAAACAAATGGTATTCGGTAAAGATACAACATCAATTCAAAGAGGAATGTTAGGCAAACACCATAGTGAAGAGACTAAAGAACTAATAGGAAGTAAATCTAAAGGAAGAACTGGTTGGCTTAAAGATAAAAAGATGCCTGAATATATGAAAAATAAAATTAAGAATTCATTGAAAGAAAAATATTCAAAACAACCAATACATTTCAAAGGTAAAAAATTACCTCAATCTCAAATAAAAAAGATTGGTGAAGCAAATAGAAGAGAGAAGAATTCTAATTGGAAAAATGGTAGGAATATACGTCACGGTTATATTTATATAAATATTGGAAAAAACCATCCACTTGCACAGAAAGATGGATATGTGGCAGAACATAGATTAGTTATGTCAAATCATTTAGATAGACCTTTAAAGAGGTGGGAGTATGTTCATCATAGAAATGGAAAAAGAGAAGATAATAGATTAAGTAATCTTCAATTAGTTCTTAATAACAAACACAGGGGTGAAATAAAATGTCCGTTTTGTCAAAAAACATTTGCCATACATTAAATTTCAATTGTGTAGAAATCTTGCCTAGTTTATTAGATAAAACTAAAGGACAGACAATAAGACCTGCTTGGAAATATGATGATTTTAAAATAGTTGAAAATGAATCTGGTGCTCAGTTAGGAATAAGAAAATCTGATAATAAAATTTATACCTCTTTTTCAAATGAGAAGCCACCAAGATATAAAGTTGGAGATGAGATTAAAATATTCTGGAATCAAAGAAGCAAATATGAATGGTTTTGGAAAAAGAGTGGAAGACCAACAGATGATGAGTTCAGAGCTTTTGAAAATAATAGATTCAACAAAGTTCTCGGAACAGGAGTTATAACAGAAGTCTTTGAGATAAAATGGAGCATATGGGAAATAAAAAGAATAGATAAACAGCTTTATTCAGTGAAGGAATTAGCAGAAAAAGATGGA
>SDBT01005173.1_pt1 | contig 21997 bp, 18 predicted proteins | sample 2277101 | NCBI WGS metagenome assembly SDBT01 (sample SAMN10404973, study PRJNA504765) | marine sediment metagenome | isolation source: marine sediment core GS10_PC15, 103 cmbsf | place: Arctic Ocean: Southern Knipovich Ridge | collected 2010 | reverse complement strand
AGTTCATCAATGGAAACCGCTTCGATTGTACCGCCCACGGAGAAACTGGTGCTTGAAGGTGACAGGGAAAAACTTTTAACGGGTACTCTCGTTTGGTCTGTGAGCAGAATCACGCCGATATGTCCCAGCTCGAGCGATTCGATTATTCGAATCAATCGCTGCTGTGAAGTAATCGAGTCTTTTGTGTCGATAATAACGGTTCCGATCAAATCAAGCCTATCTCGTACTTCTGAAAACCTCTCAATCGGAAGAATAAGGTAAGAAAGTTTCTTTAACCTTAAAAGCCGTTTTATTTCGGACGGCATACCGGCCTGATTCGTCAGGTATAGAACATCCGTGAAATTTGACGGTACCTCAATAGCACGTAATGGTTCTGGTCTTTCCATCTCGTTTGCTTTCTTTGTCTGCGTTATAGGACTTTGGGCAGATATTAGCCCGTAGCACAAGCATAAGTTAATTTCGGCTTGTTAGAGACGGCACTTTGCTTGTTTCTTATCTTTTTCGCTATTGCAAGGCAGGCGGAATTAAAAACGGCAGGTCTGGAAAAAATCTACATCAGCCGGCGAATATTGCCGAGCCGATGCGAAGGATGGTTGCCCCCTCCTCGACGGCGATTTCGTAGTCGGAACTCATACCCATACTCAGTTCGGTAAACTGCGGGCCGACAATTCTTTCGCCGCACATCTCAATAAATAACTCTCTCGCCCGGACAAAACAAGCCCGGACAACGTCCTTATTATGGGTCAGTGGCGCCATTGTCATCAGGCCAACCAGTTGTAAGTTCGGCAGGGTCTCTATCTGCTCGGCCAGATGTGTTACCGCGCCTACGGGGACACCGTATTTTTGAGGCTCGTTTGAGCAATTGACCTGCAGAAGCACTTTTGGGCATGTTTTCAGTTTTGCCGCTGCGGTGTTTATCTCTTCGGCCAGCCGAAGGGTATCTAACGAATGTATCAGAACATCAATGGGCAAAACCTGGCGCACCTTATTGCGCTGCAAATGGCCGATCATGTGCCAGTTGATCGCTTTTGGCGCAGCCGAGCCGCCATCAGGCCCATGGAGAAAATCAGCTACCTCAGTTGAGATTTTTTTCAATTGCTGAACCCGATTTTCTCCCAGGTCGGTAAAACCCAGATGTATGACCTCTTTTACAGCCTCGATATCGGCGGATTTGGTTACAACGACAAGCTTTACCTTACCGTGGTCTCTGCCGGCACGCATACAAGCGGAGTTGATCGTGCCTTTTATCTGTTTTATTCTTGCAGCAATTTTTGTCATAAAATAAGAGTAATGAACTAATATCACCGATTCAATCCATTGCAAACCAAGACTGTACTAAAAATATCAGCCTACAAAGATTTTTGCCAGCATAAAATCATCGAGACATAAATATTGACGGTATTTTTATCACATCAAGGAGAATTCTTATTGAAGAGCAACTTTTTAGGACCAATCGGCTCCTTAGCGACGCCAGTAAGCATAAGTATTTAAACCGGCTGGTCTTGTGATTTTCGTCCGTATAATTTGATGTTCATAAAAAAATCAAAATAATCGATTTTAAACTTGCTTTTTACGGCCAAAACTTGTATACTAATTGTATTAAGAAAATGTGGGGTGGATGATGAACACCTTGCGATTTTTCCCGGTTCTTTTATTTTTTCGTTTGACAGGGTTTTCTAAACGCATTAGTCTTTTGGTTTGTTCTTTGAGTTAAAGAATTGATACCCCTTAGGGGTTGATAGACCTCGGCGAGGCAGTGTGGTCCACCGGTCTCCCCCCCAGCCGGTCCCACCACCTCGCCCTTTTTGTGCGCGCACTCCCGGATTGATGCAGTAATGGTCGTTCTCTTAGGGGTATCACTCAAAATTTTCTATTCACTGCGGATCTGGATGATAACTTTTCTGCTGCGAGGGCCGTCGAATTCACAGAAGAAAATACCCTGCCAGGTGCCGAGTTGCAACGCCCCGCCCTTAATGAGAATCTGTTCGCTGCAGCCCACCAGAGAGCTTTTGCAATGTGAATCGGAAATTGCCCTCGGAATGCCGATAGCCCCTACGATGCTGGGGCAGCAATTCCTCAAGTGTTAAAAGCATATCGTGCGGAACGAAAGGATCGTCGTTTTCATTGATAGCAATCGCCGACCTTTAGTCGGAAATCCGAAATAAGGCGGGTGGGGAGAAATTCCCCAGTTTGGCGGTTTTGTGCAGGTGAAGGTGGAGATTATGAAGCGGTTCGGGGCCGGAAAATTCGAGATTGCGTTCCCCAGCCGGACGCTTTATGTGAAGAAAGACCGATTCGCCAACTGGGATCCGGCGCTCGTGAATCGTCAAACACATCACGAGCGGCGAACCAGTATCCGGCGGCTATTTCCCGGCCTTCTCTGCTTTGGTGGTCGAAGGCATCGGCCCGCTAAACTCAGTGATATCGAGGGCCTGCTGCTCTTCTTCGGTCAAAATCGGCTCTGTTATAATATGTGGCGTGATGAATATGACCAACTCGGTCATAGCCGTCGCTTCACCTTCGAATCTGAAGAGATGGCCGAGCACAGGTATGTCACCGAGTATGGGCACTTTGTTAACCTGCATGGACGTTTCTTTCTTTCGCAAGCCGCCCAGGACAACCGTCTGACCATCTCTGACAAGTGCTATAGTGTTGACTTTGCGAGTGTCGACAACAGGGACATTGCTCGTTGCGACTTGAACTCGTGTCACAAGAACGCTGAATTCCGGCGCTATTTTCAATCTCAACATATTTTTCCCTGCGACATGCGGGGTAACAACGAGCTTGACTCCGACGTTTTTGAATTTCACCGTCTCGGTGGTGCTGCCCGACGTGATGGTTCGTTCCACATAGGGATGCTCGGTTACGATATCGAAAGTGGCCTCCTCGTTGTCGAGGACCATAATTCTCGGATTGGCCAGAAGCTTGGCATCGATATTTTCCTTCTCGGCCCTCAGCATCGCTTCGATATCAATATGATCGTTGAGCAGGCCGAATCGCAGATACCCCAACGTGCTTGCCTCAGTTTTGTTTGTTCCGGCGAGAAAACCTGCTTCGAGAGATGGATCAGTTACGCTGCCAATGTAAGTGTCGCCGCCTCCCCTCTTGGCGATAATATCGTCATTAATCGGGTAACTGAAAGCATCCCTGTTGGTTCTCCTGCCGGCGTACCAGTCGATGCCGAAGTCGAGATTGTCCTTGCTCGTGATGTCATAGATTCTCACTTCGACCAATACCTGGGGTGTCATGCGGTCAATTGTAGTCAGCAGATTCGTGATGTCCCTGACTTTGCTCTCAGTGTCGGTCACGATGATATGACTGGTGCCCCCGATGGAGGAGACGGAACCCTGGGCCGACTTGAATTTTTCCAGAGCCTTAACAACCTGCGTGACGTCCGCGTAAGTAATTTCAAACGTTTTAGTGACAAGCCTCTCGGCTATCTCGGGCATTTCCTCGCGCGACAATATCCGTATGACATTTTCGCCTACTATGATACCGGCGCCGTGGACATCAAGAATGCACCGCAGAGCTTCGTCGAGCGATACTTCGGTCAGTGAAACAGTCACATTGCCGGTAACTTGGGGGCTCATGATAAGGTCCACATCGACCTGATCGGCCAGTTGTCTTATTACAGTACCAATAGGGACTTCATTGACATCGATACATATGACTTTCTGCATCCGTTGCCCAAGGCCGGTCAGGACTGTTGTTTTTGCTGTCTGTTCGTTCTGTTCGTCGCTTTCGGCGGCAAGGGCCGAGACGCAGCAGAAGCAGAGAAGTGCATAAATGACCACTAAATTTAAACCGCTGGATTTTATTGTTAAACTTTTCATAACAACCCCTTTCCTCATTCAGATCTTACCGAATTTTTTTTAAGTACAGATTTATGTAGTGTAATTTTCACTTTATTCTATGGATTCTGATTGGCCCTCACTTTCGCCAGGAACTTCTAAAATGGGAATCCTTTTTCCTTCGCGTACATTTTGCTCCCACCTGTCTCCATTCTTTTCGAACTCTATGCTGTCCCTGTTTATTTTTACAATAGTAGCGCCATTAATTATATCTCCGACGTATACTATTTTAGAGCCAATGAGAGCAGAGGCCTTGTCTTTTGAATATACGATATCCCTTACGATTATTGTTTCTGTTGTAACCTTGCTGGTTGTTTCGTTTTGTTCTGGGTTTTGTGTATTACTTTCATCCGGCAATTTTATCGGCTCTCTCATCGTAACCGCTATTGGTTCCGGAATCTTCCAGTCGATTTCATGACTGGAATCGGCGTTAGCGACAACGACGGGTGTGTCATCAATCCCGGTTGCTTTTGTCTTACGCGGAGCTTTGCTAAGAACCTGCCTAAAGACAAAAATCATAATAATAGCGAGGACCGGCACCATTATTACCATAGCTTTTTGTTTGGTTGGACTACTACCCGGCTTTGGTGTAAAGAGCTTGTCCTTGATTTGTTGCCACAGGCCATCGCTGGTTTCTTCTATAAACGGACTGCTTTTGGGCTGTGTAGCCTTTGCTGCTCGCTTCAACGACTCCTCGGGCTGAGGAAGTTTTGTAATCGGAGGACTCTGCGGCATCCGGTTTGTGGAAGTCGGTTTTGGAAAGACGTTGGCGGTTTGTTTTTGTGCAGCTTCATCCAACGAATCCCCGGATTGATTGAGTTTATTAACCAGAGAATTCTGCGAAACCTGATGGTCTGCGGTCGCAGGTTTTGGAGGAACACCGTGCGCAGGATCAGGTGTGGGTGTACCGGATGGTTGTTGAGAGCTGTTGTTTTGCGGAACAGGAACACCTTTAAATACCGATGATACATTCTTATGCAATCCTGCCTTATTTTTATCAAGCTCTGACATTAATTATCTCCTGTCCAAAGCCTTATTGTCGATTGTCTGTTCAACCGAAATCCTGTCGTTGTTTATATCCTCAGCGAGTGTCTTTATCTGTTCGACCAAAATCCTGCTGTTGACTATCTCCTCAGCCAGCGTCCTATATTCAGCAGCCGCTTTGCTTTTGGGCGCATAAATCAGAACCGGCTCACCAGCACTTGGTGCTTCAGCCAGCCTCACACTTCTGTGAATAACCGCAGCAAAGACCAAATCGCCGAAGAATTCCCGCATTTGCTGCTGAATTTGCTTGCTGAGCAGGGTGTTGTTTTCGACAAGAGTCAACAATATGCCTAATATATTTACATGGTAAGGTCGGAAGCGCTCTTTGATAATGTTCGCCGTCTCAAACAACTGTTTCAAGCCTTCCATAGCATAATAATGGACCTGAACCGGGACGACGACACCGGTACTGGCAAGCAGTGCATTTAAGGTCAACAGTCCGAGCGACGGCGGACAGTCGATGACACAGATATCATATTTGTCTCTTACCATTCTGAGCTTCTCGCTCATGACGAATTCTCTGCCGACAATGCCGGTTAGATCAAGCTCGGCACCCGAAAGCAATACATTGCTTGGAGCCAGATTGAGCCACTCGACCTTCGTGCTTAATGTTACATTGGAGATTCCAATTTGAACGTTCACCAGGGCATCATAAATCGTCAGGCTCATCTCATCAGGCTCATAGCCCAGGCCGATCGTGCTGTGGCCCTGCGGGTCAAGGTCGATCAGCAGCGTTCTGTAGCTTTTCTCTGCAAAGGCCGCCGCGAGATTAACTGCGGTGGTTGTTTTACCGCAGCCGCCTTTTTGATTTACTATTGCTATAGTTTTCATATCTTAGAGCCTAAATCTGGTGCCAGTGACTGATCGGCAATTTCCCTTTCCTGCTGTTTTTTTACAAAAGCCGCTACATCAAGAGTCACTTGGTAAGTTGAATCATCCTTATTCGAGCGAGATATTGTAAATTCATTCACAAACAGGACCGGCTGATGCCTCTCAAGCGCATTCACAACAGTAGCAAATTGATTGAATCCGGCAATGAAGCTGATATCGATGTGGTTCTCGCTTATGCTGTTACAATCGGGCATTGCCAAGACTCCACGTCTCTCTTTACTTTTGATACTCAACAAGCTTACTTTCTCTTTGTTGGCGATTTGACCTATATTAAACGTCAAATTAGTCGAATCTTCGTGATCAATTACAAAACCCTTTAATGTGTCTTGGAGACTCTCAATTTCTTCGTTTAACCGGATTTTGGTCTGCTCTTGTGTTGCTCTCTGTGCGAACTCATACAGTTGTTTTTTCTCGGTGAGCGTGCTTTCGAGGTGTTTTCTGCTGCTCTTCTGAGGCCCCAGAACAAGTATATAAACCAGAATAAACAGCACCAGGCAAGCTGCCCATACTATAGCCGCTCTCGTAAGATATTTTCTGTATATTTTTATAAAAGTTTTGATATGTATCATCTTAGAATCCCGGTTTAAAGACACAACTTATCTCGTAAGAAACCACATCCTGACCGTCAAGCATTTCAGACTTCTGCGAAACTCCGATTTTTTCGAGCCTCGGTCCGAGATAGGCCGAAGTGCGAATACGATCCCGGAAGTCTCTGACTGCATCGTCGCAGTTGTTCTGAGGGCCGCCGCTAACACTCAACCGCAATGTTCTTATGAGGACATCAATCTCTACCATTTGATCCGGATCATCTTTTTTGGGAGCTTTTCTTTTGACGGTGCCGTGCTCTACCGCAAGAGTGTTCAGCACCACCGAGTCAGGTATATTCTCCATTAGTGTCGTCAAAACAGGCGACCATTGAGTATGCCTCTTAATCGAAGACTTGACTTCCGACAGGCAACTACCGTAAGCTGTTTTCTCCTTCTCTAACGCTTTCTGCAGCTCTACAGCGTCTGACAATTCGTCAATCTTCACCTGGCATTTGGCAATCTCCTGCTTCTTCACGGATACGACGATTCTGTTGTGCTGATAAAAGCTGAGTATTCCCATTGCGACGGCAATAGGCATTGCAACTGTTACTGCAATAATAACAAGGCTGCCGGGCTTGCTCTTCAGCGGAATTGCCTGTCCATTTAATAAATCTATCGTAAACATAGCTTCGCGTTTCGTAGCTCGTATAACTTTTAGTACTTCTTAATAATCGATTAGAACGATCTCATAGCAAGACCAGCCGCTACTGCCATTACGGGGCCTGTCTTTGAGAGAATATCTTCGCATTGCCGGTTTCCACCGCACTTTATTTTGTCAAATGGGTTCCACAAGACAGCCTCGACTCCAAGCCGGCGGTTCAATAACTCAACGAACCCTCCGGCCAAAGCAAAGCCCCCGCAAACAAATAGTTTTTCAACATTCGAGGAAGTAGACTGGGCTGTATAATAGCGCAACGTCTCGGTTACATCGGCAATCAATTTATGGCAGGCTTTTTCGAGGCTGTCACTGATCCCCGCCTCATCCGCCACCGAATCGCCAGACAAAATCCCCCTGACAGTTTCCGTCGACTTATCATTCTCTGCAGCTATCTGCGCGACAATATCATTACCTGCATAAGTCATATCACGGATGAATGGCCGGCCGTTATTGTCCATAATTGCCAGAGTTGTATAAGAGCCGCCAACGTTCAAAATAGCAACTCTTCGGTGCGTCTGGGAAGCTTCTTGCCCATCTTCGAGGCTATTGAAACAGTTCAGAACTGCCAATCCGTCAACGTCCATCAAGATGCAATTCAGAAGTGCTTCTTTAGCGAGCTGTGTCTTGCTTTTTATCAACGTATTGGTCGCCGCGACTAACACGCCGCTTGTCTTATTGTCGTCGTTAGGTATTATATGATAATCGACAGTGCTATCTGACGCACTGAACGGACAAACCTGCGAGGCTTCGAGTGAGACCGCTGCGGCTATCTCCTCGGGTAATAACGGAGCAAACTTAAAATCTCGCATCGCAACTTCCGGACCGCTTACTCCGCAAACAGCTAATTTCGTCTTGACTCCGGCCAACTTGAAGCATTTACGAACCGCCTGGACGGTGTTTGTTCTTCGATGATTATCATCTTCGCTTGCCGCAATTTCGGTGATGCCGGCAGCGGTGGTTGTGTAGCCGGTGTCACTCCTGCGCAAAGCGACCATCTTTACGGCACATGAGCCGATATCCAGACCGAGTACGTCTGTTTTCTTCGATTCAAATAAATGTTTCCAATCTTTGATCATTGATCTCTACATTCTATTTTGACATTCGGCATATGGATTACCCGTCCTCAATATTTACTCTTAACACATTTATCGGCTCAAAAAGGTGCTGTCTTATTTAAAGAATTGCAATAGTGTTGGCTTTTTCAAATACAATGGGTATGAATTTAAGGCGTAAGTCCGATAAAGGCCCCGTTGCATGGGGCATGCAGAGTATCTTTTTTAATCTTTGTATGCACCAACTTGGCAACAGAATACTATTGATTTATGGACCCTTTCCGGTGGTTATAGGACTCGCTGGGTATTGCAGGAACGAGGACATTTTCGAGCTTGCTAATCTCGCGGAATAGATGGTTGGACAACCCGGTTGTAAGGCGGATGAGGTGAATTTTTGGAAGATGTCATACCAGTTGTAATTAGTTCTTGCGCCACATTGTCATTCCCGCGAAAGCGGGAATCCATTTTTTCCCATCCCGGAGTCTTAGCAAAGAGTAAATCGCTGTTACTTAGCAAAATCCCATCACTACAAGCGCACATATTAAATACAATTGGTATGAAAGCACCGGATTGAAAAGGGCCGTGCATAGCTGCTCACAACTCCTCATTCTTGTGTGCCGGGCAAAGTGTTTGCTCAGATATCAGGCCGACAACTGAAGGTTATGCAGAAAATTTGATTTTAGCTGTCTGATCGGTAATCGTGCCAGCCGGCGGGTGCAGGAACGTATTTGCCTCTCAACCAGATATCGCCCGGCAGGATACCTTCGAGCAATCTCTCGTCATAATAGTAGTATTTGAGATAACCATCGGTACCAATAAGCCCGACGACGCCTCTGATGGCTTCAGTGATGGTGCCGCGTACAATCAACTGGTCCTGGTTTCCAGTGGCTTCTTTTCTTCCGCCATAGGAGCTTCGCATGACGTTTTCCGCACCCCATCCTCCGCCGCCGACGGTCATCGCGGCCTCTATTACCATCTGGTCCGGCAAGTGTCTTTCATACACCTGGCCACCATCATCCCGTCCTATAGGAACATACTCAGCATTTGCTATATTAGCATCAGGCGGCCCCGGATATACATTTATGCCGCCTATTTCGTAACCGGACATGCCCGGATCAACCACCTTGATTACCCCCTGTGAGACCAAACCCAGGATATTGGGATTGTCCTTTGACGGTTTTCCGTCGGCATCATGCGTGCCATCAACCACTACGGAATCGGCAACCCAGATATTACCTGTTGCTACGATGGTAATATTACCTTTCACTACCTGGTCGCCGTTATGTACGGTTTTATCGCCGCCAATAATTACGTTGCCGTCCACGAATATCTGGCCGCCCGGTTCGGAATCCACTCCCCCGAAAGACTGAGACACATAAGTCTGGTCGATGGGCAGAGTGATTCTCTGACCGTTTGCTTCTGCGTTCTCAGGCATAAAATGGTAGCCGTAAATATCATATCTTACGGATTGGGTTACGTCGCTGCTGCCGGGCTTGACTTTATAATCGTATGTCATGTAATCGCTATTTCTTCGATAACCGAGGACCGTACAGTCATCAGTAATGCGTACTTTCCCGACACCATCTTCAACAAAGAACTCGAGCTGAACGGCATCTTTTGGTTTCGGAATCGCTGCCGTTGCCTCCGGTTGGAAACGGTATTCCACTTTGGTACTGTCTTCGAAACGGTCGACCTTGCTCTGGACGGAATCTCCATCCGTTATTCTGCTGTTAGGCTGGTCGAAATAAATTCCATTATCAAACACGTCCATTACGGAAGCGTATTTATCAGAACCGCCACCGGTATATCTTGGTTCGCCCATAGCCGTAGGCTGCTTGAATTGCGGGTTGCCCATGATGTGAATGTCTCTGTTATCGGGGTTGTCTTCGAAGTCATTAATATGCAGAGGCATATCAATGATTTCTCCGTCGGCAAAGTACACCGGGGAAGTGCTTCCCATTCCGGTAGGAACTCGACACACACCCATATCCCAGCCGCTCATCGCCTGAACCACCAGCACTTCCACAGTCCTGTTGAACATACCGCTATGGCCGTTGGATATGATCTTGTAAACGGGACGATAACCAATGAAAGAAAAGAACTTAATTTGATAATTGCAATCTCCGTCCGGTATATTTATGCTGCCGGTTGTTCCCGGCAGAGCTTGTTGCAGAGAACTTAGCATATCCTGCTGCTGGCTCATCCAAAAAACCGCCATCTCATAGCCGGCCTCGGCGGCGAGCATTGCAACCGCTTCGTTTTTCAGCTTGATTGCCTTGTGTCTGACCCCATAAGCCACAGTCAACATACCTAATCCCAGGCTAGTTAAGACAAGCAGCAATACAACGACCAGAACAAGGGCTGAGCCATTATCGTATCTCTTATCTCGCATTTCGTATCTCGTATCTCGTTTCACGGTTTTCGCTTCACGAGATACGCCTCTCACTTTATCTCGGCCATATATTTCGCATTAATGTGGCGGTCATCACCCTGATAGTCTCGTTATCTGTGGGATCTGTCAGAACAATATTTATTCGAACGCTTCCCTGACCGGTCCCTCCTACTGTCGTATGGCTGAAAGCGCCGGCGGCAAAATTGTTGTCGACGGACACATGTTCTGCAAGAAGAATTTTTGTGAATACACCGGAGGCATTTTTGATGCCGCCGCCCTCCGGCACCGCCCCGGGCGGATATGGGCCGTAGTCAACCTTCAACTGGTCACCCTCGAGATAGAAGAATGCATACGCCGTTGCCGTCTTGTCAGCATCCATCAAGCTGTAGCTGTCGGCCTTGTCAAGCTCGACATCCCAATATCTGAATTCCACCGCATTGCCGGAAACTACTTCCTGCGGGTTTCCTGTTTGCGGCAACGCAGGGGTAAAATTGCTGCCGTCTCCATTATAGATTGTGTAGCCAAGACGGTTGGCTTTTCTGCCCATACTCCCGAATGCCATCGTGGTAGCCAGGGCATCCTGCTTTAACTTCTTGTTGGCCGAATTATAAGTATGCTGCCAGGCCCGAGTGCCGCCGACTAACAGAGCGCCAACCGCCAATACAACCATGAGGTTGACCATCATGGCAATAATCAGCTCGATCAAAGTCAGACCGGAACGGAATTCGTATCTTCTGTTTCGCATTTGATTTTCGTATCCTGTATATTCAGGTTCGATTTACACTGGCCGATTCAACTTCTTAACGTTCTCAGCCGCCTGATGCATCGGCCCGGACGTATGTAGTCAGAATAACGGGTGGAATATCCTCCAACCGACCGGCGTTTGTATCTGCTGCAAGTGTCCCGAATTCAGCTATAATGCCAAGCTGCCGCAGTGTTGTGCCCGTTGGGATATCTTGAGCAACGTCTTTGCGTGTAAGCATAACCAGCATGGACATCTCGTCGACCGTGATAGCATACACAGCATTATTCAGAGGTGCACCCAATCCCGATTGATCACTGAAGCCGGATGGTATTGCTGATGCGGCTGAAAATCCCAGTCCCAGGGCAGCCGGATTGTATTCTGTTGAACCGCCCGTACTCATCCAGTCTTCCAGCAGCAACTGTGCAGTGCGTGTGGCGGCGATTTGGGCGTGGGCTATTTTAGCGCTTCTGGACGTATGATATTCATAGCTCATTGCGCCTATGGCAGCAATGGACAAAACTACCATAGCTATGATTACCTCAATCAGGGAAACAGCCGATGCAAATTTGCGTCGCATAATAGTCATCATCTATATCCTTATCTCTCCATAGTTTTCCAAATGACAGGGCTTATGTGCTCCCGAATTCTTGTTAAAAAAACAATGATCGCGTTGCTGTAATAAATCCAGTGTAAGAAAATGAACTATGAAAAACTATATCCGCTTTCTTGACTTATACTAACTTAAAATATACAACAAGAAACCATCGAAACAAAAAAATAATTATTTACTTTCTTTAGAAAAATCCTTTTTGCCCCCGCATCAATCGTGCCGGCTTAGACTTGATTCAGTGCAAGATCGCAAGACAGCAGCTCTTTATAGGACATTTGTTCCACTGTATCTTTGAGGCAAATGGGAGCCTAAACAGTAAATTTGTGTTGGAAACAAAATCGTTCCTCTATCTTAGAACCGCAGGTGCTTTTTATTTCGAAAGTGGCTATGGTCAGGACGACCATAGCCACCATGATTTTAACTACAAGTCAGTGCCATTGCAAACCTGGGTTGCCAAGCGTTCCTCCGCACCCGCTTGTTTGCCCTTTAACGTCCCATATAATATCTATAAGGGAGAAATCAACTTTCCAGGATGCCGGCTTGCCATAATAAAGGCGACTTCTGAATTCCCAACTAAGCAGGGTCTATTCTTACGGACCCCAGGAGCCATCCTGACGCAGCAGATATGGCCCGTCGGTCGGCGCATCGGCTTTGCTGCCGTTCGCAACGGTAATCTCGGCAATGCCTTGGGCGTCGATATCGGTAATGCTGTAACCCCCGGTTGCGAAATAGGTGCCTTCTAAATCATTTGCGGCAAAGCCCAGGGCAGTCCGCGTGGCAGCATTACTAAGAGCCGGAGTCAGGGCCTGGGCCGTAGCAACGCTTGTCTCGGCACAATACGCGCGAACAGATGTACGGATCGTGCCCGCCGTGGCGTTGGCTTCCGACCACTTGGCCTTGTCGATGCGGCCCTGCATTAGCGGAATCGCCACTGCGGCCAGGATACCGACGATGAGAATCACCACCATCAGCTCCACCAGTGTAAAACCTTTTCTGCTTTTCATTTTCATCTCTCCAAAAAAAAGTTTGAAAAAAGTTTGGGCGCCAAGTGCGTTACTTGGTCTTTATCCCATTCGGCTAAATCAATAAACGACTTCACTATCGATTCGAAATTTCCTGTTCACCATCTGAAAATCGACAATGACTTATGTGCCCCCCTACAGGTCCGACATTGTGAAAATCGGCAGATACAGTGCAATCACGACAACCGATACAATCCCCCCGACCGATACAATCATGATCGGCTCAAGAAGATTCAACAACGTGGTGACAGTAGAATCGACCTTTCGTTCATAATGCTCGCTGGTCTTTTCGAGCACTTCGGGCATCGAACCACTTTCTTCGCCGACCTGTATCATTTTGATAACCATATTCGGGAAAAAGCCGGCCGAACTCATACTCAATGAGATGTTCGAACCGCCGACAACATTTTCTCTGGTCTTGGCGATGGCCGATTTTATGATATCGTTATCGGTCATCCCCGTGAGAATAGTAAATGCATCGAGCACTGAAACGCCGGAAGAAAGTAAAGTTGACATCGTTCTGCAAAATGTTGCAACGAATGCCTGGCTTAATATGTTTCCAAACAGAGGTATCACCAACGCAAGCCTGCTGAATAAATAGTGGCCTTTTTTGGTCTTGGAAACAAAAGTTGTAAGAACTATCAGGATAATGACAAGGCCAATAATGTAGTGAAGATTGTAGCGCAATACATCATAAAATCCCATAAAGCCACGGGTGAAAGCAGGCATTGTTCCGCCAATTTGATCGAATATCTTTTTAAATCGGGGAACAATGAAAGCCATTATAAATATGACGATTATGATAATAAATGAGAGCACGAAGATAGGATAAACCATCGCGCCTTTGACTTTTTTCGCAAGTTTGTCGCGATTATCAAAATACTCTGCCAGCTTGCCTATTGCCTTGGCGAGATTACCGCCGGTTTCACCGGCCATGACCATGGCACAGCAGAGCCGGTTGAAAACTTTCGGATATTCCGCGATACATTCCGAGACGGGCTGACCTTTCTTGACCTTTTCCGATATTTGCTTGAGAATACCCTGGAGCTGCACATTATCCGTGTCCTCGCCAATGATGTCTAAAGCTGTAGTAATAGGAATTCCGCCCTCGAGCATTGTTGCCAACTGCCAGCAAAGTGCCGCCAGGTCCGCCGATTTGATGCGTTTACGATGACCTTTTTGCCGTGGTTTCGCGGCACTTTTCTTGGATACTTCCTTAACAGAGATAGGTGTAAGCCCTTGCTCACGAAGTTGGTTAAGCACCTCATTTGAGTTAGCCGCTTCCACGACTCCTTTTGTCTGTGCCCCAGCCAAACCTCGAGCGACATACCCGTAACTTTTCATTTGCTTAACCTTCTAAAAGTACACTTTTTTATTGTTATAAGAGCTGTTACCCTTTGTCTGTGAAAGCTATCCTGATTACCTCTTCGGCGGTTGTTAAACCTTCCAATACCTTAATAACACCGCTGTCGAGCAGGCCGCCATAACCTTTTTTGCGCGATGCCTCCCTGATCTGAGATTCGGTTGCGCTGGCAATAATCTTCTCGCTGATGGCGGTATCCACATCCAGGAACTCAAATATGGGCAATCTGCCCAGATAACCCGTTTCTCCACAGGCAGGGCATCCTCGGCCGTGATAGAACACCGAGTTCTCGGCCTGCTCTTTGCTAATCCCCAAATGTTTAAGGGCTTCTTCACTCAACGTTACCGGCTCTTTACAATGATCACATATTTTTCTGACCAGTCTCTGAGCAATTATCAAATTCAGTGCCGAAGCGAGCAGGTATCGCTCAATTCCCATATAGAGCAATCTGCTTATCGCACTCGGCGCATCGTTGGTATGGAACGTGCTTAAAACCAGATGGCCCGTCAAAGAAGCTTTTATTGCTATCTCGACCGTCTCTTTGTCTCTGATTTCGCCGATCAAAACAATGTCCGGGTCCTGCCTTAAAATTGCCCGCAGACATCGAGCAAAATCGAGGTTGATTTCCGGCTTGACCTGAATCTGGTTAATCCCTGCGAGACGGTATTCGACGGGGTCCTCAACCGTTGTGATATTTTTCGTCGGATCTTTAAGGTAGCTCAGCGCCGAGTACAACGTCGTACTTTTGCCGCTTCCGGTCGGTCCGGTGACAATGATGATACCGTGAGGCTGTGACAGCTTGTCTTTCAATTCTTTCAGACGCTCCGGTTCGAGCCCAAGTTGATCCAGGTCGTGCTTGACTGCGGACGCGTCCAGAATTCGCATAACGACTTTTTCGCCGTAAATGGTCGGAATTGTCGAGACGCGGACGTCTACGGCCCTGCCGGATATTTTCATTTTAAATCGGCCGTCCTGAGGCAATCTGCGCTCGGCGATATCCATTCTTGCGACAATCTTGATTCTGGCTATTACCGCCGCCTGCATCTTTTTCGCCGGCGGAACCATGTCTCGAAGAATGCCGTCCACCCGCATGCGGACAACCGTCGATTTCTCCTGGGGCTCGATGTGAATGTCACTCGCCCTGCATTTGACCGCCTGGCTCATGAGCAGGTCAACGAACCGAATCACAGGGGCTTTATTGGCGGCATCTTCACCGATAGTATCAGGTTCTACGATATCTTCCAAAAAGACATCGTCATCCTGTTTATTTTCATTCCCATCTTCGATCTCTACCAGATTGCGAAGCTGCTGTTCTTCCATATCCGAGCCGTGATAAATCACCTCTATCGCCCGGCGAATCTCCCTGGCCGAGCTGATGGTCGGCTTAATCTGACGCTTCAACTTCAGCGTGACGGTATCCATCGCGACAACATTAAGCGGATCAGCCATCACGATAGTAATGTTTTTGTTATCGTCCTCGTCGATAGCCACGAGACAAAATCGCTTTGCGATGCTCTCAGGCAGCATTCGAGCGATGTCCATGTCGATCTTGTCCAGCTTGCGGGCATCGTCGAAGTGGATGTATTCCATCGAGAAATGTTCCGCCAGGGTGGCCGTGACATCCGTATCATCAAGCTTTTTGAGCTGCAGCAACACTTCTCCGAATCGACCGCCTTGCTCATGCTGTATGTCAAGCACTTCCTGCAACTCGTCTCGGCTTAACATGCCTTTAGAAACAAGCAGCTCGCCGAAAAGAAGACCGGCCTCGGCTTCAGCAACATTAGAGATAGTTTGTATAGAATCCATCCGGTTACAATCAAATCCACTTATACATTAAATACTTCGTGTTTGTCCGCTTGTTATCCCTAATAGACCGCATACAGCAACACAATCCAGGGCGGACTCCGCCCTGCTTAAGAAAGGGTAGGGAACCAAAACATGCGGTTGTTCTACTCACTCTCTTCTCCCTGTCATAACATTCTATGACCCTTCATATAAAATATACTGTAAAAAACATGAAATCCAAAAAATCATAGTGCTTTTAGTCTCGGACAATTGGCGGCAATAATTTAAGGAAATCCTGTTAATCATCGAGCAAAACACGCTGGAGCGAGCAATTCGCCGCTTTTGTAAAGCTGGTAACTATTTATGGGACGCTTTACGAATTTCTAACGGGCAGGCTAAAATCCTTGACGAAATACAGGAAATTGCTAATATTGGCATTAATTGAAGTGCTGTTCTATAAATAGTATGCAAGTAGAACACTTGCGGATGTGGCGGAATTGGCAGACGCGCAGGCTTCAGGTGCCTGTGCCCCTCGGGGCGTGGAGGTTCGACTCCTCTCATCCGCATTAACATCGCTGTAATCGGCAGGAGCGGCCTTTTTATGTCATAATCCACGGACAGAGGAACGATCTAACGAAAATCGTACAGATAAGTCGATAAATAGTAGTAAAGAAACAACAAAAATTGATCGTCACTATTTTTTAGGACATAGGGTCACGTTAGCAAGGCTAATAATAGCGTATGCTTGAAATTTTCCAAAACTTCGAACAGGTGACGGCCCGGTTCAATCCCTCGATCCTGATCGGCTCAGGAGTAGTGATTCTCATTTTGGGATTGCTTTTCTGGCTCGGTGGACTGGGCCTTCGAAAAATATTTATCTCCCTGGCCGGCCTGGGTGGCGGTGTAGTGGTCGGACTTTTCGTAGTTGGCCGGAACCTCTTCTCCGCTTCGCTCTCGGGAGCCCTTGCGGCGTTGATTGCCCTGATACTCGAAAAGGTGTTTGTCGTACTGCTGGCGGCGGTATTGGCCGCGGCGGTCGCCTTTACCGTCCTGGCCGAGCCTTACTTCGAAAAGGCGGAAAACTTTACAGCTCAGAGCCAAGTGTCGGAGCAGACCACGATAACCAGCCTCGAAGAAATTCTGCAAGAGCTGAAAACATTCGGACTCGATGCCGGCGAAAAAATAAAACAGGCCGGCACAAAAATCCCCGTACAGATATGGGCGATAATCGCGGCACCGGCGGTGATTTTTCTCATCTGCGGCGTGATTCTCTGGCGTTTTACATCAGCCATGTTCTTTTCGGTCCTCGGGACAATGGTCATCTCTTTTGGGATGATTTTACTGCTGTCGTACAAAGGGATCGAACCTGTCAGTCATATTCGCGGCAAACCGTTAATTTACGCCGCGGTTTTTCTCGCAATGGCCGCCTTCGGCACGATTGCCCAGCTATTACTTTGCAAAAGCGCAAAAAAGGAAAAGGTAACGGAAATAAAGCCCGGCGAGGAAAACGGCAAAGGCAGGGAAAAGAGCAAGGGCAAGAAGAATAAAGAACCAGAAAAAGTTGTAGAACATGACTGGCGGACGGCGTAAACACAAAAGGAAAGATCAAGGAGCCGAATAATGGATTACATTACGATCCTTGCACAGACAGCTACAGAGACATCAGGAGAAGCAGTCGTCCCGATAGGTTGGTTCTGGGAACAAATTACTTCCCTTAGCCGGCTCGAAGCATTGACTTTTATCTCTTTCGGCGTGGTTTGCCTGTTCTACGGCTGGCGGGTTTTCAAGGTCCTGGTAGTCATCAATTTTGCATTGCTGGGCATGATGATGGGAATGGCAATCACTGAGAAAATCGTCGGCCTGAACAACCAGCTCATCGGCGGAATCGCAGGCATGATAATATTGTCGGTCCTCTCCGTGCCGCTGATGCGATGGTCTGTTTGTTTATTAGGTGCGGTCGCGGGCGGAATACTCACATCGGGAATATGGTACGCCTGCGGGCTGACCGAAAGGTACATCTGGGCCGGCGGGCTCATCGGCATTATAGCAGGCGGAATGATCTCCTTTATCGTTTTCAAAGCCGCCGTAATACTCTTTTCCAGCCTGTGGGGAAGCGGTTTAGTAGTCGTCGGTTCCCTGGCGCTTTTATACCTCTATGATAAAACATCCACCAAGGTCGAAGACCTGGTATTCTCTCTCAAATGGTTTTTACCCACCTTGATTACCGCCCCGACAGCCATAGGCTTCGTCCTCCAGCACAAATTCCTAAAATCCTCAAAAGACTGGGACCTGTGACAATAACAGGCCTTTGAGTGTACGAGTACGTCGCCCGGATCACAGGTCACAGAATTTACTCATCAACAAAGTTAAAATAGTAAACGCCTCTAATTATGATGCCACTATATAGACCGATTAGCCAGGCTTTTATCTTGCGAGGGATACCGGAATGACGAGAGTTTTGTTAACCGACCTCCTCAGTTTTGTAGATGTGAACGTCCTGTTGTGGGAAGGGTATCGATACGCCTTCTTTATCAAATCGCTCTTTGACGGTGCGGGTCACATCCCAATAGACTGTCCAGTAATCGGCGGTTTTGACCCAGGGGCGACAGACAAAATTGACCGAGGAATCGGCCAGTTCGTGCAGTCTTATAATCGGCTCAGGCTCCTTCAGGACCAGCTCATGTTTTGAGACAATGTCTTCGAGTATCTTTGCGGCTTTTGAAGTGTCGTCGGTGTAGCTGATTCCAAAGACCATATCTACACGCCGTGTATCGCTGCCCGTGACATTCGTAATGACTCCTCCCCAGATTTCACCGTTCGGAATAACCACGATCTGGTTGTCAAAAGTTTTAATCGTTGTGGAAACCAGATTCATGGAATCAACGACTCCCTTCACTCCTGCCGCGTCAATAATTTGTCCCACATCATAGGGGCGATAAATCAATATCATCAGACCGGAGGCAAAATTGCTGAGCGTTCCCTGCAGAGCGAAGCCAAGAACAAATCCCGCCACACCGAGAGTGGCGATAAATGGCGCGATATTAACTTCCAGCTTAGACAGCGCTACAATGATGCCGACCAGCATGACAGTCTTGCGAACTGCATTGACAAAGAAATCTTTTAGTAAATCGGAAAATCTCTTCGATGCTGAGACCGTTCTAAAGGTTATTTTGCCGAGGAAGCATGCAAGGATGTAGAATGCCAATAGAGTCAACAGGAAAAATACGATATTCTTAAGCCAGCGCAAACCCCCTTCCGGGGATTTGAGCCAGCCCCAGATCATTATCCGAAAAGCACTGACATCCTTAATGGCTTGAATATCCATACTCAAACCGGAGACTGCTGCGACGTACATCTCATATTCTTCGACATCTCCCCCTTTGTCCTTCAGGGCCGACAGGACAACATTAAAACGGTCAATCAGTGCGGCCTGTTCTTCTCGGAGCTTATTGATGTTCACCAGCAGGTGCTCTTTGACTTTGGATTGTAATTCGACCTCCGCGGTATCGATTTTTTTGACCTTCTCGTCAATCTCCCTGGATTGTTGCCGCATTTGAATCTCTGAGGTACTGATTTCTTTGATTTTGCTCTTCAGCAATTGCAGCCATGCTTCGGCTTCTACGATTAATTCGTTCTTTGTCAAAGGCCTAAGAAGCAGTTCCAGGTCGCCGACAGGAACCTGGGGATCTGATATTGTTGTTGCAGTTCCTTCTGCTGAAGCTTCCTGGCTAAAAGAGCCGGATGCTAAAAACCAGACAATGAAAAGCATACAAACAATAGAGAAATGTTTTTTCCGCGTTAGCATGGTTACTTATCAACCTTTCTTCGATAGACTAAAAGTTAAATTATAAAAGTCCCGATTTTTGATTCTCATTTATCCCTGCTCAGCGACGCCGCTAAGTGTTATTGCCGAACAGATTACCGGGTTTTTCTTGACAATGCAATCTTATTAACCGCTCTATGACGATTCAGTTCGTAGCCCACTTGACTTGTCCGGTCGTTCAGGTACAATAGCTCCAGGTAGGAGTGGTTTGCGAACCGCTCGTGCCGCATATTGAAAGGTGGAAGCTTATGGAACGACGTTCATTTCTAAAACTTGCCGGCTGTGCCTGGACTTCGGGTTTGATTGGGGGCAATTTGTCTCTGGCCGGACAGCGCGGCACACAGAAATCAAGTGACAGTATCTTTCTCGATACCGATGTGCTCCGGCATCGAAACCAGAACCGCTCAACGCTCGTCTGCCGGAACGGAGTTGTCTGCTCCAGCCAGCCTTTGGCAAGTATGGCCGGCGTCGATATCCTAAAGGCAGGCGGTAACGCCATAGATGCGGCCATCTGCGCCAACGCCATGCTGTCTCTGGTCGAGCCGATGAGTTGCGGGCCCGGCGGGGATCTGTTTGCTATCGTCTGGAATGCGAAGGAGCGCAAACTGCTCGGGCTCAATGCGAGTGGCCGTTCGCCATACGACTGGAGTCTGGACAAAGCACTGGCGATGGGTCTGAAGGAGATTCCTGTTCTCGGGCCGCTGGCCTGGAGTGTCCCCGGGTGCGTCAGCGGGTGGTCGGCATTACAGAAAAAACTGGGCCGGCTTGATATGGCAAAGGTCCTGGAGGCGCCCATCTTTTACGCCCGCGAAGGATTTGGCGTTACACCCGTTATAGGCCGTTCATGGTCCCTCGGCAAAGAGGCCAATCCCGCGGCGTTCAAGACTTTCATGCCCGATGGCAAGCCTTTGCGTTTCGGGGACATCTTCAAGAATGAGGATATGGCAAAGTTCTTCGAGATCATTGCTCGCGACGGCGCCGAGGCATTCTACAAAGGAGAGATTGCCGAAAGGATCGTCAAGTTCTCCAAAGCCAACGGCGGACGATTTTCAATGCGTGACTTTCGCGACCACACCGCCGACTGGGTCGATCCGGTCAGTACGAACTATCGCGGTTACGACGTCTGGGAACTGCCGCCGAACGGCCAGGGAATCGCCGCCCTGCAGATACTGAATCTGCTGGAACACTTTGATATCGGCTCGATGGAGCCCAACTCGGCCGAGCAACTGCATCTTTTTATCGAAGCGAAGAAACTTGCGTTCGAGGACCGTGCGGTTTACTACGCCGACATGGATTTTGCCGATGTCCCGCTCAAAGCGCTTATCTCCAAAGAATACGCCGCCCAGCGCGTCAAATTGATCGATCCCAGGCGGGCCGCTCGACAGGTCAAGCCCGGCAGACTCAAAGGCTCCTCGGATACGATCTATCTGACAGTCGCGGACAAAGACGGCAATATGGTCTCGCTAATTCAGAGCACCTATTACGGATGGGGCTCAAGTTTTGTGCCGGACGGCCTGGGATTCTGCCTGCAGAACCGCGGCCAGTTATTCTCGCTCAATCCGGCCGATCTCAATAAACTGGAGCCTCACAAGCGGCCGTTCCATACAATAATCCCGGCGTTTGTGACTAAAGACGCCGAGCCGGTTTTCTCGTTCGGAGTCATGGGGGGCGATTTTCAGCCGCAGGGACACACCCAGGTGCTGATGAACATCATAGATTTCGGAATGTCACCCCAACAGGCGGGCGAGCAACCGCGGATCCAGCATTCCGAAAGCTCGACGCCGACGGGGAGAAAGATGGTCGGCGGCGGCTCGGTCAGTTTCGAACGGAACATCCCGGAAGAGACAAAACTCAGACTTTCCTATATGGGACACAAGGTCAAGCCCGGGGCAGGCGCATTCGGCGGCTACCAGGGAATTTGGAGAAAATCGAATCCGCGGCGCTACTTCGGCGCATCCGATCCTCGCAAAGACGGCTGTGCTATCGGATACTAATTGCCTCAATGTCATAAAACTTATGAAGGCCACTGAATGAAAAGGTTTCCGTGTCATTCTAACCGGAAATCATCCCGGCGCGATCCTCAATCACAAAAAATTCCCATGCGATTGCTAATGTTAACACTTGCCGGCATTATGATCATGCCGTCTCTTGTTTCAGCCAGGGTTGTACAAATC